>Ga0265342_10001737_pt1 | contig 19900 bp, 14 predicted proteins | sample 4CB327metaG_FD_203125 | JGI IMG/M metagenome (GOLD analysis project Ga0265342, IMG submission 203125) | Rhizosphere microbial communities from Carex aquatilis grown in University of Washington, Seatle, WA, United States - 4-CB3-27 metaG | ecosystem: Host-associated > Plants > Roots >... | reverse complement strand
GCCAGAACGGGGCCGGACCACACGATCGGCTTGCTGCTGGTATCCGATGGGTCTGTCCAGCGCGGCAGCTGATGGAGCCATCTCACCTTGCCTTCCTTGCGGGTGAGGCACATGAGCTGCGCGTCGGTCGTCAGCACGAAGACATAGTCTCCAGCCACCCAGGGCGTCTGGATTCCCCCCAGATCGCGCGTCCACTGCCGTTCGCCCGTGTCGAGTTGGATCGCCGCCATCACGCCAGAATGGCTGATCGCGAAGACGAGATCGCGGTCGACGACCGGCCGGCCGGCGATGTCATCGAGCTCGGAGAGCGCCGTGATGCCGCCCGAGCGCGTCAGCATGTCGTTCCAGGCGGGGCGGCCGTTCTGTACGCGCAGCGCGTAGAGTTCGCCGGAGGTGTAAGGAGCGATCACAAATTCGCCTGCCACCGCAGCACTGCTGCTCGACAGAATTCCGGCGGATTCGGTGATGCCTTGATGGTCCCAAAGCTGGCGGCCGTTGTACTCTGCGAAAGCGTATAAGTGATTGTCCTGCGATGAGACGAAGACGCGTCCGCCGTTGGCCACGGGCGCATTGAAGATCGGCACGCCGGTGTTGACGCGCCATAGTTCCTTGCCGCTCGACGCATCGAGCGCCACCACATCGCCGAAGCCGGTGGAGACGAACAGTTTGCCGGCGTCGAAGGCAATGCCGCCGCCGAAGCCCTTGGTGGCATCGACTTTGGTGTTGGTGCCGAAAAGGCCCAGGCTGAGAGTGCTGAACAGGCTCCGCTCTCCCGGCGTCGCAACGCTGACGTGCCAAGCCGGCTCGCCGTTGGCGGCGCTGAACGCGAAGACGCGCGCCTTCGCATCGAGAACGTAAATGCGCCCACCGGCGATGATCGGCGGCGCGGTCAGACGCGAATCCGAATTCGATCCCGTGCCGGCGTCCTGCAGCCAAATCTGCTGCAGCGGTCCGGGCGCCTCCAGGTGATACATGGCGTTGGCGGCAAAACCGCCCGGCTCTGGCCATTCCGTGTTGCGATACGGCGGAGGAAGGACCAGCGGAGCGTCTTTCAGCGCCACGTCCGGCTTGACCGATTCATCAAGCGACATGACCGAAATGCGCTGGCCTTTGAGCTTTGACTTCGAAGGACTGCTAAACCAGCCTCCGACCGTATCGGTCACGGCGGAACAGCCGCCCAGAAGCAATGCTGCTGCGACGAAGAACGCCGCGGAACGGATCGCACGCTTCTTCATTGCGGAGCGCTTCCTGTCTTATCGGTCGGTTGTTGTGTGGGGCGCGGCGGCACGGTTCCGTAGTTCTTTCCGCCGCCGGTTCGGATGAGCGATATCATGGCACGGGCACGCTGGCGCAGCACGGACGGCGTATTGGGATCGTTCACAAGGCCGTCGTATTCGCTTTGCGCCTGTTTCAAGGCGCCGTTGCGGAAGTCGCAATAGGCGAGAATCTCGCGCGCCATGAACCGCCACGACGATTTCGCATCGTTGACCGGTGCAAGCAGCGCCTGCAGATCGCTTTTGGTGGCGCTGTCGGCCAAGGCCCAGGCGGCACGAATGCGCGCCACGTCGCCCAAGTCCGCCGAATTCTTCTCCGCAATCGACTTGTAGAGCGCGACGGCCTCGGTTTGTTTGCCCCCGGCCAGAAGCGCATCCGCCTCGGCGAGCTTGGCGGTGAGGGCGTAACCGGACGGCGCATGCTTTGCGATCGTCGCAAAGGCCTGGGCGGCCTGATCGGTCCTGCCGCTTTCGCCAAGCTGCTGGGCGACGGCGTACGCGGCGGACGCCTTCATCTGCTGCTGCGCTTCGTAATGCTGCCACAGCTTGTACCCGCCGACGCCGACAACGATCACCGCCACGGCGGCTATGACGTAGTCGCCGTATTGCTTCCACAGTTTTTCGAGACGTTCGCGGCGAACGTCCTCCTCGACTTCGCGGAAGATGTCGGACACGGGAAATCCTTTCGGGAAGGGCCGGGTTCGTTCCAGGCTGGCACAAGGCCTTGACCGGGCGCGTTAATTAGCCCGCGCGCGGCCCAATGGCAACTTGCCGATAATTCACCCTCCCTCAAGGGGAGGGTCTGAACTGGAATTAGACGGCCTTCTTCATGGTGTAGACGTTTTCCTTGCCGGGGAAGGTGCGGGCGCGCACATCCGCCGCATAGGCCTTTACCGCCGCCTCGATGTCGGCGGCCATGCTGGCATATTGCCGGACAAATTTCGGCGGATTGGGGTTCAACCCCAGCATGTCCTCCATGACCAGGATCTGGCCATCGCACTGGGGCGAGGCCCCGATCCCGATGGTCGGGATGGCGATCTGGTGGGTGATCTTGGCGGCCAGCGGCTCGGCCATGCCCTCCAGCACGACGGAATAGGCGCCCGCTTCGGCCACGGCGCGGGCGTCGGCTTCGATGGCGGGCCACTCGGCCTCGGTGCGCCCCTGGGTCTTGAAGCCGCCGAAGATCTGGACGCGCTGCGGCGTCAGCCCGATATGCGCCATCACCGGGATGCCGCGCTGGGTCAGGTAATGGATGGTCTCGGCCATGCGCGCGCCACCTTCGAGCTTGACGGTTTGGCAGCCGGTTTCCTGCATCACGCGGGCGGCATTGCGAAACGCCACCTGCGGCGATTCCTCATAGGAACCGAACGGCATGTCCACCACGACGAGCGCGCGCTTTGAACCGCGCATCACCGCCTTGCCGTGCAGGATCATCATGTCGAGCGTGACGCTCAGCGAGTTCTCCAGGCCGTGCATGACGTTGCCGACGCTGTCGCCGACCAGCATCAGATCGACGATGTCGTCGAGCAGCCGCGCGGTGTGGGCGTGGTAGCAGGTCAGGCAGACGATCGGCTTGGCGTTCTTGTGCGCGACGATCTCGGGCACCGAGATGCGCTTGGATTCAAACTGAGCGGACATGCTTTCGTTTCTCCTGCTTCGTCATGGCCGCCCTTGAGGCGGCCATCCAGCAGCCGCGGTCCGTAGCATCAGCGTGCGGACGCGCGGCGAATGACTCTTGGACGGCTGGACAGCCTTATACCCCATGCTGCACCCGCGAAGTAGTGCGGCCCTTCGGCTCTCGGAATTCACCGAATTCTCCCGTTTGTTCCAAGGTGCCGATCTCGATGTGAACGCCATAACCACCCTATAGAGCGCTTGGCAGTTGCGCAGACGCGCGCGGGCCTCCGCGTAAACGGCGCGCCGTTCGCGGGTGTATTTGCCGTGCTTGTAGGCGTTCCGGTTTCCGGGCTGCGCCCCCCGTTTGCGCGGCGGTTTGGCGCGCCTGGGGCGCAGGTGGCGCTTTTTGACTTTGGTCTCCCCTCCGATTTTTTCAAAAATTGAATTCAAATCGGCCATTTTCGGCACAGAGGGTTGAATCCGTTCCGCAATTCCAAACTTTTGAAGCTCGAATTTGGCTGCTTTTGCCGGCATTGAGGCGACCCGCGCGTCAGCCTTCGGAGGCACCGAATGCGCCTCTATCTGAACATCAAAACTCGTTTGGCCGGACGCGGCCATGGGGTCAGCCTTGGTCATACAGCAGATGTAGGACTAAAATCAGGATTTCAAGGGGTTGGGACGTTTTGACCCAGCGTATGCCTGTCGCCGTTGGGGGGCGGCTGATCGGCGTGATCAATGCAGCCAGTTCTCGACCTTGAGGGATTTCATCCGCGCGATTTCACGTTCGTTGCCGGTGACAAGTGTCGGCGCCCTCGCGGAGCGCCGCGCGCGTCCGGACTCGGCTGCCGCGGAGGCGCAGTGTCGCAATGGCTCGGATCGGCCTGTTCCATGAAGAGAATCTAGGACAAAATTCCGAAATTCAAGGCCCGCGGCACGTGAACGCCGGGGCCCATTAAAAAGCAGCCTTGTTGGCGAGGTTCGCCGCCTTGACGTATATTGCCCAGCCAAGCTCGGGGGGGCCCGTGAAGCGAACCATTATTGCGGCGTTGTTCGTCTTTACGAACGCGGGGCTCGCGGCCGGTTACGATGATTTCGCGTCGGCCGCAAATGCAAATGTACGCGGCGAATTCCAGGCGGCTGTTACGGGGTTTACCGCGGCCTTGCAGGCCGGCGATCTGGCCCCGGGCTATGTGCCGGTGGCCTATCGGCTGCGCGCGATTGCCTATGCCCGTCTGCACAAATGCCAAGACGCGTCGACCGACCTCAAGGCGTCGGCGGCGCTGAAGCCGCTCGATCACTCCGGCCAATTGTTCGAGGCCGAACTGAAGGCATGCCTGGGAGATGGAGCGGGGGCTCAGAAGGAATTCGACGAAGTCAGCGGCGCCGATGTCGATGCGTATCAGCTCGCCTCTTTTGGCCGCCTGCAGTGGTCGTTCGGCAATTTCCAGCAAGCGAGTGCGGATCTGCTCAAGGCCGCCGACACCGCGAACAAGAAATACAAGATCGCAGCATATTTTGCGCTTTGGTACGCCATGACCGCCGATCGCGTCGGTCAACTCGATCACGCCCATCTGACGTCGCTGGCCGATTCATTGAACAGCTCCAAGTGGCCGCGCCCGCTGATCGACGTTTATCTCGGCACGGCCAAGCCGGAATCCGCGGTCGCGGCGGCGGGCAGCGGCCAGTCCGCCGACGACATCGGGCGGCGCTGCGAGGCCGATTTCTATATCGCCGAATGGCAGATCGCGCGCGGCGACACGCAAGCCGCCAAGACCCTCATCGGCACGGCGATGGCCGGTTGTCCGAAAAGCTATATCGAATACCAACTTGCGCGCGAAGAAGCGCGGCGCCTCGGTCTGGAGCCGCCAAAGGAATGAACGCGATGATCCGGCAGTTTCTGATCGTCATTGCCGTTTTCGCGGGACTTGGCATTCCCGCCGCGGCGGCCGATGCGGCGAGCGACTGCTTGCTCAAGGCCATCGCGCGGTTCGACATGGGCCTTACCGACGAAGGGCTCATCGCCGTTCCGGTATCATTGAACACCCGGCCGTTCCGGATGCTCGTGGACACCGGCGACTATTATTCGGTGATCTCGGAGAGCGCGGCAAAATCGCTCGGATTGAAACCCAATCACGCCGGGAATTTCTCGCTGATCGGATGGCGGGGCAGCGTCATCAACGAATTTGTCGACCTGGACCATTTCGGCTTTGGACCGATCTCTCGCGGCAAGACGCAGCTCATGGTGAGCAAGGAGGAAATGAGCTCCTTCAACGGCCTCGTCGGCGTCGACTTCCTGTACTATTTCGATCTGGACTTCGATTTCGCGAAGGCGAAGCTTAATCTCATCAGCCCCAATCATTGTCCCGGCAACGTGGTGTATTGGAGCAAGGGGGAATTCGGTGTCGTCCCCTTCGACTTCGACTTCTATCACCGCGAAATCAGGCTGGAGGTCTCGCTGGACGGCAAGAGCGTCGGCGCGATGATCGATACAGGCGCCAATCAAACGGTGATGAGCCTTGAATATGCGAAATATCTGTTCGAGAGCAAAGCCCGCGGCGTGAAGATCGACGAGAAAACAAAATTGAAGGCGTTGTCGTTTGGCAGCGTGACCGTCGAAAACCCCAACATCGATTTGGTCCCGGATTCGCAAAGCGTGCTGCTGGAACGGCCGGACGTGAAGATGATCATCGGTCTGGACGTTATGCGGCGGCTGCATGCCTATATCGCTTTTCAGGAACATAAGATCTACGTCACTCCGGCGACGCAGTACTGACCACCGCCGCCTTCTTCCTCGCGGCATTGCCGTCGGACAAGCCCCATACCCCCGACACATCGCCCATCTCACCTATCTCGTGCGCAAGTATGATGAGGCCATAGCGTATTGTGCTCAAACGCTAGAGTTCACGCTGGCGGAAAACCTCCACTGTTTTGACTTTGCGCAATGATGCGCGGGGCGGTGCGTGGTGTGGTTGCGTCGACTCTTGGGGGGAAGTTTCGATGAGGATGAAAAGTCGCACGCTTCGCCGATGGATCGTCGTCGGCGCATTGACGGCTCCGCTGCTGATGTTCTCGACGGGCGCACGGGCGCAGGATGATGAAGGGTTCGCCGGCCGTTGGCAGACGAATTTCGGCGCCATGCACATCGAGCAGGACGGCGACCGGGCGAGGGGCGAGTACGAGACGAAGGACGGGCGCATCCGGGGCGAGGTCAACGGCGACAGATTCTCCGGCCTCTGGAGCCAGTCCTATGCGGCGCACCGCTGTTTCGAGGACCGGATGGGCAGCCAATATTGGGGCCGCGTCCAACTGCGCCTGAACGATCGCGGCGACCGCTTCTTCGGCCGCTGGTCCTACTGCAACGACGACCCCGGCTCGGCCGGCGAATGGCGTGGCGAACGGCGCCACCGCCGGCGCTAGACCAAGTCGCTTTCATATGGAATCGATATTGTCATGCCCGGCGAGCGCGTAGCGCGAGGGAAGGGCATCCAGAAACCTGCGCAGGCTAATGGATTCCCTTCCCTTCGCGATGCGTCCGTACGCTGTCGCTACGGACCATCGCTCAGCCGGGAATGACAAACGGGTTCATCTGAAAGCACATCGCTCTAGGACCCGTATCGCAACCGGCAACACCGGCTAAAAACGAAATGGCCGCGCATCCGGAAGGGACACGCGGCCATTTAAAGTCTGCGGCTGAAGCTTAGTCGTTGGGGACGATGTTGCCCTCGGCTGCTTCCTCTTCGCCTTCGGCGATTTCCTTCGGCGCGGCGCCTTCTTCGAACAGTTCCTCGGCCGCGACCTTGGCCTCTTCGGCTTCGGTCTTCTCGGCGAGCACGTCTTCGCCGCGCGCCTGGCGCTCGGCCTCTTCCTCGCTGCGGGCGACGTTGAGCGTCACCGCCACGCGGACTTCCGGGTGCAGCACGACGCTGATCGGAACGAGCCCGATCATCTTGATCGGCTTGTGCAGCGGCACTTGCGTGCGCGACACGGTGAAGCCGCCCGCCGTGATGGCATCGGCGATGTCGCGCGGAGAAACGGAACCGTAAAGCTGGCCGCGGTCGCCCGCCTGGCGCAGCAGGACGAACGTCTTGCCGGTGAGCTTCGTAGCCACCGCTTCGGCGTCCTTCTTGCGGTCCAGATTGTTGGCTTCCAGCTGCGCTTTCTGGGTGGTGAAGTATTCGCGGTTGGCCTTGTTGGCGCGCAGGGCCTTTTTCTGGGGCAACAGGAAGTTGCGGGCGAAGCCGTCCTTCACCTTCACCTCGTCACCCATCTGGCCGAGCTTTTCGACGCGTTCGAGCAGGATCACTTGCATGGTTTTTCTCCTTACTCGACGACGTAGGGCAGCAGCGCCATGAAGCGGGCGCGCTTGATCGCCACGGCGAGCAGGCGCTGCTTCTTGGCGGAAACCGCGGTGATGCGGCTGGGCACGATCTTGCCGCGCTCGGAAATGAAGCGCTGCAACAGCTTCGTATCCTTGTAATCGATTTTCGGTGCGCCTGCGCCGGAGAACGGGCAGGTCTTCTTGCGCCGGAAGAAGGGACGGCGCTGGCCGCCCGCTCCGCCGTGTCCCTCGCCGCGATCTCCACGGTCGCCGCGATCTCCGCGATCGCCGCCGCCGCTGCGTCCGCCGCCGCTATGTCCGCCTGAGTAGCTCATTGTGCGACCTCCACGACTGCGGTTTCGGGTTTGACGTCCGAGGTCTCGTCGCGGCGCGCCTTGTTGGCGGACACCTCGAAGGCTTCCACCTTCACGGTGAGGAAGCGCAGCACGTCTTCGTTGATCCGCAGCTGACGCTCCAGTTCCACGACGGCCTTCGACGGCGCATTGATGTTGAGGAGCACGTAATGCCCCTTGCGGTTCTTCTTGATGCGGTAGGCGAGGCCGCGAAGGCCCCAATATTCCTGCTTCTCGACCTTGCCGCCTTCGCCTTCGACGATGGTTTTGAGGTGGGTGGCTAAGGCGTCGACCGCCTGCGCGCTGATGTCCTGGCGCGCGATCAGGAGATGCTCGTAAAGAGCCATGTCCGTCCCTTTCCAGGCTGCGGTACGGGGTGGCCGGGTAAGCCTTCGCCCGCATTGGATCGCCGGAAACGCACCATGCGTCCTTCGAGGCTCGGGGCTTCGCCCCTCGCACCTCAGGATTCCGGCGACCGCAGCCGCTGTGAGGGCGGGCGTATAGCGGAAAGGGGCGGGGGAGGCAAGGGAAAGGGTAAGCGCGACATCATGGGTTGTTGGTATTGCGCATTAGACGCTACAATTATCGGGCGAGCATAATCCTGGTACAAAGTTCGCGTGTTGCAGTTGCATAGAGGATTCAACTGCGGTCGCGCTTGGTGGGGGGCTTCTATGAACCGGGCAAATACCGAATTTCTGACTGTGCAGTTCAATCGACTGCACACCGCGCTCGTGCAGAGCCTCGGTCAAGTCACGCCCATGCCGCCCAAGCCGACGCCGAACGTGTCGCCGACCGCCCCCATCTCAATGTCAAAAAGCGGAACCATCAAAGCTGGGAAGACCGTCTATTTCAACGGCGAAACCGGCTTTGCCAACGGCCAAAACGGCTACAGCCTTTCAAGCACCGGGCTCGACATGTGCCCGTCGCTGACAAATGCCGGCACCATCTACGCCATTCACGACTACAGCCCGACTGCCATATACGAGAACTTTCTTTACCCGAATATGTCGGTTCCCAATTCTGTGATCTCGAACCTAGCGTCAGGCTCGATCATCGCATACACCACTGCCGAAAATTCCATTGCCACCGCATTCTTGAACGATGACGTCGGGTCGGTTCTCGGCTCGGATTTCAATAACGCGGGCCTCGTCGAAGCGGTTTCGCAGCATGGAGCGGCCAAAGGCCTCGTCTGCGTCTTTCCCCAGTGCACTGTCACGAACAGCGGCACGATAACCGTCTGGGCGGGTCATGAAGCTCTTGGCGTAATGCTAAAGAACGGCGGCGGTTTCAGCAATTCCGGGACTATCGACGTAACCGGCGGCACGACGGTGGAGCCGTTGTTTTGGCTGTTCGACTCGGTCGGCGTGGTCGGCCCCACGACATTCAACAACACCGGCACGATCCGTGCTACCAGCACGGGGGATCTGCCGAGCGCCGCCGTCGTTTACGGTGTGTGCACGAACTACGTGAACACCGGAACGATTGCCGGCGATTATGCCTTCGTCGCCGGCGAATGGGATCTGACGCAGCGCCACTACGGAAATATATCGCTGACAAATTCCGGCACAATTACCGGCGATTTCCTTCCGGCACCGTCGACCATCCACAACACCGGCACGATCACCGGAGACATTTATTTCGACGCGGACGACAGCACCTATGACGGCGCCAACGGACATTTGAACGGACGCATCTTCCTCGGCGCCGGCAACAATACGGTGACGCTCGGCGCGGAAAACGGCGTGGTCTACGGCGGCAACCTCTCCGACACGATCACCGGCGGCGCCGGCAACGACTTCTTCGACATCACCCGCGGCAACAACGTCATCGACGGCAAAGGCGGGACGAACACGCTCGCACTGGCGTCGTCAGACATGGGCTACGTCGTCGATCTCGGTGCCGGTACCGCAATAGGATCGGGTACCACGCGGATCGCCAACATCCAGCAAGTCGTCGGCACATCATTTAATGACAGGCTGACAGCAGGCGCAGCCGCGGCGACACTTATTGCCGGCTCGGGAAAGGACACGCTGAGGGGCGGCGCTGCGAACGATACGCTGGTGGCGGGCCCCGGCGGCGGCGATACCATGACGGGCGGCGCGGGCGCCGACAAATTCGTCTATTCGTCCGGCGATGCGCAGCTGGTGATCACGGACTTCGGCGCCAACGGCGGCCAGGACGTTCTCAAGATTTATGGCTACACGGCTGCTACCGCGATCGTCCAACAGGGCGCTGATACGCTAATCACGCTTTCCAGCTCCGACTCGATCCTGCTCAAGAATGTACAAAGGTCGTCGCTGACGGCATCGAACGTCGTTTATTACGCCGCTGCCTATCACTTACCGACTTTGCCGTCATCACGGCCCATCTTCGGCAGCGAACCGATCGCGTTGACTTACGACCTGACGATCGTGCCGGGCGAGACGCTGTTCAGCTCGAGCTCCACCGCGGTGTCCGTTTCCGGTGCAACTTGGCCCGCCAACGGCGGCCCCTCGATCATCAATTACGGCACACTGCGAGTCGCCGGCAAAGCGGGCAGCACGAGTTGTACCGCAATTGCTTACGCCGAAGACACAAGCTACGTCGGGAGCGAGCTTGAAAATCACGGGCTCATCACCGTGTCCGGCGACGTGAATTGCACCGCGACGGCCGTCATGTCGCCAGGATCCACGCCCGCCCTCAACAACACCGCAACAGGCCGCGTCGAAGTCACTGGCGGCTGGGCCTTCGGGGTCGAAAGCTACGACACTTCCGCTGCCATCAACAATGCCGGCCTCATCAGCGTCACAGCCATCGGCAGCACGGCAGGCTACGCCTACGGAATCACGTTGGACAACGCCGGTCACGTGGTGAACAACAGCGGCACGATTTCTGCGCACAGTCCCGACGGGTCCAAGTACACTGCAGCAATATTTGCCAAAGACTCGGGATTCCGCTTGATCAATAGCGGCACCATCAGCGCCGCATCCGACGTCGACGGCGGGAATGACGTCGGCATCGAAATCTATTGGCCCGACAGCAGTCCGACCGTGATCGAGAACAGCGGCACGATCAGCGGGCACTATGCCGTCCGCGATGATCCCACCACCAATATCGGCGAAGAAATATTCTTGCGCAACAGTGGGGTGATCAAAGGCCAGGTCAGCCTGATCCACGAGATCGATTGGGTCGCCAACAGCGGCCAAATGAAGGGCAGCGTCGCTTTCGGTGACGGCGTCGACGTCTATGACGGACGTGGAGGCCAGATCACCGGAACGGTTCACGGCGGAGCCGGAGATGACTTCTTCTATGCCGGAAGTCACGGCGACAAATTCTCGGGCGATGCCGGCAACGACACGCTGATGGGGGGCGCGGGCAACGACACGCTCAGCGGCGGTGCGGGAACCGATGTGGTGGATTTCAGCGCCGCAGCGGCGGCGGTTGCGGTCAATCTCGCCGCCGGAACCGCCCACGGCACGGCCAGCGGAACGGACGTTCTGAGCGGCATCGAAAACGTCGTCGGCAGCAGCGGCAACGACACGATCACGGGCAGCAGCAGCAACAATGTACTGACCGGCGGAGCAGGCAACGACACGCTCGCCGGCGGTGCAGGCAACGATGTGCTATACGGCGATTGGCAGAATCCGTTCGAGGTCGTCTCGGCGACGATGGTGTCGACCAGCGCCGACGGCCTGCCGGTGCAGCGTTGCTCTTCGAGCGTAACGATGCTTCCCTATGGCGCGTGGGCCTATGATGCCTCGCTCACCGCCGACAAAACCAAACTCCTATTCGCCAGTGGTGCGGACGATCTTGTGCCGACCCTTACCGGAGATGCCGTACAGGTCTTCGTCAAGGATCTCACTACTGGCGCCATCTCGCAGATCTCTTTCGAGCCGGCCGGCACCGCCAACCGGATGATCATCCTTTATTCCACGCCGTACTTTTCGGCCGACGGGACCAAGATCGCGCTCGGTGCTTATGTGAAAACGTTGACGACCGGAACACTCGTCAACGTCAACGCCGCGGCGGACGGGACACCGGGCAACAGCACGGTCGATCTGCAGATCTTCGGGCTTTCGGCAGACGGCACCAAGGTGCTGTTCACGAGCGGTGCCACCAACCTCGTCGCCCACGACACCAACGCTGTCAGCGACGTTTTTGTGAAGGACTTGACCACGGGTGCCGTAACCCGGGTGTCGACGAGCGACACCGGCGGGCAGGCGAATCAACTGTCAGTGTTGCCCGTCCTTTCGTCGGACGGCACCAAGGTGCTGTTTCAGACCTGGGCTTCCAATCTGCAGAAGGGCAAAACCGTCACGGGCGGCGGGCTCTATGAGAAGGATCTGATCTCCGGGGCAGTCAAGCTGATTTCCACCGACAAGAACGGTGCACCCGTATCCTGCTTTATGAACACCGACCCGACTTACAATACGTATGCCGATTATTCGTTGTCGCCGGACGGCAAAAAGGTCCTGTTCCTGTCGAGCGCCGCAAATCTGATTGCCGGCTTCTCGCCGGATACGGCTTATGGCCTCAGGCAAGTCTACATGCGGGATTTGACGACCGGCGTCACAACATGCCTGTCGAGGGCGAGCGACGGCGCGGGAGCCGATGCCACGTGTGCCTCTCCGGTGTTTTCGCCCGATGGCAAGAATGTGGCGTTCATGAGCAGTGCCGACAATCTCGCGGGCACCCAATCGTCCTGGCTTTACGTCAAAAACCTGGGGACCGGCGCGCTGCAACAGGTCGCTTTGCCGTTTGGGATACATGTCGCGGAACAGTCCGGGAGCGTGGCATTCTCTTCAGACGGCACTGAACTGGTGATTCAGGCGGTGGGCGTGGTTTCTATCCAAGGGCAGGGTTTTGTAGGCGGGCTTTCGGGTCTCTACATCGTCAAACTGGCGGGAACCGGTACATCCGGCGCAGACGTGCTTTCCGGCGGGGCCGGCAACGATACGCTCATGGGCGGGGCCGGCAACGACACGCTTTCGGGCAATTCAGGCAACGACGTTCTCAACGGCGGCGACGGCAACGACACGGCCTCCTATTCCACCGCTTCAGGCGGTGTCACGGTCAATCTCGCTCTAACTGCCGCGCAATTCATCAGCGTGGGCGAAGGCTCCGACACCCTGAAGTCCATCGAAAACGTGATCGGATCGAACTATGCCGATACGCTGTTGGGCTCGTCGACGGCCAATGTGATCTTGGGCGGAGCCGGCAACGATACGATCACGGGCGGCGGCGGGGCGGACAGCCTGAACGGTGGTGCGGGCAGCGATACGTTCGTCTACAAGGTCGCGGCGGATTCGACGAGTGCGAATCGCGACACCATCACCGGCTTCGATCCGATCTCGGACAAAATTGATACTTGGGGTACCGTCACCGGCATCGATGCGGCGCTGAACGCCGGAACGCTTTCCACGGCGACGCTCGACAGCAATCTGGCGAGCGCCATGTCCACCAAGCTGAAGGCGCACCACGCCATCCTGTTCACACCGAACGCCGGCACGCTCTCGGGCCATCAGTTCCTGGTCATCGATATGAACGGCGTGGCGGGATACCAGGCGGGTTCGGATCTCGTCATCGGGCTGGCGAGCGCGATGAACCTGTCGAAGCTGGCGTTGGGAACGTTCACCTGAACGGCGCGACACTTGACCCGATCAACTGAGGATCGCGAGTAGCGGGCTACTTCCCGCCTCCCCGCACTCGTCATGGCTGGGCTTGATGTTTAGCCCAGCAATGACGAATTGATGAGATGATCTCCGCATAGGCGTAGGGCGCTGTCGTTGATGGCAGCGCCCTTTGCAGGCCTGAGCACGAAGCTGCAAGGCCGACCGGCCCTCGAGGAGGGTCCGTCTGTACGCCTCATCTGCTCTCAAGGAGCGAGGCACAAAAATCATCCTCCTAATCGCGCACGACGTCAAGAAAAACCGCATGAATACGCACTCATCCGTATTGCGTCGCACAATTGCGCGATGTCAATGACAAGCGCCGAAAACACGTTTCAGTCGGAAAAAATGCAGAGCACCGCCGATCTTCTTTCCGCTCGCGTGCCGCGTTACACGAGCTATCCCACCGCGCCGCATTTTCATGCCGGCGTGACGGGTGAAATTTTCCGCGGTTGGCTTGCAGCGCTGCCACAGGGCATGCCGCTCTCGCTCTACCTGCACGTGCCGTTCTGCGACACGCTGTGCTGGTTCTGCGGTTGCCACACCAAAGTCGTGAATCACTACACGCCGGTCGCCGCCTATCTCGAACTGATGTTCAAGGAGATCGAGACCACCGGCGCGATCGTCGGCCGCGGTCACCCGGTGACGCATATCCATTGGGGCGGCGGTTCGCCGACCATGCTGTCGCCCGACGACGTGCGCAAGACGGCGGCGGCGTTGGCGTCGCATTTCGAGATTGCGCCCGGTGCCGAGTTCGCCGTGGAGATCGATCCGCGCGGCCTGAAGGACGAGATGGTTGCGGCGCTTGCCGCGGCGGGCGTCAACCGCGCCAGCGTCGGCGTGCAGGATTGCGACGACAAGGTTCAGCGCGCCATCAACCGCATCCAGCCGTTCGAAGAAACCCGCGCGGCGGTGGAGCGGCTCCGCGCGGCAGGAATCAACGCGCTCAACATCGATCTGATCTACGGCCTGCCATACCAGACGCTGGCGCATGTCGCGCACACCATCGAGATGTCGCTCGGCCTCGCGCCGCAGCGTTTCGCAGTGTTCGGCTACGCCCATGTGCCGCATTTCAAGAAACATATGCAGCTGATCGACGAGAAGGCGCTGCCGAACGCCGAGGAACGCCTGGCCCAGTTCGAGCTGGCACACGCGATGCTGAGTTCGAGCGGCTATGTGCCCATCGGCCTGGATCACTTCGCGCGGCCGGGTGATACGCTCGCGCTGGCGCAGAAGGCGGGAACGCTGGCGCGCAATTTCCAGGGCTACACGACCGACGCGGCGCCCGCTTTGATCGGGCTGGGGGCGTCGTCGATCAGCGCTTTGCCGCAAGGCTATGCCCAGAACAAGACCGAGGTGCCGGATTATCGCGCCGCGATCCTGGCGGGCGAACCCGCCGTGGCGCGCGGCATCGCTTTGACGGATGACGACCGGCTGCGCCGCGCGATCATCGAGCGGCTGATGTGCGATCTGGAAGTCGATCTCGATGCAGTGTCGGCGCCGTTCGGGAAATCGGCGGCGGATTTCCGCGCGGAACGCGATGCGCTGGCGCCTTATGTGGCCCAAGGCTTCGTCGAAATCGCTGGATCGCGGCTGATCGTGCCGCCCGCAGCGCGCGCCGCCGTCAGGCTGGTCGCCGCCGCTTTCGACATCTATCTTGCCAAGAGCAGCGCCGTCCACGCCGTGGCGGTATAGCAGCGTCGGCCTCGATCAGTATGCCTTTCGGAGGTGGCCATGCGTCCTTGGATTCGCGTCGTTCGTGGCTTCGTATTGGCATTCGCCTTGGCCGGCTTCGCCGCGCCGGCGTCTGCCGCCATGACGCAAAACGATGCGCATGTCTGGGAGATGCAGGAGATCATCCTGCAAGCCCAGCACGACTACGCCAACCCCTACGCCGATGTGACGGTTTGGGTAGACCTGAAGGGCCCCGGCTTCGACAAGCGCGTCTACGGTTTCTGGGACGGCGGGCGCACGTTCAGAATTCGCTTCGTGGCCACGGCCCCCGGTGAATGGCGCTGGCAAACGGGTTCCAATCAGCCGACCGATGCTGGCCTCAATGCGGGCGCGGGAGCTTTGCGCGCCGTTGCGTGGACGCAAGCGGAGATCGAGGCGAACGCCAACCGGCGCGGCTTCGTACATGCGACGGCGGGCGGTCACGCATTGCAGTACGCCGACGGCACGCCGTTCTTCCTGCTCGGCGACACCTGGCTGGCCGCGTCGACTTGGCGCTTGCCGATTACGGGCGGCGCCGAGCCGCCCGCTGACTATGTGCCGGTGTCCGGCATTGGCTTCGAAGACGCAGTGGCTTATCGCAAGCGGCAGGGCTTCAACTCGATCAGCTTCATCGCGGCGTTCCCCAACTGGGCGGCCGACAGCAACGGCGCGACGTTTGTGGATTCGCACGGCGTTACGATCCGCAATGCCTGGGAAAAATTCGGCACTTGGGCGCCGAACGCCAAGGTCAGCACCGCCGACGGCGCCACCACCACGGCCAAGAATATGGAAGACGAGCATGGCAATCTCGCCTTCGCCGTCGTGCCCGATCACGACGGGATGGCCGATTTCGACCGCATCAATCCGGCCTATTTCAAAAACCTCGACCGCAAGATGCGGCTTCTGGCCGATCAGGGTTTCGTGCCGATGATGGAGCCGGTGCGGCGCGACACCGGCCCGTCCTGGAAGGCCTATTTCGATTTTAACACATCGTATGCGCGCTACGTCGCCTATCTCGCGGCACGCTACGGCGCTTTCAATTTGATCTTCAGCGGCATTCACCTAGACTGGATCACGAAGGACTTTGGCCTCTCGGGCGACGAGTACAATGCGGCCCTGACCGTCTGGCTCAAGACGTACGGCACTCTGCCCTTCGGCCAGCCCGTAACCGCGCTGATCGACGGATCGACCTATCGCGTCTTCGGCCACGGCGCACAGGCTCCGTGGTTGACCATGCATACGGTCGGCAACAAGCCGCGGGCCCACGGCATCTATCCCCAGATGGAAGAGGAATTCCGGCTGGATCCGCCCTATCCCGTCGCCAACCTCGAGCCCTATTACGCGGGCTGGACTCACCAGATCAACAGCCCGGGCGGTGAAACGCCGGAGCGCGGTTCCGAGCGCGACACCTACTTCGCGCGCGCCATGATGTACGGCTCGGTGCTGTCGGGCGGGCTGGCAGGCCACGTGCATGGCACCGGTGCCTACGACATGACGACGACCGGCGAGGCCAGCGGCTGGCGACCGTATTTCTGGGATGCGCTTCGCTTCAAGTCCGGCGGGCAGATGCAGTATCTGCGCCGCTTCATGCTGTCCGAAGGCAATCGCTACCAGCAACTGACGCTCGCCACGGCGGACCTGCACCCGCGCGCGAGTTCCAAAGCCGTGGCCGACGGACTCGACGGCTGGTCGTTCCTGATGCGCACAGCCGACCGCCGGCTCGCCTTTGCGTATTTCGAACTTCGCGCCGCACGTCCGCAGATGGACGGATTTGCGCCAAGCGCCCGTTATCGCTGGACATGGTTCGATCCGACCAACGGAAGCTGGGGGCACTCCATCGCGCTCGCTGCCGACGCCAAGGGCACGCTCGCCGCGCCCGTCTTCCCCGGAGGTAAGGCACAGGCGGACAAGGATTGGGCGGCAAAGATCGTCGCGACGCGATAAGCGCGGTGGCGCAGATTGGCTAATGCATCATCGGCAAGCCGCCGCCCGACCTTTTGGGCGGTTTTGGCGCGATCCAGACGAAAGCCGCCCCCACCAGATTGACAATACCAACGGCGAGAAACGTCTGATTGGTCGCCAGCATTACGCTCTGACCCTGCACCATGAGACTGAGCAGACTAAGCGCCTTGTCCAGCCCAATGCCGCTCGCCGCCGCGGCGCCGAGCAAGGCCTGAGGGTGCTGCAATTCGCCGGCCAGCACCGCGCCGTTGGTGGTGATCGAATTGCTCCAATAGGCGACGACGATGGCGACGGAAAGGGCGCTCGCCAATGTCCGAATGAAATTGAATTGGCCCGCGCCCGCTGCGGTGTCTTCCGGCGGCAAGGAACTCACAGACATGTCCATCAGCGGAATCACGATCAACGGCATGCTGAAGCCCATGACCAGTTGCGGCCACATCAACTGCCAGAAGGTCATCTGGTCGGTATAAACGATGCGCATCAGGCAAGAGGCGGCGGCGATCAGGAGCCCTACCGACACGATGGCCCTGTGATCGACGCGCGTCATCGCCAAGGCGGCGATAGGCGCCGCGACGACCGAGGCAATGCCCGCGAAAGCCAAATTGTAACCCGACCAAGTGGCGGTGTAGCCTATGCTGGTTTGCAGCCATAGCGGCACCAGCACGAAGGAGCCGAACAGCGCGCCGAAACTGAGCGCAATCACCACCTGCGAAACCGAAAATGCACGGTTCTCATAGACACGCAAATTGACGATCGGGTTTTTGTCGGTCGTTTCCCAGATGATGAAGGCAATGAGGCCGACGATGGTGACGATCAAAAGCGTGACGATGAAATCGGAGTTGAACCAGTCCTTTTCCTGGCCGTTGCCGAGCATGATCTGCAGAGCGCCGACCCAGACCACCAGCAATACCAGCCCAACATAATCCACCGACGTCTTGGTGGTGGGAAGTTCGTGCGGCGTCAAAATCTTCCAAGCGCCGAACGCGATGGCCAAAGCCAGCGGCACTTTGAAGTAGAAGGCCCATTCCCAGCCCAGATTGTCGCCGATCAATCCTCCCACCAGCGGGCCGACTACGGGCGCCACGATCGTCGTCAACGCCCATGCCGCCAGCGCCATGGTGGCGTGGCGCTCCGGTACGAGTTTCAACAACAAGGTCTGCGATATCGGGATGAGCGGTCCGCCGCAGAGACCGAGTGCAACGCGAAACACGATCAGCATGCCGAGCGATGTCGCCATACCGCAGAGCAACGAGAAAACACCGAACCCGACAATGCAGAGCACGAACACCTTGACCGGCCCGAAACGTTCCACCAGCCAACCGGTCAGCGGCACCATGATCGCTTCGGCCACGCCATAGCCGGTAATCACCCAGGTGCCGCTGCTGGGAGAGGAAGCCAGTGCACCCGCGATATGCGGCACCAGAACATTGGCGATGGTGAGGTCGAGAATGGCCAGGAAATTGCCCATCGCCAGGATCAGCACGATGGCGACGAGCACGATGCCCTTCGGTTCCCATTTTTCCGGTACCGACGGACTGGCTGCAATACCCGACATGCAAATCTATTCCGTTACTTCGACACGTCGATCGCGGCGCTCATCGACAGACCGACACGCAAGGGATGTTCCGTCAGCTCGCGCGGATCGAGCGCGATGCGCACGGGGATGCGCTGCACCACCTTGATCCAATTGCCGGTCGCGTTCTGAGCCGGGATCACGGCGAAGGCAGAGCCGGTGCCGCCGCCGATGCCCATGACGCGGCCGTGAAATTTCACCGACGAGCCGTAGAGATCGGAGGTCAGCGTTACGGGTTGGCCGGGACGTACTTTGCCAAGCTGATTTTCTTTGAAATTGGCATCGACGTAGACCTGCGTAATCGGCACGATCGCCATCACCGGCATGCCCGCCTGCACGCGCTGGCCGATCTGGACCTGGCGCTGCGCCACCAGCCCGTCGACCGGCGCGCGGATCACGGTGCGCTCGAGATTGACCTTGGCAGTATCGCGCGCGGCTTTCGCGGCCAGCACTTCCGGGTGGTTCATCACGCTGGTGCCCTGGGTCAGCGCCAGCGCCGCATCGAGTCCCGCCTTGGCGGACTGGAAGTTGTTCGTCACGGCCGTCAGTTCCTCGGCCGAGACCGCACCCGATTTGACCAAGTTCACGCGCCGGTCGTAATCGAGCTTGGTGCGGCTGTAATCGGCCCGTCGCACCGCCACGGCGGCGAAATAGGTCTGCACCTTGCGGATGGTCATGCCGTAGGCGGCGTCAGCCTGGGCGTACAGCAGCTTGGCGTCTAGCGGATCGATCACCAGCAGCACGTCGCCGCGTTTCACCATTTGCGTATCGTGAACCGGAACGCTCAAGGCGGCGCCGCTGGTGAGCGGCGTCACCTCAGCCGACGAGACATTCGCATAGGCGTTGTCGGTCGAGACGTAATTCGCAGAGACGAAATACCACCATCCGCCTGCCGCAACCGCGGCGACGGCAATCACGCAGAACAGCACGGCGAACAATCTCTGGCGCGTCAGCTTCAACCGCTGGTCTGCGGACCGCGCAGCCACGTCGTCGGCCTTGAACCAATGCACCAGCTTGAAACCGGCGTCTTTTGCGTCGTGGAAGAAATGCGTATCGGCCATGGAAAACTCCACCGTGGAAATTCAGTTCTTTGCGACGAACCCGCCGCCCAGCGCGCGCACCAGCGCGACGTCGCAGGCGAAGGCTTGGGCCTCCAAGTCCGCGACGGCAGTCCGCTGCACGAGCAGCAGGTTCTCGACCGCCAGCACATCGAGATATCGGGCCAGACCCGCGTCGTAGCGCATGTGGATGACGCGATAGGCATTCTCGCTTTCGGCCAGCGAGGCGTGTGCGTGGATCAGCTCGCCTTCCAGCGCCCGGCGGTTGGTATAGGCGTCCGCCACATCTCGAAGCGCGTTGGTCAATGTCTTGTCGTAGAGCGCGACGGCGGCATCGTATTTTGCGCGGCTGGCGCGGTAGATGCCGGTGTTCCTGCCGTAGTC
>Ga0265342_10001734_pt1 | contig 19908 bp, 22 predicted proteins | sample 4CB327metaG_FD_203125 | JGI IMG/M metagenome (GOLD analysis project Ga0265342, IMG submission 203125) | Rhizosphere microbial communities from Carex aquatilis grown in University of Washington, Seatle, WA, United States - 4-CB3-27 metaG | ecosystem: Host-associated > Plants > Roots >... | reverse complement strand
CGACTTTCGACGTCGTCCGCTTCGCGCTGGTCGGTGGCGCCGCCGTGCTCGGCCTTGCCGCCATCGCCGTATCGATTTACGTCGCTTACCGCTTTGCCGAGCGCATCATGGCGGTGCTTGGTCCGACCGGCACGAACGTCCTGGTGCGGCTTTCCGCGTTCATCTTGCTCTGCATCGGCATCGAGATCGTCTGGACCGGCTACGCCGGGCTGACCGGCGCCGGCGGCGGCTAAGATGGCCGCGTGTTGGAACGCCTTGAGGCGTAGAGACGGCATCACCGCGCCGGGCGGCACTTCGAAGGAACGTCGTGAAACTGACGTTTGCCAGAGGCACCTCTGCGGAAGCTTGGCGCCACCGCCGCGGCAGCGGTTGCGCGGAACCCCGGTTGATGCTTCAAACGGGCTGAAACAGAGCCGCCAGAGAGGGGAATCGATGCTGGCCCGCATTTACAAACCGGCGCGCAACGCCATGCAGTCCGGCAATGCCGCGACCGAGAAATGGGTGCTGGAGTTCGAGCCGGAACTGCGCACCGCCGCCGATCCGCTGATGGGCTATACGTCATCGGCCGACATGCGGCGTCAGGTGAAGCTCGAGTTCGACAGCCGCGACGAAGCCGTTGCCTACGCCACCAGAAGCGGCATCCCCTATCGCCTGTTCGAGGATCACGAACCCACCCGCAAGAAGATTTCGTATTCGGATAACTTCCGCGCCGGCCGTCCGCAGCCGTGGACTCACTAGAGCAATTACAGGAAAAGTGGGCACCACTTTTCCGTCCGGAATTGCGGAAGGCAAAGGAATCGAGATCAATTCACGATTCGATAAAATCGTGAATTGATTTGGCCGCGTAGGCGTCCGTCGCGCCCGGTTCGACCCCGTAGCTCAGCTGGACGAGAGCAGCCGCCTTCTAAGCGGCAGGTCGCAGGTTCGAGCCCTGCCGGGGTCACCACGGTTTGCGGTGGCTTTTGACGCCGGCGAGAGAGGGCAAGGCAATACTAGGGGTAACACCGCGCCCGACCAATCCGTAAGCCGGCAGTCGATTGTTGTCCCCACGCAAAGGTTGTATAGTTCCTCGCACTTTGACGGGAATCGATGATCACCTGTTAGGGAGGCGGGATCGATGCGCTCAATCTCTACGTTGGTTGGCTTTGCTCTAATTCTCTTTGCGGGGGTCATTCCGGCGAGTGCTGCCGGTGTGACCGACTGCATGAAGATTCACCATGACAAGGCGAAGTTCGTCGCTTGCGTCAAAGCGGCGATCGTCGTGAAGAGCTCGCACCTGTACACCGGCGAGTATACGAGGTTCCCCGAGGCAGAGTTTGGCAAGCGATTCGATCCGCGAGACGGCACCGATCAAAAATGGGCAGCGGCCGTTTGTAAGGCTCAAGCCCCCGAAATTAAGGATCCGCTGGTCCACTTCGATCGTTTCAAGACGATGGCGGGTAATTGCTGCGGGTACAGCTTCGACACCCTCGCATGTGTGGGGCTGAAGTAATTCCGCGAGGCGATCCGGCGGGCGATGCTGCTGGCGGAGAGGGACGCGGCCCGAGAGCGGCAGGGCGAGCGTACCGACCTCGTTCAAACCTCCGCGAAAGTTTCGCAGAAGTCGCCCGCTCGCGCCCGCGACAAGATCGGGGCCTTCGCCGGCTTTTCCAGGCGGACGGCCGAGAAGATCGCCGCCGAGGACGATGCGTGGATGCTGATCTATCGCGCGCACTGGCCGAAGCCCTCCGAGAAATATCGGAGATTGGTCATCAGCACGCTTTGGGTAGCCGCCGGGCTGGGGGTCCTCTCCCCATCGGTCCTGCGCTCTTGGTGCGCAATCTTTCGTCCATCTGATGCCGCCTCGCCGACGAGTACGACGCAGCGCAGGAGCGGGGCGAAGTGGCAACGGCAGGCAAACGTCCCCAAGCAGAACGTTGGTCCAATCTCCGCCGCGTGCCGCCGTTTCTCGGCATCTCCCGCACGGACATTCACGAGGCCCGCATCATCCGCGGTGCGGAAGTCGCCGACCCCGGCGCCGGCGAGACCCGGCGGAGCACCGGATTAGTCGGCAAGCCGCCCGTCCACGCCGCAACCCTATTTCGTTTTGCGGCTTGAGCGCTTCGCCGGCACCTTCTTTCCGGCGCGGCGCGCCTCGGAAAGCCCGATTGCGATAGCCTGCTTCCGGCTTTTCACCTTGGCGCCGCCGCGGCCGCTTTTGAGCTTGCCGCGCTTCATCTCGCGCATTGCGCCCTCGACCTTCTTGCTCGCGGCTTTGGAATATTTCCGTGCCATGACGCGTCTCCCGCAAAGTCGCCCCCGCCATGGCTGAAAACGCCTGAACGCACAGACGGTTCCGGCGGATTAGGAAGCCGGCCCGGGGGAGCAGACCGCCACCCGGTCGCGCAGAAGAAGCATCAGCAGATCGCGCCCGCCATTTTTGCGCGCTCCGCTCCGCCTTCGGCTGAAACAAGCGCGTTACATACTGGCGCAACCCTCAGACCCTCTTCGCAGCACTTCCCCAAGGGAGGCGTGACCCATGAAACAGGTAGCGTTGCTTCTCGCTCTGGTGCTGGGGCTCTTCGCCCAGCGCGCTTTTGCCGAAACCGTTGATGTCTCCGATAACCACGGCGGCTCGGTCGTCGCCTATGACGCCCGCTGGGCGGGACTGGCCGCCAAGGGCGTCAGCGTCCGCATTGTCGGTCCCTGCCAGTCAGCCTGCACGGTCCTGCTCGGACATATTCCGCGCGCCAGAATCTGCGTGACGCCGAATGCCAGGTTCGGCTTTCACCTCGCCCATCTCAAAAGCGCGCAGGACACGCTGTGGGCCGCGTATCAGGACGATATCCGCGCCTGGATCACCGCGCACGGCGGCCTGAAGCCCGACTTCATGTGGATGCGGGCGCCGGATATCTACCGATACTTCGCGCGCTGCTAGAGCAATTCCAGGAAAAGTGGAATCCACTTTTCCGTCCGGAATTGCGCGAGGCAAAGTAATCACGAGCAATTCCCGGTTCAGTCAAATCAGGAATTGCTCTAGGCGGCGGCGAACGGAGGCCGCGCTAACCCTTGCAGGTCAGCTCCGGCATTTCCCGGTGCACCATCCCGAGCAGAAACTGCGTCACCGCGCAGTCGTCCTCGCTCAGCCCGAACACATGGGCACGCGCGGTGTTGCACTTGGCGGTGAGCGGCGCCATGGCGCTGTTGTCGTGGAAGGTGATGCGGTCGTCGTTGCGGGCATAAATAAAGATCAGCCGGCACGCCTCGGAGGGGGCGATGCCGCTCTCCAGCTGAAGGCCGTTCTCGTTCCATTGCTCGGTGGAGGCATAGGCCGTAAGGCCGGTCATGGTGACCAGCGCGAGCGACAGCGCAAACTTCAACATCGGTTTGCTCCTTTGCGTGTACGTCGACCAAAGTCGGGCGCCGTTGCCCCGCAACGGCCACCCGTAATCTGACCTCTGCTATTCGGGGGATAGGATCGAGGCCGAAAGCGTCTGCCGTCAAGTTCCCCGAGCCAGCCAACGCGCAGCATACCACCAAAAAGTGTGGGGCACGATGTCCCTCGACGGTTTGTCGGCGGGAGGCCTCAGCGAGTACTGAACTGCGCTCAGCTTCCTGCTAACGTCCGCGCCGCATGGTCGCCGAGGCATTCGAAGGGCTGTTTCAGACTCTCGCGCGCTCGCCCCGGGCAAGCCTCGCGGCGATCGTGATCGCCGCCCTGGCCTGTTTCCTCCCCGGCCTGTTGGTCGTGCCCATGATCGATGGCGATGAGCCGGGCTATATCGTGGCTGCCCGCGAGATGAATGCGACCGGCGACTTCGCCAGTGTGCGCCTGCAGACCGCGAACGGCGAATGGCGGCCGCGCGGCGAGTACTGGATTGCCGCGTTTTCATCCTCGCTCGCCGGTCACGATGCCCCGCTGTGGACCTACCGTCTGCCCAGCCTCGCGGCCGCGATTGCTGCGGCGGTCGGCACGTGGTGGCTGGCGATCGTCCTGACCTCGCCCAACGCGGCGCTCCTCGCCGGCATGTTCGTCGCCGGCAGCGGCGTCGTCGGTCTGGGCGCGCGCCTCGCTACACCGGATGCCCTGCTTCTCGCGGCAATGGTCGTTGCCGCCGGCGGTCTCGCGCGCATCTGGATCGGGTACCGCCGCCGGCAGAGCGACGTCTGGGCCGGTGTCTTCTGGACCGGCATCGGCGTCGGTATCCTGGCCAGCGGCGTGGTGGCGCCGGCAATCGCCCTTGCCGCCATCCTCATTCTGTCGATTGAGCGCGGCGACGCGCGCTGGCTGGCGCGCCTGCGCCCGGGTGCCGGGCTTGCCTGGGTGTTCCTGCTCGTGTCGCCCTGGCTGATTGCGACCGTTCTTGCGCTGGTGCAGGAGGGCAGCGGCGCCGGTCCCTCGGACCAGTTCCTCGAGCAGATCGGCGTTCCTTTTGCGATCAAGGCCCCGCCCGGCACTTACGCGCTGCTGCTGCCGCTGCTCGCCGGCCCGATGGCGACCTACCTGTTCACCTCGTTTGCCTGGCTCGTCGCCGATGTCCGTCGCCCGCCGATCCTGTTCGGGCTGGCCTGGGGAGCGCCGCTGTGGATCGTCGCCGAACTGATCACGGCCAAGCAGCCGCAATCCATTCTGCCGGCGATGCCCTTCCTGGCCCTCATCGCCGCTACCGCGATCGACGCCGGCGCCGCCCGCATCAAGGGCCGCGTCAGCTGGTTCTATTCGCTGGGGCCGGCGATCTGGCCGCCGCTGACGGCGATTCTCGTTCCCGCCGGGTTCCTTGCCATCGAGCATCGCTTTCCGAGGGTCGCGTTTGCGGCCTTTCTCGTCGCCGCGCTGATGGGCTGCATCACCTGGCTGTGGTTGAGGCGCGGTCAGGTTCTCGCCTCGGCCCTGGCCGGCATCGTCACCGTCGCCTTCATCTATACCGGCTTCTTCGGCTTCATCATTCCCGGCATCAGCGCGATTCGCGTCAGCGAGCGTGTCGCCGAGGCCGCCCACGCCGCCATGCCGTGCAGCGATCCGGCGTTTGCCGCGACCGGCTATCCCGAGGAAAGCCTTGTGTTTGCCCTCGGAGCCGACACCCGGCTGGTCGATGCCTGGTCCGCGGCGGACTTCCTGAACAGCGCCGGTTGCCGCATGGCTGTCGTCGAACGCAGCCAGATCCCGTCCTTTCGCCAGCGGGCCGAAGACATCGGGCTGGCGGTTCGCGACCGCGGCCACGTCATTGGCGTAAATCTGCGCAAGATGAACGCCGCCGATCTCCACCTCTTCACGGCCAGCACCCACGATGAATGAACTCGAGCCTTTCCGCCGCATGCGCGTCAACTGGAGCGGGGCACTCGCCCGGCTCGGCCCGTCCCGTCCGAGCGCCGTCCCCGTGTCGGCAGGCCGCCTTGGCTTGATGGTGGTCGGGGCGGTCGCGGTCATCGTTCTCGTCGCGCTGCTTTACGATGCGCGCGCCATCGCCTGGACCCACACGCTGTCCCCTGCGGTCCACGGCCTCTTCAGCCGGATCACGCGCCTCGGCACCTCGGGCTGGCTGCTCATTCCGTGCGGCGTGGTGGTGATCGTCGTATCGCTCGGCGACTGGCGTCGTGTCAGCCGCGCCAGCGCCGCGGCGTGGTGGGAAATCGCCACCTTCGCCGGCGTCCTGTTCGCCGTGGTCGCCGTGTCCGGTATCGTCACCGACATCATCAAGCCGATCGTCGGCCGCTGGCGGCCGGGATATGTGCATGACGGCGTGTTCGTGTTCTCGCCGCTGTCGCTGGGTGGCTATTCGCACTACAGCTTCCCCTCCGGTCACTCGACCACCGCGGCGGCCGTCGCCATGCTGGCGGCATTTGTGCCGGGGGTTATCACAATTCCGGTGGTGGCCCTGGCCGGCCTCGTCGCCCTCAGCCGCATCGTCGTCAATGCCCATTTCCCGAGCGACGTCGTCGGCGGGGTCTTCGTCGGTATGGGGGTGGGCTACGTCATCCTGCGCTGGGCGCGAGCCGCCGGACTTCTCTTCGTCGATCGCGACGACGGCCGCGTCCGCAGCCGCTTCGGCGTGCTCCGGCGGCTGGTGCGTCGCCACGGCGCGGGAGCACTGTTTGCCGCGCTGTGGGTCGCTTTGGGCCGTGAGCGTCAGTCGCCGCCGGCGGCCTGATCGAGCGCCGCCTCCAGATCGGCGATCAGGTCGTCGCTGTCGTCGAGCCCGATGTGCAGCCGCACCACCGCGCCCTCGGCGCGCCATGGCTTGGCGGTGCGCACGATCGTCGGCACCGTTGCGAGGCTCTCGAATCCGCCCCACGACGCCCCGATCCCGAACAGCGTGAGATCGTCGACGAAGCGGGCGGCCCGCGCTCTTTCCCAACCACGAAACACGAGCGCGAACAGGCCGCTGGCGCCCGTCATGTCACGCTGCCACAGCGCGTGCCCGGGATCGCTGGGCAATGCCGGATAGAGCACGCGCGCGACCTCCGGCCGCGCCTCCAGCCACCGCGCGATCTTGAGCGCCGAGGATGCGTGCACGGGCAATCGGGCCGCCAGCGTGCGCAGCCCGCGGAGTGCGAGGAAGGCATCGTCGGGCGCGAGGTGCAGCCCCATCCAGCGCTGAAGATCGCGCAACTTCTTCCAGTGTTCGCCACGCGCCGACACGGTGCCGAACATCACGTCGGAATGTCCGCCGAGATATTTTGTGCCGGAATGAATGGAAAGATCGACCCCGTGGTCGAGGGCACGGAAATAGAGCGGCGTCGCCCAGGTGTTGTCGGCGAGCACCGTGATGCCGCGCGCGCGTGCCGCCGCGGCCAGGGCGGCGATGTCCTGCATCTCGAACGTCAGCGAGCCGGGCGACTCGAGATAGAGCGCGCGCGTGTTGGCGGTGAAGAGTGCCGCGACCGCGTCCGCCCCGAGCGCCGGGTCGAAGTAGGTGACCTCGATGCCCATTCGCTTTAGGAAATGGTCGGCGAAGCGTCGCACCGGCCCGTAGACGCTGTCGACGATCAGCACGCGCTCGCCGGCGGAAAGGCATGAGAGCAGGGCGAGCGAGGCCGCGGTCAGCCCGGAAGGTACCAGCGCCGTTCCGTCGCTGCCCTCGAGGTCGTTCATGGTCGCTTCCAGCGCATCGGTCGTCGGCGTCCCGATGCGGCCATAGGAATAGCGCTGCCGCGCATGCTCCATGTCGTCGACCGTTTCGAACAGCACGGTGGAAGCATGCACGACCGGTGGGTTGACGAACGGGCCGGCGAGGTCGCGGTCGCGACCGCTGTGCACCAGCCGTGTCGCCGCCTTGCGCGGCGTTTGGCGCGCCTTTTTCATCGTCCTCGTCCTGAAAAGCCGAAGGTCTTGACCGTGCGGGGATAATGGCCCGACAGTGCCCCGTCAAATCGAGCCGAAAAAGGGCCGCGCCACGCGGGCGCCGGGAAGAATGAAGGGGAGAAACCGACTGGCTTCGCTGGCCGCCGCGCTTTTGCTGGTGGTGGCGTCGCTATTGTCCATGGTCGCGCCCGCCGCCGCCGGAACGCTGGAAGACGTCAAGCAGCGCAGGCTCCTGCTCTGCGGCGTCGATCCGGACCTGGAGGGATTCGCTACATTCGACGCCGCGGGCAGCTGGCATGGCCTCGATGCCGACTACTGCCGCGCGATTGCGGCCGCGGTGCTGGGCGATGCGGCGCTGGTCAAATTCGTGCCGCTGACCGAGCGCGAACGGTTTCGCGCGCTCCAGTCCGGCAGCGTCGACGTGCTCATCCGCGATACTGCCTGGACGATGGGCCGCGATGCCTCGTTCGGCATCGTTTTCGCGGGCGTGAATTATTACGGCGGCATCGGGTTCATGGTGCCGAGGTCGCTCGGCGTCGATTCCGCCCTGCAGCTCACCGGCGCCAACGTTTGTGTCGAGACAGGCAGTGCCGCCGAGGTCGCCGTGGCGCAGTACTTCAAGATGCGCAACATGTCGGTGATCCCCGTTTCGGTGGAGAACGGCGATGCCGCCCGCGCCGCCTATGTCGCCGGGCGCTGCAACGTGATGACCGGCGACACCATCGAGCTCTATGGCGCCCGTCTTGCATTGCCAAAGCCGGACGACAACATGGTGCTGCCGGAAATCGTGTCGAAAAATGCCTATGGTCCGGCCGTGATGGCCAGCGACTGGCGCTGGGCCGCCGTTGTCCGCTGGGTGCATTTTGCGCTGCTCGATGCCGAGGAGCTTGGCGTGACCTCCGCCAATGTCGATCAGATGCGCGCGAGCGATAACGCCGATGCCCGCGAGCTTCTCGGCGTGGAAGGTTCGCTCGGCAAGGCCCTCGGCCTCGATAATGCATGGGCAGCCAATGCGATCCGCGCCGTCGGCAACTACGGCGAGATTTTCGAGCGCGATTTGGGCGCCGGCTCGCGGCTGCAGATTCCCCGTGGCCTCAATGGATTGTGGAACAATGGCGGCATCCAGTACGCTCCGCCCGTGCACTAGAGCGACACTGCGGCGTGTCGGCTCAAACGCGCCGGCATTGTTCTGGTCAGGCCAGGGGACTGTGACCTCATGAGCGAAGCGCACGCTGCCGCGGATGTGTCCGCCACCGATGTTGCCGTCGAGATTGTCGGTCTCAACAAGTGGTACGGTGATTTTCACGTCCTCAAGGACGTCGACCTCAAGGTCATGCGCGGCGAGCGCATCGTCATCTGCGGTCCCTCCGGCTCGGGCAAGTCGACGATCATTCGCTGCATCAACCGGCTCGAGACCCATCAGAGCGGGCGGGTCATCGTCGATGGCGTCGAGCTCACCGAGAACACCCGCCGCATCGACGAGGTCCGCCGCGACGTCGGCATGGTCTTCCAGGGCTTCAACCTGTTTCCGCACCTGACCATCCTCGAAAACTGCACGCTCGCCCCGATCTGGGTGCGCAAGATGAGCAAGCCCGAAGCGGAAAAGGTTGCCATGCGCTACCTCGAGCGCGTGCGCATCCCCGAACAGGCGAACAAGTACCCGGCGCAGCTTTCCGGCGGCCAGCAGCAGCGCGTCGCCATCGCTAGGGCGCTCTGCATGAACCCGCGCATCATGCTCTTTGACGAGCCGACGTCGGCGCTCGATCCGGAGATGATCAAGGAGGTTCTCGACGTCATCGTCGATCTCGCCCGTGAGGGGATGACGATGCTTGTCGTCACCCACGAGATGGGCTTCGCCCGCCAGGTCGCGCACCGCATGGTGTTCATGGACGCCGGCCAGATCGTGGAGGAGAGTCCGCCCGAGGAGTTCTTCACTCATCCCCGTCAGGAACGGACGCGGCTCTTCCTCAGCCAGATTCTGCAGCACTGATGCCACCTGAGGTGCGGCCGCCCTTCCGCTACGGCTGCTCCACCCACGCGCTGTGTCTCTCGCCGCCGTAGTCTCACCACACCTGGCAGAACTAGAACCACCTCTCCCTTTGATGGGAGAGGGCCATGAGCCTTACGACCCCGGACTTGATCCGGGGAGTTAGGCGAATGGGGTGAGGGTGACGCCGTCGCCGATTTAAGCAGGTCCGTATCGAGCCGGCTGCGTCGGCGAGCCCGCAGCCGAGCCCTCGCGGGCGCAGCCCGCGTCGACAGGGAACGCGAATAACGCCACGCGGTGTCACCCTCACCCTCTTTCTCTAGGCTCGCCTGTGGCTCACCAAGAGTAAAGAGCCCTCTCCCATCAGGAAGGGAGAGGGGGGTCTAGTTCTACGTGGTCGTGGAAGATCGAGACGGTGCCGGTGAGTCCCCAAAGAAACAGGGCGCGCCCGTAAGGACGCGCCCTTTTGTCTTCCCGAACCTCTACTGCTGTCCGCGCAGGAGATCGGTAATGTTGCGGAAGGCAACGCGCCGGTTTTCACGCTCGGGGCCGACCGTCGGGATCTTCAGGTACTGCTCGCCGTAGCCCTGCGTGACGAGGTTCTCCGGTGGAACGCCGAAGTAGTACGAAAGGACTTCCGCGATCGTCTCCGCCCGCCGGTCGGAAAGGGCGAGGTTGGCGAGGTCGGAGCCGACCGCGTCCGTGTGCCCCTCGATGAGGATCACCTGCGTCGGGTCGCGCCGCACGAGGTCGCGGATCGCGGTCCCGATCGCCTGTATCGCGGGTATCTGGTCGTCAGGTACCGTCGCCTGGCCAGTGTCGAAGGTGATCGTGTCGAGGTCGACGCGCCGCACCTTGTCGCGCAGCCGCCCGTTGCGGCGGATTTCATCGAGTGTGTACGCCCGCTCGACGCGTTCGACCGGCGGTGCCACCAGCGTCTGCGCCAGCAGCTGCGGCGTCGCCCGGCTGCTCTCCACCGCGTATTGCTGCTGCGGAATGGTAATGTTGAGCGGGCCGAACTTGAGTTGCGCCATTGGCGGCGGTGGCGGCGGCGGCGGCGGCTGGTTGCCGCGACCGAGCATCTTGTCGAGAATGCCGGTCTGCGGGGCCGAGCCGATCAGCATTTCGATGCTGCCGTCGGCCTTGCGGCGATAGCGCTGGAGAATGTCGCCACTGGCGTCACGCACGGTGACCACCGACGAGCCATCCGGCCGCGTCACGGTGGTCGTGACATTGCCGTTCGGCGACTTCACCGAGTTGATCTTGCCGCCCTGTTCCAGGAAGCGGCCGGCGTCGTCGTGCCTGACGTTGACCTGTCCGTCTTCCTTGACGATGACGCGTCCATCCGGCGCCTGGATGATACTGCCGTCCCTGAGCGCATCTTCGCTTTTCGGAAGGTTCGGCGGCGCTACGGCGGCGCCCGGGGGCAATGCGCCGAAGCGTGGCTTGTTGTGGAACTTCTTGAGATCGAAGGCGCCCTGCGTGGCGTCGCGCGGTGGCGGCGGTGGTGGCGTAATCGCCGGAGGCGGGGGCAGGGGAACAATGGCGGGCGCCGTGGCTCCCTGCGGCGACGCTGATGTCGACGGCGCGGGAGGAGGCGGATTGCCCGATGGCGGCTTAGGCTGGTTGGTGTCGGCAGCCGGTGGCTGGCCGGCCCCCGGCGCAGGCCGCGTCCCGGTTTGTGGTGCGGGCTGCGACTGCCCCTCGGTTTGTGGCGCGCCGGTTGTGGAAGCGCCGCCCGGCTTCTTGTCCTTGCCCTTGGGCGCGGTGGCCTCGGTTGCCGGCGCTGGCGGCGCCGTCTCGGGTGCCGCGGTCATCGGTGCCGGTGCGGGCGCCACGGTCATCGGCGCCGGTGCTTCGGTGGCGGGGGCCGCGGTCTGCGGCTCGGCGGTGCCCGGTTTCCCGGACGTCTTGCCGCGGTCTGTCGCCGGCAGGCCGGCCGCCGCGCGCGCGTCGGCAAGCGCCTGCAGCGCTGTGCTGAGCTTGGCCTTCGCCGCGTCGATGCCGACGCCCGAAGACATCGCCGCGCGCAATGCCGCGCGCGCCGCTTCGACGTTGGCTTCCGCCTGGCTGACCGCATCGGCTGCGGCTTCCGTCGCCGTGTTCGGGGCGGAAGGTGTGTCGGACGCCGCGAGGGCTGTGCCTGAAAGCAGCGCAAGGCTCGCTCCGGCGAGAAGCAGGGTCTTGGTGGCGCGCATGGGGTTGCACCTCATCGGGTCGCGCCGGACTTGGATCCGGCGTGGTTTCGGTCGGTCGTATCTCACCTGAGACACGGGCGGAACGTGGTCGGAATAGGGGCAATACGGTGAACCGCACCTGAACGAGCGTTTATCGACGCGGAGACGCTGGCCTCGTTCCGCGCCGCCGTATGTTCAATGCGGCACAGTTCGCGAAAACAGGTTGATGACGGCCACGCCGGCAAGGATGAGCGCGATGCCGGCCACCGCCGGCAGGTCCAGCGGTTGCCGGTAGAGCAGCCAGCCGACCGCAGTGATGAGCACCACGCCGGTGCCCGCCCACACCGCGTACGCGATGCCGACCGGCATCGTGCGCAGGACCAGCGACAGAAGGAAGAACGCCAGCCCGTAACCGACGAGGCTGACCAGCACCGGCAGCGGCCGCGTGAAGCCGTCGGTCGCCTTGAGAGCCGAGGTCGCGACCACCTCGCAGCAGATCGCGATGAAGAGCAGAACTGAATTCGTCAGTGTCATGCCGGCATTTATCGCCGATCTGCATGCCACTTCAATGTCGGTGGCACCCTATCCCGTTGCGATCTCGGTATCCTCCCGCGCGCCCCATTCGGTCCACGAGCCGTCGTAGAGGGCGGTGTGCTTTACGCCGAGCACGTCAAGCGCTAGCGAGAGCGTTGCAGCATTCACCCCCGAGCCGCAACTCGTCACGATCGGCCGCGCAAGGTTGACCTCGCCGGCAGCGAAGGCGGCCTTCAGCGCCGCGTCGTCCTTGAGCTTTCCGTCGGCGATCAGCTCGGTCGACGGAACGTTGAGGCTGCCGGGAATACGTCCCGTCTTCACCCATGGCCGCGGTTCCGGCGCGGCTCCGTGGAAGCGCGCCGCCGGCCGCGCATCGACGAGCTGGAAGGAGTGCCGCCTCAGCCCGTCGCGCACGCCGTCGAGGTCGCGCACGTTGTTGGGGTCGAAGGCGGGGACGAAATGCTTCGGCGCTCGCGACACGATTGCCGCGCCGAGCGGACGACCCTCCGCCTTCCATTTCGGCAGGCCGCCCTCGAGAATGACGACATCCTGCGCGCCCATCACCTTGAACGTCCACCACACGCGCGGCGCCGACGACAGCCCAACGCTGTCGTAGACGACGATCTTCTGTTGCGCGTCGATGCCGAGCCTGCCCACGGCGTCGGCGAAGAACTGAGGCGTCGGCAGCATGTGGGGCAGGGGATTGGCGGTATCGGCGATCGCGTCGATGTCGAAGAACACCGCGCCCGGAATGTGTTCAGCGTCGTATTCGGCGCGGGCATTGCGTCCGGCGAGATGCCACGAGCCGTCGACCATAACGACATCTCCATCGTCGAGATGCCCGCCGAGCCACTCCGTCGATACGAACCAGCGCGACCGGTCAGTCATGGCGCGAACCGTATCCGCACCCGGCGGTTCTGCTTGCCCTTGCTTTCCATCTTGCCGATCGCGAGCCTGCCGATCTCGCCGGTCGCCGCGACGTGCGTTCCGCCGCAGGGCTGCAGATCGATGTCGCCGATCCTGACCAGCCTGACGCGCCCGCTGCCCATCGGCGGCTTCACTTTCATCGTCTTAACCATGCCCGGGTTCGCCTCGAGCTCTGCATCCGTGATCCACTCGGTCGTCACCGGATAGTTCGCCGCGACGAGTTCGTTGAGCTTCGCCTCGATTTCCTCTTTCGGCGGCACGTCCCCGTCGATGGAGAAGTCGAGCCGCCCCTCATCGGCGCCGATCTGCCCGCCGGTTACCGGGTAGGGCAGCACGACGGAGAGCAGATGCAGCGCCGTGTGGATGCGCATGTGGAGGTAGCGCCGCTCCCAGTCGAGCACCGCGGTCAGCGTCTCGCCGGGCTCGGGCAGCGGTTCCGCTTCCCCCGGAACGTGCACGATGTCGGCCTTGGTGTCGCCATAGACCGTCGTGGCGATGGCGATGTCGCCGGAGCCGCGCGTCAGTTTGCCGACGTCGCCAGGTTGCCCGCCGCCGGTGGCGCAGAACACCGTGCGGTCGAGCACGATGCCGCGCCGGTCGTTGACCGCCAGCACCGTCGCCTCGGCGGATTTCAGATAAGGATCGTCGCGGAAGAGCAGTTCGGTTGTCATGGCGGTAACACTACCCACTCCGCTTTCCCCGCGAAAGCGGGGATCCATGTTGGAGGCAGCACCCCACCCGCCACGCTTCGCGTGGTCCCCCTCCCCGGAACGGGGAGGGATGGCGCCTCGTCCGGCTCCGCTAGCGTGCAGAAAAGGGCGCCAATCCCTTCTCGACCGAAGGTCGGGGAGGAGGGACCAGCCGCAGGCTGGTGGGTGGGGCGGCCGCGGCTTGGATGCCCCTATGTCGCCGCGAACGGCACCTTGATCTCGGGCCGTGCCGTAAGCCACGCCGGCACCGGCAGATTGTGCGCCTTCAGGAAATCCGGGTTGTAGAGCTTCGACTGGTAGCGCGTGCCGTAGTCGCAGAGCACCGTCACGATCGTGTTGCCGGGTCCCATTTCGCGAGCCAGCCGGATTGCGCCGGCGATGTTGACGCCCGACGAACCGCCGAGCACCAGCCCCTCGTGCTCTGCCAGGTCGAACAACAGCGGTATCGCCTCGCTGTCCGCAATCGTCCACGCATGATCGACACGCACGTCACCGACGATCGGCGTCGAGCGTCCGAGCCCGATGCCTTCCGTGATCGACGAGCCCGGCGAAACCTGCGCCTCGCCGGTGGTGAAATAGCTGGCCATCGCCGCGCCCTCGGGGTCGGCGCATGCGATGACCACCGCCGCCTTTTTCTCGCGGAGCGCCGCCGCAGTGCCGGCCAGCGTGCCGCCGGTGCCCACCGATGCCACGAACCCGTCGACCTTGCCGTCGGTCTGCCGCCAGATTTCAGGGCCGGTCGTCAGGTAGTGGGCGTTGCGGTTCTCGAGGTTGTTCCACTGGTCGGCGAAAAGAACGCCGTCCGGCTCGCTCTTGGCGAGTTGGTCGGCGAGCCGCCGCGCCACGTGCTGGTAGTTGTCGGGGTCGCTGTAGGGCTTCGCCGGCACCTCGATCAGGGTTGCACCGGCGAGCTTCAGCGCGTCCTTCTTCTCCTGGCTCTGCGTGTCGGGAATGACGATCATCGCCCGGTAGCCGCGCGCCCGCGCCACGAGCGCGAGGCCAATCCCCGTGTTTCCCGCCGTACCCTCGACGATCAGCCCTCCGGGCTTGAGCCTGCCGCCCTTTTCGGCGGCGAGAATCATCTGCTTCGCCGCCCGGTCTTTCACCGACTGGCCGGGGTTCATGAATTCGGCCTTGCCCAAGATCTCGCATCCCGTCAGCGCCGAAGCACGGGCGAGCCGCACCAGCGGTGTGTTGCCGATGGCGTCGACGATCGTGGGCTTCACGTCCATGGCTGCGGCCTCTGGGGAAAGACGGGCGGAACGTAAGCGCTGCCTCGGGGGGCATCAAGCGCGGTCCACACAGGTAGAACATGCGCCTGTGGAACATCGTTCCGCTGCGGCGCCCTTCGACGAGTATTCGCTTACTCCGCCGGCACCAGCCGTGCCGCGCGTGGAACGCCGAGACGCGCCCACAGCGGCCGCTCGAACAGGAACCTCGCCGGCGTATTGCGGACCGCCCAATAGAGCACCAGCGGGAAGATCACCCCGGCGGCCGTCACGATGACCGAGACCCAGCCGAGATCGTGGATGATGCCGACCTTGAGCAGCAGGCTGCGGGATGTCGCCATCGGCAGGAAGAAGGCGAGGTAGATCACCAGCGAATGCTTGCCGCAGTAGCGCACTGGCGCCATCAGGTCGCTCTTCGACAGAAGCGTCGACAGCGTCACCACCGCGATCGCGCCAATGAAGCCGAGCGCCAGACCGATCCCCGGCATCTCGGAGTAGCCGGCAAACACGGCGTAGCCTTCCACCAGCGACCACACCGCTAGGTACGTCACCGCCAGCCAAGTGTGCTTCAGCACCAGCGCGGCGTATCGGAAAATATGCGGCGCAAAGGCATAGCCCGCGTAGAAATAGACGAAGCGCAGGGCGAATTCGTCCGGGATCACCCAGCCGGTGTGCACGTTCGCCATCTGCAGGACCGCTCCGGCAACCAGGATCGGCTGCCACGGCAGGTTGCGGGTCGCCTTGGTGAGCACGAAGAAGATCGGCAGGAGGTAGATGAACCAGATCGTGCCGAACGGGTCGATGAAAGCGAGCGCGTAGGCGCGCACAAGTTCAACTGGTCCGCCGTCGCCGGCGATCTGCGGCGCCTTGAAGGCAAACTGGATGGTCAGCCACAGCGCGTAGAAGTAGGCGAAGTGCACCACCTTTTTGTCGAGATAGGTGCGCCAGTCGCGGTCGATCACGCGCGACAGGAAGAGCCCCGAGATCATGAAGAAGTCGGGCATGCGGAACGGTTTGGCGAAGGCCACGACGGTGCCCATCCAGCCGCTGGCGTCAGCGGCCTTCTCGACGCCCAGCGTCGAGTGCATCATCACCACCATGATGATGCAGAAGCCCTTGGCGTAATCCACCCAGGCAACGCGGTTGGCTTCGGTCGTCATGAAAATGGCCTCGAACGCGAACGATCGCTTCTGGCGACTCTAGCGTCGGAGCCCGGGTAAACGCCCGTGTTCGTTACAATTTTCGGTAGTTAGGGTTAAGCGCGGCGCCGCCCGGTGGCCCTCAAAGAAAACGCCTCGCCCGGAGGAACCGGGCGAGGCGCAATAGCGGCGGCGTCGAGACGACTAGTTCGTCGTCGCCGGTGCTGCGGTGGTGTCGGGGTTGGCGGCAGGAGCCATCGGCGTGGTGTCCGGCGCCGCCTGCATCGCGGGGGTCATGGGTGCCGCGGTGTCCGGTGCCGTAGTCGCCGGCGCCATCGCCGAAGTATCGGGGGCCGTGGTGGCCGGCGCCATGGACGAGGTGCTCGGCGCAGCCGGTGCCATCGTCGAGGTATCCGGGGAGGCCGGTGCCATGGTGTCGGTCGCGGGCGCGGTAGCTGCCGGTGCGGCGGGCGGCGGCGCCATGTACGAGTGGGCAATCCACCAGATGACGGCGATAACGACAACTGCCACGACGATGTAGACAATCGTGCGGCCGCCGCCACCTTGGCCCTGGTTCATTTTATCGTTTTGGGACACCTGAATTCTCCTGTGGTTTGTTCGGAGCCGCCCCGCCAGAACGCCAGCGCTCCAACGAATCCATTCTACCACTGAACGGTGACGGGTCGGGTACGCACTTGGCTGTAAACTTGGCTCCCCGGGCTGGACTCGAACCAGCGACCATTCGATTAACAGTCGAATGCTCTACCAACTGAGCTACCGGGGATCGCGGGCGCCCCTATAGCAAAGCCGCTTCGCGCATGCAAAGGGAAGCGCGCGACAGGCCTGCCTTTTGTGCCGGTTGTCACAAACGCGTTGCAGCCAGCCGCCAGCCTCCCCATGTGCCACCAGGCGTTTACCAACCCGCCACTGGAGCGCGCTGCCCGTGCCAAAAGTCCGTTTCGGCAAGTTCTCGTTTGAATTGCCCAAAAGCAGGCCGGCCCGCGTCGGCCTCGGTGTCGGGCTCGTCCTCGGTGGTGGCCTGTTCGGCTTCCTGCCCGTGCTTGGCTACTGGATGGTGCCGGTCGGTCTTGTCGTCCTCGCCACCGACAGCCCGCCGATACGCCGCTTCAACCGCCGCACGGCCGTCAAGGTCGTCGGCTGGTGGAGGGGGCGCAGGGCAAAGGCGAAGCCGAAAAGCGGCGCGACCGTCAATTCCGTACCGCCGTCGTCAGGGGAACGGTAGCAGCGCTCGCCGTCACCCCGGCGAAAGGTAGCACGCTGGCGGCCGCGCGACACATCTCCATGTCCCGCTCATTCCTGCCGAAAGCAGGAGTCCAGCCGACGTCGGGATGGGAGCGGCGTTGGTTGGTCAATCGCAAGCCATCGGGCCGATTGATCCGTCGTTTGGATTCCCGGTCGCCGGCTACGCCGTCGCCGGGAATGAGCGGCGAGTTGTACACCGGCACCCATCGTCAATTGACTTGCGCGCCCGTGCCCCGCATTGTCGCCGCGCAAATTCGCGGGGTGCGGAAGCCGGTGTGAGTCCGGCACGGTCGCGCCACTGTAATCGGCGGCTTGTCCTCCGAAAGTCAGACCCCTCCTTGCGAACGACTTGCTCGACTGGGACGCGTCATCCCAAGGAGGTAATTCCGATGACATGCTTCACCTGTGTGCCGGCGCGCGCGTGCGCGATTCCGCTCGCCGTCGAGATTAGCCAGCTTTTCCGCCTGCACGGCTGATGCAGCCGTCGCCCGTTCTGGTCCTCGGCGGCCAGCGCTCCGGTAAAAGCCGCTACGCCGAGCAGCTCGTTGCTGAGAGTGGACTTGAGCGCATCTATCTCGCCACGGCCACGCCTGGCGATGCCGAGATGGCGCGCCGCATTGCCGCTCATCGCGAGCGCCGCAACGGCGAATGGACCACGATTGAGGAACCGCTCGATCTGCCGGCCGCGCTCGCGCGCGTCGCGCGCCCCGGGGCAGCGGTGCTCGTCGATTGTCTGACGTTGTGGGTGAACAACCTGTTTGGCGCCGGTCGCGACGTGGAGGCTGAAGCCGCCAGGCTGGTGGCCGCCCTCGGCGCTCTCGCTGGTCCCGCCGTGCTGGTCAGCAACGAGGTCGGCTCCGGCATCATCCCCACCAACGAACTGGCGCGAACCTACGCCGATGCCCTCGGCACGCTCAACCAGCGCGTCGCCGAAGCCTGCCCGCGCGTCGTCCTCGTCGTCGCCGGCCTGCCGCTGGTGCTGAAGTCATGAGCATCCATCCATTGGCAGGTCGGGCGCCAATCCCACCCCGGAACGGGGAGGGGGGACCATGCGCAGCATGGTGGGTGGGGCTCAACGGCGAGGCGCTTCACGATGTCCCGCTCATTCCCGCGAAAGCGGGAATCCAGCCGACCCCGCCGTTGCGCGAGCACAAGAATGGATTCCCGGTCGCCGCCTGTGTCGTCGCCGGGAATGAGCGGAAGAACCAGAAACCCCAACACAGCCAGCCGGGCCTGACCCCATGACCGACCGCATCCCCGCCACCGTCGTCACCGGTTTCCTCGGCGCCGGCAAGACCACGCTCATCCGCAATCTCATCGTCAACGCGAAGGGACGGCGCATCGCCGTCATCGTCAACGAGTTCGGCGATATGGGCTTCGACGCCTCGCTGATCGCGGATTGCGACGACGACTGCCGGCCGGATCATATCGTCGAGCTCACCAATGGCTGCATCTGCTGCACCGTCGCCGACGAATTCCTGCCCACGATGGAAGCGCTGCTCAGGCGCGATCCGGCCCCCGACCACATCGTCATCGAGACGTCGGGGCTGGCGCTGCCGCAGCCGCTGGTGCGTGCCTTCTCGTGGCCGGCCGTTGCTCACCGCGTCACCGTCGATGGTGTCGTCACGGTTGTCGATGCCGAAGCCGTCGCGGCGGGCCGCTTCGCGCCCGATCCGGTCGCCACGCGGGCGCAACTCGCCGCCGACCCCGCGGTCGCCCACGACGATCCGGTCGAGGAACTGTTCGAGGACCAGCTCCGCTGCGCCGACCTCGTCGTCATCAGCAAGACCGATCTGGTGTCACCCGCGGCCGCCAGCGAAGCCGAGCGCATCGTGCGCAGCCAGGCCCGCGCCGGCACGGGCGTCGTGCGCGGCAACGCGGCGCCTGCCGACGTTCTCCTCGGCATCGCCGCTTCCGCAGAAGACGACATGAAGGGACGCGAGAGCCATCACGAGTTGGAAGGCGAGGCGCACGATCACGACGAGTTCGTGAGTTATGTGTTCGCGGCCGGCCCCTTTGCCTCGCTCGATACACTGCGCGCGCGCGTTGGTGCGGTGCTCGCCACGCCCAACGTGCTGCGCGCCAAGGGACGTGTCCCGGTGATGGGCAGGGCCGCGCCCGCGACCGTCCAGGCCGTCGGTCCGCGCCTCGACGTTTCGTTCGTGCCGGGTGCCGAACCCGGCGGCCTCGTCGTCATCGGTCTGCGCCCGCTCGACCATGCGGCGATCGCCGCTGCCTTAGCCGGCTAATCATCATGAGAGACAAGGCACGGCCGCTGGGCAATCCCTCCTCGGCCGAAGGCTGGGGAGGGTGGTCCGAGCGAAGCGGAGGACCGGGTGGGGGTGAGGCGCGGTTCGCGTCAGCGAACGAAACAGGCCGGTGGCCTGTTTCGAGGGACGAACGCCGGAGCGCAAGCGAAGGCCGGGCGGCGGCTTCAATCTCCGTCCCGCATGCAGAGACAGCGACCAGGTAATGCACCTTCCCGTCGGCGATATCGGACGGATTGATGATGGCGAGGCCGCCATCGATCTCGGCCTGCCGCCGGCGGATGTCGTGTTTCTCTCGGCCGCGGATACTGAACTCGCGCTGATCGCTCGCGTCGCGGCGGCCGGCAGCCTGTCGGTTACGACCGTCAACCTCGGCCGGCTGGAGCACCCGCT
>Ga0265342_10001733_pt1 | contig 19911 bp, 17 predicted proteins | sample 4CB327metaG_FD_203125 | JGI IMG/M metagenome (GOLD analysis project Ga0265342, IMG submission 203125) | Rhizosphere microbial communities from Carex aquatilis grown in University of Washington, Seatle, WA, United States - 4-CB3-27 metaG | ecosystem: Host-associated > Plants > Roots >... | reverse complement strand
TCACTCCTCGGCCTTCTGGCGTATGTCTAGGCGCTACCTGACTGGCTGTGGTCAATATCGGTTGTCTTGATGGAAAACCATAGTGGTGCGGCCGAGTGTCACATTCGTGCCGTCAGTGAGCACGACACGGCGCATCGGCTGGCCGTTCACGAACGTGCCGTTGGTGGAGCCGAGGTCGACCAGGACGACCTGGCCGTCCTCCACGCGCAGCTCAGCGTGGTGCCGCGAAACGCCGGCGTCAACCATCCGCAGGTCGCAGTCGGTCCCACGGCCGAGCAGGGTCACCGGGGTCTGCAGCTCGTACGTGCTGCCTGCCTCCATGCCCGTCCCCGGCTGCGATCCGGCGATCACCAGCCGCGGCCTGCCAGGGAACTGGCCGCCGCCCGCCCGCGGCAGGTCGCTAACCGGCTGCCTGACTTCGCCCGCCTCCACCGTGTGCCCGCGGATCACTCCCGACCTGATCCGGAACAAGCCGGTCGCCAGGTCGGAAACCCCCTCAAACCGGATGCGGACCGGGCCGACGAAGGAGTACCCCTGCTCCTTGGCATGGTCCCTGGCCAGCGTGGCCAGCTCGAGGCTCAGGCTCTCGACGAGGATGTCAAGCCGCTCGGCATCGGCCTGCGAGATCTCGACGACGAAGTCGTTCGGCACCAGGGTCCGGCCTTGGGCCACGATAGCCGCGCGCTCATCCATCTCATGCTGGATGGCGCTCGCCACCTCAACCGGCTGCAATTCGGACTTGAACACGCGAGCAAAGGTTCCTTCGACCATGCCCTCAAGCCGTCGTTCGAAGCGCTGCAGAACTCCCACCCGTCGAGCCTCCCTTCGGCTTGTTATCCATCTGATGTTATCCGGGGCACGAGCACACCTGAGGCCGTGCTAACCTAAGTCGTCCTGCTCGGGGCGAGTGGCGGAACGGCAGACGCGCACGGTTCAGGTCCGTGTGTCCGAAAGGATGTGAGGGTTCAAATCCCTCCTCGCCCACGCGAGACGGTGGCGGTTCGTGTGCTCTAGACAGAGCAGCGGGCCGCCTCGCTTATTTATCCCGGGGGGACGACCCCCCGGACCCCCCGATGTCGGCTGCGCCGACGAAGGCGCAGGGTTCCCGGACCCGATGTGAACCTTGCCGACGGAGGCGCGGGTTCCCGGACTCCTGGTGGCGGCTGCGCCGGCGGCTTGCATGGTGTGGGTAGCTCCTGGTCACCGGGGCGGCAGCTGTTACACCTTGCTACCTCTTCATGCTCTGCGTTCCTGCTGGATCATGCTCTGTATTCCTGCTGGAGGAGTCCCCCGCACGGCTGCGGGGTGGCTGGGGTCGCCAGCGGAGCCCGCGCGTTCAGGCGGCGAAAATTGATCTGTCTGAATTCCAGCAGACGGGCCGCTGCGAGCCGCGGTCCGGGTGGCAGCGGTTGATTACTAGTGAGGCCTTATGTTGGTAACGGGGCCATATGTGCCTGTTCCCCGCGTGTGCGGCATGGCGTACCATCTCTGTCATCCAATAAGGGTCCCTTTGCGAGGGTAACCCTCGATGGGGTGACCTATAGCTATCACTAAGTGCGCGATACGGCCATGTCTGCGCGGCGGGGCGGGAAGGTGCTGGAAGCGGCCTGGGGGATGTGCGGTACGCACAGCGAGTTTCCGGTCCACCCGGAGGCGGCATGATGTCGAACCCGGCAGGAGATCAGGCGCGGCCGCCGGTGCTCGTGGCGCGCCTCGGCCGCCAGCAGCACGTATTTCCCGTGGGAATGCAAATCCGGGTCGGACGCGATCCGGCGCTTGAGCTCGTATCGGTAAACCCGCTGGTATCCAGGGATACCCACGGCCTGATCACTTCCGATGAACAGGGCGCCGTCTACACAGACAGGTCTCGCCGGGGCACCTTCCTCGACGGAAAACGCCTGAATGGGCCGCTGCGCATCACGGAATCGGTGATCCTGCGCCTCGGCGACCCGGCTACTGGCGAAGAGCTGGGCATCACGCCGCCGCTGAGCAGTGCCGTGCTCGAGCACAACAGGGAACGCCGGGTACGGCGCGGCCGCATTCGGCTCGGCGCCATCGTGGCCGGCGCGGTCGTCGTCGCCGGCGGCATCGCGGCGGTGGCGCTGGCCACGATCGGGTCGCCCGCCCACAGCGGCAAGCTCGCGGTCACCACCACCCCGTCGCTGACCGGGCTCACCCACGCGGAGGCCGCCACGGTCCGGCTGCTCCAGGGCTCGCAGTCCTCGTACACCGGGTGGGGCTCGGGAACCGTCATCGCGGCCGACGGGCTCATCCTGACGAACGCGCACGTGGCGGAGCCGCAGGCACCGGGCCTCGCGGTGGCGCTCGGTGAGCCGCAGAGCCAGCTTGACCCGAACCCGCCCTACCTGACCGTCGAGCTGACGACCGGCCCGGCGTCGCCGGTCAAGGCCAGGTACCGGGCGCGGCCCGTCGCCGTCGACGGGTACCTCGACCTGGCTGTCGTCAAGATCTACGCCACGAGCGACGGCACGCCAGTCAGCCCCGCGACCCTGCACCTGCCGTACCTCACCCTCGGGAACGACGCTGCGGTCCAGCTCGACCAGACCGTGACGGTCCTCGGCTTCCCCGGCGTGGCCGACTCCGACTCCATCACCGTCACCAGCGGGGTCATCTCGACATTCGTGCCCGACCCGCTCGGGCACGTCACCGACCCGCGCTTCGAGCTGGAGACCACGGCCCGGCTGGCCCACGGCAACTCCGGCGGCGCGGCGGTCAACGACGCCGGCCAGCTGATCGGCGTGCCCAGCCTCGAGGTAACCGGAGAGGGCGGCGACCTGTCGTGGCGGCTGCGGTCAGTTACCGAGGCGCAGGCGCTGATCGCGGCGGCCAAGGCCGGCCAGCCGTACCACAGCAAGATCCTGGTGCAGCGCACCGGCGCCGAGCAGGCGACCGGTGCCGGCGTCGGCGCCAGCCACAGCGCGGCCTGCGATGGCGGCACCACGCTGCCGGCTGCGGCGTCCGCGGTGTTCGGAGCGGACTTCGGCGGCGTCCCCGTGGGGCTTGACCTCGCCATGCTCGTCGAGCTGCCGGACGGCTCCGCCGTGACGATACCCACCGGCGGGCTACCGCAGCTCACCGCCACCTCGGGCAGCGGATGCTTCGCGATCCAGGTATCCGCCGAGCAGCTCGGTCTCGCCGAGCTCCCGTCGGGTTCCTATCAAATCCAGCTGTACGGCGGCCCGACCCTGGCGCCGATCGGAACAGCGGCCGCGGTCTCGGTCGGCGACCGCGGCACCGCCGGAGCCCAGTGAGCCAGGCGACTGGCATGACAACGAACCGTATAAGGGAAGGCCTGGAGGTTATGCCATGAGCGAGGGCACTTATGACGTGCAGGGCGAGGTTCGCGACGCGCTGAACACCGCCGTCGCAGGCTACGGCAAGCGGGTGCTTGACGATCCGCGTGTTCTTGGCAACCTGGTGACGGACCTGCTGCCTGACCTGCCGCGCGAGCGCAGCCTGCTGGTGACCGGGGCCGAGGCGGGGATCGCGGCCGAGCTGGCCCAGCACGTCGAGGGGCAGCACATGGACGCCGACACGGCCGTGTCGCTTGTCGCCCGGTCGCTGGCGGAGAGCCGGTCTCTGGCGCCGGGTGCCAGCATGTGGGTGGCGACCGAGTACGCGAAGGCGCTCGGCTACCAGGTCAGGTCCCAGGTGCCGCCTCCGATGGAGACGGTCGCGGACACCCCGGCGTGGCCGCAGCACAACGAGACGGAAACGGTTGACCGGGCGTTCCCGCCGGCGTTCCCGCCCCCCCCCCCGCGGCCGCCGGTTAACCCGGCGGCAGGCCAGATGCCGCCGGCGTACCCGGCTCCCGGTCAGATGCCGCCGGCGTACCCGGCTCCCGGTCAGATGCCGCCGGCGTACCCGCCTCCCGGCCAGATGCCGCCCGGTCCCACGATTCCCGGCGCCTGGCCGGCCGCCTCCTCGCAGCAACGCAAGTCACGGCTGGGCCTCTTCCTCGGCGGCGGCGCGGCGGCGGTCATCGTGCTCTACCTCGTCGTCGCGGCGGTGGCGTCCACGTTCCCGTTCTCGAAGCCGAAGCCGACCCCGACGTCTACGCCGACGCTGCACCCGACCGCGACGGCGAGCCTGAACGCCACGTCGTCGGCCAGCGCGTCCGCGTCCGGCTCCGCGTCTGCTTCGTCCTCGTCGTCCGCGTCGGCTGCGGCGACCGGCTCGCTCGCCGCCCTGCCGGCCGGGCTGAAGCCGCTCAAGGTGCTGCTGCCGACCGACATCCAGGACGCGAGTAGCGAGTGCGCCGACCAGGCGAAGATCCCGTGGACCAACCCTGGCCTGGTCAGGGCGCTCTCGTGCACCACTACTGACATGCCGAACGGGCAGGTATTCGGTTACCAGATGGACAGCACCGCCGACTACAACCAGGCCTGGGCCAACTACAACAGCTGGGCGAACTTCGGCACGTCGAGCACCGACGTCTGCCCCCCGGGAACGGGTCAGACGCAGGGCGGACCCGGCGAGTGGTGGGGCCCGCGCTTCCCGCAGCGCGCCGGCCAGGTCATCGAGTGCTTCACGAGCAACAGCGGGCCCGTGTACGTGTGGACCTACCCGACCGAGAACGCGTTCATCGTCGCGCAGCCGGACAAGAGCTGGACGTTCAGCAAGCTGGAGACCTGGTGGGAGAACAACTCGGTATGACCCCGGCGGCCCAGTACTCCCGGATGCCAGGCGGCGGTATTTCCCGCCGGCCGCTGCACATCATTGTCCTGGCTGACTGTTCCTGGGGGATGAAGGGCGAGAAGATCCAGGCGCTCAACTACGCGATCGCCGACATGATGCCGCACCTGGCGGAGTGGGAGCGGGACCAGGAGCAGGCCCAGGTGTTCGTCAGGGCGATCGCGTTCGCGACCGAGCCGCGCTGGCACATCAAGGACCCGGTCCCGGTCGCGGGCATCAGGTGGCGGCCACTCCAGGCGGTGCCCAAGGGGCTGACCAACATGGGCCCGGCGTTCAGGCTCGCGGCGGAGGCGCTCGGTCCAGGTCAGATCGAGCGCCGCGCGCTGCGTCCCGCGCTGCTGCTGATCACCGACGGCCTCTCGACCGACAAGCCAGGGGAGTTCGAGGCCGGGCTGGCGGCCCTGATGGCACAGCCGGCGGGGAAGGCCGCGCTGCGGCTGTCCATCGCCATCGGCCGGGACGCCCAGTCCGAGGCACTGAACAGGTTCATCGGCGACCCGAGCGTCCCGGTGATCGTGGCGGACAGCACAGAAGACATCGCCGACCGGCTGGTGGCCGCCTCGCTGGCCGTGTCGCGCATGTCGGAGTCGGGCGCGGACCGCGGCGAGGTCGCGCGCAAGCTCTTCGGCATGCAGTCAGGGGTGGACGTCCCGTCCGCCATCTTCAATCAGGACACCATCATCTAACCGCCATGACGAGCGAACACCTCCCCGCCACCTGGCGGGCCATGACCGGAACCGCCCGCGGGGCCGCGCACGACGCGCGCGGCCTGCCCAATCAGGACAGCGTCGAGTCCCTGGCCATCGACGCGGACGGGCTCGTTGTCGCGGTCGCCGACGGGCACGGTCATGACCGCCACTTCCGCAGCGCCGCCGGCTCCCGGCTGGCGGTCCGCACGGCATGCGCGGTGGTCGAGGGGCTCACGGCCGAAGCCGGCCAGCAGCCGTGGAGCCCGGAAGGGGCCGCGGCGCTGCGCGACCGGCTGCCCGAGGCCATCGTCGCGCGATGGCGCGAGGCGGTGGCGCTCGACATAGCGGCGCATCCGTACACGGCGGCGGAGCTGTCCGCACTCGCGCAGGCCGGCGACGGCCCGGCTATCCCCTACGGCTCCACCTTGCTCGTCGCGCTGATCGCCGGCCGCTGGCTGGTCTGCGCGCAGATCGGTGACGGCGACCTGCTCGCCGTCCGGCCGGACGGCGGTGCCTGGTCTCCAGTCAGCGGGGACGACCTGCTCGACGGCTACCGCACGACGAGCCTGTGCCAGCCGGCGGCGGTGTCCGCCTTCCGCGCCGCCGCGCACGACCTGCGGGCCACGCCGCTGCTCGCGCTGCTGCTCAGCACCGACGGCTACGGCAATGCCCAGGCCGAGGAGCCGTGGCAGCCGGTGGTCGCCAGGGACCTCGCCGAGCTCGCCGCCCGGCATGACCACGGCTGGTTCGCTGGGCAGCTGCCTCACTGGGCGGAGCGCTGCGCATCGGCCGCGGGCAGCGCAGACGACACGACCATCGCGTTGCTGCTCGCGCCCGGCAGCGAGCGGCTCGCGGCGGCGCCGCCCATCCCGCCCGCCCCGCCCATGGCATCCGAGCCGGACCGCTCCGTAGGCCGGTCCACCGCAGCAGAGGTGACGCGGCCCGTGCCCCAGTCGCCGCTTGCCGACGGTTTCCCTGGGACTTTGTACCGTGGCGCCGATTCCCCTGGCGCCGGCTTTCCTGCCACCGGTTTTCCGGGCGCCCCGCCTGCGCCAGCCCGGTTCTCCAGGCGCCGAGCGGTTACCGCCGGTATCGCCGCCGTGGCGGCCGCGGCGGCGATCGTCGTCGCAGTGGTCATCTCGCAGTCATCCGGCTCCGCGGGGCGACCGTCGGCCCCCCAGCCAACCGGGCAGCCTGTCGCCCGGGCCACGCCCTCGCCATCGGGCGCCGTGAGCAACTCGACGACACCGCACGAGTCACCTGGCACACCGGCCGGGCCGTCCAGCCGGACGGGGCGTCCATCGGCTGGCGGCTCGGCCACCGGGCCGAACGTCTCGAATACCACGCCGGGCGGCGCGACCCATGGCCAGCCGACCAGGAACCAAGGGGGATAAGCGTCGTGGACCCGCTGATACAGCCAGGCCAGACGCTGCGAATGGAACGTGGCCAGGCGGCCGTGATCGTAGAGGAGCGGATCGGTGAGGGCGGCGTGGGCGTCGTGCACCGGGCCAGGCTGAACGGGGCGCCGTTCGCGGTGAAGTGGTACCGTCCGGGACCGTTCATGGAGGAACTGCGCAAGTCCATCACCGCACTGCTGCAGCGCGGTCGTCCGCCGCACAAGTCTTTCGTCTGGCCGATCGACCTGGTCAGCTCCAGCCAGGTTCCCGGGTTCGGTTACGTGATGCCGTTGCTCGAGCCGAGGTTCATCTCGCTGGCGCACATGCTGAACCAGCCGGAGCAACCGTCCTTCCGCGTGGTGACGACCCTGGCCAGGGAACTCGTCGAGGCTTTCGCCGTGCTGCACGCCACCGGCCTGTGCTACCGGGACATCAGCTTCGGTAATGTCCGGGTGGACCCCGGTGCCTGTGAGGTCGCGATCATCGACGTGGATCACATCGGACCCGATGGCGGCCAGGCGTTGGTGAAGGGGACCGGCAAGTTCATGGCGCCCGAGGTGCTGCGCGATGAGGCGCTGCCGTCGACGGTTACCGACCTGCACTCACTCGCGGTGTTCCTCTTCTACCTGCTGATGCACGATCACCCGCTTGAGGGCCAGCGAACCGACGCCTCCTATCACTGGGAGGGTGAGCGGCCGCCGGAGATCGACCTGATCGTGCAGAACTTCGGCGACTCGCCGCTGTTCGTGTTCGACCCGGGCGACCCGGCGAACCGGCCGCTGCCCGGCGAGCAGGTGAACCTCTGGTGGTCGATCTATCCGCTGAGCTTCCGCCGGGTGTTCATCCAGGCCTTCACGGTGGGGCTGAAGGAGGCGTCCCTTTCCGGCCGGGTCATCGAGAGCACCTGGCGGCGGGCACTGCTCAGCCTGCACGACAGCGTCGCGCCCTGCCCGGGCTGCGGCGCCGCCGGGTTCTACGACCAGGAACGGCCCGATCAGCGCTGCTGGAGCTGCCATCAGCCGCTGCTGGCGCCGCCACGCCTTGAGCTGCCCGGCGGCACGCTCGTGCTGTCCGAGGGGGCGACGGTGACCAGCCACCACCTGTACCGCGACCGCGGCTACCGGCAGACCCAAGCGGTGGTCGAGGCGCATCCGGGCCGGCCTGGACGGGTCGTGCTCAGGAACCTGACCGACAAGACCTGGACGGTCGCCCCGCAGGGCGAGGCGCCAAGGCACGTACCGCCAAGCATGCGCCTTGGCGTCCGGCCGATGACCATCGACTTCGGCGGGGTTACGGGCCGGATCGTCTTACCTCACGGCACCACGATGACCGGGCAGCGGGCATTACGCGCCAGCCAGCTCGGCACCGAGCCGATCAGGTGGTGCCAGAAGTGCCGCGGCGCGCCGATCACCAGCGCGTCGGCGCTGAACTCGGCGGCGATCGCGGCCAGTTCCCGGGCCGGGCTGCCCCGCCGCGTGCGCACGTGTACCTCAAGCTCGCTGGCGTCGGCGGCTTGGTCGAGCTCGGTGAGCAGCCAGCGCTCCAGCGAGTCCGCGTCACGTAGGAGGCCGACCACCTGGCCGGTGAGCGGCTCGCAGTACACGCCAGGCGAGGTCACGTAGACCATGAGCAACGGCCGGCCGAGCCGTCGGGCCATCCCCGCGGCGTAGGCGAGCGCGTTCCGCGAAGCGGCCGAGCCGTTGTAGCCGGCGATGACGGGATGCGCGAGCGATATCGGCCGCGGCTGTGCGGTGTGCTGGATCGGTTCCGGGCGCAGCCGATCCTGCTCACGGCGCTCGGGGCGCCGCTGTTCAGGCGTCCCCTCATCCGGGGAAAGCTGGTCCATCTCCGCGTCCTTGCGGCCACTGGTGGTTAGTAGTTTTGTTATAGCAAGCATCCGCCAGCAGGTTAAGCAGATCGTCTGCTTCAGCTGAGGAAGTGCCCCGTCTTACGTGAGTTATTCGGGCCGCGCTGGCAGAACTATAGAGACCGGGGCCGCATCTGCGGAAGATGCTGGCCTCGGAACACCAGGAGCCCCGGAAGAAACGGACATTTCATAAGCGTGACCACTCACCATAAAGAAAGGAAGTAACGGGCTTCCGCTGCCCGGTGCACTGCTGAGGTGGCACCATGAAGATGTGGTGGCAGAACAGGCGCACCCAGCGTGGGGGAATGGAGCAGCAGCTACCCCTCCTCCGGGTCGGCTCGCAGGTCGGAGCGACAAGGAGCGGGTAGACGCCACCGCGCGCGCGGTCATCGAGTCCGCCGCCGACGCGATCGTCGCCTTCGGCGCGGACCGGACCGTGATGCTGTGGAACCCGGCCGCGGAGCGGATGTTCGGCTGGGCCGCCGACGAGGTGATCGGCCTTGATCCGCCCACGATCCCCGAGGAGCTAGCCGCCGAGCACAACGCGGTCTTCGAGCGGGTCCGCGGCGGCGGGCAGATCTCGTTCGCCACCAGGCGGATCCGCAAGGACGGGTCGGTGCTCGACGTGCGCATCGACACGAGCGCGCTGACCGACGGCAACGGCGAAGTCCTCGGCTGGGTCAACGTCTGTCACGAGACCGGCGAGGACGACGTCGTCAGGCACTACATGGCCGAGCGGGCCCGCGTGGTCCGCCGCCTCGGCGACGTGGTCGCCGACATGAACGCGCAGCGCGACCTCGAGTCGGTGCTCGACCGGATCGCCGCCAGCCTGCGCGAGCTCACGGGTGCGGACGCCGGCGGGTTCGTGCTTATCGAGGAGGACAGGCTCCGGCTAGTCTCCACCGCCGGCTTGCCCGCCCGGCTGCGCGGCCGGGTGGCCTCGCTGTCGAGCAGCCTGGTCGGGGAACTGTTGCGGTCGGGCAAGACGGTGATGATGGCGACCGGCGAGTCCGGCGGATTCGATGACCTCATCTGGTCGGCCCTGCCAGGCCTGCACACGATCGCGCTCAGCCTGTCGCACGTGGGCGGCCGGCCGTACGGCGCGCTGTACGCGCTCTATAGCCGCCGGGCGCTCAGCCACGTCGAGCTTGAGCTGCTCGAGCTGCTCGCCGGGCACGCCGGCGTGGCGCTCACCAACGCCATGGCGTTCGAAGAGGTGGTTAAGCAGCGCGCACACGAGCGCGCCGTCATCGACGGCAGCGCCGACGGCATCGCGGTGCTCGACGAGGCGGGGAACGTCAAGCAGTGGAATCCCGCCGCGCACCTGATCACCGGCACGCAGGCCAGCGAGGTGATGGGCGCGCCGCCGCCGTTCCCGCTCCCCGCCCCGGGCGAGCGGCGCACGCACAAGCTGCCGAGCGGGCGCTGGATCGACGTGTTGTGCACAGAGCTCGGCGACGGCGGCGAGAAGGTGGTCGACTTCCGCGACGTCACCGCGGCCAAGGAGCTCGAAGAGGCCAAGGACCTGTTCCTCGCGACGACCAGCCATGAGCTGCGCACGCCGATCACCGTGGTGCAGGGGTTCGCAGCTACGCTAGCCAGCCGGTGGGATCAGCTGTCTGACAGCGACCGGCGGGCCGCCGTCCGTACGATCGCGGAACGCGCCGGATCGCTTGGCCGCCTCGTCGAGCAGCTGCTGCTCGGCGCGCGGGCCGGCGCCGACGCGCTGCCGGTGACTAACGGGCCATTCGACCTGGCCGCGCTGCTGCGCGCGGCTGTCGTGTCGTTCAGCCCGCTGTCCGAGAAGCACCACGTGGTGGCGGACGTTCCCGGTGACCTGCCGCTCGCCAGCGGTGACTCGATGGCCACGGACATCATCGTCGGCCAGCTGCTAGAGAACGCATTCAAGTACTCGCCCGCGGGCGGGACCGTTACCGTGCGCGCCCGCGGCGTCGGCCCGACGATCGAGGTGGACGTCGAGGACGAGGGCATCGGTATTGCCCCGGGCGACCACGAGCGGATCTTCGAGCGCTTCGTCCAGGGCGAGACCGGTGACCGCCGCCGTTTCGGCGGTGTCGGCATCGGCCTCTACATCGTGCGGCGGCTCGCGATCGCACAGCACGCCACGGTCATCGCCATGACTCGCCCGGAGGGCGGCACGATAATGCGGCTGACCTTGCAGCAGGTTCAGCCGGACGACCCGGGAGACTTACAACCGCGCTTGTTCGCGGTGGCGGGGCTCGCCGCCAGTCGCGGCGAGGTACTCGTCGATGACACCGGGAACGTCGTCGCTGTCCCGCAGGATCTGGCCGGCCTCCATCCAGATCACGCGGTTGCAGCTCTGCTCGATTTCGCCGAGGTTGTGGGCGACGAGGAAGACCGTGCCCGCCTCGTCGCGCAGTTCCTTGATCCTGTTGTGGCTCTTGGTACGGAACGCGGCGTCTCCGGTGGCAAGGGCCTCGTCGATCATCAAGATCTCATGGCTCTTGGCGGACGCGATGGCGAACCGCAGGCGCTGGGCCATGCCCGTGGAGTACGCGCGCATCGGCAGGTCGATGAAGTTGCCCACGCCGGAGAAGTCGACGATCTGCTCGTACCTGCTCTTGACCTCGGCGGGCGGCATGCCCATCGCCAGGCAGCCGAGGACCACGTTCCGCTCGCCGGTGAGGTCGTCGAGCAGCGCGGCATTCACCCCGAGGAGGGCCGCCTCGCCTGAGGTGTACACCGCGCCCCGCTCCGCGGGCAGCAGCCCGGCGATCGCGCGCAGCAGCGTGGACTTGCCCGACCCGTTCCTGCCGATGATCCCCACCACGTCGCCGTGGTTCACCACGAATGAGATCCCGCGGATGGCGTGGACCTCCCTGATGGAGACCCGCCGCTGCCTCTTCACCAGGCGCATCAGCGAGGTGGCCGCGGTTCCCTTGTTACCGCCCGCGCCGTAGACGCGGTAGACCACGTGCAGGTTGTCGACCACGACGGTCGGGTCAGCCATGGTGACACTCACTCGTTAGCTCGGCGGGCACAGCGGTCAGCTGTCACTTGACGTTACCGCCTTGGCGGCGCACATGTGCATTCATGTGGGGACAGCCCGGGGCATTGTGTCAGATAACACGACGGAAATCTGGAGTTTACGGTTTCACGGAGTTCTCACGGGGCATTTCCGCCATGCCGGGTTCGTACAGGTCCACGGGCGGGGCGGATGTTCATGGAGGTGGGTACGTCGAGCGTGCAGATGCTCCCGTATACAGCCTCTAGCGTTGGCGCGGCTCGTCGGCGCCTGATCGGCGACCTCGCCGAGGCTGGCGTCCACGAGGCTACGGCGTGTGACGCCGGCCTTGTACTGAGTGAACTTATCAGTAATGCGCTGCGTCACGCCACACCGCTGCCGGGAAACCTCATCAGGGTCTCGTGGTGCCTGAACGATGACTGTGTCGAGGTAGCGGTGAGCGACGGCGGCGGGCCGACCGTGCCCATGGTCAACAAGCCGGCGGCCAACGCGCTCGGGGGGCGCGGGCTCGGCATCGTGGACCGGCTGTCGCTGCGCTGGGGCGTTCACACGCGCAAGGACAGCAGCGAGACGACGGTCTGGGCGGCCCTTCCGCTCAGCGTCGACGTTGGCCACCACGCGCAGGCAAGCACCGCGAACGGGCGCGGGCGGGGCGGGACGGGTCCGGGACTTGTAATCGCATCATCACGGGATGCGTAATCGCGCCCGGAAGTGGTGATAATTCCCGCGGGGGATGCCGTGCCGCGAAGCAGGTTCATTGCGGATAGAGCGGTGATCGGACGTGAATGATGCGTCTCCGGGAGGATTCGTGTCCGAGTTCTTTGGAGTAGACAGCGAGGTCGGACGGCTGCGCACGGTGCTTGTGCACCGGCCGGGAGCGGAACTGAGAAGGGTCACGCCGAAGCACCGGTGCGGGATGCTGCTCCCGGCTCTGCCATGGGCCGAGCGGGCCCGGGCTGAGCACGACGAGTTCGCCGGCGCGCTGCGGGCGGCGGGCGTAGCGGTGCTTTACCTGACCGAGCTGCTGCAGGACGCGCTTGAGTACGCGCCGGCCAGGGAGCACGCGATTGAGACGGTGACAAGCGACCGGAGGCTTGGCGAGGAGTTGCGCGGCCAGCTCGGGGAGTACCTGGCCGGCCTGCGCCCGGAGGAACTTTGCCAGGTGCTCATCATGGGCTTGGCGCGCGATGAGTTCCCCGGCGGTCGCGGTGCGGTTTTCGGGTTGCTCGACGCCTGGGACTACGTCATCGACCCGCTGCCGAACCTGGTCTTCGCCAGGGACATCTGCGTCTGGATCGGCGACAGCGTGGCCGTGACGAGCCCGCCCGGCCGCCGCCAGGAGGCGGAGCTCGCCGCGATCGTGTTCGCGCATCACCCGATGTTCAGCGGGACCAAGCGGCTGTACGAACCGGGGCACGAGCTGCTCGCGGGCGGCGACGTCCTGCTGCTCGCGCCGGGCGTCGTGGCGATCGGCATCGGCGCGCAGACGTCGTCCGCTGGCATGGAGCGGCTGGCCAGGCGGGTACTCGACGCCGGGTTCGCGCACACCGTGCTCGCCGTGCTCACCAATTCCGCGGCCGGCGAGTGCCTGGACACGCTGTGCACCGTCGCCGGGCCGGACACCGTGGTGATGCGTCCCGATGTCGCTTACTCGCTCGTGGCCCGGACGATCATCAAGCGGGGAGAGGGCGGGCTCCGGCTCTCCCACCCGCGGCCGTTCCTTGAGGCCGCGGCGGATGCCATGGGGCTGGACAGGCTGCATGTGATCGAGACCGGCCTCGGGCCGGCCCGCGCCGGCCCCGCCAGGCCCGAGGCGTTCGGCGGCCAGGGGGCCCAGTGGGACGACGCAGGGAACCTGCTCGCCCTCGGGCCGGGGAAGGTGATCTCCTACGAACGCAACGAGCTGACCAACGCACGGCTTGAGGCGGCAGGCATCGAAGTGATCCGCGTTCCCGGCGGCGAGCTGGCCGGCTGCCGCGGCGGCCCGCGCGCCATCTGCTGCCCGGTTGGCCGGGAGCCGGCGGTAATGCCGGAACCAGGGGCCGGCGACGAGCGCGCGGCGTGACCGGAGTGGCCGACGGGGCCCGACCGGTCGGCCGATGAAGGCGGTAATGCTACGCCAAGCAGCGCCTATTACATGGCGATACGAGGTCTGATGCGAGTTAGCAGATTGTGAATTCGACCACACTCGGCGCTCTCACGCCTAGCGTTTCGCCCGTACGGAGCGGTATGGTTCCTGCCGTGGAGCTGAAAGTCTCAAGTCGATCTCAGGGTGATCACGAGCTTGTGATCGCGGTCGGGGAAATCGACCTCTACACCGCTCCGCTGCTACAGAGCGAGCTCACCGCAGTCATCGCCAGTGCAGCCCCGGCGTCACGTGTCGTGGTTGACATGTCAGGAGTGGAGTTCTGCGACTCCACCGGCATGAACGTGCTGCTGTCCTGCCTGAGGCAGGCGCGTGAGCGCGGCGGCGAGCTTGAACTCGCCGCGCCGCGCCCGGCGGTGCGGAAGATCTTGTCGGTGACCGGTCTCGACGCCGTGTTCACCGTGGCCGATTTCCCGGCCAGCAACTAAGTCGCGAAGAGACACGGTACTGGGGTCCCGGGCGGTTCCACCCGCGTGCAGCTAACATCGGGTCATGCCGCCTGTCGCAGTCGTCATCCCGGCGTACAACGAGGCCGAGCGGATTGGCGAGACCGTTACCGCCGCGCTGTCGCTGCCCGGCGTCGATACCGTGGTCGTGGCCAGTGACGGCTCAACGGACGCCACGGTCCGCCAGGCGAGAGACGCGGGCGCGACGGTGTGGCGGTCGCCGCGCAACCAGGGTAAGGCGGCCGCAATGCTCGCGGGAGCGGCGGCGGTGCGCCAGGTGGACCAGCGCGATCCGGCGGACGGTCAGCGGCACCTGCTGTTCCTTGACGCGGACCTTGGGCGGACGGCGGCCAACGCGGGCCCGCTCATCGAGCCTGTCACCGGCGGCTCGGCCGACGTGACGACGGCGGTCTTCACCAACCGCGTCAAGCTTGGCGGGCACGGCTTCGTGGTCCGCCTGGCAGGCGCGGGCATCAGGCGATCGACCGGCTGGTCACCTGCCCAGCCGCTCAACGGCCAGCGCTGCCTGACCAGGGCCGCGTTCGACGCGGCGTGTCCGCTCGCCCGTGGATTCGGCGTTGAGACCGCGATGATCATCGACCTTAAGCGCAAGGGCCTGCGCATTGCCGAGGTCGAGGTGGACATGGCACACCGCGCCACCGGTACCGACCTCGCGTCGCAGCTGCACCGAGCCCGCCAGTTCGTGGACGTCGCCTGCGCCCTCGCCACGCGCGTACTGCCATGAGGTACCGCCTACGGTAACTCTGTGTGACGAGTATAGTGCTGTGCGTGACAATAATCGCGATCGCTGCCGCCGGGGTCGTGGCCGGGATCATCGGAATCATGGTGGGCATGGCCGCCAGCCGGCGGGCCGCGCGCGCCGTACGCGAGTGCACTGACCTGGTGCAGGGGACCGTCGGCTCGTTCGGCACCGTCGACCCGAAGGCGCTGCGGGATGTCGCCATCGTCAGGTACGACGCGCTGAACGAGATGTCCGGCCAGTTGTCGTTCTCCCTCGCGCTGCTCAACGCGGTAGGCGACGGCGTGGTGCTCAGCTCCATCAACGGGCGGGCCGAGACACGCACTTACGCCAAGCCGGTAGTTGCGGGGCAAGGCGAGCAGGAACTGTCACCAGAGGAGGCGCAGGCCGTGCATTCCGCACGGGCCGGCGCGGGAGTGCCAGCGTCCGACCGCGCCCCGGGGCATGCCCCCGCTACGGCATGATGGGGCCATGCGCTATGCCTACCTTGGCCCCGAGGGGACGTTTACTGAGACCGCCGTCGCGGCGCTTGCCCGGTCGCGAGCCGAAGCCGACGTCCAACTGGTGCCCTGCTCGTCGATCGGGGTGACCCTGGCCTCAGTGCGCGACGGTACGGCCGACCGGGCGGTGGTCCCGATCGAGTCGTCCGTCGAGGGCATCGTCACCGCGACGGTCGATGACCTGGCGGGCGGCGGGGACCTGCTCATCCGGGCGGAGACCCGGCTGCCCATTGAGTTCGCCCTGCTCGGGCGCGAGGGCACCACCCTCGCCGACGTGAAGACCGTGGGCGGCCACCCGCAGGCCGAGGGACAGTGCCGGCGGTGGCTGGCGGCCAGCCTGCCCGGGCGCGAGTGGATGCCGTTCCCGTCCAACGCCGAGGCCGCCCGCCAGGTCAGCGAGGGAGACCTGGACGCCGCCCTTGCGTCATCGGCGGCGGCGGACCGCTACGGCCTCGTGGTGCTCGCCGCCGACGTGCACGACCGGTCGAACGCGATGACCCGCTTCGTCGAAACGGCGCCGCCTGGCTCGCTGCCCGCGCCGACGGGGGCGGACCGGACCTCCCTCGCCGCGTTCCTCGCCCACGACCACGCCGGCGCGCTGATGGAGATCCTGACCGAGTTCGCGGTCCGCGGCATCAACCTGTCAACTATCCAGTCCCGGCCGACCGGGGACGGGCTTGGCAGCTACTTCTTCTTCATCGACTGCGAGGGACATATCGACGACGCGCGCGTCGGCGAGGCGATGATGGGCGTACGGCGGGTGTGTGCCGAGGTCCGGTTCCTCGGCAGCTACCCGCGCAGCGACGGTGGGCGGACCCACGTCCGCCCCGGCACGTCTGACCCTGAGTTCGCTGACGCGGCGGCGTGGCTGGCCCGGCTGAGATACGGCCGACCCTAGAAGCCCGCGCCAGCCGGATCCCCGGTGAACAGGCCAGACAGTCAAAGGTAGGGGCCGGAGCCGCGGTGCGGCTGCTGCTCGTCCTGCGCGGGCATGAGCCCGGGCGGAAGCGCGCGGCGCATCTGCTCAAGCTGCGCCCGGGCGGCCATCTGCTGTGCGAACAGCGTGGTCTGGATGCCGTGGAAGAGTCCTTCCAGCCAGCCGACCAGCTGGGCCTGGGCGACGCGCAATTCCGCCTCGCTCGGCGTCGCGTCCCCGAACGGAAGCGACAGCCGCTCCAGCTCCTCAACAAGCTCGGGGGCGAGCCCGTCCTCGAGTTCCTTGATGGAGTTCTGGTGGATCGCCTTGAGGCGCGCGCGGCTTTGCTCGTCGAGCGGCGCCGACTTCACCTCCTCGAGCAGCTGGCGGATCATCGAGCCGATCCGCATGACCTTGGCCGGCTGCTCGACCATCTCGGTGACCGAGCGCTCCGCTGGGCCGTCACCCAGCTCATCCTGGGCGGACCCGACGGCCATGCCGTCCGGTCCGACGACGACGACCTGAGGCCTGCCGTGGTCTTGTGGGCTGATTTCGTCGCTCATGGCTTCCACGCTATCGGGTTCGCGAAGTTACTCGGTGCGCAAGAGGATCTTCCCGGTATGGCTGGACGCGGTCATGATCCGGTGCGCCTCTTCGGCCTGGGACATGGGCAGCTCACAGTAGATGACGGGGCGGATCACCCCCGCATCGACGAGCGGCCAGACGTTGGCCGCCACCGCGGCGACGATCGCCGCCTTCTGCTCCGTGGGGCGTGCGCGCAGCGTGGTCGACATGATCGTGCCGCGCTTGGCCATCAGCGCGCTCAGGTCGAGCTCGGCCTTGCGGCCCTGCTGCATCCCGATGTTGGCGATCCGTCCGTCCGGCGCGAGCGCGGCGATGTTCTTGCTCAGGTAGCCGGCGCCGATGATGTCAAGGATCACGTCCGCCCCGTGGCCGCCGGTGGCTTCCATCAGCCTTTCCACGAAGTCGTCCTCGCGGTAGTTGATCAGGATGTCCGCGCCGAGCTTGGCGCACGCGTCCAGCTTCTCCCGCGTCCCCGCGGTCACCGCCACGGTGGCGCCGAAGTGCTTGGCGAGCTGGATCGCCGTGGTGCCGATGCCGCTGCCGCCGCCGTGGACGAGCAGCGTCTCGCCCTTGGCCAGCCGGGCGAGCTGGAAGACGTTGGAGTACACCGTGCAGACCGTCTCTGGCAGCGCGGCGGCCTTGTTGAGCCTGGTGGCCTGTGGCAGCGGCAGCAGCTGGCCGACCGGGACCGCGACCTTCTCGGCGTAGCCGCCGCCGGCCAGCAGCGCGCACACCTGCTCACCCAGCCGCCAGCCAGTCACGCCGTCACCGACGGCCGCGATGGTGCCGGAGCACTCGAGGCCCGGGTAGGGCGGTGCTCCGGCGGGTGGCGGATAGGCCCCCTGGCGCTGCATCATGTCAGCACGGTTGACCGCGGACGCGGCCACGTTAATGACTACCTCGCCCGGTCCGGGTGTCGGGTCGGGTACCTCGGTCCATCGGAGGACTTCTGGTCCGCCTGGCTTGGTGATGACGACCGCGTGCATAGGTGCCTCCTCGCGCGGGAAGTTCCAGTGACATGGTCTGGTCTGGTCACCGGGTCGGGGTGAACTTTGCGATGAGCTGACGATATCGCGGTGGCCCGCGGGCACGCCCGCGGCGGCGTGCCGTCATGAGCACGGCCAGATACGACGGGTGGCTAGGGGCGGCCCATGACACCGAACGAGCATGACGATCCGGCGAAGTCCGGGGAACTACTGACCACCGAGCTCTACCCGTTCGCGCCCGTTTCCCCGGGAGGGCTTGACGACGCGATGCCGGATCTCCCGGCCATGGAGCAGCTGCCGGGCTCGCAGGCGCTCCCTGACCCCGGCTACCCGGAGATGCCGGCCTCGGCGGGTGAGCACGCAGCCGGCACCGCGGCGCCCGCCTCTCCGCCCGGGGCGACGGAACTGTCCGGGCTGGCGGAACCGCCGGGGGTGCCGGAGCCGCCGGGGGTGCCGGAGCCGCCGGGGGTGCCGGAACCACCCGTGCTGCCGGAGCCGCCGAGGGTGCCCGAGCTACTCGGGCTGGCGGAGACACCCGGGCTACTGGAATCGCCCGGGGCACCGGAATCACCCGGGGCGGCGGACGGGCCGAGCGCGCCATCCTGGCCACTCCCTCCCGGGCCACTTCCGCGGCCGCCCTTCCAGCCCTTCCCGCCGCCGCGGCCCGTCCAGTCGCCAGGTCCCGTCCCGCCACCGCATCCCGCACCCCCGCCGCGGGCAGCCGAGGCAGCAAAACAGGTCTGGTCGGCCGACCCGTACGCACCACCGCGCGCGCCCGCCGCCGCGGCTTGGCCCGCCGCCACCCCGGCCGAGGAACTCGCGCAGCGGCCCACTTCGGAGGAGCTCACGTCCGACCTGTTGCTGCCTGAGGAGCGACTGGCACCGGACGGCGGCTGGCGGCAGGCGGTGTACCGCCTCAGCGGAGGGTTCGTCCGCGTCGGCAAGTCGTCCGCGACCATGCGCCGCCGCGACCTGGTTAGCCGGATCAGGACCCCGGTGGCCGGCGGGCACTACCGCATCGCCGTGCTGAGCCTTAAGGGCGGCGTCGGCAAGACCACGGCCACCGTCGGCCTCGGCGCGACGCTGGCCTCGCTGCGCGGAGACCGGGTGATCGCGGTGGACGGCAACCCGGACCGGGGCACCCTCTCCGAGAAGGTCAAGCTGGAGACCACAGCGACCATCCGCGACCTGCTGAACAGGCGCGCCATCGTGGGCAGGTACGCCGATGTCCGCGCGTTCACCTCCCAGGCGCCGAGCAGGCTGGAGATCCTCGCGTCCGACCGCGACCCAGGGGTCTCCGTGGCGTTCGGCGCCGATGACTACCGCGCGGTGGCCAGCGTCCTCGAGCACTACTACTCGATCTGCATCACCGACTGCGGTACCGGACTGCTGCATTCGGCTATGGCGGGCATCCTCGAGCTCGCCGATCAGATCGTCCTGGTCAGCTCCCCGTCCGTGGACGGCGCCCGGAGCGCGAGCGCGACGCTCGACTGGCTTGACGCCCACGGTCACGGCGTTCTGGTTCGCAACGCCGTGGTCGTGGTATCCACCGTCCACCGCAAGGGCAAGTCGATGGTCGACCTCGACCGCCTTGAGCAGCACTTCGCCGCCCGCTGCCGCGCCGTGGTCCGCGTCCCCTACGACCCGCACCTGGAGGAAGGCGCCGAGATACGCCTCGAGTACCTTGACCCCGAGACCGCAGACGCCTACCTGTGCCTCGCCGCCCTGGTAGCCGACGGGTTCGCCTTCCGGGCCTAGCCCGGCCTAGCCCTTCAGGCCGGGCTCTCCCGTCCGCTCAGACCTGTTCCCGTCCGGCCCTCGCGTCCGGCTCCTAACCTGTACCCGTCCGGCCCTCGCCGTTTACCTCCACGTGCGCCGCCGGCGCTCCCCCTCGCG
>Ga0265342_10001731_pt1 | contig 19921 bp, 17 predicted proteins | sample 4CB327metaG_FD_203125 | JGI IMG/M metagenome (GOLD analysis project Ga0265342, IMG submission 203125) | Rhizosphere microbial communities from Carex aquatilis grown in University of Washington, Seatle, WA, United States - 4-CB3-27 metaG | ecosystem: Host-associated > Plants > Roots >... | reverse complement strand
GGACTCGACGAGGACGAAGATCCCTTCACTGAGATCCCGACCATCGCCAATCACGCGAATCCGACGGCTTCGCCAAGCGAGATGGACAAGGATGCGGTCCAAGGCCTTGCTGGGGCGGGATCCTATCGCATGGTGCGACCCGCGATCTCGGACACCTTGGCGCCGCCAGCTCCTGCCAAGAGGCCCTCGGGGAACCGGGTGATCATCGGGGTGACCCGCAAGTCTTAGTCGTAGCTTCGCGCCCCGTGGCACAGCTAACGCGGACCGTCTCCAAGCGGCGCTGACTGAACCTCGGTGCCTATCCGTGGTTGAACTGGAACGGCCCAGTCCTCTAGTATCGGCGCTCGCGAACGATGCTCCGCGGTTCCTGACGGCGCGTCCCCATCTGCCAAAGGCCAAAGGCAAAGGATAGACAACATGGACAACGTGAAAATCCTGCTCTCCGAAAACGAGATCCCTCGCAAGTGGTACAACCTGGCCGCGGATCTCCCGACGCCCATGCTGCCGCCGCTTGGCCCCGATGGGCAGCCGGTTCGCCCCGAGATGCTGGCGCCGGTGTTCCCGATGAATCTCATCGAGCAAGAGGTCAGCACCGAGCGCTGGATTGACATTCCCCACGAGGTTCTCGACATTCTCTATCGGTGGCGCCCGTCGCCGCTTCGCCGCGCTGTCTATCTCGAACGCTTCCTCAAGACGCCGGCCAAGATCTATTTCAAGGACGAAAGCGTCAGCCCGGCCGGCAGCCACAAGCCCAACACCGCCGTGCCGCAGGCTTGGTACAACAAGCAATTCGGCATCAAACGCCTGACCACGGAAACCGGCGCGGGCCAGTGGGGCACCGCTCTTGCGTTCGCGTGCAGCCTTCTCGGTCTCGAGTGCAAGGTCTTCATGGTGCGCATCAGCTTCGACCAAAAACCGTTCCGAAAAATGATGATGCAGGTGTGGGGCGCTAACTGCGTGGCCAGCCCAAGCACGGAAACCAATGCTGGCCGCACCATCTTGGCTCAGATGCCCGACACGCCGGGCAGCCTGGGCATCGCCATCAGCGAAGCTATTGAGGCCGCGGTGACCGATCCGACGGGCGGGACGCGCTACGCGCTCGGCAGCGTGCTCAATCACGTGATGCTTCACCAGACCATCATCGGGCTCGAAGCCAAAGAGCAGCTCAAGAAGGCGGGCGAGGGCCTGCCCGACGTGGTCATCGGTTGCGCTGGCGGCGGCAGCAACTTCGCGGGCATCGCGTTTCCCTTCGCGTACGACAAGATCCACGGCGCGAAGATCAAGATCGTTCCGGTCGAGCCTTCGGCGTGCCCCAAGATGACCAAGGGCAATTTCGTCTATGACCACGGCGACGTGGCAGGTATGACGCCGCTTTTGCCTATGCATTCGCTCGGCCACACCTTCGTACCCAAGCCCATCCACGCCGGTGGACTTCGCTACCACGGCATGGCGCCACTCGTGTGCCAGGGCGTTGTCGAAGGATTGTTCGAGCCCAAGGCCTACGGTCAGCTCAAATGCTACGAGTCGGCGATGATCTGGGCCAAGACCGAAGGCATGATCTGCGCGCCCGAAACCAGCCACGCCATTGCCGCAACCATCGACGAGGCCATCGCGTGCCGCGAGAGCGGCGAGAAGAAGGTCATTTTGTTCAACTACAGCGGCCACGGCCTGATGGATCTGGCGGGCTACGACGCGTACCTCTCCGGCAAACTCACCGACTATGTCATGCCCGAATCAGAGATCCTCGAGAACCTCGCCAAACTTGCGGGCATGCCCAAGGCTGAGGCGCGCAAGACCGGTAAATGGTAGGGGACTACGCGCCGAGGACCAGGATTACCCGAATATCCTTGGTGCCGAGGCCGTTGCCCACGTCCACTCCAACCAAGGGAATCGCGACGCTGCGAAGGTAAAAGCGCAGACCGGCGCCAGCCGAGGTGTGAATATCCCGACTGGCGCTGAATCCCTGTTGCAAGAACGCGGGCGGCAGAAATTGGCGACCATCGTCGCGCGGGAGATAGGCGCTTCCGTCGGCATACTGCGGCGGCAATTGCCTGAACCAAATGGCTGCGGCGTCGTTGAAGAGAAGTCCGCGCACATCGAGGCTCCACAGACTGAAGAGCGGGAAGTGGTATTCGACCTGCGTGCGCAGATGGGTGTCCCCCTGGAACTGCCGATAGAGGTAGCCGCGCAAATTGGTTCCCCCCGCTGAATTTTCGGACCAAAGCGGCAGGTTTTCCCCCGCGATGCCACCCGCGCGAATGATGAGGTTGTGTTGCTTGAAGAAGCGAACCCCGTGTTCGTAGAACGTGCTGGCCTTCCAATACCAGATGCTCGACTGACTGCCCCAGCGGGGTGCTGCATATTCGAAGGCGAAGCCCAGTGAGTTGCCATACATGATGGCGTGCTGGCGGGCGCGGAAATCGAAGGTCAGGTTGACTGTCGCATTTCCCCTGCGCGCGCTGGTGGCCGCCAGCGGAGGCGGATTGCCAAGTCCTGCGAGAACTGTCGGATTGCTCGGATCAGCCAGACTCGACCACACCACGTTGTTCTGATCGAGATTCCAACCAAACGAAGTGCGGACTTTGCGAAACCAGGCGACGCCCACGTTGGCCTCGAAGCCATAGGAGCGCAGCCTGGTGTTGCGGATGGGTTCGAGCGGAATGTCAGGATGGTCGACGTTGCTGTATTCGGGGATGATCTGCGACTGGTAGCGTCCCTTGACCGTGAAGAAGCCCCACGAACCGAACACGGCCGGATCGTCGTAGGCGGCGAGGACGCCGGAATCCACATTCGAGACGCGACCACCGATCAACCCGCGTTTGCCCCGGCCGAAGAGGTTGCCGTGGGCGACGACGCCGCCCGCCGAGATGTTGCCTGGGGAATAGGAAAACGTGGGCAAGGGCGCCCAGGGGAACTTTTCGGTGATAACGATGACGACGCGCACGCCTTCGCCGTGGGGCTCCCAGTACACGTTCACGTCCGCGAACATGCCCGACGTGTGCAGACGCTCCCGCGCGATGTCGAGGGTGTCGGAGAGCAGCGGATCGCCGATGGAGATCCCCGCGATGGAGCGGACAGTTTCCTCGTTGGTGCGCACCGAGTTCACGACGCGTACGTCGGTGATTATTTCCTGTTGGGCCCGCGCGTGTGAAGAAGCCAGGACGCCCAGGACCGCGAAGGCACAAGCAAGACTGCGCATGAGTGATAGGAGTCTATCAGGCTGGCATGGGCGTTTGAAAATTCGCAAGTGGCGCATGCGCTTGGGCGCGCGCGCAGGGGAATAGCGCCAGCCGTGTTCCTGCGTGCTGGTGCCAGCGTGGAATCGAAGCGAGCTCGCCTGTAGACTGGCGGCCATGTCGAAGAAAGCCAGGCCGAGGCGACGTGTGCCCGCGCAGGGCGGCGTAGCGGCCAAGGCCGGACCGGCGGTGGAGCGTGGTGCAATCGCCGAGAAGGCTGGCATGGACAACGCCGTCTTGGCTCCGTTCGAGTTTCCGCTCAAACAGCGCTGCCAGGGCGTGACTCGTTACGGACAGCATTGCCACCTGTGGGCCACCGCCGGCAGCGACTTCTGCTACTGGTGCGAGCGCGCGGGCCGCCCTCGCCATCCCCTGGCCAAGCCTGGGGACTCGGCTGGTCCGGCAAGCGCTCGCAAACAGCGCTGCCGAGGCGTCACGGTCTTCGGCGAACCCTGCGGATACTTTTCCGCGGGCCAAGGCGGTCTTTGTCGGTGGTGCCAGGGCGCGGACGAGCGTCGCAAGGACACTGGACTTCGTCCGTGACCCCCGGGGTCAGTGACCCCCGGGGCGGCCATGTTGTTCGACGTACTGTCGCGCCGCCGGCAGATCCGTGTCGTCAGGCGTAGCGCGTTCGACGAATCTCTCGTAGGCCAACGCAACCTTGGGGAGATAGGCGGCATCGGTGTGCGAGAGGATCTCGTAGCCGATGCCGAGATCTTTCCACACGGTGGGACCGAGGTAGAGTTGGCGCATCCCGGGCCGCCCAGGGATCCCGAACGTCTTGTCTCCACCGGTCTTGGCAATGATGTCTTCGAGTAGATTCACCGAGGCGCGCGCCGGGGCGGGCGCATTGCCGGACTCGTTGCTGTAGACCAAGGCCAGGTGGGCGCGGCCACCCTGGGTCGTGATGACCAGGTTGCCGAGCGCGCTTTCCCAAGATCCTTCACGCGAGCGCAGCGCCGGCAACACGTCGTAGTTGCCCAGGGCCTTGGCATCGCGCGCGGCCCATTGCTCGAACGTGGGAAACTGACTCGCTGGCACCAGGGGATGAACGAGGCCATTCGTGGCGAGTTTATAGCCGTCTTTCCAGCTTTGATCCCAGGTGTCTAGGCGGTCGATGACCACCAAGGGTCGGGTGGGATTGCCGTCGAGCAGCCTCTTGATATTCCAGCCGCTCTTCCCGTACGGGCCTTGGGGCACGAAGAGATCCGGGTAAAGTCGGCGCTTGCGCTCGCCGTACCAAGAGGTGCCGAGGAGTTCGCGATCGAGGTGAACGACGTCGGGGCGCAACTTCTCGACTTCACGAAAGTAGAAGACCGAGCCCGTCAGGTGATCGCCCATGGTAATCACGATGGCGCCGGGTGGCAGCGAGGCGAAGGCGGTGGTCACGAAATCGGCAAATACACGGTTGTGTCGCTGATTGCACTCGCCCGCGTGGGCCGACGCGCCAGCCAGAAAAACCAGCGCGGCGGCCACCGGCGTCCAGCCCGCCTGCCGCTCGGCGAAGGCAAAACGTGCGCGCAGGAAGCGCAGAAGCTTCGCGGTGCCAACGCCCGCCGCCAGCGCCAGCAAGAGATCCGATTGAATACAAAAGCGGACCAGAACGGTCAGGTAAAGACCCTGCGAGGTCGACAGGTTGGAAAGCGTACAGAAGCCAAGAACGTAGAGGCCAAGAACGCTGGCCAGGACCGTGCCCTGGCTTCTCGCCTGGCGATCTTTGCCTCCCTGGAAAAAGCCCAGAACGGCAAGCGGTGGGCCGATCCATAGGAAGCGCGGAAAGGCGTGGCCAAGCATGCGCCACAGGGTCGGGAAAAACGTCCCTTCTTCGACGAAGGCGCCGCCCTTGCCCGCCTGGCCCATGCTGAAGGTGCCGTAGTTCCGGCGCAGGACGTGAGTCAAGAAACCATCGAGTGAGGTCTCGTCGCCCCACGAGACGGCCGCCCGCGAGGACGAAGCCAGCGCGAGGTAGGCATAGGGCACGAGGCCGAGAAAACCCATCGCGCAGGCCAGGGCGACGCCGCGGGCGCCGAGTGCACGCCTCGCCACCCAGAAGGATCTCAGCACGAGCGGCGCGCCCACGAACACGAAGGTGTGGTGGTTACACATGGCGAGACCGCTGGCGAAGCACAGGGCGAAGACAAAGCGGCGGGCCGCCGTGCGCTCGACGCAAAGCCAGAGCAGCAGTGTGAGGGCCACGAACATGGCGTTGAGGCCGAAGACCTCGGCCGAGGTGGCATACAGCCAGACCACGGAATTCGTGCCGAAGAGCGCCGCCGCCACAAGTCCCGCGGCCCTGTCGCGCGTCCACAGCGCAACGGTCGCGCACAACAGCGCAGCCGCGGCCGCCGTCGAGGTAGCGGAGAGCAGATTCACGCGCCACGCGGGAGAATGCCCGAGCGGCAATGCGGCGAACAGGCGCGCCAGCATGGCGAAGAGCGGGTAGCCGGGTGGATGGGGCACACCGCCGGTCAGCGCCGCGGTTGTCAGCTCGCCACTGTCGCCGCCCATGATCGAGGGCGCCAGGGTGGCGACGTAGAGCGCGAGCAGGCAGATGAAAGTGATCGCCGGGGCGACCCAGGAGTGGGGAGCAAACAACGCGGCTTGCGGATCAGGTGTCCAACTTTCCCCAGCTGGCTCGCCGCTCCGGGGTTGACTCCGCGATCCCTTGCGCCTGGCCATCGTCAGTTCGCGACGAAAAGATGGCTGCCGAGTCTCTCGGCCAGCTGGCGCGGGGTTACGCCTTCGTGGTTGGCCAGGTCGTCACGCCCGCCGTTGTCCAGCAAGTAGCGCGCGATTTCATCACGGCCGGCGGACGAAAAGACGGCTCGCCACAACACCGAGTTGCCGTCCTCGTCGCAGGCGTTCACGTCCGCCCCCTTGCCCACCAGGATGCGCGCGATCTCTGGCAAGAACTCCTGGGCCGCGAAATGTAGCGGCGTGAATCCGTGCGCATCCTTGGCGTCGAGTTCGGCGCCTGCTTCGATGAGCAGGCCGACCAGGCCCACGCTGTTGCCGAGCACCGCCTGATGGAGCGGCGTGCGCATGTCGTCGTCGCGCACATTGGGATTTGCGCCCTTGGCCAAAAGCTCGCGCACCTGCACGAAGTCGCACACAAAGGCCGCGCGGCAGAGCAGCGCATCGAGATCGTCGGACTTGGTTGGTTCCACCCGGGTGTTATTACCAGGAGCCGCGATTCCTGGGTAGGTTAGGATGGTCGCCGATGCTCACGCTCTTTGCGCTGGCCCTGGCCTTTGTCGTCGGCTCTGTTCCTACCGGCGTGATCGTGGCGCGCGCCAAGGGCGTCGATCTGCGCAAGGTGGGCAGCGGAAACATCGGCGCCACCAATGTCAGCCGCGCACTCGGCCGAAAATGGGCGACCGTGGTGCTGGTTGCCGACGCGGCCAAGGGCGCGCTGCCGGTGCTGATCTTTGGCCGGCTTTCGGGCGATCCTTGGTTGCCGGCCATGGGCGCACTCTGCGCGGTGCTGGGACAGATCTTTTCTATCTTTCTGCGCGGTCGCGGCGGCAAGGGCGTGGCTACCTCTCTCGGCGCGGGCCTCGCGCTCGCGCCTCTGCCCGCGCTCGCGTGCGCCCTGGTGTTCGTCCTCTTCTTCCTGATATTCCGCATCGCCTCCATCGGTTCGCTCGCGAGCATCGCCGGCTACCCGCTTTTTCTGTGGCTGTTTCACCTTAGCACCTGGCCACGCCTGACCTTCGCACTCGCCGTCGTGGTGCTGGTCGTCGCTCGCCACAAGGACAACCTGCTGCGGCTCCTACGCGGCGAAGAACATCGTGCGTGAGAGGGCACAGAGCAGGGAGAGAGCGCGGAGGCTGCCGCATCGCCGTTGCGCCAGCGCACGAGGAATGGCAGTCTGCCCGCCATGTCCAGCACGCTTCCCACGGAATTCACCAATGTCACGGCGGTCTGCAAGGCCAACGTCTATTTCGGCGGCAAGGTGGTTAGTCACACGCTGCTCTTTGCCGACGGATCCAAGAAGACCCTAGGCCTCATCTATCCCGGCGAGTATCACTTCGGCACTGGTGCCCCCGAGAAAATGGAAATCGTGGCCGGTGCGTGCCGGGTGAAGCTCGACGGCAGCGAGACCTGGCAGAGCTACGCCGCGAGCACGCTGTTTCGCGTTCCAGGCAAGAGCGGCTTCACCATCACCGTCGAGGCCGACATCGCCGAGTACATCTGCTCCTTCGAGTAGAAGCAAAGGGCACGGAGGCGGGAGCACAGAGGCCGCAGATCGAACGCGTAGGCGGAGGCGGGCTTTGCCCGCCGTAGCCAGAGCGCGGGAGGGTTTGGGAACCCTTTGAGGGTTCCCATTACGATCAGTGCACCGGCGGCGCGGGGCGCATGCCGGCGTCGCGCAGGAGCTTCTGGTCGGCCTCCACGTCGGGATTGCCCGTGACTAGCAACTTGTCGCCGAAAAAGAAGGAATTCGCGCCCGCGATGAAGCACAACACCTGCGCCTCGCGCGACAGCGCCGCCCGGCCGGCCGACAAGCGCACCTGCGTCTTCGGCATCACGATACGTGCGGTGGCGATCATGCGCACCATCTCAAGCGCATCCACCGGCGGCTGATCGGCGAGCGGCGTGCCCTTGATGGGCACAAGCGCATTGATGGGCACACTTTCCGGCGGCGGATCGAGGTTGGCCAGCGTGACCAGCATGGCACAGCGATCGTCGATGGATTCGCCCATGCCGATGATGCCGCCGCTGCACACCTTGATGCCGGCTTTGCGCACGCGCGCCAGTGTGGCCAGCCGGTCGTCGTAGGTGCGCGTCTTGATGATGTTGCCGTAGAACTCGCGCGAGGTGTCCACGTTGTGGTTGTAGACCGTGAGCCCCGCCTCGGCGAGGCGCTGGGCCTGCTCGTCGGTCAGCATGCCGAGCGTGATACACGCCTCCATGCCCAGTCCGCGCACGGCACGCACCATGGCTAGGACGCTCTCGAAGGCCTCGCCGTTTTGCGGATTTCTCCCCGCACTGCCCATGCAAAAGCGCGTGGCGCCAGCGGCCTGCGCACGCGTGGCGGCCTCGACCACATCGGCCACCGCCAGCCTTTTCTCGCGTGCCACGCCGGTGTCGTAGTGGCTCGATTGCGGGCAGTAGGCGCAGTCCTCGGGACAACCGCCGGTTTTCACCGACAGGAGCGAACACAGCTGAACCTCGTTTGGCCGGTGGTGCTCGCGGTGGATCTGCTGGGCGCGCAGAAGGAGATCGGGAAGCGGGAGATCGTGGATCGCCCGCACGTCTGAGAGTGAATAGCTCGGCACGGACGAAGTCTTAGTTGATTTTTCGTAGAACGACCAGGACGCGCAAGGTCAGGCCAATGGCCTCGGCCACATCCTTGGGGTCGCGCGCCGTCTTGGCCGAGGCCTTGGCCGGCGTACGCGAAATCGCGCTGTCGCCCTTGACTGGCATGCCGGGATACCACAAGCCGTCCTTGGCTTGGCGTGAGCGCAGATAGGCTTCGGCCGTGCGCACGCCCGAGTTTTCCTTGCCGAGTCCAATGCTGGTGATGGTGTCGAGGGCATCGAGGACATCGGTGTAAAAGCGCGGCTCGGTCAGGGCTTCCCAGTGCGCCGGGGCCTTGCGATCTTCATAGCGATCGGGTTGTAGGAAGCGCGTCGCGAGAAGTTCGGCGGCACGGCGGGCCTCTCTGCCGGTACGTCGATCCTTGGACGAGGCGAAGGCGCGCAGAACCATGCCCGTGACGAGGTGGCTCGACGGGCGGGCGGCCGAGTCGGTACGCACGCCTCGCCAAGCCCATCCTCCGTCGTCCTGGCGCAAGGACAGGAGAAAACGGAAACCGTTCTCGACCCGAGCGTCGCCCTCGAAGCCCGCACGGCAAAGCGCCGAGAGCGCCCAACCCTGGAAATGCACGGCCACGATTTTGCCCCGCCCCTTGGGCGTATCAGCCAGGGTCAAATCGCCAATTCCGCCGTCGCTGTCCTGCGAGGCTAGGATGACATCTGCGATCTTGCACAGCTGATCGGCGATCGCGCTCTTGCCCTCGACGCGAAGGCCATAGTCGGCCAGGCGATCGAGTGCGCGCAGGGTGGCCAGGCATTTAGAAAACTTGGGTCCGCCCAGTTCCTTGTCGCTCGCGCGCGGGGCAAAGCTGCCGTCCTTCTCCACCTTGCGCAAAAGCGCCTTAACCTCAGGGTAGCCGGCGATCTCGTCCGCGGCCGGCGCTTCGCTGTCGTCGATGAGATCCCGACGCACGCGGGCCAGTACGCTGGGGGCACCCTCGCGCAAGAGGCGCGGGATGGGATCGCTGGCCAGGCGCGCACGCCAACCAGAGAGCGCCCGCGGGGGCGGTTGGGCTGGAGGCGCGGACGGCGCAAAGAGACTCGGGCGGTTCATATCAGCTGCCAAGGTAGACGCATTATATAGACTAAGAGGCTTGGCGTCCGGAGTTCTTCGTCAGCTGCCTCACGGTCGCGCTCCCTGGGCACGGCGTCCTCGAATCAAGGCATCCCGTGGACGCGTTGCATGCATGGCAGCTTTCAAGCCCAACTTCGCCTGGAAAGCCCGAGTGAGGAGCGGTACAACAAGGGACCGGTAATTCCTTTTCTGGGTGGGGACGAGCAATGGACGATAGCGAAAGACCGTCAAAAAGAGACGCCTTCCTCGCACTCCTTCGCGCAGGATGGGCTTCGCTTCATTTGGATGCGCGAAGTCCGGGCGTGGTTGTACCCGCGCCGTTTTCTTCGCAAGCCCACTTGGTACTGCAATACGGGCGGAACATGCCGATTCCCATCACGGATCTCGAGGTGACCGAGGCAGGGGTGAGCGCCACCCTTTCTTTCTCTCGCGTTTCCCATCGCACCTACGTTCCCTGGCACGCGGTGTATGCAGTCACATGCACCAACGGATGCGGCGTTCTGTATCGCGAGGACATGCCGGTGGACGTTGCCTTGGCCACACCAACCGATGCCGGGATGGTGGAGTTGCAGCTGCGCGGACAGGAGCGCAAGGGCTATGACTTGCCCGACGAGGGGCCCGGACTGCGCGCCGTGCCTGCCGAGGAGGATTTGACCGCTGGCGAGATGGCTATCCACCTCCACTCGCGCCGACGCCGGCCGCAGTTGCGCGTGGTCAAGTAGGAGAAGAGAGAGCGCGCAGAGGATGATAAGGAGGGGGCGGAGTCGCGTTTGACCGCTTTGGCCCCGTGGCGAAGCCAGGTTTGGCTAATGGGTATCGCCTAGGTCACGGGCATCGCTGACCTGGACCGTGATCTCTTGCCGTCCAGTGACAGGGTGAGCCCCTGGGAAGGCCGTGCGCTTGACCACGTGGAAGGAATCCGCGCGGCGGGTCTGGCCGGCGGGTTTCAGGGTGTCCATAGCCGACGCAGGCAGATTGCGGATCAACTGGCCATGCAGGGAGGCGCCGTCGTCCCGGGTGGTGAGACTCACGACGATGCTGGAAGCTGGATAATACAGGCGCAGGTTCTCGACGAAACCGCGCAGATCCTCGGCTCGCGGAACTTCAGGCTTGACCTGGGCGCCGCCGGCGACTTCGATCTTCACGGTCAGGCCCGCGAGCGCTGTCGGAAGCTCGACCTCGAGGCTTTGCGAGAATTCAGGGCCGGCGTAGGGCCGCAGGGTCACGCGTAAGGGCAGGCGCGCGCCCGCCCGGACCTTGTCGCCGGGCGAAGACAGGGCCACGATCTCGGCGCTGTCGGCGCGAAACTCCACGCGTGCATCGACCTCGATCTTCTCGACGACGGCTGGGGCAAATGGATTGGCGAGCAAGTCGCCGAGGGCGCGCATCCCGTGCGACATGGCCAGCACGCGCGGGGCGAGAGCGTCGTTGGAGAAGATCTGATCGCGCAGCTCGATGGGCGCGAAACCGCGCACGTGGAGGTGCGTGGTCACGTCGGCAACCATATCGGTGACATCGGCCACCGCCTCGCCTAGCGCGGTCGAAACCGCCATGGTCGCAAGCATGGGCATGAGCCGCCGATGGCGCGCAATCGCCACCTTGAAGGGTGGCTTGCTCACACCGTTGCTCGTCACCTTCACCAGCACCGGGACCGTGCCGGCGTGGCCCCCGATGGTCCCGATCACGCCGCTCTTGGAATCGTCGGTGATATTGCCGAATTCACCGACGGGTGACGACATCTTGAGCGAGGACGCAAGGCTGGGAATGATGGCGTGGATCTCGCCGAGCACCATGGGCAGGTTCACGGCACCGATGCCCATCATGGGGTGACCAAAGGCGAGGATCTGCTTGCCGTCGGTGAAGGTCAGGGTTCCCATGGCGGTCGTGGTCATATCCCCTTGCATGAGCGCGACGCCCACCGCGGCGCCTGGAATCAAGGCCCCAGGCGACGGCGCACCCGCCGCGTGACTCTCGCCGGCGCCGCCGGCGCGCACGGGATGAAGGCCGAAGGGTTGCAATTCCTCTCCGAGGTAAGCGAGCGAGGCGTCGGAAGCGCCGGTCACCGACAGCGGGATCGTCACGGGTCGCAAGCGCGAAGCAGCCGTTTCCTCGGGCGCAGGCCGCGCGGGCTCCGACGGTGCGGGTAGTACGGATTCCAGGGACGCCTGGTAGGGATCGGGCGGTGGCCGGTCTGGGCGCTCGCGCTCGGCCAGCATGGACTCGATGGGGGTAACCCCGGCCAGCGGCTCCTTGGCGAAGGACCAGCCGTAGGCGATGGCCCCCATCAGCTTGCCTTCGATGTAAACCGGACTGCCGCTCATGCCCGCGGCGATTCCGCTTGCTTCCAGGCGTGGATCCTCGGCGCGCACCAGGATGATGTCCTGCTTGGGCAGGAAATTGCGCAGGATGGAAACCACGCGCACCTTGAAGGCTTCGGGCACGGTGCCCTGAAATACCGTGCGCGCCTCGCCGACCATGCCGGGCTTGACCTCGGACAGTGGCAGGATCGCGGGCTGCGCGGTGGCCTGGCGTGGCGACAACACGCACGCAGCCAGTACAGACAAGCAGATCCATGGCATGAGGCAAGGGCGGTTCACGGTCGGGCAAGCGTAGGTACACGCCCCCACGCTGTCAAACCCGGAAGACGCCGGCCGCGCCATGGGCATGGGCCCCGTCACGACCACGATTGCAGCGTCACAAGCTCGCCAGGTTTCTTGGGCCGCGGGATAACCTTCTCCTTGACGAGGGGCGACCTGGGGACAAGGATCCCACCGCCTCATGGTCAATGCCGACGTTTTCGTTGCTGAACTCGAATTCAAGAACCAGGAATCCTTTCGTGGCCTGGTGGCCTCGGGCTACTTGCCCGCCCTGGCCGGCGACGGCGCCAGCGTGGCGGACATGCTGCGCCTGGAAACTAAATTCGCCATCGAGTTCATCGAGGCTGCGGCCATCTGGATCGCCGATTCCGAGTCGCTGGAAATGAAGATCTTGCTTGGCACCCAATGCGGTGTCCACGCTCGCCACTACCAGAGGATCCAGGATCGGCTCTCGGCTCTCGGTCTGGCGCCGGGATCGTACGATCCGCGGCAGGGCGGCTATTCCAAGCTCTTTGCCTTCTTGCGTTCGCTGCAAACCAACGAAGAGCGCGCGGCCACGGGGCTTCTCGCGCTAGGTGGCTCGGCGGTGGCCAGGCTGAGCGCGCTTTCCGCGGTCTGCGAAGACAAGGCCGACGCCGACACCAGGGATCTTCTGAAAAATGAGCTCATCCCGGACGAGCAGCGCCGCACCGACGAGGGGCGGGATCGACTTGTGCTGCTCACCACCGCCGAGGACAGCCAGGCACGCGCGCGCAGGGCCATCTACAAGACAGTCGAACTCTTGGGCGAACTTTACGAGCCGAGTGCGCTCAAGCGCATCCTTGGCCGCGCGGCACGCAAGTAAACTGGGCGCCTACGTGTCGAGCACGTCGCTGACCACGACGGTGATGTTGTCGCGGCCGCCACGCTCGTTGGCCAGTTCGATGAGCCGGTTGGCCACGGCTTCGCGATCCCCCTTGAGCAGTCCATCGACCTCGTTGTCGAGGAGGTAGCCGTGCAGCCCGTCGGAGCAGAGCATGAAGCGATCGCCCGCTTGGATCTCCAGGTCGATGGTGTCGACCTCGACGTAGTCCTGGTGTCCAACGGCGCGCGTGATGACATTCTTGCCTGGCGAATTGGCGGCCTCCTCGGCCGTGATCAGCCCAAGCTTCAGCCTGAAATTGACCAGGGTGTGATCCTCGGTGAGCTGGGCGGTCTTACCGTCCCGGGTAAGATAGACGCGGCTGTCGCCCACCTGCGCGATGTAGGCGGTGTTCGCACTGATGAGCAAGGATGACAGCGTGCTCGACATGCCTTTCTGCCGCGGATCGAGCTGGCCCATACCGAAGACCATGTAGCACGCGGACTGGACCGCGCTTTCCAGCAGACGGCGCACCATTCCGGAATTCTCGGGTGAAGGGTCTGCCGCATGGGCTACCAGGGTCTTGCGCCAGCGCTTGACCCAGGAGTGCACGAGATCCACCGATTCGGCGCTGGCGACTTCGCCCTTGGCATTGCCGCCCACGCCGTCACAGACGATGTAGAGGCCGAGCTCGTCGTCGAAGAGCATACTGTCTTCGTTGTGCGGCCGCCGTCGGCCGACATCCGACTTCCCAGACGAGAGAGTTCGCATGCGATTCGATTCATGGTACTACGAAACCTCGGACCTGGCACCGGGGAACGAGGTTCTTTTGACCCGACAACGTGTTAAAATAAGGATCTAATGCTAGTCGAGGGAAAGGAGGCGGGATTTCCCTCGCAGTTCGGGCGCTATACCTTGGTTCAGCGCCTGGCGACGGGCGGGATGGCCGAGGTCTTCAAGGCGAAGATTCTCTCGACCCATGGCTTCGAGAAACTGCTCGTCATCAAGCGCATCCTGCCAAATCTCGCGGCCGACAAGACCTTCGTGTCGATGTTTATCGACGAAGCCAAGCTGACCGCGCAGCTCATCCACCCCAAGATCGTGCAGGTCACGGACTTCGGCGAGGAAAACGGCCAGTACTTCATCGCCCTGGAATTCGTCGATGGCTTCGACGGCCTGGCGCTCTTGCGCTCGGCCGCGCAGAAGCACGTGCGCCTGCCCATTCCAATTTGCATGTTCGTGGCGTCCGAGGTGCTCGACGCTCTCGACTATGCCCACAATGCCAAGGACAGCGACGGCCGGCCCATGCACCTCGTCCATCGCGACATCTCGCCCTCGAATGTTTTCATCGCCCGGCGCGGGGATGTGAAGCTGGGCGATTTCGGCATCGCTCACGCGCAAGAGCGCGAGTCCAAGACCCAAGCCGGCACGCTCAAAGGCAAGTACGGCTATATGTCGCCCGAACAGGTCACCGGCGGCAATCTCGACGGACGCAGCGACATCTTCGCGGTCGGCATCGTGCTGGCCGAGATGCTGATGGGCAAGCGCTTGTTCACGGCGCCCAACGATCTCGACGTCCTTCTCATGGTGCGCGACGGCCGGCTCGAACGCTGGGACAAGCACGGCAGGGACATTCCGCCACGCCTGGACGCCATCGTCCGCAAAGCCCTGGCCAAGAGCCTCGACGAGCGCTTTCAGAGCGCGGCCGATTTCCGCGACGCCCTCGAAGACCTGCAATTCAAGTTCGGCATGCGCGTCGGGCCGGCGGACATTGGCCTGCTTGCCACGGATCTCTTTGACACCAGTCCCGACGCTGGGGCTCGGCTGAAAGAGCACGGCAAGAAATGGGAGATCCGCGGGGAAGCTCCAGCACCCGCAAGCGGTCCACCCCCGCTTCCGCCAAGGCCGCAGACGCCATCCGCGGATCTCGACGCGCGTTCACCCAGTCGCGTTGGAATCGCCGCCCCGGCCAGCACCGTGGTGGGCGCCGCGCTCGAAGACGCCCTGGCCGGCTCGATGGCGCTGGTTGGCCTGGACCAGTATGAATCCCCGCCGTCCGCCGCCGACCCGCGCTTTCCGGCCATGGCTGGCGAAACGCCAGGTGGCCCCAACGCGCGCGGCACCAGCACGGGCGGTTCGTCTGCCCGCAAGCCGTCCTCGCAGGCCAGCGGGTTGCGTTCCTTCCCCGCCCGCGAAGGTAAGCCAGTCTTGGCGAACTTTAGCGAAGCCGAGGACGCTGCAGTAGAGGCCGCCGCCGCCGCGGGCGAGTCCGAGGCTCCGATTCCGCCGCCCGTGCCTGGCGCGATCCCCGACAACAGTGGCGAGCTGTCGCTCATCTCGCCCATGCGCGCCATCGCCGACTTAGCCATCGCGGCGGATACCGGGCTCATCCGATTTCAGAAGGGCGCGCAGATCAAGGACGTGTACCTCGTGCGCGGGGCGCCGGAATCGGTCAACTCGAACATGAGCGGGGACCGCTTCGGCGAGTATCTGGTCACGCGCGGATTCCTGCGCTCGGGCGATCTAGAGCGCGCGCTCGGCGAAATGCCGCGTTTTGGAGGGAAGTTCGGCGAGGCGCTGGTGGGTCTTGGGTTCATGCGGCCGCTCGATGTCTTCCGCCTGCTCTCACAGCACGTGCGCGAGCGCGTGATGGAACTGTTCACGTGGACCCAGGGCGCGTTCAACTACTACCGTGGTATGCGCAATCCGTTGGAGGCATTTCCCCTCGGGCTTTCCAGCTTCGAGATCTTGGGCGCGGGCGTGGTGGCCCTAAGCTACGACTTTCTCGCCGGCCACTTCGAGCCGCTCATGGACTTCCATCCCCGCTCCATGCCCAATCCGCGCGTCAGCCCCGAGGCCTTTCGGCTTGGTCCCACACCGCGCGAGGTGCTTGGTTTACTCGACGGAAGCCTCACTCTGCACGCGTGGGCCGGGCGGTTCGGCACGCCTGACGAACTGCTGACTTTCTACCGCACGCTCTACCTTCTGGTGGAAAGCAGCATGGCCCAGTTCGAGTAGGGCCAACCATTGACTCTCCGGTCTTCACCCAGGTTGCGAGTCGCGCCGTAGGGCGACCAGCTTCGTGCGCACCGAGGCAGAGCGCTCGCGTAGCCCACTCCAGAGCTTCTGGTAACGGATCCACGAGCTGCAGCTTCGGGCAACATCGTTTGTCACGATTCCGAATTGGCCAAGGCAACACAATTGGCAAGTGGAGCGCTACGAGAGCCAGGTAACGCCGCGCAGTCAGCCTAACCAATCAAGGTTTCGGAGCCCGATCATTCGCGTCGTACCTAGGTACGGGCCGTATACTTCCATCCATCGGGACGAAAGTCCCATCGGGACGAAAGCCGAAGCAAGCGACCCATGGCACCACCCACACAAGCAAGACAAGTCGTCGACCTCAGCGTTGGCGGGATGACATGCGCTGCCTGTGCCGCGCGTATTGAGAAGCAACTCAACAAATTGCCAGGCGTCGACGCGGTCGTGAATCTCGCCCTGGAGCGTGCCCACGTCCGCTTTACGCCGGGTGCCATGGACGCCGAACGGTTGCTGGCAACCGTCGCGCGGGCCGGTTTCACCGCGACTGTGGCACGCGACGAAACTCGCGAATTGGACAAGCTCGCCAAGCTATCGGCCTATCGGCGGGAACTCGTCCGGTTCTGGATTGCGGCCGTGTTGACCCTGCCGCTCGTGGCCCAGATGGCCTTCATGTTCGGCGCCCACGCCCATCACGATCTCGTCGCCCGCTGGTTGCAGCTACTCCTGGCCACGCCCGTACAGTTCTGGATTGGTCGACGTTTCTATGTGGGCGCCTGGAAATCTCTGCGCGCCGGCGCGGGCAACATGGATGTCTTGGTCGCCCTCGGCACCAGCATGGCCTGGCTCTACAGCGCCGTGGTGACGGCCGCCGGTTTGCACCAGCATCCTGTCTATTTCGAAGCGTCGTCGACGGTCATCGCTCTCGTGTTACTGGGCAAGATACTCGAAGGGCGAGCCAAGGCGAAAACGTCCGCAGCCATTGAATCCCTGGCGCGACTTGCGCCTCAAACCGCGCGCCGGGAGCAGGGCGGCCAACTCGTGGACGTGCCTGTGGCCACGCTGATTCCGGGCGATATCTTGATCGTGCGTCCTGGCGAAGCGGTGCCAGTGGATGGCGAAGTCATGGAAGGTGAGTCCGCGGCCAATGAGGCTCTTCTGACAGGCGAGGCGATGCCCGTGGTCAAGGCCGCTGGCGCCAAGGTGTTTGCCGGTACCGTCAATGGCCAGGGCCTCTTACGCTGCCGGGCCACGGGTGTCGGCTCGCATACCTTGCTGGCGGGCATCATCCGCCTGGTGGAAGAGGCACAGAGCTCGAAGGCGCCGGTCCAGCATCTGGTGGACAAAGTGGCCGCCATCTTCGTTCCCGTCGTGACAGCAATCGCCGCGGCCACCTTCATTGCATGGTGGATCGGCACTGGCGATCCTGCTCGCGCCATGGTCAACGCGGTCTCGGTGCTGGTGATCGCGTGCCCCTGCGCCCTCGGCTTGGCGACGCCGACGGCGATTATGGTCGGCACTGGAAGGGGCGCGAGTATCGGCGTGCTGATTCGCAACGCCCAGGCGCTGGAATTGGCGGAAAAGATCGAAGTGCTGGCGGTGGACAAGACCGGCACCCTGACGAGTGGCAATCCCACCGTGACCGACCTGCGCTCTTGCAAGGACGGCGTTGGCGAGATGGATCTTTTGCGGCTGGCCGCCAGTCTAGAGCAAGGCTCGACCCATCCGCTTGCAACGGCCATCGTGGCCAGGGCGACGGCCGAGGGGATCACGCTCGCATCACCACGCCAGGTCACGACAGTGGCTGGCCGCGGTGTCACCGGCGAGGTCGAGGGCACCCTGCTGCGCGCGGGCTCACCGGCGTGGCTCGCTGGCGAGGGGCTGCCAGATGTCTCGGCCTTGCAGGCCACGGGTCGCAGCATCGTGGTGGTCGCGGACAAAGATGAAGTCTTGGGTTTCATTGGCGTCGCCGATCCCTTGCGCGCGAGCTCGCGAGGCGCAGTCGAGCGGATCATGCGATTAGGCATCGAAGTCGTCATGCTAACCGGAGACAATGCGGGCACGGCCGCCGCCGTGGCCCGGGAAGCAGGCATCGTCCGCTTTGAAGCCGAGGTCATGCCCGGCGACAAGGCGGCGGCCATCGCGCGGCTCAAATCCAACGGACAATGGGTGGGAATGGTTGGTGATGGCATCAACGATGCCCCGGCGTTGACCGCGGCCGACGTGAGCTTCGCCATGGGCGCCGGCTCCGACGTGGCCATGCAGGCCGCGGACGTGACCCTGATGCGCGGCGATCTCAGCGGCGTCGCGGACGCCATCTCGCTTTCCCGCGCGACTCTCGCCAAGATTCGCCAGAACTTGTTCTTTGCCTTCATCTACAACGGCGTCGGCATTCCACTGGCGGCCATGGGCAAACTCAGCCCCGTCATCGCCGGCGCGGCCATGGCCCTAAGCTCGGTTTCCGTGGTCACGAGTTCGTTGCTTTTGAGGAATTGGAAACCTTCAAGGAGTGAATGATGGAGACAACTGTCATCAAGGTTTGCGGAATGTCCTGCGGCGGGTGTGTGAAGACCGTGACCGGTGTGCTGAGCAAACTGCCTGGCGTGGGCAAAGTCGAGGTTTCGCTTGAAAGAGCACAAGCGCTCATCGAATTCGATCCCGCGCAATCGAGTCCGGCGCAGCTCGCCCAGGCGGTTGCAGATGCGGGATTCGAAACCGACCAGCCAGCTGGCCGAGGCTAGGCCCGGGCTATATAGTCGTTCAGCTGATCGATGAGGCTCTGTTTCTCCGAGATGATGGCCTTGACCACGTCGCCGATGGAGACGAGGCCCACAAAGCACGGACCTTCGAATATGGGCAAGTGGCGCACGTGTTTGGCGGTCATCAGGACCATGCAGTCTTCCAGGGTGCTGGTGGGCGCTACCGTGTGCATGCGTTCAACCGGGGTCATGATCTCGGCCACGGCAGTTTCGCGCGACATCTTGCCCTGAAGCGGGATCTTCCGGGCATAGTCGCGCTCGGATAAGATCCCGCGCACCGCCTCGCTCTCGTCGAGCACCACCACCGCGCCGATTTCCTTCTCGCTCATCAGTTTGAGGGCGTCGAACACAGTCGCCCCGGGGTGAATGGACCAGATCGCCTTTTCCTTGGCTTCCAGAATGTCCGTGACTGTCTTCATGACGTCTCCTCCCTAGCTACAGAAATAGCCAGCCCGCGCGGTACTGCTTCGCCCCGCCGGTTGGCTTTTGGCCATGGCCCAAAGCTAGCATGCCCATCACGCGTCGACGGGTGTGAGAGCTTGCCGCCGGAGGCGGTCTTCAGCTCTGGCGGCGCGCCCAGTCGGGCAGTGGCGCTTCGATGCGCAGGGGTTTCAAGGTGATCGGGTGGATAAGCGAAATCGCCCAGGCGTGAAGATGCAGGCTGGTGTCCGCGGCGGCAACTTGGCCGTAGGTGGCGTCGCCGACCACCGGGATGCCCAGATAGGCGAGATGGGCTCTTACCTGGTGGGCGCGACCGCGCGAAAGGATGGCCTCGACCAGCGCCCTGCCCGGCCGGCTTTCGAGCAGGGTGATTTCCGTGCGCGCGGGCAGCGGTTGCCTGCCCGTCGCGAGTCTGACCTTGCCGCCGCGGCGGCCCTGGCGGCCAATGGGCGCGGTAACCACCAAGCTCGACGGACGCGGACCGGGAAGAACGAATTCGCGCTCGTCGGCGGGCGGAAAACCGCCGCGAACTTCGGCGAGGTAGATCTTTTCGCAGCCGGCGGTCGCCAAGGCCTCGCGCAGGCGGTGCCATGTTTCGCGGATGCGCGCGGCCAG
>Ga0265342_10001730_pt1 | contig 19935 bp, 17 predicted proteins | sample 4CB327metaG_FD_203125 | JGI IMG/M metagenome (GOLD analysis project Ga0265342, IMG submission 203125) | Rhizosphere microbial communities from Carex aquatilis grown in University of Washington, Seatle, WA, United States - 4-CB3-27 metaG | ecosystem: Host-associated > Plants > Roots >... | reverse complement strand
TTTTTCCTTAATTTTCTCTATTTTTCGGTCTTGGTTTGGTTCTGATTTAGTTTGGTAAGTAGTTGTTAGTATTGATTGTTTTTGATTGATTAGTTTAATGGTTTTAATTTAAGTTATTCTCTATTCAGTTTCTAGTATATATATTATTTTGTCGTTCAGTTGATCCTCTTGTGAGGGTAATAGTCATCCATTTTTCAAAATGAGATTTGGCTGAGATAATAACTTTTTTTGGCTTTAACTAGTTGAACCCTGATTCAACTAGTTGTTCAACTAGTCGTTCAACTAGATGAACCCGGGTTCACCTAGTCGTTCATCTAGCTGTTCACCTAGCTGGCGACCCCCTTCGGGGGAGAGAAACGGTTAGGAGTTTTGAGCAAAATAGGTTAGGACAAACTGATATAAAGGCACCAGAGAAACCCCTTCCTTAATTTGGAAGGGTTTTTCTGTATCCGTAAAAAAAATTTTACGCGCTGCAAGCAGCGTATTATACGGGGGAATCGAAACGGAAACGATTTCGTTGTTTTTTAAAACGAGGTTGGAGCCGTAGATTTTTAACAAAACGGATTTTTTTGATTCCAGCGTGCCGGTTTCGCAAACACATAAGAGGAATAACACTTGCCCCACCCCGCCCGTGCGCGTGTTATCGGTTGCTGTCGATCTCGAATCGACTACTCCCAGAGAAATATATAGAATTTTATTTTTTATCTTCTCGAATTTTTGCCGAAGTAATATGACTGTGGAGTTTTAGCAACAACTTTCCTAATCGTTTTATGTCATTCTCCAATTCAGTCTCTTCATCATTGGTAACTTCATGGAGTTTATCGATGCCTAGGTTAAATCCTATCTTACTTTCTGGGTAACGAAATACATCATTTTGATTATCGCTTATCTCACTTATTAATATAGCTGATGAATTCCAGAACCTTAGCTTGTAATATTTATCGCTCAAAGAAATAAGCTCTTCCAAGGGTTTGGTATCAGTAATTTTCAAAGAAGAAAAAGCCTGTTTTATTACCTCATGTAATTCTGGATTCTCATGGGTTAAATATGATTCCTTGGTAATACGACTGGATAAGGCCTTGAATAATAATTCAATGGCGTGTTTTATACACCAGACAATAGGTATAAGCAATTCTTTGTCAGTATAAATTTCGTCTTTCTCAAAAGCATTAAATTTATCGCAATATTTTTTATCTTTCAACTCCATCAACCCGATACGAGCTAAATTTAAATATCCTCCACAATACTTGTAGTAATTTAAAAACCAGACGCCGCTCTTTATCTTTTTCATTTAAGTAGTTTATCAGGGGTTATATCGAGGGCTTTTGCTATTCTTACTATAGTTGCGAGGGTTAGATTAGTTTTCCCGTTCTCAATATTAGTGATAAAACTTCGGCCAACGCCTAATGATCGGGCAATAGCCCCTTGAGACATGACCTTTTTTGTCCTGATGCGTTTGAGATTTTTCCCAAACCAAATAGCTGAATCCTTCATAAGATATATAGTTTAGACTATGGTATATTGCTATACAATGGTATAGAGTAATATACTATCAATATGCCCACCTACTTTTTATACGCCCGTAAATCGACCGATGTTGAAGATAAACAAGTCCGGTCTATTGAAGATCAGCTTGCCGTCTTGCGGGCCCTAGCCAATCAAGAAGGTTTTAAAATAGCCGAAGAGTTTGTAGAAAAACAGTCTGCAAAGCAACCCGGGCGACCGATATTTAACGCTATGCTTAGCCGCCTTGAAAACGGCGAAGCAGACGGCGTTATCTGCTGGAAGCTAGATCGACTAGCAAGGAATCCGATAGACGCCGCCCGCGTCCAATGGCTTTTGCAGCAAGATGTCATTAAGCACATAAGGACGAATGACCGAAGTTATTATCCCACAGACAACGTTCTGATGATGGGCTTTGAGTTCGGCATTGCTAACCAGTACATCCGCGACCTTAGCGCGAACACCAAGCGCGGACTGTACGAAAAGGCGAAGCGCGGAGAATATCCCAGCCGCGCCCCCATTGGCTACTTGAACGACGTGCGGACGAAGCGGATCGTTCCCGATCCGCAAATTGCGCCCGTCATTGGCCAAGCCTTCGCGCTATACGCCGAGAACGGCTCGCGGCTTGAGGATGTAGCGCAATTCCTCTTTGAGCGCGGAGCTGTGACCATGAGCAGTAATCGCTGGTCGCAAGGCGGCGGCAAGCGGCTTAGTTGCAACAGAGTTAAGTGGATTCTCACCAACCCCATTTATATCGGATTGTTCAAATACGCCGACGAGATATATCAGGCCGCGCATGAGCCGATTGTTGAAAAGCGACTTTTCAACAAAGTACAAGAAGTTTTGAAAGCGCGCGGGCACGCGCAGAAAGCGAAAAAGGAGCCGACGCCGCTTTGCCGTTTTATCCGGTGCGGCGAGTGTGGCTGCTTTATGACGAGCGAAATAATCGTGAAGCGGCAGAAGAACGGTAATATCCACCGCTATACTTATTATCGCTGCACAAAAAAGCGCAGCCGCTGCCCACAGCCCTATTTACGCGAAGAAAAGCTAGACGAGTTGCTTTCGCGCCACATTTCCGCCTTTACCCTGCCGGAAGGTTGGGCGAAGGAAATGCTTGGTTTTGCCGAACGGGACGCGAAAGAAGCCAAACTAGTGGCAATGGAGGCCGTTTGTCAGCTTCGGGACAAGATCAGTGAGCTTTCCGCATCAATCGAACGCTTGACCGACCTCTATATCGCGGGCGATATTGAACGGGAAACATATCTTGAACGGAAGACCGCCCTAATGTCTGAACGGAAGTCTGCCGAGGAGCAAACCGCCGGTTTGGGACGGAACGCGTCAAAGTGGCTCCAACCTCTTACCGATTGGATAAAAGACGCGCAAACAATGGGAAAAATCGCCGAAACCGGCACGCTGGAATCAAAAAAATCCGTTTTGTTAAAAATCTACGGCTCCAACCTCGTTTTAAAAAACAACGAAATCGTTTCCGTTTCGATTCCCCCGTATAATACGCTGCTTGCAGCGCGTAAAATTTTTTTTACGGATACAGAAAAACCCTTCCAAATTAAGGAAGGGGTTTCTCTGGTGCGCGCGACAGGATTTGAACCTGTGGCCACCAGCTCCGCAAGCTGATGCTCTATCCGGGCTGAGCTACGCGCGCTCACGGCCATTACCGAAAAATACTACCGCAAAAAGCGTTTGACGTCAAATCTTGAGACGGTCCCCGCGGCCGTGCGCCAGAGCGAAGCCGACGACATGTTCGGCACCGGCGGCGCGTAGCGCCGCGGCGGCGGCGGACATGGTCGCGCCGCTCGTGATCACGTCGTCGACCAAAATGACATCTCCCGCGACCGGCGCGCACGAAAATGCGCCGCGGCAATTCTCATGGCGCTCGGCCGTTTCCAGCCGCGCCTGTTCTTCGGTTCGCCTTAGCCGCTTGAGCGGCATCGACATTTCGAAGCCGAGCGTTCTTGAAACAACGCCCCCGAGGACCGCCGCCTGGTTAAAACCGCGCGCTCGTTCGCGCGAACCGTGAAGCGGCATGGGCACAACGATCGCCATTGCCGGAAACAAGGTGCGCAATTTGTTCACTCCGGAAGCGGTCAAACCGATGAGGATATTCTCTATCTCGGTCGCCCCGTGATACTTATATTCCTTGATCAAACGGCGAACCGCCGGCTCGGCGTAATGATATGGCGAAACAAGCGCCGAAAGCGGGGTAAGTGAAAGGCAGCGCAAATGGGTCGTGCCGCCCGGCGATTCGAAGCCGCAACCCGGGCACAAGAACAACGGCTGGGGGCGGATCGCGCTTAAGCAATCGGCGCAAAGCCAAACGCCTTCGCGTTCGCAACCCAAGCAATAAATCGGAAAAAGAGCGTCCAAGAACGCTCTTTTTATTTTCTGAATTTTCTCTGTGATCATCTCCATTATGATTTTGTCGTCCCCGTGCAAACGGAACCCAATCTGATCGGACGCCCAATGATGATTGGATCCCCGCCTTCGCGGGGATGACGCGACGGAGCGCGTCACTTCTCCCACTGCTCCCAAGAAACCAGCCACGAGTCACCGGTCTTTTTCAGTTTCAGATCTAGCGTGGCATACGCGACCTTGGAGGCCGTTCCCGACTCGACGCGCTGCATCATTACCGTGGCGCTGTCCTCGGTAGCGCTTATCGGCGACACATTGGCGTTAAGCGCCGTCGAGGTCATGGCATAATAGGCCGATCCTTTGGGCATGCTTTTAAGGAGATCGTTCCGGTAGCTCCCTTTGATGAACGACCAGACCGCCGGCGTGGAGATAACTTCAAGATTGTCCAAGTTGGCCAAATTATTCTGGTTGGAATAAGTGGCGAACCGTTCGGCAAAAGCGATGGCAATGGTGCGCGCGGAACTCGCCTGCGTTGCTTCGGGCGCCACTTCGGCGGGGGGCGGCGGCACGGGGGTATTGGTTATCGGCTTCTGGCTGTTGGTGTTGGGCAAGGACGCGTTCACGGGCTTGTTCACGTTGACGTTCGCCGTCGGAGCGTTTGCCGTAAAAATCGGCACGATAATGAAATAAACGATCAACCCGATGACAATGAGACCGGCTACGATGACCATGATTATTTTTGTTCCTCTGCTCATATATTTATTTATGCGTTCGCTTCCCCTGCTAATTGTTCTTCGTATTCTTTTTTCGCCTGTTCGATCTCCAGGAGCTGTTTGGGGTCGGTGGTGATGAGCTGGTCCTCGGTGTAGGAAGCGATCACTTTGACGGCCACATGCTTCGAACCGGCGAAGAATATCCCTTCGCCCACGCCGCTGTCCAAGAGCAGGAACTTTTCGCTCTGCGTAAGCAGGAAGGTTTTTTGCACCAGGTCGGCGGAGGACGGCGACTGCTTCAAAAGAAGCTGGATCGACGAATTGGTGACGATCGCCTGGCCGTAGGGCGAGGTCAAAAAGTCATTAACGTCCTGGGTGATGGTGGTGACCCCCAAATAGTACTTGCGGCAGCGCTTCACGAGGGCAAAAATGAATTTAGCGGAATCCTCGCGCTGCATGAGCCACCACGCCTCGTCGATCACAAGTACTCTTTTTTTGCGCTCCGAACGCACCACATTCCAAATGTAGTTCACAATGGTGTAAATGGCAATGGGCCGCAACTCGTCCTCAAGATCGCGCACCGAGAAGACCACGAACTGGTTTTTCATGTCAACGGTCGATGGCGAATTAATGAGACCGGCGAACGTTCCTTCGGTGTATTTCTTAAGCCTGGTCACCAAGTCGCCGGTCCCGACCATGCCTTCGAGCACTTCCTGGAAATCCTGCATGACCGGCGGTTCGTATTTGCCCAGGTCGGTGGGCAAAATGCCGGGCACGATATCCTTTTTGGCGAAGGTCTCGAGGAGCGCCCGATCCAAGACCGAATCCTCGGCCGTGGTGACGGAGCCCAGCATGAGCCGCAAGAGGCCCTTTAAGGTGATGACCGCGGTCCTGATGATGTCCTCGGTCGTCGTTTCCTCGCCGATCGGCCGCGGCAGTTCGAACGGATTGAGCTTCGATGCCGACGAAAGCGAGATGTTGATATAGGTGCCGGCCACCGCGTCGGAAAGGTGCTGATATTCCATTTCCGGGTCAATGACGATGACGTCGGTGCCCATCATGAGCGAGCGCAATATCTCGAGTTTGACCGCGTATGATTTGCCGGCGCCGGAGGTGGCGAAAACGACCATATTGGCGTTCTGCAAGGAGAAACGGTCGAAGATGACGAGCGAATTGTTGTGGCGATTGATGCCGAAAAGCACGCCGGTGTCCGAAGTAAGATCCGAGGAAATGAAAGGAAAGCTCGAGGCGATCGGCGAACTGTTCATGTTGAAGGCGATCTGCAGTTCGTCGTTCCCTAGCGGCATGGTGGAATTAAAACCCTGTTCGGCTTGGTAAAGAACGCGCTTTGAGTAAATAAGCTTGGAACCGAAAGCCGAGTCGATCTGTTCGCTTATTTTGTCGAGGTCTTCGGTCGAGCGGGCGTAAATGGTCACGTAAAATCCGAACTGGAAAAAATGCTCGGTCCCCTGGGTCAGGTCGTCGCGCAGCTTTTCAATGTCGCGAAGCGCGGTTTCGCGCAAGGGATCGCGGGCCGCGCCCTTTTCCGCGTCGCCGATGATCTGCGCTTCCAGCACGCCCACTTTTTTCTTAAGTTGCTTGAGGATTATTTCGGCTTTGATCGGATAAAAATACATGCCAATGTCGAGCGACCGGTTCATGCCGATGATGGGAGACGACCAGCCGACGGCCAAGTAGCGCGGATAAGTGATGACGAAAATGGTGCGCGCATAAAGATCGCCCAAGCGCACAAAGGTCGGATTTACCTCGAACGAGGTCGGCGCAATCAGCTCGCGAACGTTCACGACACCCTTGCGGAAGACGCGCTCCTCCTCGAGCGTGATCTTCTCTTCACTGATCTTGGCGAGCTCGTCGGCCGTGCGTTCTTTCGCCGTCACTTTTTTCTTTTTTCCGAATAGGGCCATAGCTTTATGAACGATGAACTATGAACGATAAACGACTCCGGTTCCGTCCGGACGGAACAAGAATTGTTCATTGTTCATTGTTCATATAGTTCATAGTTAAATTTCCACCTGCAACTTCTCGATGTCGCCCAGCTTTTGCGTTTCACCGACGGTGGGATTGTAAACCGAATAATAAAGCTCAATGAGCGTTTGAGTGTTCAAGACGGCGGCCGAAAGGCCCATGCTCTCGAGCCCGCCCAATATCCGGTTAAGACGCAACTCCAGTCCGTCTTTGCGCTCCTGAAACTGTTTGTCGCGTAGCTTGATCGCGACCCCGGGCGACAAAATTTCACGAAGCCGGGTCCAAAAACTCTTGTTCTTCGCGGTGAACGGGTCGAACGGGACAACGATATAAAAACGCTTGTTCATGATCTCGCCAAGCTCGACCAGGTCTTTGATGAAAGCCCTGTAATCGGCGATCTGCGCGCGCAGCAGGTCATTGGTCTGCTCGCGCTCCTTTTGCACCAACTGGGACATGTATGAGTCGATGTTGAGTTTCCTTGACTGAATGACCACCTCAATAGGGTGTTCCAAGCTGTTAAGAAAGCTCACGTAGGCGGAAATGATCGCCTCTTGCTCGTCTTCGGACTTGAGGGCGAAGTTGATCGAGGAAACCAAAACGACGGCGCGCAGGGTTCCATCTTTCAGGACCACCGTATCGTCGCGGATCTCGGCAATGTCAAGGAAACGCACCGTTGACGGTCCGGGTTTTGGTTTGGCCAATTTTGGCGATTGCATTTCGGGCATGTGATTATAAACGATGAACTATGAACTATGAACGACTCCTGCCGCCGATGTGCGGCGGCTTGAATTGTTCATTGTGCGTTGTTCATTGTTCATAAATAACTATTTCCAATCCTCCGGATTGTAAACGCCGCCGGTGTTGGCGACGAGCGTCAATTCTTGCAAGCGGGAGGTCGTGATCGCTTCTTTCGGCGCGACGGCGGGCGGCGGCGTGATCGGCGCGGCGGATAAGCTCGCACGCAGTTCCGCATCGTTCATGTCCTTGTACCAGACCCTTGTCTTGGGCCGCCGTGATGTCTCAAGGATGTTCAAAAAGAACAAATGAAAAGGCGCGCCGTTCACGCGGGCGAAAGCGAAAGTGGCGGCCACCCCCACGATCGGCAGACCGGTAAGAGCGAAATACCAAAAACGCAAGATCTTGTACATGACAAAGAGGATCATCGTCGTGCCCATGATTATCAAAAACTGCCTGGTCGTAATGGGGCCGATGATCTTGTCTTCGACATCGATGAATTGCGGGACAACGAACTGCTGGGGCATGGTTGCATTCCGTCATACCGGCGAAAGCGGGTATCCACGGTTTTCCGCCGTGGACCCCGACTTTCGTCGGGGTGACAAAAAAGAGATGAGTGACAATTGCTTAATATTTACGCCTTCAACTGGCGGTTCAATTCCATTATAGCACGAATCTCGCGCTCGGTGGGCGTTTCAAGGCCGGCCGCCATAGCTTCGGCAATGGCCGCGGCGATCGGCTTGCCGCCGGAAAAGGCCGCATTGATCACTTCCAAATAAAGCTTGTAAACCGCCGATCCCTGCCACGCTTTTATACCGGCGATCCGCTGGGTATATGCATGCTCTTCCAAAACATCCAGCTTGTCGGATATTTTGCGGCAAGCTTCGACCGGATCGGCGGACAAACGGCGAAAATCGGCCAAAGTGAGGTTGGAAATTTCTTGGACCGGCCCGGTGAGATGAACGGCCGGAGCGGGCGGCGCGACCGGTCTAACGTCTTGCATTCTTGGCGACGGAATAACGGCGGCAGGCGAAGTTTGGATCGGACGCGGCGGCGCGGGTTGCGTTATTGGCGCTGGGCTCGCAACAAATGGCGCGCGGAAAACCGGCTGAGGAACGGTCGAGGTCGGAGCTGCTGCCGTGGCTGGCGTCGGTATTGGCGCTCGAACCGGAACCGACGGTATTGGCGCCTGGATCGGCGCCGGCGGAATTGTTGGCGTTTGGCGTATGGCCTCAGCCAGAGGCTGATCCGCCTTGGGCGGAAATGGCGCACGGAAAACCGGCTGAGGAACGGTTGAGATCGGAACCGATGTCGGAGTCGGCGATGGCATCGGCGCACGAATCGGGGCTGGTACAGACGGTGCGGTCGGCGCCGAAGCCTTTGGCAACACCGGAACGGGAGCCGTGATAACAGGCTGTAGTGCGACCGGCGCCGGTGTTTTGCTCACTTTGCCGGTGAGCGAGCTGTACATCCTATCCAGCTCCTCGAGTTCGCCTTTTTTACGCGATTCGTCTTTGGCGAAAGTGGCGTCAACCGAATCTTTAACAAAAGCGGTTTTTTCATTTTTAATCGTCGCTTCCCTTTTTCCGCCGATCGCCTGCGCTTGTTTTTCGATAAGCAACGAGACCTTTTCGGCGTCGATCGCGGAAAAACCAAGACCGCCTTTTGCCGTTTCGCGAACCAGCAGATCGCGGGTCTCGGCCGCGTCGCGGACGCCCTTAAGCCGCGAGGCCACGACGGCCTTATAGCGATCTTCAAGGGGTACCGATAAGGGAATTTCGGTCGCGTCAAAAACCTCGCCCACGCCCCTTTTTATTTCTTCTTCTGTGTCGAAAACCGCGGACGGAACCACGTTGGGCAAAACCTTTTCTCTGATGACATTCGCTTCGTGTTCGTCTTCGGCCGTAAAACCGTGCCCGCTTTTCGTCGAGCTTTGAGGCGAGACCTCGGAAGGTCGGGATAAAACCTCGGCTTGTCGAGGTTTCGCCTCGACGGGAATGGCGGTAGGCGCCGGCGCTATCGCAACCGGCGTCGGATCGTTGTCCGACGCGATATTCACGCTGGCGGCTTTCGCCGCAAGAGCCTCGACGAGTTTTTCCGCCTCTTCGTGCGGCAACTCAACGCCGCCGATCTTTTCCGCGCGCGTGAGCCTGGTCACCGTATCGTCATCTTTGCGCACGCCGCGCACCCGCGATTCGAGTATTTCCCGCATGCGTTGCTCAAGGTGCGCCGGCACGTTCACCGGGTGCTCATGCAAAAACTCGATCACCAAGTCAAGCGGCTTTGCCGCCCTAACGACGATCATTTTCACGTTATAGCTGCTCGGGCTGACCCCCATCGCTATTAATGCCTGCGACGCCTGGCCTTTCAAATGATCATCGATCGGCAAAAAACGATAGCCGATAAAGTCGGCGATGAATTTTTTGAATTTGTCTTCGGGAAGAACGAGCTTCGCTTTGACTGACGTAACAAAATCAGCCATCGCGAGATCGCTGGCATAAACCCTTTTAATATCCATCCTGATCGCTCGCTTTTGGTCCAAAGTCAACCCCGCGGCGTCAAAAATATTCGATGTATCGTTTTCTTCGGGGTCGACGATAAAGTCGCGTATTTCCTGCGGCAGCGACGCCACCTTTTTTTCAATTACCATTTCCTGGGCAGACGGCATAACTAAACGCTGAATTTGTCTTCAAGCTTTTTGACATGACGGGCGTATTTAGGATCGGGGTTGGGAAGCGCGGCGCGTCGTGAAAACTCTGTATGCATGGCTTTGGCGACCGCGTCGACGATCGCAATTTTTTTGACGTCCCCGTCGCTTGCCGCGGCTTGTTGCATACTGGCAAGATGAGCAAGATCAATGTTGTCAATAATGGCTTTTTTAATGTCATTATCGGGTGCTCCGCTCGCGAGCATTGCCGGATCAACAGCAAATACGGCATCGGCGCTGCTCTTGCCTTTAAGCGCCTGAACGAACGACGCCTGGTCGGCCGCGCCGCGTGCCGTTGTTTCAAATTTTCCGTTAACATCGACCCTGAAAGCTCCATTAGCTCCTCCGAGCTCTCCTCCGGCGCGCAACAGGCTCTCGGCGGTTTGCTGCGCTTCGGGCGAATAGCGACCGCCTCCGGGGGCAAGCCGGTCATTGGGCATGGCATTAAGCGCCGCCCGAGCCCCGTCGCGGAAACGATCGCGCTTGGCGGGCGTTTTCAAGATATCGGTCAATTTCGATCTCATGTCGTCGGCCGAAAGACGGACGGCGATATCGACCCTCTCAAGGTTATGATCGTTGATGTCATCAGGTTTCATTCTGCCGGACCGAAGATCTTCGGCAAGGTCGTTCGGTTTGGGCGGATGATTTTCTTCCCATTTGTTGATGACGTTCTCGCGTTCCACGCCGCCGGTCTTTTTAATATGTTCGCGCTGATTCGGACTCAAGTAGCCGGCGACTTCCTCTAGCGCACTGGGACTTAATTCGATCAATTCATTGCCCGACATTTTACCGACATACTGCTCGCGCTTTTTCATATCGGTGCCATCGGGTCGTTGGACACGACGACGCCCCTCCGGGTCGTTTGGATCGATCGCCCATTCGTCCTCGCTGATAAGCAGCGGATCTTTTTTCTTCAGCTTGTCAACCGCATCCAAACCTTCTTTGTTGTTGGAACTCTTATAAAATGATTCCGCTTGTTTTGTATATTCCCTTCTTTGTTCCTCGGTCAACTTAGAATCTTTCGGCGGCTTGCCGACCAAAGCGACGCGAGCGGCCGCCTGAATGGCTTGTCCCTGCTGGGTATAGGTCGCGACGCCGACGCCGTTGGACATGGCGGTGAGCTGCCCGACATTGGCCGTCTTAACAGCTTCGTCAGCCTTCTTCGATTTTTCGGCATTATCCTTGGCCGCACTCGCGGTAAAGGCCCTGCCGACGCGCGAGGTCACCGAACGCACGCCATAGCCGTATTTGTTGATAAAATTTCCAACCGCATTCCCCCCGCCCAAAGTTTTGCCAATAAGAGCCTTGCCGCGAGTGGTTCGCGCCGCCAGAACAACACCGGCGGCGAGCGGGCCGCCCGCCAAGCCGGCCGCGACCGGCAAAGCCGCTTTTTTGGCCGCCCATTTGGTGGCGCCAAGCGCATAACTCTTTCCCTTACTCATCGCCGCGCCGGCGAGCGAGCCGCCCACGCCGCTGAACTCCTTGGCAAAGCCCAAGCCGGCCAAAAGCATGACCGCGGCCACGACAAAGCGGATCAAATTTTCCTGCGAACACGCGTCAATATCGCCGCAATTGACCGACGTGCTTTCTCCGGATGTTCCGGCGTCTTTAAGCGTCGTACCGGTAATGTTCGAGCCGGTCGAATTTTGAAAAGTGACAAGCGAGAGCCAGAGGAAAAAAGCGACAATGGGACCGGTCGTGAGTTCGGCGGAAAACTTTTTCCACCAAGTTGCGTAATGCTCGTGCGTCAGGTCCGACGCGCCCAAAGCAAAAGCCAGCGGCGAGAGGACGACCAGCATCCACAGCGTCACCATGCGCACGACAAGCGCCACCACCAAGACGGCGATGATCACGGTGATGATGATCATGATGAGCAGCGCCAAAATGAACTGACCCATTGCCGACGAAAATGATATTGCCGTCGATCCCGGAGAAATAGTGCCTATTTTGCTGACTCCCAACGCTTCAACGAAATTGCCGCCGGCGGCTTGCGCAAAACCGTTAACGAAAGTGAGCATGACAAGCTGGGAAATGTCGATGAAAAGGCCGGCGATAGTGCGGCTGAAATTGACCAAAAGGGCGTAAAGCAAAATTCGAAATACTTTTTTAACCCCGCCAAAGCGTTCGGGGTTAACGATTGAACCGATGGAAACGACGAGAATGATGGCGACGAAGAATAAATTGGCCACGTCGCGGACAACCACCCAGCCGGTGGTGATGGCCGGCGAATCCATATAGCTGTTATAGCCGGCGATGAGCAAAAGAATGTGAATGAGGGCAAGGGTAAGCAGCCCCAAAATATTGATGACCCACTGAACAAGCGCGCCAATTGCCTGAATGAGCTGATTGCCAACCCAGCCGGCATCAACGCTCGCGGGTGTTGGTTGCTGTTTGGCGGGGGGGGCGGGGGGGGTGGCGGGAGCGGGGGGAGTGGCGGGGGCGGCCGGATCAGCGGCATGCACCGCTTGCGGTACGACTAAAATCGCCGACGGCAAAATAACCGCCAGCGAAATAACGGCCAAAAACAGCAATGGAATGAATTTCCGCAATTTTTTCTTCATGCGGATAAGTGGTTTCTGCCATTATAGCAGATATTTGGAATATCTAATACCTAATATCTAATGTCTAATTACGATCGAATTATCAGGATTTATTGTTATGTTCCCGGCGTATTTTGTCACTTCAGCTTATTTTGTCACTTCAGCTTATTTTGTCACTTCAGCTTATTTTGTCACCCCGGCGAAAGCCGGGGTCCACGGCATCGGTCGTGGATACCGGCTTTCGCCGGTATGACAACACTGCCGGTATGACAACACTCTGCCGATATGACAGGGGGGTATCGGTAAGACAAAGAAAATGGCCGGATTTCCGAAGAAACCCGGCCCGAACAATATGCGTTCAATCACCCATTGGCGTGAATGCCGATCCGTCCCAATAGGCCGCGCCATCGCAGCCGGTCGGCTCGCAGTGGAGCCACTTGCGGGCGGCGGAAGTGGCCTTGGGCGCGGTCATGTACATGGCGCCGTTACCGTCAATACCGTCGCGGAAACAAATGTCGGTCGAACACGGGTCGAGCGGCACATCGGCCCAAAAATAGTACAATCCCTTCCCCCTCTCCGCAAAGTCCCAGCAAAAACGACCCCCCGACTCGATCGCCACCGGCCCTTTGGCCGCATCGGCGCCCGGTCCGCTCCAAATAAGCAAGACCGCTTCATCGTCTCCGGCAAAATATGCCGCGTTCAAACACAAGTCAGTGCCGTCGGCGGCCCAGACCCAAGTGAGGTCAATGGCCGGCGGCGGCGAAGCTGTTCCGGTGGACGAAGCCGTAGCAGTGGTGACGGTCGTCGTTGTCGGCGCAGTCGCCGGCGGTGCCGATGTTGCCGTCGTTGTTGCCGTCGCCGTTACCGATACCGTTGCAACCGGCGCCGCGGGGGCGGTCGCTGTTGCCGTTGCCGTTGCCGTAGCTGTCGGTGAAACGACCGATGTTGCCGTTGCGCTTGCTGTTGCGGTCGCGCTGGAGGCGATCGTGGCAGGCAGCGTCGAAGTTGCCGCGGCGGTTTGCGTGTTGACCGTTGAAACGGTCGCCGTTGCAACCGGCGCTTGCGTCGCAACAGCCGTGACGCTTGCGGTCGTGGTCGATGACGTCGGTGCGGCGGATGCCGTTGACGTCGAAGTCACGGTCGTGGTCGCGGTCGAAGTCGGCGTATTCTCGTCGCCCGAGTCTTGGCCGCAGCTCGTCAAATACGCTTCATCAAGGCAATCGATCCCGGCAACGCAATCGCCGACAACATCGACTTGTCCCGCCAAACTTCCGGCCGCTACCTCAATGATATTGTCCCAATCGTATCCCGCTTCAACGAAGACCGTGCCGTTCTTGATCGGCCAAGCAACGCCGCCGGAAACGGCGTAAGTGTCGGAGCGGCCTTTTTCTTTGACCAGCGTACCGTCGCGCAAAGCGCCGGCTTCCGGTGTGGGAAGCGCCGCCGTTATTTGGTCGCCGCGGCTGTAGCAATAAAGCTCGGCCGCCGAAACGGTGATGACCATAGCGGCGGGATAACCCGAGGCCGCGGCAATGGCGGCGGAGGCAAAGGGGGCCGCCGTTCCGTCGTCTTGCACCAAATAGATATACTTTCCGGTGGCCGTGGTAATGACCGTACCGGGCAAGTGCCGCGTAACGTTTGCGGCGGCGACGTTGGTTATTGGAGCCGCCGTTGCCGTTCCCGTGTTTGTCGAGGTGGCGGTCGCCGTGGCCGCGGTTGATCCGGTCGAAACCGGCGTTGTCGATGTCGCCGTCGCCGTGACGGTCGAGGTCGGCAACAATCCGATCGACGTATCTTGGCTGCAGCTCATCAAATACGCTTCATCAAGACAAGCAATGCCGGCGACGCAATCGCCGACGGCATCGACCGAACGCACGAGCGTTCCTGAAGCGATTTCGACAACATTGTCCCAATCGTATCCCGCTTCAACGAAGACCGTGCCGTTCTTGATCGGCCAAGCCACGCCGCCGGAAACGGCGTAAGTATCGGTCTTGCCTTTCTCTTTGACTAGCATGCCGTCGCGGAACGTTCCGGCGGCGGGCGCGGATAGTGCCGCGGTTATTTGATTGCCGCGGCCGTAACAACGAAGCTCGTCGACCGAGACCGTAATGATCATGGCCGCGGGATAACCCGAGGCCGCGGCAATGGCGGCGGAGGCAAAGGGCGCAATGGTTCCGTCATCTTGCACCAAATAGATGTACTTTCCAGTGGCGGTGGTAATGGCCGTGCCGGGCAGATGCCGCGTGACGTTTGCGGAAGCGGTTAGCGAATCGACGGTGTTGGTTGTAGCTACCGCCGTTCCCGCATCGGCCTTTGTTCCGCCGGTTGCGGCGGCCGATCGTGACGACGCGGCGACGGGCGCGGGCGCCGTCGGTTCTGGCTCACAGGCAACGAACATTAGGAAACAAAACAGGGTCGCGGTTCTCATGGCTTTCTCCTTGGCTTTGGTTTTCAAGGGGCATCCCCTCTGCCCTCACGGTATCGCGCGAGCGCGATGATTTTTAGCAAAGTGTCAGCGGTGGATAACAGAGGTGGAAAATAATATAGATAATTGCAAAAAATATCGTGTCAGAGCGCGCCAACACAAACCTGTCGTGCGCATGTTTATCCACATCTTGTTTGAATTAAAAAATATTTTCGAGCAAAAACAGCCGGCTGTTATCCACCGCCAACGCTTTTTCCCGCATATTTTTGAATTCTGTCAGCAGGTGCTGACACTTTGCTACAAGCCTTTTGCCATATGCCATAAGCTGAATATGTCGGCATGTCGCCGACATATCACAAGGAGTTGGATCATGATAAAGAGCGCGCTGTTTGTTCCCGTATTGCTTGTCGTTGCCTGCGACAACCCGTCACGCGTACCCGCCCCGGCCGCCGCAACCGATGACAGCAACGACTTCACGGTCACACTGCCGGACGGCACCGAAGTAAGCGGCGAAGACGCATATAACGCCGCAATCGTCCCGCAGGTCGGACCGATCGAGACCATGAAACCCATGGCGCTCACGGTGACGACGGGCAAAGCCGACGGCGGCGTCAAAGGCCTGACCTTCGGCAAGTTCCATGTCAGCATTCAGGTCGACTCGACCTACCTTGCCGGGTGCATCAACAAGTCGTTCTTGCACCTCAAGGTCATGGTGGAGAACGACAGCATGCCGGCCAACATGATCGAGCTGCACCTGCTCGCCTGGTTCGAGAACAGCAAACCGTGCTTTGCCGTCATGAACACCGGCTTTATCGGCTACGGCTGGTGCTACAAAATGTGCGTCTCGAACACCAAGGACGGGCTTAAGCTCGGCATTAAGAACGGCCTCATCTCCGCCGGCGTTTCCGGCACGATCGCCACGATCATCGCCGCCGTTGTCGCGCCCGTTTCCGAGGTCGCCCTCGCAATGTAAGGACGCGCCATGAGCCGCGTTCGCTGCGGCAAGACGCATTGGTGCCGCCGCAATGCCGAACCTTCCGTAAAACGGATCGATTTCGCCGATGACGATGGCTTTAGCAACCGATGCCACCGTGCACGCGAAACTCCGGCGACCGATCCGCCGCTAACGATCCCGCCAATCACCAGTGGCTTCGGCGACCGATCCCGCCGATGACAATACCGCCGATGGATGAGAACGCTCATCCATCGGCATTCCTTGTTTCTCAATCATCACACAAATCGGCGACCGCGGGTTTTTGTGATAAAGAATATGAATTCAAAATTCAATAAAAAGACAAGCAAAGCTCCAAATTTGTCTTTCACGATCTTAAAAATGATCGGCGTTTACGGCGGCGCGGCTGGCAAATCGATCGAACAAAATGCCGTTCGTGCATTCGATTCTTTTATTGATGAACTATGGAAGCAAAAATATCCGCGATATCGGATTAACTATGCCGTCCGTCGTTTGCGCGAACAGGGTTGGATCAAGTTGGGGCCAGGCAAGAACGGTCGACGTTATGAACTTACGCCCGACGGACAAGCGGCGTTGGAAAAATATGAAATAAGACGACAAACGATCGCTGTGCCCAGACGCTGGGATAAAAAATGGCGCATTGTTATTTTTGACATACGCGAAAAGCGTAAACAATGCCGCGAAGCGATAAGGACGTCGTTGGTTAATTTTGGCTTCAAGTTATTACAAGAAAGCGTTTGGATATTTCCTTATCCGTGCGGCGACGTCATAGAGCTGGCCAAAACCGCTTACGGCGTTCGGCATGACGCGATCTATTTGGTCTGCGATCGATTTAACGGCGACGAATGGCTGGCGTTTGATTTTAACTTGGGACTGGCGCCCTATGGATGACGATCCGGATCAAACGTTTGCTTATCCGTTCAGAGCTGATATTTTTCATATCACACAAAACGGCGACCGCTGGTTTTTGTGATAATAATTTCCCTCGGGCTTGCGACCGAGGTGTTAGGTGAAAGTTAAGAGTTAAGAGTTAAGATTTGGGAGTTGAGGGTTGGGCGCTGAGAAATGAAAAATGAGATGTGTCGGATCGAACTCAAGCCTGTCTTGTCCGCCTATCGACGGAACACTTTCGTTCCATTGACTTATCACAAAAATCCGCGGTCGCGGGTTTTTGTGATAAGTTGGCGTGTGTTATTTTTGTTTCGGATACTTCCTACTTAAATCCATTACACTTTATTTAATTCCACCGCACCTTACTTAATTTCACTAAACCTGCTTAATTACAAAATATCTTCTTGTTTCCTTAGCGGAGAAATGATCATTTGTCTAGATGACAAGCCTAAGCGGCAATCGAGGCAATAAACGAATTTTTTTAGATATGTCAAGAGCCATTATTTACTTTAAATAAGCCAAAAAATATGAGTGGGGACTTGACAAAATGGGTTTTTGGGTGTATAGTAAATTTACCAAAAGGCTGAAACGGGCATGGTGCCCGTAACATGACCTTTGACAACGCACGAAAAACCCCCTTGAAAGGAGGGTACGAAGATGACGAATACGAACCCGAAGACGAACGCCCTCTCGAGGGTCCTTGGACTCACCATCCTCATCACGGCTATGGGCTGCGGCGCCGGCGGCGACCAGACCGAAGCTTGCCAGGAATCGCTCAGCTGTTCCGACCCCGGAACCGGCTCAACAACCGGAACAACGACGGCCGCAGCGACGACCACCCCAACCGATACCACCACCGGCACCACCACCTCGGTGGCCACCTCAACGCCGACCGACACCGGCACTGGCACGGGAACCGGCACCACGACCGACACAAACACCTCCAACCTCCCGCCTTGGTGCAATTATGGCACCTATCCGAACAACCCCGCGGCCGGCCTCCCGCTTCAAGGGTCAGTAATTTCCAACGGCACCTGGCACACAATACACAACAACACCGAATGGGTTCTGAACTGCGCGGTTGATTCAAAGGGCGATACTAATTGTTGCGGAACGCTTCTCAGCGAGGCGACGCTCATAAGAGCGCCTTCCTACTCCACTTGGGGCGGATACTCCATGGAACACTGTATCGTCTGGTCAGCAGGCATCTTGAACAACACGACCGGAGCGCCTTCCATAAGCGGAACCGGGTATACGTTTGATGAAACCACTTCGCGTTTCGATCTGACCGGCAGTACCCAGCCTACATGGAACCCCGCTGGTTCCATAACAATCGCGGCGTGTCAGTAACGCAAAGCATCAAAAAACGGCGGAACAAACCGCCTTGACCCCCAGCCATCTGCCGGGGGTTTTATTTTACTCTCTTTAGCTGAAATCTGGTCTAATAGTAAATTCGTGATGCTGAAACTGCGATTTTTTGGCTTAACATTATTTTCGTAGAATCTCCTGTATAAGTTTCCAACGGCGTTCTTGTTTTAATCCGCTGTGGACATTTAAGAGTCTTTTGAGTTGGCCGAAACTTCCATCGAGCGAATTTGTCGTGTTGGGAATTTTTAAATGCGGGTATTTTTGATAAGTGAACAAGTACGGCAAATTTATTCTCAAGCTCCGGTATGCCGACCGGATTCTTTTGTGCGTATAAAACCAGCGACCAGTATTAAGGTCGTCGGTTCTCTCTTTTAGAAAGTCTTTCCATTTCTCAAACCACTCGTTAAGTAGCGCGGTGAATCGTTCTTCCGTCGCCTCGGTTAAGTACAAAGCGATTGCACGCAGTTCTTTTGCGGCCTGCAATTTTGGACGCCGGGTCAAATAGGTGTTAATCGTTTTCACTTGGTGGAATTGGCAATATTGGACCGGAATCCCATCAAAAACCTCTCTAATGCCGCGTCGGCCGTCTAAAACGACGGCATCAAAGGTGAAGCCCAGATACTCGAGTGCTTCCTTGCCTTCGCGATAGATCGCGGCAGTCTCGGCTTTTGTTTCCAGCCAGCAAAGGTTTTGTTTGAGGTCGGCGGAACGGATGACCAGGACGCCGTATGTGCGGCTCCAAAAAGTAACGTCGGCGATGCCGACGATTGGTTGTGCGTGCAGACAAAATCCTTTGACCTTGCACCGATCCAGTTGCTCGCGAATCCATTTCTCACTTCGCTCGTGCGTATCCGCTAGTTGTTTCGTTGTTTGGCGTTGCCAGACGTATTCCTTAAACAGCTTCTTTTGCAACCGTTTTTTCCGCCGCTTGTTCTCAAATTGAAGTCCACAATCAAGGCATTTATACCGTTGTTTGCCTCGGAAAATCCCGCTCTTTTTTGTGTGCCACGATTTGCACCGATGACACTTTTTTAAAAGTCATAATAAAAGTTGTTAGTTAATTGGCTCCATTATGACAGGAAATGCCGTTTTTAGCATCACGAATTTACCATTAAACCGGATTTTTTAATTTTTTGGTTTAATGGTAAATTCGTGATGCTAAAAGTGCGATTTTTTGGCTTAACTTTATTTTCGCAGAATTTCCTGTATCAATTTCCACCGTCGTTCCGCTTTTAGTCCGTTGTGAACATTTAAGAGTTTCTTTAATTGACCAAAACTTCCGTCGAGCGAATTTGTTGTGTTGGGAATTTTTAAGTGCGGGTATTTTTGATAGGTGAACAGGTACGGCAAATTTGTTCTCAAGCTCCGGTATGCCGACCGGATCCTTTTATGCGTATAGAACCATCGGCCAGTATTAAGATCGTCGGTTCTTTCTTTTAGAAAATCTTTCCATTTCTCAAACCACTCATTAAGTAGCGCGGTGAATCGTTCTTCCGTCGCCTCGGTTAAGTACAAAGCGATTGCACGCAGTTCTTTTGCGGCCTGCAATTTTGGACGCCGAGTCAAATAGGTGTTAATCGTTTTCACTTGGTGGAATTGACAATATTGGACCGGAATCCCATCAAAAACCTCTCTAATGCCGCGTCGGCCGTCTAAAACGACGGCATCAAAGGTGAAGCCCAGATACTCGAGTGCTTCCTTGCCTTCGCGATAGATCGCGGCAGTCT
>Ga0265342_10001728_pt1 | contig 19957 bp, 17 predicted proteins | sample 4CB327metaG_FD_203125 | JGI IMG/M metagenome (GOLD analysis project Ga0265342, IMG submission 203125) | Rhizosphere microbial communities from Carex aquatilis grown in University of Washington, Seatle, WA, United States - 4-CB3-27 metaG | ecosystem: Host-associated > Plants > Roots >... | reverse complement strand
CGGGCCGCGGCCTGCCTCTTTAAAATCTTCAAGACATGTCCATGGATGGACACGTCTTGTGCCCTCCATCTTTCTGTGCCCTCTCCTGGCCGTGTCCCCGCGGCCAGGCTAGGCTTGGGCACCATGAAAACAGCCACCATCCAAAAAGTCGTAGCTCGCGAGATCCTCGACTCGCGCGGCAATCCCACGATTGAATGCGAGGTCCATCTCGAATCCGGCGTGTGCGGCTTGGCCGCTGTCCCCTCAGGCGCGTCCACCGGCGAACACGAAGCTCTCGAACTGCGCGACGGCGATGCCAAGCGCTACCAGAAGAAGGGCGTGCTCAAGGCCGTGTCCAACGTGGGCAAGATCCTGGCGCCGGTCGTCGTTGGCCGCGATGTCTTCGATCAGGCTGGCCTCGACGGCGCCATGCTGGCCGCCGACGGCACACCCAACAAGGCCAAGGCTGGCGCCAACGCCATCCTGGGCGTCTCGCTCGCTGCAGCCCGCGCTGCCGCGCAAGAGCTTGGCGTTCCGCTTTACAAGTACCTAGGCGGTCCCAACGCGCGCGTGCTTCCCGTGCCCTTGATGAACATCGTCAACGGCGGCGCGCACGCCGACAATGTGCTCGATTTCCAGGAATTCATGATCGTGCCCCAGGGCGCTCCCACCTTCCGCGAGGCCCTGCGCGCGGGTGCCGAGGTCTTCCACACTTTGAAGAAGATCCTGCACGACAAGAAGGCCTCGACTGGCGTAGGCGACGAGGGCGGCTTCGCGCCCGACCTGCCCGGCGCCGAAGCAACCCTCGAGTGCATCAGCGAGGCCATCATCAAGGCCGGCTACCAGGTCGGCAAGGACGTGGCCCTGGCCCTCGATGTGGCTTCGAGCGAGTTCTTCGAGAAGGACGGAGGCAAGTACAACATGGAGGGCGAGAAGAAGGTGCTCGACGCCAAGGGCATGGTCGAGTTCTATCGCGGGCTCATCACCAAGTTTCCCATCGTCTCCATCGAAGACGGCATGGCCGAGAACGACTGGGACGGCTGGACGCTACTGACCAAGGAGTTGGGCGGCAAGGTCCAGCTGGTGGGCGACGACTTGTTCGTGACCAACGTCCAGCGCATCAAGATGGGTATCGAGAAGGGCGCCAGCAACAGTGTCCTCATCAAGGTCAACCAGATCGGTTCTCTCACCGAGACCCTCGACTCCGTCGAGATGTCCCACCGCACGGGCTGGACGACCATCATTTCGCACCGCTCGGGAGAGACCGAGGACGCGTTCATCGCGGATCTCGCCGTGGCCACCCGCTCGGGCCAGATCAAGACTGGCTCGCTCGCGCGCTCCGAGCGCGTGTGCAAGTACAACCGCTTGCTGCGCATCGAAGAAGAGCTGGGGACGTCGGCCATCTACCCCGGCGCCGCCACGTTCAAGGCGCAGCGCTAACAAAGAAGAAAACCACAGAGACGCAGAGGGCACGGAGGTCGGAGAGGAATGGGAAGGGTTCGGATCCGGATCCGAGAAACCCTTCCCGTCCGGCCTCTGGGGCCTCCGTGCCTCTGTGGTGAAAATCCGGATCCGTTGAGTTGGGCGTTGTCAGTGCGCTGCTGATGGCGGGCCGGCCTTTACCGGCCAGGGCTTGCCGGCCAGCGAATGGCAGGTGGTGCCGGGTTCCACGCGACGATAGGCGAGCGATCCTGTCTGCGTCTCGTCGCTGTCGCCGGCGATGAGTTTCAGGCAGAATCCCTTGGCACCCAGGATCTTCTGCTTGAGGTGCAGTGAGATCTCTCCGGTGACACCGTCGTCGGTCGCACGACCCGAAAGAAGTGACGTCGCGGTCTGACTGGAAACGTAGACGTCGCCGGAGCAACTGGTGCCTGAAATCTGCACCGTGGCGCCTGGAAATCCGTCGGCGTCGATGTCTTCCGTCTCCCAGCCCGTGGACCATGGAGCTGCGACGAGCGAGCCATCGGGCCTTTCTTCCAGCACGATATGCGCCTTGGGCAAGCGGGCGATGGTCTCCGGCTTCATGGTCGGAGTCACCCCCTTGATGGGGCGAATGTCGATGCGGCAAACCCTCTGGCGGAGCTCGATGCGAGAGGGGGTTCGGTGGACTTCCGCGATGAAGTAGTTCTCGGTGTGGGTGTCCTTTTCGCCGTACAGAGGGATCTTGCGTTTGCCGTTCGAGACTTGATGGCCGGCCCACGTTTCGACGCGTGGTTCGGGGGCGGCGCTTTCTTGGTTCGCCGCCAGCAGAGCAGCGAGTGCTAGTACGACTAGATCCATCCGCGCGGTTCTACAGCTTGCCGAAGACCTTGGCCATCTGGCTGATGGTCTTGCCGCTCGGCTCGCGACGCTCGCGATCCACCACCACCATGGTCGTGCGTTTCGCCCGCAGGACCACGCCCGTGTGCGCATCCACGCGCTCCCATCCTTCCTTCACCTGTTGCATTCCGCGCGTGACCGCTTCCTCGGTGGCGTATTCGCACACCAAAGTATCGACGCCGCGGACTGCTCCGTGTTCACAGAAGGCGGCGTTGTTCGGTGCTGGGTCGACGCGGGTGAAACCGTCCGGGGCGAGTCCGGCATTGCGCCACGCATTCAGAACTTCATCGGTGTGTAAGGTGTCCGGCACGTGCGCTGCCAAGGGCGAAGGCGCTGTCGCCGGCGACGGCTTGCTCTTGCCGCACGCAGGGAGCGCGGCGAGCAGCAGAACGATTCCGATGTGAGGTTGGATTCGGATCATGATCGGATGCCTTCCTCAGCGAGGTCGATCGTCATGGTGGTCGTCGTGTCTTGCCGCTGGGGCGGGCCCCCGCGAGGGCGGGCTGTGGCCGGGCGCTGGGGCTGGGCCGCGCATGGGTGCCGGCCGCGGGGCGGGTGCAAAGCGGGGCTCCGGACGCTGGGGCTGCGCGCGGTGGAGCAGAGGCCTGTTGACGGGTGCGGGGAACGGGGCGTAGCGGGCCGGTCCTGGGTGGTGGCCACGTTCCTGGAATCGCTGGGGCTCTCTCCAGCCCTCGTGCCGTCCGTGCTCGTGATAGCGCCTGTCCTCGTAGCGTCGGTCTTCGATGTATTCACGGCGTTCGACCACTGCGGGTGGTCCGCCCAGGTTGATACCCACACCGATTTGCACGGCCGGTCCAGAGGGTGGCGGTGGCGGCGGTGCCACGTAGACCGGCGCAGGTGGTCCGCCAACCACGGCCCTTGCACCCCAGCCAGGGCCACCGACGGCGATCTCGGCTCGCACCATCGGAGGCGCAATCTGAACGTCAACCACGGGACGTGCGTAGGGCATGGGAGCGTAGGCGTCATTGATGACTGCGTAGCGAGGCCGTTCGTCGTAGTAGGCAGGTGGAAAGCTACCCACGTACCAGTAAGCGCCGCCCGACAGCTGGAACTGGGCCTGCGGCGGAGGCTGATACGAGTGGTAGTGGGGACCTTTGATGTAGCAGTAGATGGGGTGCCCGACCTGGACCCCGGCGTCGACCACAGGGTGGGCGCCATAGTACGAATAGCGCGGGCCATCGTAGTCGAACGGGGTCGGATCGCCAACGAAGTAGAACTTGTCGCCGATCTGGCGGTACATCCGCGGATCGTCCGGCGGGTAGTTGTGCACGTGGGCCACCTCGATGGTGCAGAAGCCGCCGCCGAACTTGTGTGGCACGGGGTGTTGCGACAGGTACTCCACGGTTTTGGCCTGCGCCGCAGCTACGAAGACAACCGAGACCATCAGCCCAGCCACGAGCGCACAGAATCTTCGCATCTGGTCCTCCTGCCGACGTGAGAAGGCGCGTGTTTCCATCGCGCCCATGATACCTAACTTTCGCGTGCCGTGGCGCAGGTTCCTCGGGATGCAGACTGCAAAGTGCCACCCAAGTCGGCTAGTCTTGGTCTCGTGCCCGCTGCCCTGACCATTCTCTTTCGCGACGCCCAACTCATCGCCGTGGACAAGCCGGCCGGGCTGGCGGTTCATCGCGGCTGGGCGCGAGAGCGGGACGTGGCCATGGTTCGCCTGCGCGACCAGCTCGGCGCCCGGGTCTTTCCCGTGCATCGCCTGGATCGGGCCACGAGCGGTGTGCTGCTGTTCGCGTTGTCCGCGGAGATGGCCGCGCGGGTTTGCGCATCGTTCGCCGCGGGAAAGACCGACAAGACCTACCTTGCCCTGGTGCGTGGCGTGCCTCCCGAAGAGATCTTGGTGGACCACCCGCTGCCACCAGGAGAGGACACGCACGCGCCGAGGGTCGCCGCGCAGACGCGGATCGTTCGCCGCGAGGTATTCGGCCGCTACAGCCTGGTGGAGGCGCGCCCGTTGACGGGCCGTTTGCACCAAGTGCGGCGACATCTCAAGCACATCTCGTGTCCGCTCATCGGGGATGTCAACTACGGCAAGGGCGAGCACAACCGCTTGTTTCGCGAGCGCCACGGCCTGCACCGATTGTTCCTACACGCCACGCGCCTGAGCCTGCCCCACCCGGCGGACGGCGGTCAGGTCGACATCGCCTCACCCCTGCCCGCAGAGCTGGAAGCCGTGCTTCAGGCCTTGCGCGAAGGGACTTGAGATGTCCCGCCTGCCCACCTGCCCGATCCTTGTCTCGCTCATCGCCCTCGGGGTGGCGGCGTCGGCGTGCCGCCAAGCGCGCCTTTCGCCAGAACAACGAGTACGCCAGGCCATCGACGTCGTGGTCAAGGCCGTGCGCGAGCGGGACATCAAGCCCGTGGCCGCCACGGTTTCGGCAGAGTACTCGGACCGAGAAGGCAACGACAAGAAGCAGATCGTTTCGCAGGTGCGCCTGCAATTCCTCCTACACCCGAATCTCTACTTGTATGCCAAGATCACCTCGGTCGAATGTCCCGAGCCGATTCAGGCCCAGGTGGTGGTCTATGCAGCCATGGCTTCGGTACCCGCCGGGGTCGTGCCTGACCTGCGCGCTCTGTCTGCGGATGTGTACCGATTCGACCTCACCCTGATCGACGAGGACGGCACCTGGCGCGTGCGCCGGGCAGAGTGGACCCCAGCGATCGCGAAGGATCTACTGTGAGGACAAAAGCACTGGGTTCACCGGCAAGTTGGCAATGCGGATGGACCGTTCGGCCAGCTCGCGTCCGTAGTCGGTCCAGATGCCCTTGCCCCAGTAGCGGTAGCACGAGGTTTCGGCGGCCAAGAGGTGAAAGAGGGCTTTGCGGTAGCGGGCGTCGCTGGGCGGAACCGCATTCAGGAATTTCTCGGAGAACAGGGCGCTGGCGCGCTCCATGGGTTGCAGGACATCGTCGTAGCCGCGGACCCACGAGATGTTGTTGGTCCACGAACCGCCCTCGACGTGAAAGCGTGCATCTTCGCTCTTCAGCTCGGCGATGGCCTGGGCCAGTTTCTCGGGCCCCGAGCCAGGTTGAAAGCGCTGCCAGAGGCGGTGGTGAAAGAGCGGCTGGATGGCAGGGAAATCGGTCTCGCTGATGCCGATGGACTCCAGGTAGTCGAGATACTCGCTCACGTTCAGCGGCGGGACCTCGGAGCCACTGGCTTCGCGCATGACCTCCATGAACTTGGACGGAAATTCATTCATCATCACGCCACCGTTTTCCCCGTCGGCGATTTGGGTCACGAGGCGTGGGATGCGCTTGCCGGCAAGCTCTGTCGCACCCACCGACTTGGCTTCGTAGTAGGGCTGCATTTGCGCCACCAGCTTGGTGTCGCTGCCCTGGGTCTTGACGATGGCGATGATGGACGCGGTTTCGCCCTGGCTGCTGGTCACAGCCAAACGATGCGGAATGTGCTTGTCCCGGAGCGCACCTCCGTCTTCGGCGCGCTCGACCGTGTGCTCTTGCACGAGCACCCACCGGTAGCCGCAATCGCGTAGCGTCCTTACGAAGCCATAGGCCACATCGGGCTGGTTGGGCAGCGCCATCTCCGACGGAGAAAACCCGCGCAGACGTTCGAGAGCCGAGAATCCGAAGATGGCGGCGAAGTGTTGCTGGTAGGCTTGTACGTGCAGGCGGAAGTCCTGCACCGGCGTGGACGGAGCCACGGCGTGTCCCCAGGGGGCGCCGAGCCATTCCACGCATCGAGCGTAGTCGGGGTTCTGGGCCAGTGGCACAAGGGCTTCGAAGACATCGTGAAGTCCCATGTCGCGCAGGCCGTGCAGGAGGGTGCCCGAGTATTCGAGCATGATGCGAGGCTGCTTCCCTTCATGCACGAGGGTGGGGATGAATTCACCCATGCGCTTGTAGCACCAGCGAAAGACCGCGGCGTTGTGGTTGTCCCCGTCGCCCGGGTTGTCCATCATGTGCTTGAGGTTGCTGATGATGTGCGCTGTTCGAAGATCGGCGCCATCCGCTGGGATCAGCGGCTGGTGCATGTGAAGGGCACAGGCGAACCCAGCCCGGATGTGGCCGAAGTCGACGCCATCACCGACGTGCTGTGGCACGCGTGGCCGCTGCATCGTCGCGTGAACATCCTCTTCGCTGCCCGAAAGGTTGGGCACGCCGTCGACACTCTCGGGCAAGGGATCTATCATGCCTTCGAGTGTAGTCGCATTTTCAGGGGAGCGGCCGGATCTCCTTGTCGATGCTTTGAGATCTCGAAACGAATCGGCCACCCAGCAAGGCCAACGCCACGACGGGCAGCACTTGAGCCGTGTGATAGAGCAGCGCGAAAGCCAGGCTCAACTCCGTCGGCACACCGAAGGGCCTGAGGATGGCGAGCACACCCAATTCGAAGGTCCCCACGTTGGCGGGCATGACGGGAATGGTGATGGCGATATTCACGACCAGCAACACGAGCAACGCCGAGGCCGCCGGTGCGGCAATTCCCACTGCCCGCATGGTCACGAAAATGCACGTGAAGTCCAGCAGCCAGCTGGCCATGGCTGGCAGCAGGGCCCAGGCCAGCAACGATGGTCGCCGCACCACGGTGAGTCCGGCGTGGAACGAGGCAAGCCAGCGTGGCGTCCGTGCGCGCGTCGCGATGATGCCCGCAAGCAGAATCAGCCCCAAAACCAGCCCCGCAAGTGCAAGCATGGAGCGGCCCACCCACGATGGTAGATCGGACAACATCCAGGGCGCGGGTGCGAGAACCAGAAACATGGCGGTCATGTCGACTATCTTGTCGACCACGAGCACTGCGGCCGTCGAGGAGACAGGAACGTCGCCATCGCGTTTGAGCAGGACCATGCGCAGGAAATCCCCTGCGCGGCCCGGCGCCAGCGACGACGTCGCGGCACCTGCCAAAGAGTAGCGAAAGGATTGAAACCAGCCGAGGCGTAGGACCGGCAACATCAGCGTCCGAAAAGCCACGCTTCGACATGCGAGCTGAGCCACGGCCAAGAGTGCAGCCATGGCAAGGAGCGCGGGCTTGGCATGGGCCATGGCGCGTGCCAAGGCGTGGCCATCGATCCGCCGGATCATGAACACAAGGCCCACCGCAAGCGCCAGGAGGGCAGTGGCGCGCGCGTAGCGACCGAGCTTGCTATGGGGCGGTCGAGGTGGAAATCGCTGTTGTCCACCATCTATCTGCGGCGCCATGGGGTCCCTGATATCTTTGCCGGCCTGGTGCTCGGCTTCGGCGCCAATCGCATTGCGCCGTGGCTCCGTAGGCGCCGGCCAAGCCTCCGAACCATAGCCCATCTAGACAAACTGGACCCACCCTAAATGACGCCGTACGGGGCCGACGAAGTGATTCCGTTTCACAGCGTTCTTGAAGTGGCATGACATCAATGTGACCCAACCGTGGCATCTCGCTGACGGAGGACATTTCATACGTTCCGCATGGATGTTTCCATCGATCGTTGTCCCGAAACGCATCCAGCTGCGGCGAGATCGTCGGCCGGCTTCATTCGGTCAACCATGATCCTCCTGGTCCTGGTTCATCTCGTTGCACTGGCGGGTATCCTATTCGGCGGCTGGTCCTGGAGCGGGTTGGTCCTCGCGATTGGTGTCTATTACGTGCGCATGGTCGTGGTCACGGCCGGGTATCACCGCTATTTCTCCCATCGCGCCTTCCGCACCTCCCGAGCGTTCCAATTCTTGCTTGCCATCGGCGCCCAGAGTGCCGCGCAAAACGACGTTCTGTGGTGGGCCAGCCACCACCGCTGGCACCACCGACACTCGGACACGCCGCTCGATCTGCATTCGGCCAAGCAGCGAGGGTTTTGGCACGCCCATTTCGGCTGGATCATCAACGACACATGGAAGACCGACCTCCAGCTCGTGCCCGATCTCGCCAAGTATCCCGAGCTTCGCTACCTGAGTCGTCCTGGCATCAGCTTCCTGCCTTCCGCGCTCCTTGGCCTGGCATTTCTGCTCATCGGCGGGTTGCACGGCCTGATTTGGGGATTCATGGTGTCCTCCGTCCTGGTCTGGCACGGATCGTTCGCCATCAATTCCTTGACTCACTTGTTCGGCGGACGGCGCTACGCAACCAAGGACAACTCCAGAAACCACTGGTTGCTGGCCATCATCACCACCGGGGAGGGATGGCACAACAATCACCATCACTACCCAAGCGCAGCCAACCAGGGCTTCTTCTGGTGGGAGATCGACCTGACCTATGCGGTCTTGCGAATGTTGAAGGCGGTTGGCCTGATTTGGGATCTGCGACGCCCACCAGCGGACGTGCTGGCGGGCCCCTTGGTGGATGACCGCAAGCAGGTCACCCTGAGCAACGCGGCTTGAGGCCGCGTCTACTCGACGGGCAAGCCGCTTACGATGATCTTGCGCAGCCCCGCGATGGGTAGCTGCGGACCGCGTTTGGTTTCTTCGAAGATGATCTGACAGAACGTCGCCGCGGTGAGATCGCGCTGCGAGGTCTTGTGAATGACCCGAATCTCCTCGCCCCCGCGGATGAGGTCCGCGATTTGCTGGAGGTTCACGTAGTGGCTGGCCTGGGTGTCGTACAGTTTCCTGTTCGAGTAGCGGCGAATGGTTCTCATGGACGGAGAATCGCACAAGATGAGCGCGACGGGAAGCCCAGGAAAACACCATCCACCCGAGCGGGCTTAGTCCGTAGGGGGCTATGCAGACGGACGCGCCTTGTCCCGGGCCGCGGCTTGGGCAGCACCTATCACCGCGGCCAAGGCTTCCGCAAGATCCTCTTGATCATAGGGTTTTCGGACATAGCGGGTATGGGGATTCTCCAGCAGGGATTGGATATCGAGGTCCTTGGGGAATCCGGATGTGAGGACGATGGGAAGGGTAGGTGCCAATTGCCTGAGCGCCCTGCAGCAATCGGCGCCATTCATTCCGGGCATGGCCACGTCGAGGATCACCGCGCCAATCTGTAGGCCGTGCTTCGAGAACACCTGGAGTGCCTCGCGCCCATCGCTGGCCATGAGAACTTCGAAGCCCAGAGATACGGCAATGCGCTGTCCGCCTTGGCGGATCATGGGTTCGTCGTCGACGAAGAGCAGGTGGTTGAGCGAGGGATCGATCTTCACTGCGCACAGGCCTTGAACACTCTTCGCACTGGGTGCACCTCGCGTGGCGGGCAAAACTACCCTGACTGTCGTGCCCTCGCCGACCACACTCTGAATTGCAATACCGCCGTGATGCTGCTGAACCGTGCCGTAGACCATTGCCAATCCAAGGCCCGCGTGTTGTCCCCCTTCTTTCGTTGAAAAATAGGGCTCCAAGACTCTGGGCAGCACCTCCGGGGCGATTCCTCGACCGTCATCGATAACGGTCAGCTCGATGTGCAAACCAGGGGCAGTTCCAAGGCTGGTTGCCTGTTGGAGGTCTAATTCGACCGTTCGCGTCCTCACCAGAACTCGTCCGTGATGCATGATGGCGTCAGCCGAGTTGAGGCAAAGGTTCGTGAGCAGGTGTGCAATCTGTCCCGGTTCGCCGCTGACCCACGCGCTCCTGGCTTGGCAATCGGTGGTGAGGGTGACGTGTTTGGGCAACGTGCGCGTCAGCAGGGTCTCGACTTCCGCGACCACCTCATCAACATAAAATGGCGCTCCATGGGACGTCCCACGGCGTGAGAAGCTCAAGATGTTCCTGGTAAGCGTTGCGCCTTGGCGAGCCGCTTCCGTGATGTCGGCCAAGTCCTGATGGGTCGGGCTGTCTTCGGCGGTAGCGCGAAGTGCGGCCGAGGCAATCACCGTGATGGTCCCCAAGACGTTGTTCATGTCATGGGCGATGCCGCCAGCAAGCGTACCCAGCGCATCGAGCTTCTGGGCCTGGCGTAATTGCTCTTCCAACTCGCGGCGCCTGTCATCGCTGCGCTGGTGTTCGGCAAAGGCGTGCTCGGCGCGCTCCAGAGCGTGTCTCAATTCAATCGCGTTCTGCGCGGCCCTTTGGCGCAGTCTCAGCAGCTTCTTCTGACTAGGTAGTCGCGTGTAAAAGAGGGCAACGCCGAACATCGAGGTGGCTGTTTGCATGACCACGAAATCCATGAGCTCCCGACGGGTGCACACAGCCAGAGCTGAAGGCACCCCCATGATGGCCGTGCCTAGGAGCAGGATAACGAACGCACGCCCCGACAGCGCGACGGCGCCCGCGCCAAGAACGACAGCCTGCATGTAGCGAAGGTCGCTACCTTCCCCCTGAATCACGACCGAGATAGCCGTATTGAACGCGACGAGTAATCCCAACGTGACCGCTACCGCGTGGGCCCATTGGGTGGGGATCTTCCGTTTGGCCATGAGAACGAAGGCCAAGAGGGAGGCCAAGAGCGGCAGTTGATCGACCAGGGTCACCATCTTCGCGGCCGAGCCTGTGTCGGCCGTCGCGTGGTAGAGCGTGAAAGCGAGATAGACGAGCACCAGTCCGCCGGCCAAACCGCGGATCACTTGGTAGGTCGCCTCGGCCGTGTCGCGATCGCTCAGCAGGTCTGGATTCGCCCTGAGCGAAGCGGCGTCGGGATTCTGCCGCGGAGGTGGTGAGTCGCTCGGAGAATCCGGGTCGATGGCTCCCTCGGGCCCATGAAGGTGCGGTTTTTCGAGCAAGAACATCGTGTGAGCTTCACCTTACTTCTGTGGCGTATCCACGCTGGACTGGTCTTGCTCCTCGCCTCCCGAACGTATCGTAACACGAAGCCGCCTGCTTCCGTGGGTCTGGTGGTACTGGGTAGAAGCGGGCAGGTAAGCTTCCAGGCCTTCCTTCTCGGCCCGCTCGCTGCCACTTCTCCGCCCGCCTTTGGGAGGTTACCAACATGAGAGCATTCTTGGCCGCTACCACCTTCGTAACCTCATTGCTTTTGGGCGGATGCGACAAAATCAGTTTGGTCAATCGCACTCCATCGACCAGCGGCCTTGGCGGTGCTGGCGGCGGCGCGAGCTCTGTTTCAAGCGGCCAGGGTGGCAGCGCAGCCGTTGGGCTGCCCTGCGAAGTGCAAGCGATCATGGTCAAGTACTGCGACAGTTGCCACGGCGCACATCCGTCCAGCGGCGCACCTCGATCGCTTGTGACTTACGCAGACTTGACCCACTCCGATCTCACCGACAATACCATCACAGAGGCCCAGGCCGCCTTGCAGCGGATTTCGAACAGGTCTTCGCCCATGCCCCCCTCGGCAGCTGCGCCTACCCCGGCGGAGATTGCGACCTTGCAAACTTGGGTGGACAGCAGCTATCCCACGGGCACGTGTGGCGTGGCCAGTAGCGGGGGAGCGGCCGGCAGCGGCGGAAACGCTGGATCGGGCGGAGCAAGCCCAGCCGGCTCGAGCGGTGGCAGTGGCGGATCCAGCCAAGCCGGGTCGACCGGGGCAGGGGGCAGCTCTGGGGATGGGTTGCCTTGCAATATTCAGACTTTGCTGGTCAACAATTGCCAAAGTTGCCATGGGGCGACCCCGTCGGGTGGAGCTCCGAGATCCTTTGTGACCTATGCGGACCTGACCCGATCGGATCTCTCGAACCAGGCCATGACCGAGGCCGAGGTCGCCTTGCAGCGGATGCAAAGCACGACCTCGCCCATGCCACCGGCGCCGTCGGCGGCAGCCACGTCGGCCCAGATCGCCTTGCTGCAAGGTTGGATCAACAGCGGCTACCCGACTGGTTCCTGTGGCAGCGGCGCGGGCGGAACGACTCAACCTGGCAGCGGAGGAAGCTCTGGAGCTGGCGGATCGAGCCAACCGGGTTCGGGTGGGACAGGCGGAGGCGCGGACGCTGGCGTTCCGGGTGGCACCTTGCCGTGCGACGTACAAACCCTGCTGGTCAGCCGCTGCGAAAGTTGCCACGGCGCAACCCCATCAGGAGGCGCTCCGAGGGCGCTTGTGACCTATGCCAATCTGACCAGCTCGGATCTCTCGAACGCGTCCATGACCGAGGCCCAAGTTGCCTTGCAGCGAATGCAAAGCACGAGCTCGCCCATGCCGCCGTCCCCAGCATCGGCGGCCACCTCAGCAGAGATTGCGACGCTGCAGAACTGGATCAACGGCGGCTATCCTTCCGGTTCGTGCGGAGGCGATGCGGGGCCCCCTCCATCCGATCCGCTGAACGCCCCCCCCACGTGCACCAGCAATACCACCTGGAGCCGGGGAACCAACGGGTCGTCCTCCATGGAACCTGGGCAGGCTTGTATCTCTTGCCACGCTGGAACCGGGGGAGAGGCGCCCAAATACGTCATCGCCGGGACGCTCTATCCCACTGGACACGAACCCGACAACTGCAACGGTGTGAATGGGAGCACCGGCGCCAAGGTGGTCGTTACCGGCAGCAACGGAACCACAGTTACCTTGACGCCCAATTCCGTCGGCAATTTCTCCTACTCGACGACGCTGCCGCCTCCCTACCTGGCCAAAGTCGTGGGCTCCTCAGGCGTCGAGCGCGTGATGTCTGGCACGGCAAGCACCGGCGATTGCAATAGCTGTCACACGCAGAGCGGCGCCAACAATGCTCCTGGGCGAATCACCCTGCCGATGTAGTCAGCCTACGCTGAGCGCAGCCGCGACGCTTCGCGAGGTCGCCGTCGGCAACCGGGCCCAGGCAGGAGTACAATCGCAGCCGAGATCGATCGGCCATGAAGGACTCACTGCGTTCCAATCTGCGCTTCATCGTGGGCGGCTATGTCGTCATTTCCGCGCTGTGGATCGCGTTTTCCGATCATCTGGTAACCCGCATCTCGAAGGATCCCAGCGTCGTGCAAGCGCTGAATACCAGCAAGGGTTGGCTCTTCGTGGTGACTACGGCGCTGCTGCTGTACGGGACACTCAGACGACGTGACCGCACCATCGAGGAGCGGCAGGCATCCTTGCGCGCGGGCGCCGACCATTTGAAGGCTATCTACGACACTGTCAACGAAGCCATCTTCGTACACGACGCCCAGACAGGCCGCATCCTGGATTGCAACCAACGCGCCTGCGAGATGTACGGCCATGCCCACGAACAGCTCATCAGCATGTCCATCGGCGAGATCTCCGAAGAAGGACCGACGTACACGCATGCCCAAGCCATGGAATGGATGAACAAGGCCATCCACCAGGGCTCCCAGGTGTTCGAATGGCGCTCGCGTCGCAGAGACGGAAGTTGCTTCTGGACAGAAGTGAGCTTGGGCTCGAGCTCTATCGGCGGCCAAAGGTATCTCGTGGCCGCGGTGCGAGACCTCACGGCCAAGCATGCCATGGACGAAGTCATGCGCCGCGCGCAGCGCCTGGAAGCCCTGGGCGTGCTCGCTGGTGGGATCGCCCACGATTTCAACAATCTGCTCGCCGGCATCTTTGGTCATCTCGAATTGGCCAAGCTGGCGCTACGCGAACCGGACGTGGAAGATGCGACCGAGAACCTGGCGGAGGCACTCGCTGTCTCGGGCCGCGCCCGTGCCTTGACCCAGCAGTTGCTGACCTTCGCCAAGGGGGGCGCCCCCTTGCGCAAGGTTCAAGCCGTAGGCGAACTGGTGAAGAAATCGGTCAACTTCGCAACCACCGGCTCCAACTGCGAGGCCTCCTTCAGTTGCGGCAAGACAGAATGGCTGTGCAACCTGGATGAAAACCAAATCGGACAGGTCATAGACAACCTGGTCATCAACGCCAAGCACGCCATGCCGCAAGGTGGACACATCGAGGTGCTGGTCGAGAACACCCCCGCGTCGGCCATGCCTGGGCACTTGCCGGCCAAGGACCATGTCCACGTTTCCGTACGCGACCACGGCGTGGGCATACCCCGCGAGAACCTGCAACGCATCTTCGATCCCTTCTTCACCACCAAGGCCCAGGGCAGCGGGCTCGGCCTGGCCACCAGCCATTCCATCGTGGGCAAGCACGACGGTTCTATCGAGGTGGAATCCGAGGTAGGCATTGGATCGGTCTTTCATCTGTGGCTGCCTCGCGCAGGCGGCGGGAGCGCGAGCCCGGACAAGCCCAGCCGTGATGGAAACCGGGGGCAGGGCCAGGTGCTGATCCTGGATGACGAGGATTTCGTGCTGGAGGTCGCCAGTTCCATGCTGCGCCGATGTGGCTACGAGGCGACCCCGGCCAAGAGCTCCGAGCAGGCAGTGGACCTGGCCAAGGCAGCCCTGGCCACTGGCCGTCCCTTTCTGGCCGCCATCCTCGATATGACCATTCCCGGAGGCCCTGGCGGCAAAGAGGTGGTTCACCAACTCAAGGCACTCGATCCCTCCATTCGAGTCTTGGCATCGAGCGGTTACTCCAGCGACGAGGTCTTGGCACGTCCGCAAGAATTCGGCTTCGACGGCAGCTTGCCCAAACCCTACGAATTGCGCGACCTGCGTCTAGCCATGTCCCGATTGCTTGCGCTGTAATGGGAACTCTGGGAGGGCAGCCCTTGTGTGCCCGAGCGCACTTCGCGCGCGGGACGTAGTCGGATATGCTCGCCGCTAACATGAGAAGCCTGCAAAGGGGCCTTGGACGGGGATCGATGCTCGCGCTTTTTTTCGTCAGTGCTTGCGGAGGCGATGGCCAGGGGCCGCCCCCTCCGTCGGACGCGACTGTCGGAACACAGACCGAGAGCGCTCCGATCTGTCGCCCCGCAGGATCCTGTACGGCAGGCTGGTTTCTCAATGACGACCGCTGCTGCGAGTACGTTGGCGGTACAGCCGTATATGGCTACTGTGACGCCAACGGGGATGGTCTGTGCTATCAGGCATGCAAGACCGACGTGGAATGCACGGACGCCCGTTTTCCAGTTTGCGGGGCGATCGACTTGTGCCAAGGCTCAGACTACTCACAGCCCTTTTCCGTCTGCGTGAGCCGCACCGCTGTTCCCGCCTGCCCATCGACGGTCGATGCGTCCGCGCCCTGAGAGGTGCCGAGCATAGTCCCTTTAAGCGCCCTTCTCGCAGGCGCCCATGGATGGCGATCATTGTCGACTGTTCTTCGCCACTTTTGCGTCCAGGAACTTGAGCTGCCGATAGAGCGTCTCCACGAGCGGCATGGCCGAGCCGGCGCCACGGGCCGCGCGTAGTGGATTGCCGTAGATGGCCTCTACCTCCATCGGTTTGTGATCGTCGAAGTCGATCTTCATGCTGGCCCGGTAGGGGGGCATGGCCACGGTCATGTCGATCATTTTCTGAACGAAGCTGTCGTGGATGTTCCGGCCACAGGCGCGGGCGCCTGCCACCACCTCGTGCATGATGTCCTCGGCCAGGGCACGCGCGTGTGGGTCGGCCATCAGGGCCTGCGTGTCTGCCCCCAGAACCACCGAGAGGCCGCTCATCGGGACGTTCCACACCAATTTCTGCCAGCGCGCGAGCACCAGATCCTCCTTGATGTCGACTTGGATACCAGCGCTGGCGAAGTCTTGGGCGATGCTGCGCGTGCGATCACTTATCCCGGCCGGCGCCGCGTCGGCCGTGTACTCGGCGAAGCGCACGGTCCCGTAATCGAGGTGGCGGATGTGGCCGGGACCTGCTTTGTTCGAACAGAGGAAACATAAGCCCGCCAACACCGCATGTCCGGGCGCCGCCCGCGTCGCTTCCTCCTCGCCACCCAGGCCATTCTGCATCAGCAAGACGACTCCGTCGTCAGCCAGCACTGGCGGCAACAGCAAAGACAGCAGGTGGTTCTGCGTGGCCTTCAGCGCCACCACCGCGACATCGCATCGGGGCATCTCGCGTACGTCGCGGTATGCTTGTACTCGCGGCAGCACGAAGTTGCCGTCCTTCGAATCCACGATCAATCCGTGCCGGTCCACGTGTTCGAAATCGCTGTGAAGAAGGAAGTGGACATCGGCCCCCGCGCGGCACAGGCGCGCGCCGTAGAACCCCCCCAGCGCACCCGTGCCCAGGATTGCATAGCGTCGCGACATGAGAGCCCTATGCTAGTACCGCCATCGAATTGAAGCACGGTCCCTTGGACGTATTTCGCCCAGATCCCTGTGGCACTATCGAGCCTGGCCCCCGGGTTCCACATCGGCAGCGCTCCACGGGGGCACGGGCCCGGTTTGGCCGCAGGTTAGAAGTTGGTGCAGGTTGCGAGATAACAAGTCGGATCTCCACCGGACTCGGCGGCACATCGGTCGAGCGCATCGTCTTCCACAGCGGTCATGTTGACCAAGCCGAATCCCGAGAATGTTTCCTCGGTGACGGGGTACTGATCTCCGTAGGAGTCTTCGGCGATGCAGGTCACGTTGTGGACCATGGTCCAGTCCCAATAGTAGACGGGACGGGAGAATTCCGGGTGTGCCCAGTGACGCCACTGGCGGCCTCCGTACTTGACGACCATGGGACTCAAGACACGGGTCGAGTGGGAACGCACGATGGGGCCATGCGGGTGTACTCCCGGAGGGTGCGCTTGGAAGCGCTCCGGTGCCTGGCGAGGAGGTAGATTGGGTCGTGCTTCCGCCCGAGCCCCGCCACGAGCTTCGGAGCGCCCTTCACCGCGTCCTTCCGCATGCGCGAGTGAATTGGCTCCGAGAAACAGTGTGGATATCATCATCACGGCCCAGATCATTCTTCGTGTCATGGCTACTCCCTTGGGTGATACTGCCGTTACAGAAGCAAATCACGGGCCAACCCTCTCAGAAAGGTGGGGCAGCGTGCGGTGACTTGATTGAAACTGATTTTCCCGCCTAGCGTAGGCCGAACCCAATCGGATCTGCGAATTGCGTAGCTTCAGCGGCGAAATCCGCACTCTCGACGAGGAGCGTTTGCCACCGAGACAGGACTGAATGGTTCTCTTCATTGCCTTCAGCCTCCTTTGGGGGCATTTCCACGATGAAAAGAGCACTCCGCAAGATGCACGCTCAGGTAGGCGTGCACCTTAAATATGCGCGATCCCGAGCCACCCTTGGACAATCTCTGCGGTACCATTGGAGGCACAACCATGACCACTCTAGCCATTCGCGTCGAACGGGATACGTTCGGTTCCATTGAGGTCCCCGCGGAGCGCCTGTGGGGCGCGCAGACCCAGCGCTCGCTGCAGAACTTCAAGATCTCATGCGAGCACATGCCTGCCGCGCTCCTCTACGCGTTGGCTTTGGTGAAAAAGGCAGCCGCGCTGGTCAACCTCGATCTCGGTGCCCTTGACGCCAACAAGGCGCGCGCTATCACCACAGCCGCGGACGAAGTTCTCGCGGGCAAGCACGAGGGCGAGTTTCCGCTGGTCGTCTGGCAAACAGGCAGCGGCACCCAGACCAACATGAACATGAACGAGGTGCTGGCCAACCGCGCGAGCGAGTTGCTCGGCGGCGAGCGAGGCGAAAGGCGGCTCGTTCATCCCAACGACGACGTGAATCGTGGCCAGTCATCGAACGACGTTTTTCCGACGGCCATGAGCGTCGCTGCCGTACAATCCATCCGCGACGGGCTCTTACCCAGTGTGAGACGATTACGCGACGCACTCCATGCGCGGGCAGAAAACTTTCGCCACATCGTCAAGATCGGGCGCACACACTTGCAGGACGCGGTGCCGCTGACTCTTGGCCAAGAGTTCTCCGGTTACGTTGCCCAGCTCGATCACGGCCTTACCCATGTCGAGGCGGCGCTTCCCCATCTGTGCGAGCTCGCGCTCGGCGGGACGGCCGTGGGCACGGGCCTCAATGCCCATCCCGAATACGCCGTACGCGTCGCGCGGAAACTTGCCGAAATGACCGGCCATCCGTTCGTCACGGCGCCCAACAAATTCGAGGCGCTGGCCGCCAACGACGCCCTGGTCAGCGCCCACGGCGCGCTCAAGACGCTTGCGGCCTCCCTCAACAAGATCGCCAACGACGTGCGTTGGCTCGCCTCTGGTCCACGCTGTGGCATCGGCGAGCTCGCAATCCCCGAGAACGAACCCGGCAGCTCGATCATGCCAGGCAAAGTCAATCCCACGCAGAGCGAAGCCATGACCATGCTCGCCGCACAGATCATGGGCAACGACGTGGCGATCAACATCGGCGGTATGTCGGGCAACTTCGAGCTCAATGTCTTCAAGCCCCTCATCGCGCACAACTTCTTCCAAAGCGTCCGGCTCATCGCCGATGGTTGCGACAGCTTCCGCCAGAATTGCGTCGCCGGTATCGAGCCCTGCCGCGAGCGCCTCGCCCACAACCTGGACAATTCCCTCATGCTCGTGACCGCTCTCAATCCCCACATTGGCTATGACAATGCCGCGAAGATCGCCAAGCACGCGCACAAAAGTGGGCTCACGCTCCGTGAGGCCGCCATCGAGCTGGGGCTGGTGACCGGCGAGCAGTTCGACCTATGGGTCAAACCGGAGAAGATGGTCGGGCTTTAACGAGCTGGAACTATTTGTTCCTTTCGAAACGTTCGAGCTTGCGATACATGGTGCGACGGTCGAAGCCAAGGAGCTGCGCAGCCGTCGTCTTGTTGCCGCCAACGGCCTCCAGAACGCGCAGGATGTAGCGCTTTTCAACCTCGTGCATGGGGAGAATTTCGGAGGAATTCTCTCCGGACGGGAGCAGCGGCGTCCGTTTGTAGTCGCGCACCGCTTCGGGCAGGTCCTCGACGACAATCTCCTCGAAGCGAGTCAGCGCTACCGCACGCTCGATCGCGTTCTGCAATTCGCGAATGTTTCCGGGCCACGGATAGGCCATCAATCGCTCCGCCGCAGGTAGGGAGATGCCGCTCACCTTCTTGTCCAGCCGATTTGCCAAGACGCGCGCGAAATTCCGGGCCAGTAGCACGATATCGCCGCCGCGCGTGCGCAAGGGCGGAACCGAGATGCGGATGACGTTGATGCGAAAATAGAGATCCTGGCGAAAGTGCCCCTCTTCCACCTCGCCCTCGAGATCACGGTTGGTCGCAGCCACGATGCGGGCGCGAAAAGGGACCTCGTTGTCACTGCCCACTGGCCGCACCACGCGAGCCTCGATGGCACGCAAGAGCTTGGCTTGCATACCCGGCGGCATGTCACCGATCTCATCGAGAAGCAGGGTGCCAGCACCCGCCTTGACGAAGAGACCTACGCGGGAATCCTTCGCATCGGTGAACGCCCCCCGTGCGTGTCCGAAGAGCTCGCTCTCCAGGAGCGTGTCGGTCATGGCGGCGCAATTCATGGCCACGAACGGGCCGGCCTTGCGGGGGCCGCGTTCGTGCAGCGCTCGCGCCACGAGCTCTTTGCCGGTGCCACTTTCACCGGTCACGAGCACGGTAGAATCGGTTTGGGCGGCGGCATCGATCAGGCTGCACATTCGTCGAACCACGACCGACTCGCCGAGAATGCCCGAGAATGGGGGCGACGAGGTGACCACTTCGCGGAGCCGACGGACCTCTTCGCGCAAGTGGTGGTTCTGGCAGGCGCGCTCGGCGGCCACCGCAAGTTGCTCGATCTCGAAGGGCTTGGTCACGAAGTCATAGGCGCCGGCGCGAATCGCCGAGATCGCCGTTTCCAGGCTGCCAAAGGCGGTGATGATGACGACGGGCAGGTCAGGCCGCTGATCGAGGATGCGGCGCCCGAGCTCTAGGCCGTTCATCTGCGGCATGTTGATGTCGACCAAAACCGCGTCGAATGCATCACTTGCGATGGCGTTAAGTGCATCTTCGGGGGACGTCGCCGTGCGCACATCGAAGCCTTCTCGGCCCAGGCCATCGACCACCAGCCGGCACAAGGCGGCATCATCATCCACGATCAGAATTGTTTTGCGCATTGGCTGCT
>Ga0265342_10001727_pt1 | contig 19964 bp, 9 predicted proteins | sample 4CB327metaG_FD_203125 | JGI IMG/M metagenome (GOLD analysis project Ga0265342, IMG submission 203125) | Rhizosphere microbial communities from Carex aquatilis grown in University of Washington, Seatle, WA, United States - 4-CB3-27 metaG | ecosystem: Host-associated > Plants > Roots > Rhizosphere... | reverse complement strand
ATCGTGAAGGGCTTCGACCGGCAACCGAAACGGACTGTTCCTTCATGACTCTGGAAACCGCTCAGCAACTGATTGCGCTGCGGCGCCTGGCGATGGAAAAAGGCTACAACGTCGATGTCGGTGTCCATGCGCGCGCGTGCGAGATGGTGCTGAGGCAGGCAAGCATCATCATTGATCCCTACGGTGACCTCTACGGGTGCAGCGCGCTCGCCGGCCGCAAGGAGTTCAGTCACGGGAGCTTCCGCGAGGAGCAAAAAGACGCTTTCAAGGGAATGGAGCTCTGGAGACGTTGCGCGGGATGCGCTTTTGCACCGCTGTGCGGGGATGGCTGCCCCTTCGGTTCGTTCATCCGATTCGGCGATCCTCTCGCCTTGAATTGCGCAAGAGAAACCATGGACTATTTTGTCGGAGAAAGCCTCAAGCTGAGCTACTTGAAGAAGAAAAGAAAGATCTGAGCTTCCTTTTCCCGCTGAGTCGCGCGCGAACAATCAGTTTTTTGTTGTGGGATCGTAAGGGACGGTGTATAGTCGCTCGGAGCATCCACACATGAGCACGACGCCTGAAAAGCTTCCCGGTTGGAAGCTCGTCATATTCGCTCTCGGCCAGCTCGGCTGGTCACTTGCATCGTACGGCGTGAGCAATCTCATCATGTATTTCTACATGCCGCCCGAAACCGCTTCCGCCACGCGCATCTTCCCCCCCTTCATCTATGAAGGATCCGTCCTGGGCCTCTTCACGATCATCGGGCTCATCAATTTCGGGGCGCGATTCTTCGACGCGATCACCAACCCGCTGATCGCTTCCTGGTCGGACCGCTCGCACGCCCGTATGGGCCGACGCCGTTTCTTTCTCGCCGTCAGCGCCATCCCCTTCTCGGTATTCGCGTTCCTCGTATTCCTGCCGTTGCGGCATTTCACGTCAAATCCGAGCATGGGATCCAGCTGGGTCAACGTCGCATGGCTGTCCGTGACGATCCTGGTCTTCTACTTCTTTTTCGTCATGTACTTCGCCCCCTACAATGCGCTCATCAGCGAGTTCGGCCACAATCCCAAGGAGCGCCTGATGATCAGCACGGTCATCGGGATCACGTGGTCACTCGGGTTCGCCGTCGGAAACTTCGTCTACGACTTCCAGGGCGGCCTGGAACGCTCCGGCATGGACCCCGTCAAGGCATTCCAGACCGTCGAAGCCATATTCGCCATAGCGGCGGCCGTGCTCATGCTCCTGCCGGTGCTCGTCATCAACGAGCGGCGTTATGCAGCGTACTCCGTCTCCACGGAAAGCACTCTTCAGGCCCTTCGCTCCTCACTGGGAAACAAGAACTTCGTTCGATTCCTGATATCGGAGTTCCTCTACAATGTGTGCCAGACCATCATCCAGATGGGCATCGTCTATTACGTGGTCACGCTCCTGCGCCTCGAAAAGGAGCTCACCTCGTTCCTGATGATGGTGATGTTCGTTCTCTCCTTCGTCTTCTATTTCCCGATCACCGCGGTGACGGTGAAATGGGAAAAGAAGAAGGTCCTCATTGTCGGCTTCGGCCTGCTGGCGCTGCTCTTCGTCATGTTTTCCCTCATGGGCCTGGTTCCGATGCCGCCGCTGATCTTTGCATACGCCACGGTAGCACTGGCCGCCATTCCCATCGCGATATTCACCATCGTGCCCAACGCCATTGTCGCCGATATCGCGGAGGCCGACGGCATAGAGACGGGCAATTTCAAGGCGGGAATGTTTTTCGGAGTGCGTTCATTCGAGAGCAATCTCGGTGTTTCCGTGGCGAACGTGCTTTTTCCGTCCCTTCTCGTTCTCGGCATGACCGTGGACCATCCCATCGGAATCCGCATGAGCGCCATTGTTTCCATCGTCATCTGCGCGGCGGGGATGCTCGTCTTCTTTCTCTATGACGAGCGCGCCGTGCTGCGAAGTCTGGCCAAAAAGGAGAAGCTCAGCAGCGAAGAGCTCAAGAGCGCCTCGGACGGCCAGGATCCCGCGTAACGGACGGGGAGATACGCGTGAGCATCCGTACATGGATCGTCCCCCATACGCATTGGGATCGAGAATGGTATCTTTCATTCCAGGATTTCCGCTGGAAACTGACGCGGGCCCTGGATCGAATCATTGACACCCTCCTGACAAATCCATCCTTTGCCCATTTCATGCTGGATGGCCAGACCGTTCTACTGGACGATTATGTCGCGCTCAGGCCTGAGCGCCGCGCGAGCCTTGAAGCACTCGTCGCCGCGGGGCGACTTTCCGTCGGTCCCTGGTACGTGCAGCCCGATGACATCCTGGTCACGGGAGAAGCCCTCATCCGCAACCTGCAAAAAGGCATGGCAAGCGCGCGCTCTCTGGGCAAACCGATGATGATCGGGTATCTGCCGGACAGCTTCGGGCATATCGGCAGCTTGCCTGCGCTCCTCAATGGCTTCGGCATCGACACCGCCGCTTTCATGCGCGGCCCCGGACCGGAAATAGACAAGGTTTTTTTCGAATGGTCTTCCCGTGATGGCTCACGGGTGCTCGTCGCCTACCTGATCGACGGCTACGGCAACGGCGCCGAGTTGCCGACGGAGGCCGGCTCCCTCGGTGCGGCACTGGATGAGCTGCGACAAAGACAGGAAGGCGCCCTCTTTCCGGACGTTCCACTCCTGGTCATGAACGGGATAGACCATCGCTCCATCGATTCATCCCTTCCCAGAATGCTCGATGAAAGCGGGCTGCTGGCGGAGACCAGAATCGGATCTCTAGGAGACTACATCGAATCATTCCGAGGGATTCTTCCCTCCGCGCTCCCGCACTGGAAAGGAGAGCTGCGATCCGTCTATCGCTGCCCCATTACCGTTGGGTGCACATCGGTACGGCAGTGGATCAAGCGTGAGGACCAGGCGATTTCGGCTCTTCTGGAACGTCGCGCGGAGCCGCTCTCAGCCATGGCTTTCCTTCTGGGGGGGGAGTACCCGAGCACCGCCATAGATCTCGCGTGGAAATATCTACTTCTCAATCAGCCCCATGACTCGATTTGCGGTTGTTCCATCGACGCCGTCCACCAGGACATGCGGTATCGTTATGCCCAGGCGCGCGCTCTGGCCCTCAACGCCGCCGCCGACGCTGCGCGCTTCATCGCCGACAAAATGGGCGGGGCACGCACTCCATCGAACGTGGTCGTGGCCGTGAATCCGGCGCCGGCGCGAACGGCTCGTGCCCTTTCTTTCGCTTGTGGCGAAGCCCCGCCGGAGCCCGTCTTGCAAGACCCCGCGGGCGGGCTTCTGCCGGTGCAGATCGTTTCCGAATCCGGCGAATCGGCGCTTTTTTTCGACGAGAGATTTCGACCCGTGCAGCTCAGGCTCGCCCTGGGGCTCGTGAGGAACGGTGAAATCATGTCCTACCGTGTCCACGATGCCCGGACCTCCTGGGAATCCGAATCCGTCCTGCGCGTCGACCTGACCCTCGCCGAAGGTGGTGTATCGGGCTTCGACTGGAATGCGTGGATCGCCGCCACCCTCCCCCTTCTCAACAGCAAGGGGCTGGCGACGATTCACGCCGTGGGCACGCGTCACGGGAAAAAGCTCGTCCTGTTTTCATCGGATCTCCCCGCCTTCGGCGCGCGTTCCTTCGTGCTGCGCTCACGTGGCCCTGCCGAATCCCCACCGGCCGAAACGGACCTTCGCGTCAGCGCGAGCTCACTCGAGAACGATCACTACCGTGTGCGGGTTCTCCGGGACGGCAGCCTTGAAGTCCTGGACAAGAAGAGTCGCGCGGTCTATCAGGGGCTGGGAGGATTCGTCGACTCGGGTGATCTCGGCGACGAATACAATTTCGACGCGCCTCCCATGGATACGGTAGTGCGCCATCCACGAGGTCGCCTCGGGCTCATGCGTCCCGTGCAAACACAACTCGTCGAGCGGGGCCCTGTCCGGGCGACGCTGCGAATCGAGACGGTCTACCGTGTTCCGATTTCACTCGCCCCTGACCGCCGTGCTCGAAGCAAGAAGACAGCCCTGATCCGCACCGTGCGTCTGGTGAGCCTTGCCGCGGGGGCGTCACGAATCGAAATACGCGAGGAGATCGACAATACCGCTCGGGACCATCGCGTTCGCGTTCATTTTCCGCTTCCGGGACTCTGCGCGGCCAGCGATGCGGGCGGCACGTTCGAGATTGTGCGCCGTAGCTGTCATCCGGAAACCCTGCCGCCCCGGGAATCGCGCGGGGGTGTCGCATCGGACCTGAGCCAGGAGCGACCCCCGACGACGCATCCGTTCACCGGATTCGTCGCGGCTCCTTGGACCGGGCCCGATTCCGGGGCCCAAGGGACACTCGCCGTGTTGTCCCGAGGCAGCCGTGAATACGAGCTGCTGGAAAATCAGGGTCGCAGTGAGCTTGCCGTCACCCTCTTCCGCTCCGTGGGTTGGCTTTCGCGTGCGGATCTCGTGTCACGCACCGGCCACGCCGGAATCGACATCCCCACCCCTGAAGCCCAGGAGCAGGGGCACGTGAGCTTCGATTACGCTTTGTCAACGCGCGCGGAAACGGCCACCGCGCTCCAGCAGGAATGGGAGGATTATCGCTGCCCCGCCGATGTCGTCATCGCGACCGCCGTGAGAGGCGATCTCGGTACTGACGTGAGCCTCGTAGAGGTCCTCTGCAAAGGCGTTACCTTCAGCTCACTCACCCGCTCGGCCTCCGGGCGGCTCTCACTGCGCCTCTTCGAGCATGAAGGAATGGCCCAGTCGGTGACCCTGCGATTTCTCTTTCCCGCGCACGACTGCTGGAAAACCAGGCTCGACGGATCACGCCTCAGTGAGATCACCCTTTCGCAGGACGGAAGAAGCGGCGCCTTCGATGTCGCCCCCTTTGAAATCGTCACCTTGGAGATAGAAACCTTCGGCGCTCTCCGCGCCCCTTGAAAGATGCATAGGTGCCGGGCTCTGGTCCTGCCTCCGCCGCGGCGCTCAGCCCTCGGGCTTTCCCATGCGGATCACGAGGGCGTGGCTGACAAGACCTCGTTCCAGCGGTATTACGCGGCCAACCAGACGCCTGCCGTCCATTTCGATCCACCCGACTCCCCGCTCGCAACTGTCGGGATTTTCCACCTGGATCTGGTACAGTGCCTTGCCGTGGCGGTAGCTCATGTGATACCCGCTCCACCAGCCGGGTATGACCGGGTCCATGAGGAGCCGATCTCCCTCCACCTTGAGGCCGAGGACCTCCTCGACCCAGACACGGTACATCCAGGATGCCGAGCCCGTGTACCACGACCAGCCACCCCGCCCGGTATGGCCGGCAAGCTCATAGACATCCGCGACCGCCGCGTAGGGCTCCACCATGTACCGCCGGACGGCCTCGGGATCCCGCGCCTGCTCGACGGGATTCAGCATGTGAAGCAGGGACGCCGTGCGCGTGCCGTCACCGCTGCGTGCCATGGCCATTGCCAGCCATAAAGCCGCGTGCGTGTACTGCCCGCCGTTCTCGCGTACCCCGGGTGGGTAGGCCTGGACATATCCCGGCGAAGGCCGTGAAGTATCGAAGGGCGGCGTGAAGAGAAGGACAAGCCCTTCTTTTTGACGCACGAGCTGCTTCCAGGCCGACTCCATGGCGATACGGGATCGCGCCGGATCTCCGCCGCTCAAGACGGCCCACGACTGCGGCAAAGAATCGATACGCGCTTCGCTATTGACCGAGGAACCGAGCGGGGTTCCGTCGTCGAAGATCGCGCGGATATACCATTCCCCGTCCCAGGCCGAGCCTTCGATGCGTGTGGCTAGCGCATCATGCTGCGTTCGATATTCCGCACCGGCATCGGGCAGCTCGAGGTGCTCCGACAATTCCGTCATCCCGCGGAGCACCTCCATGAGAAACCAGCCCAACCAGACGCTTTCTCCCCTTCCCCCCGCGCCCACCAGATTCATGCCGTCATTCCAGTCCCCCGTGCCCATGAGGGGCAGACCGTGCGGTCCCTGCGTAAGGCCGCGCGCAACGGCCCGACGGCAATGCTCGTACAGGCTTTCCAGTTCGGTGGATATCGTGGGGGTGAAGAACGCTTCGTGCTGATCGTCTCTCAAGGTCGGCCCCTCGAGAAAGGGCACCCGCATCCGCATGATGTCCACGTCGCCCGTTATCCGTACGTAATGGGCCGCCACAAAAGGCAGCCAGAGAAGGTCGTCGGATATGCGCGAACGGATGCCGGCCCCGGCGGGCGGATGCCACCAATGCTGGACGTCACCCTCTTTGAACTGTCGGCTCGCCGCCAGGAGGATCTGATCGCGCGCGAGGCCGGGGGCGGTGTGCAGAAGCGCCATGACGTCCTGGAGCTGATCGCGAAAACCGAACGCGCCACCGGACTGGTAGAACGCGGCTTTTCCCCAGACGCGACAACTCAGGCTCTGGTAGAGCAACCACCGATTGACGAGAAAATCAGCGGCAAGCTCGGGTGTATGGACTTCCACAGCTCCCAGCAGCTCGTCCCACCATGCCTTGGTAGCACGAAGGTTTTCTTCGACAGCGTTCGGTTTACGGAACGTTCGCACCAATCCTCGGGCGGCTTCCCGCGATTCGGATTCTCCGAGCATGCAGACGATCTGTTTTCTTTCGCCGGGCAGGAGCTCGACGGCGACACGCAAGGCCGCGCAAGGATCCAGGCCCGCGCCAGTGCGGCCGGAGAGCTTTGTCGCATCGAGGGCCGCCGGAGAGTCGAGGGCACCGTTACGACCGAGGAACGACATGCGATCTCCGCAATACGATTCCGCCGAAGGCGTGAGGGCCGCGAAAGCGACACGTTCCGGGTATTCGGGATTGAAACGATTGGAGGCCATGAGCGCCTGGGCCTCGTCATCCCACGAGGTAACCACGTGCATCTGCGTGGTTTCGCGGTGCTCGCCGAGCACCCACTCCACGTAGCAGGTCAGCGTGAGCGTGCGGGCGCGGGATGACGTGTTTCTGAGTCCGAGCACTTGAAGCTTGACCGGACTTCCCCCGGCGTGATCAACGGGCACGAATACCGTCAGCTCCTGGTCGATCCCATTGCTGTTGTGCTCGAAAACGGAATACCCCGCCCCGTGTCGCGCTCGGTAGGCCATAGTCTCGCGGATGGGCGATGGGGTGGGGGACCAGCGGACGCCCGTCTCTTCATCGCGCAGATACAATGCCTCGGAACCCGGATCCAGGACCGGATCGTTGGACCAGGTAGTGAGACGGTTGCGCTGGCTGTTGCCGCTCCAGGTGAATCCGTTGCCGCTTTCGCTGACGAGCGTGCCGAATGCGGGATTTGCAATGACGTTCACCCAGGGAGCTGGAGTGTTCGTGTCTGTCCCGAGATAGATCGCGTACTCTCGCCCATCCGGTGTGAACCCGCCGAGCCCATTGAAGTACGGCAGCTCCAGAAACGGGAGTGGAGATGAAGGATACTCCGGTGCGCTCTTCCACGAGGGAGTGTCCTGCTCGTCGAGTGCTTCACCCGGGATACCCACCTGCTGGGGGAGCGCGCCACGCGCGGAGACGAGCATGATGCTCGCCGCCGCCTGAAGGAGGGTCACATCGTGCGGCGGAATCTGATTCGCGCTGCGCAAAAAAACCCCGCCCGGTCTGTCACGTCCGGTGTTTGTCGAATGCGCTTGAATGAGCTCTTCCAGTCTTCCATGAAGCGGTCTTTCGTAGCCATTGGCCTCTTCCGCGAGAATGACGAGATCAGCCATCAGGCCGTGCATCCGCCAGTACGCGTGGGCCTGGAGCATCTGCCCCACCAGACCGACATCCCGTATCTCCTCGATCGTGATCAAGGCAATGGGAAGGTCCCCGGAAATTCCGTACTTCCACAAGCCGGACTGACCCTGCGTGTTCTCTTCGATTCGATCCGCAGCGGACCGCAAAAGGGCGTTCGGGTAGAGAAGATGGCTCGCGAGCTGTTGGAATCTGCGGGCGTCGTCGGGCTGAATACGGAGAACGCGGAGCTCGAGCTGGGCGGCCGCCCACGCAAAATCCAGAGCACGATCGATTGCGTGAGGATCGGCGTATTTTCCAATGAGCCGCATGGCCTGCTCCCGCGTCTCGGCCGCGGCAATCACCAGCGACACCGTCACATGCTGTCCTGGTGCCAGGCTGAGGGAGGTACGAATGCTGAGAATGGGATCGAGCACGTGCCCCTCGCTCCCGCTGGGTTCCTCGACGCTCCCGCGGGGACGCGCGAGTGTTCCGCCGCGACCGATGAACAGGTCCCGATCGGTTTCGAATCTCAGAGGCTCCTCGCCGCCGTCCTCATGGGTGAGACGATGCGCTATGTACATGGGCAAAGAGTCCTCGTCGCGCCGTCGGCGGAAAGCGAGCAAAGCGCGCTGCTGCGGCAGCGCTTCGGTCTGGATGAACAGCTTGTTGAACGCCGGGTGCATACGATCGGCGGCGTGCACGGCCATTGACAGCTCCACGTAGCTGCTGCACTCCAGATAACGCGTGCGCAGCGAGCGGTTGGTCAGGGTCACGCGGCGGATTTCCACGTCATCTTCGGGGGATACGACGATCTCGACCCGGGATTGCACCCCGTTGTGATTGCGTTGGTACACGGCACGGTCAAGCGCGAAGGTGACGGTGCAGCCGTCGGCCGCTCCACCGGCGGGATGGAACGCGGTGGACCACGTCTCAGCAGAGCCCAATTCGTGGATGTAGAAGAACGTCCCCCAGGAATCGCGCGTCGTGTCCGATCTCCAACGCGTAATCTCGCGGCCTCCCCATTGACTGTAGCCGCCGCCCGCGTTGGTGACCATGACGCTGTAGCGGCCGTTGCTCAACAGCTGCGTCTTGGGTGTCCGCGTATGGGCCGTATCGAACATGCTCGTCGAAGGGGCTACGCCGCCGACGCTGTCGGTGGATTGAGCCCTTTCGCGCGTGGAAAGGTGATGCGACGGGGGAACGACGGGAACGCGCTCATGGAGAAGCGTCTCCACGGCGCGAACACGCGCATCCGCGTGGAATCGCCGCCGAATGGCGGCGTCCAGGAGGTAATTGGCCAGGGACAAAAGACTCATTCCCTGATGGTGCGCCATATAGGCCTGGACCACGACGCCGCGCTCCCCGAGCCTGCCCTCGCGCTGACGGCTGAAGTCGATGGATTCGTAGTAGCCGTGCGTATCGAGCAGACCCAAGGATGCCAGACGCCGCAGGTTCCTGACCACTTCCGCCGGCGCGATTCCCAGGGCCAGCATTGTCGCATAGGGAGCAACAACTACCTTTTCCGCCATTTCGCGTTTCAAGCCGAGCCCAGGAACGCCGAAGGCACGATACTGATAGATCTTGTTGAGATCCATGTCGGCAAACGCGGATTCTGAAACGCCCCAGGGAACACGGTGCCGACGGCCGTAATCCATTTGAGCCGCCACCGCAGCCTGCGATGCCTCCTCCAAGAGCGTGTTGCCGAGGGTGCCTTGGAAAATGAGCGGCATGAGGTATTCAAACATCGTCCCTGTCCAGCTCAAGAGCACGCGGCGCCCTCCGAGGGACGCGTAGGGACGGCTCAGGGCGAACCAGTGCTCGTAGGGCACATCGCCGCGGGCGATAGCGACGAAGCTGCCCAATCGCGCCTCGCTCGCCAGCAGGTCATAGAACGCTCCGTCGCGGCGGCCGTCGGAGACGTCGTAGCCGATGGAGAACAGGCGCCGTTCGGGATCGTAGAGGAAGCGCATGTTGATCTGGTCAGCAAGTGTGCGACAGCTCTGCGCAAGGCTTTCACACTGGCCGAGCATCTCCCCCGCAAGCCAGCGAGACGTGGAGAACGCGGCGAACACACGATCGAGCCATGCGCACAGAGGGGCGGACGGAGAAGAGTCGCGGACCCTGTGCAGCACGTCCATGCAGTCCACACGTCCCGCCGCCAGGGCGGCGAGGGAAGGCGCCGAGAGGAGATCGCGTCGGACCGCCTCCGCCACGCCCGGACCCAGAGAGGAAAGCTCCTTTTCCGATTTCTCGGCAAGGATTTCCATCCACGGGAGGTAACGATCCACGATCGAGATCCATGATTTCGATTGCCCTTCGACACGACCCGCCCAATAGGCTTCCTCAGCTTGCGCCTTGCCGAGGAACCCGATCGTTCCTGTGCCCTTTCGAAGAAGTGCGAGCTTCCTGATGGCCCGCGACGAAGGGTTTTCCCAACTCCTCATGAAATGGGAAAGCTCGCGAAGCCTGTCATTGGGAACGCGGCCGCGCCCCAGGATTCTTCGAAGCACGCGCCCCGTATCAGTCAGACCGGAAAACGCCCTCGCCTCGAGAATGGGCTGGTGGGGCAGCTCGTCCAGCCCCTGCGCGATAGCCCACAACGACCCGAGCAGATTTCCGCTGTCTACCGACGAGACATAGCGCGGCTCGAGGGGAACACGGGTTCGAATGTCGTACCAGTTCAGCAGATGTCCCTCGAAGCGATCAAGTCCGCTGATCGTCTCCATGGTCGCCGCGAGCCTCAGCACCATCTCGTCAATGGTCAGGTATCCGAAATCGCGGGCCGCCAGGGCGCTGAGCATCCACAAACCGATGTTCGTGGGGCTCGTGCGCATGGCAATCTCATTGCGCGGAGAAACCTGGTAATTGTCCGGGGGCAACCATGAGGACTCGGTGTTGACCAGATCGTCGAAATAGCGCCACGTCCGACGCGCCATTTCACGAAGAAACTTCGCGTCGGCCGGTGGAAGCGCATAGCGGGGCTTGTTCTCGCGGGGAACCCGTGTCAGGAGCATGACGACAAGCGGCGAGAGAATCCACGCGCCGAGCCACGGACCGGCAATCGCCAAAGTTGCGGGCACGAGCACGGCCACGACCGCGGCCGCCAGGGCGCTCAGGGCGCTTGCAAGAGACACGGCGAGCCAGAGAAGCGGCGGACTGTGCGCGATTTCGCCGGACAGGGGCTGGCTGGAGGTCCATTGAAGCATCCCGCGATGAGAGACGTGACGGCGGAATCCGGCGCGCAGGATCGCATCCATTGCGAGGATGGTTTGGTGCGGAAGGAGCGAGATTTCGGCGAGGACACGCAGAACGTCGTGCGCGGCGCTCCGCATCGAGATCCCTTTTGTTCCCTTTCGCGTCGTCACGACGATGAATGGCTGGGCAAGCGGACGAAAAAGGAGCTGCGCCGCGACGACTATGGTCGCGATCCACCCCGCCCGCGGCGAGATCGTCCACGATGCGATCAAGAGGGCGAGACTGGCGGCGGGAATCAGGCTGCGGCGCAGATTGTCAAGGAGCTTCCAGCGGTCGTACCACGACAGGGCATTCCGCACCATCTTCCCGTCCCGTCGGGGGACGCGCGGAGCGATCCACTGGGCAATCTGCCAGTCGCCCCGAATCCAGCGATGCTGGCGCTCGCTGTATCCCGCGTAGCTCGGCGGGAATTCGTCATACAGCTCGATGTCGCTGGCAAGACCGACGCGCACGTGCGCTCCTTCGATCATGTCGTGGCTCAGGAGGCGCGCTTCGGGGAATCGCCCGCCCACCATCCTCTCGAACGCGCGGACGTCGTAGATCCCTTTGCCGTAATAGGAGCCCTCACCGGTCAGGTCCTGATGAACGTCGGATACCGCCCTCGTATAGGGATCGATTCCCACGGCATCGGAAAAGAGCCGGCTGAATATCGAAGCGCTGGCGCTGGGCAACGATGCGCTCACGCGGGGCTGGATGATCGTGAAGCCGCCGGGCAGCACCTTGCCCTCCTCGCCGAAGCGAGGCTGATTGAGGGGATGCGCGATCGTCTCTATCATGCGGCGGGCCGCGCCCATGGGCAGCTGGGTGTCGCTGTCCAGCGTGATCACGAACCGTATCGTGACCAGCGCCTCCGCGTTGCCGACACGGACAAGACTCGGCGCTCCGACCGCTCGCGTGCCCGCCAGCAGCCCGTTCAGCTCCTCGAGCTTGCCCCTCTTGCGCTCCCATCCGATGAATTTTCTTTCCGATTCACTCCACGTACGCTCGCGGTGGAAGAGGTAAAATCGCCCTTCGCCGTGGCGGTGATTCAGCGCATCAATCCCGTCCGTGCAGACCCCGAGGGCTGCCGCGTCATCTTCCCGGCTTTGTTGATCGGAGTCACGAAAATCGGCGAAAAGGCTGAAAATGAGATTGCTCTCCTTGTTGGCCAGATACCTGACCTCCAGCTTTTCCACCTCCGACTGAATGGATGCGGCATCCCCCAGGAGGACGGGAACGACCACGAGGGTTCGAAACTGGTCCGGTACCCCATTGAGCCTGAAATCCAACTTGGGAAGGGTGCGCGGCGGAAGGAACCGCGTCACGAGGTAGTTCACGACTTCGACGGCGAGCTGACTGCCGGGGAGCACGAGCAGCAGGGTGAGCAGGACGCGCGTTCCGACCATCCGACCCCCGACGCCGGCGAGAACCGCCAGAACCATCGACGCCGCCGTCAATATGATGAGGCTGCAGAAAAAGACGGTGGACGAATGCCGGTAGACCCAATGGAGAAGGCGGTAGCCACGCTTCTCCTTGCAGCCGAGGAGCCGAACCAGCTCACGACGCCCGTCCCCGATAAGGTACGTGCCAACGTGGCTTCGCGGCTCGTCGCGGCCGGAACGCCCCCCCATGGCATCCTTGGCCAGTGAGAGGGCCTGACGGGCCACTGTGTCTTCGGGCTGACCGGAAGCCCGCGAGAGTGCTTCTATCACGCGCCGGTAGCGGTCACGCGTATCGAAATCCATTCCCGCATAAACGGCGGAGGCCTCGGCACGCAGCAGCCGCTCCACACGGCTCAGACTCTCGAAGATCTCCCTCCAGTCGAGGAGCGCGAGCTGACGCAGGCTCGTAAATGCGTTTCCGATGGAAATCTGATCCTTCGCCTGACGATTCTGCTCCTGGAGACTCAACGCGCTGAGCTGCTGGCGGCATGTTCGCTCCAACCAGCCCTGGACGTGAACGAGGGCCGACTCGTCATCGTAGAGATGCGCAACCAGTTGCGCGGCGAAGTAGGAGCTCGGGACGGGAAACTCGACGGAGAGCTCCGCCAGGAGCGAAAAGAGCTGGTCGGAGCCGCGGCTGTTCGCGCGAATGAGACGATTGGCCCAGAAATCGGCGTTCTCGCGCTCGCGCAATTCGTCGGAGGCGCGGAGAGCGAGGGTGCAGATACTCTCGATCAGCGCGATTCGCAACATCTGTGGCAGAGCCCAGAGCTCCCCGATGGCGAGCGGAGTATCGCTCTGGTACGCGTCTATGAATGCGAGGATGTTCTCCTTGTCGAGTCGAAGCTCCAGGTCGGCAATGAGCTCGCAGGCAAGATCATAGATTCTCGGCAGGCCTTTCGCGGGGCCGGTAGCCAGCGTCGGCAGCTCGCGATAGAAGTGGGGCGGAAGATTCACCAGCACATCGCGTGTATTGCTTTCGATGACGTATTCGTTGTCCAGGAGCCACTCGGCGGTGGGAGGCGTTCTCTGCTCCAAGCGGCTGGCCTGCAGGAGCTCGGCGCATGCATCGTGGATGCGCTGGTCCGCCCGCGTCAGTCTTGAAAGGAGCTCGGCGCTCCGACGCGGCGCCGTGGTAACCACATGCTCCACCGAAAGACGCTGGGCATGGTCTCGAATCTGAACGGGCGAGAGGGGAATGCCGCTCCCCCGCTTCTCTTCCGAGCCATGAGGGACCGACGCATGCAGCACAAAGACGGCCGGCGGTATGTCGGCCCCTTCGCGCACGATGGCAACGGCGGCGGGCAGGGTCTCCACTGGCGCGCGCAGGACGAGGACGGTTTCGTCGGAGACCAGACGCCGTCCGAAGTCTTTCAGCGCCTTTCTTTCCACCCCGCGTCGAGCGAGTCGACGCGGGCGCTGCCCGCCTCCCGCCGACTTGGAGAGCAGCACGACACGACGAAAGCCGCGCTTTTTCAGCTCTCGTCGCGCCTTGTTCGCCTCCTCGCGCTTGGCGAAGTGCCCGAGAAGTGTTCCCATCTTGGGTCGCGATCTCCGCATGATCAGGAGGTCCGCCGCGTGCGCGGAAACGGCTGAGCTTCAGACATATTGAATTCCTTCAAGACACTAATATACTAGAAAACCTGTCTCGGGATGCGGCCCGATATTATCGGTGAGCCGTTCCGGGTCCCTTTGCGACGTGAAAAATTCGCCTCTTGAGGGGATCGAGAATCCGAACGGGCGTAACGGCCATGAAGAGGAGGAGGAGGCGTGCTCCGAATGGAGCGACATACCGTGGGCGCGGCCGGACTGACACGATGATGCGGCCGACGAGGCGCGCAATTTCAAGCGAAGGGACGGCTTTCATCATGGATAGGGGGCTATAGGCGTGGTCCCGAAGCCAAAGATTGGCCGTGGCAAACGGCGACAAGCCCAGGCTGGCTTCTCTCCTTTCGCCGGTCGCCCGCTCATGAAATCCCGATTCCACTGCCCCGGGCTCCAGGAGAACCACCTTGACTCCGAGCGCTCCCATTTCAACGCGCATGGTCTCCGTCAAAGAGCGCACCGCCGCCTTCACGGCTCCGTAAACGCCCATCCACGGCGCGGTCATGCGCCCCATGATGGAACCAATGTTGAGCACCACGCCGTGATTGCGGATGAGCTGCGGAAGAAAGGCGTGTGTGACCTCGAAAAGGCCGAAGAAGCTCACGTCAAATTGAGCCCGCGCCTGCTCCGCGGTGACATCCGCCAGAAAGCCCGCCTGCCCGTAGCCGGCATTATTCACGAGTGCGTCGATGCCGCCAATCAAATCCTCGACATTCGCCGCCACATTCGCCACTTCCGATGCGTCGGTTACGTCGAGGTGGAGCGCATACAGCTTCCAGACCTTTGCCCGCGCGGTCTCCTCGAGCTGCGAAAGGATAGCTCGATTGCGTCCCGTGGCTATGATAATGTGGCCTTGAGAAGCCAGGTATTCAACGCAGGCTCTGCCGATACCGGAGGTAGCGCCCGTTACCAGAACTCGCACGCTCCGTCCGGATGGGGCTGGGCGACTCGCTTGCATGCCGTGGCGCATTACACGAACCTCGCCCTTATCTCCGCGCTCACATAGTCGAGTATCGCCACGGTGATTGCGATGAACCAAACAGCGATCCCAGCGGCTCGGTAATCGAGGAGTCGGATATACTGCACGAGTATGAAGCCCACGCCGCCGCCGCCGACAAGCCCGATGACAGTCGACATGCGGACATTCACGTCCCAGCGATAGATCGAAAACGAAACGAACGGTGAAACCATCTGAGGCACGACCGCGTACATGATCGTTTGCAGACGCGTTGCTCCGGTCGCCTGAATCGCCTCGATAGGCCCGGGGTCGATGCCTTCGATTGCCTCGGAGTACAGCTTGCCCAACGCCGCCACCGAATGAACCGTCAGCGCCACGATACCCGCGAATGGCCCCAAACCGACCCAGACCACGGCGATCAATGCCCAGATGAGCGGCTCGATGGCTCGTATGACGTTCAGAACGGTTCGAGTGAAGTAATAGATCGCCACGAGAATCGGGGAGCCGGACATGATGTTTCGCGCTGCGAGGAAGCTCACGGGAATGGACAGAATGATGCCGAATAGAGTGGCCATCATGCCCATGAATATCGTTTCCACCATGCGCTGGATCACGAGCAGGAGAGGCTCGCTGGCTTTCATAGGAGCAAGACCGATTGTCTGGCGGGCTTCCACGCGATGCGGGTCCTCCTTACCCTTGGCGGAAGGACCCAGTGAATAGGGCATGACGATGTCCACGGTGAAGGCGCCCTTCTCATCGGGCATGACGGTGAGATAGGAGCCGCTCTTTCGCAGCTGAAAGTTGTTGCCCAGAGGGTCGACCCACCACATCTCCACCGGAATGCCGGCCCTGAATCCCGAGGCCGTCAGGTGGAGCGTGGTGCCGGGGACGGCCATGTTGTTCTCGTCCAAGAGGGAAAGCTCCCCGGTACGCGGCACGGAAGCGAGATGCGGCTTCCCGGCCACGACGGGATCCGGCGGGGGTCCGCCGTTGGCTGCCGTGGGCACGATGATGGACGCCCCCGCTACCGACAGGATGGGCTCCCGCACCACTGCTGCTTTCCAGGGCCAGACGACCTGGCCGAGCGGCTTCATGGCCTGGGGAAAATCCGTGACGAGCTTTGACGGAGATATCTCGCTGATCTGCCAGCCCAGGGCAAAGAAGGCGAAGAGGATCAGCGCGAACATCACGAAGCCGCCTCGTCCGTTCTTCGCTTGAAGCCGCGCATCCCATGCGTTCCAGATCCAGATGAGGAGCACGGAAACGATGAGAATGGACGTGAATCCCGGCTGCAGGTCGAATGCCTTGGCGAGCTTCGCGGCTGCCGTGGTTTGCAGATGGCCGAGAATGTCCACCCGCCAGATCAGCATGCCGAGTATCGCCGCCGCGGATACCAGCACAAGGACTCCCCGCCACACGGAGCGCGCCAGCGCCTGGCCAAGACCGGGAACCACCAGGGAACATATGCCGGCGGCCCAAGGAGGAATGCGGGACGGGGGTTCCTCCCGGGAGGCCCGATTCATTTTCATGGCTTCTCCTCCTCCCCGGTCAGGCCAGCGCTCGTTCGCACGGCATCTTCCCCGTACACGTCCTTGAACTCGGAATCCGTCATGCGCCGAACATCCTCGCCCGTCCCCTGCCACACGAGACGCCCCGCGCGAAGGCCGATGACTTGGGTAGCGTATTTTTGCACCAGGTCGAGGTAGTGGAGACTGCAGAGCACCGTGATGTGATCCTCCCGGTTGAGCTGCTCGAGATAACCGAGGATCGAGTGCGCGAGCACCGGATCGAGACTCGCCACCGGCTCGTCGGCCAGGATCATGCGCGGCTGCTGCATGAGAGCGCGCGCGATGCCGACTCTCTGCTGCTGGCCGCCGGAGAGCTCGCGCGCCTGCTTGTGGGCCTGATCCCGGAGGCCCACGCGGTCAAGAGCTTTCCATGCCAAGTCACGGTCCGCGGCTGGAAACATGTGAATGAGGCTAGCGGCCGGGTTCACGTATCCCAGCCTACCGGTGAGAACGTTGGTGAGGACGGATGAGCGCTTCACAAGATTGAACTGTTGGAAGACCATGCCAATCTGGCGTCGGACCCTGCGAAGATCCTCCCCTTGCGCGGCGGTTACCTCCACGCCGTCCCAGACGATCGCGCCGTCCGTAGGGTCGTGCAGCCGATTGATGCAGCGCAACAAGGTGGACTTCCCGGAACCGCTCAGGCCGATGATGACGAGAAACTCACCGGGCCGCACCGTGAAGCTGACGTCGCTCAGGGCCACCGTGCCGTCGTCATAGATCTTGGTCAGGTGCCGAACCTCCAGCATGACCGACGCGCTCCTTTCCAGAAACGGGGGCCGCGCGGCCCCCGTCTCGTGATCATATGCGGTTCTTTGGTGCTATTTCTTGGGAAGCAGCACGTCAGCGGTGACGCCGGCGGCCTGGAGCACCTGGCGGAAGCCGTCGTAGAAGGTGTCGTCATGCTTCTCCAGCGCGGTCCACTGGTAGGCGGTATTGATCGCGGCTTTTCCATCCGGGGTCGTGATGATGGCGAGCAGCGCGTTGACGATGGTGTCCCTCATTGCCTTTGTTACCGACGGGTGGAACTGCACGCCGTCGTTGGGTATGTTGCCCGATACTTTCAGGACGAGCACTTTATCCATGACGTCGGGGTGGTCCGCCTGGATGTTCGCGCGCGCATCCACGAAGCACGCCCCCGCATCGGCCTGGCCGTTATACACGGCCGTGGCGACCGCGGGATGGCTCCCGGCGTCGATGACTTTCATGTCTTTTTCAGGATCGAGGCCGGCGGCCTTCAACATGAGGCTGGGGATGATCCAGCCGCTCGCCGAAAGAGGATCGACACGCGCGAAGGTATGCCCCTTGAGATCGGCCAAAGTCTTGAAGCCCTGACCGGCGCCCATGATGATCTCGCCTTGATAGAACGCGCTCCCATTTCTCAAAGCCACCAGAGCGGCCTGGGATACCTTCTGGTCCGCGGCGAGAATGTATGCCGCCGTGGCCAGTGAGGTCATGTGGGCCTTGGGCGGATTGGCCCTGAGGGCTTCGATGACGCCGACGTAGTCGGTGGCGACGAAGGTCTTGAAGAAAAGACCCGTCTTGGCGTGGAGAAGGTCAGCGACGCTCTGCGCGCCGGCGGAAACCTTCGAGGTGTCTCCCGAGGGCACATAGGCCCAGATGATGGGGTTCTTTTCGGAGCCGAGCTGATCGGCCGCCATCGCGGCGACTGCCGAGACGGCGAGCAGGAAGGCGACAAGGATCGAAATTCTCCTGGACATGAATGCCTCCTTTTTGGTGGATGATCCGATAGAGTACGGCAAGGCGACCGCACGCGTCAAGGAAAACCTGGAATTGCCGGGAATCCATGTCTCACGGAGCATGATTTTGATCTAGACCATGTCGAATATCTTTCCAGGGTTGAGAATCCCGTTGGGGTCCAGCGCGCCTTTGATTTTTCGCAGCACTTCGAGCTGGGCGGCGGCCATGACGAGCGGAAGAAACTGTTTTCGCTTGCTGCCGATGCCGTGCTCACCGCTGATGGTACCGCCCAGCGCTGCTGTAGCCAGATAGAGGTCCGTGAGAAGCCTTGGAATCAGCTCGTACCAGTCCGCCTCGCTTGCCCGTGGGTTTTTCAGCGGGTGGGCATGAAGGTTTCCGTCTCCGGCGTGTCCGACTACGGGAATCCTCACCCCATACTTCGTCTCCAGCTCCTGAATCGTTTCGATGATCGACGGGATCTCTCCGACGGGAACCACGATATCCTCTATAGAATAGTGCGTGCTCAATGCTTTCAGGGTCCAGGGCACTTGCTTGCGGATTTTCCAGAATCGATTCGATTCCGCTTCCGTTTCGGCCCGAAGGATCTCGAGGGGTTTTCGGGCGTTGCAGACCCCCTCCATCGCCGAAATTTCTTCGGCCACCACCTCTTGGGTGAAGCCGTCGCTTTCCAGCAAGAGAGCAGCGCCCGTCTGTTCAAAGGGAAGACTTTCCTTGAGGCTCCTGCAGGTCTCCTGGAAACTGATGCGGTCCATGAATTCGACGGCGGCGGGTACCATCCTCCCGTTGATCGCAATCTCCGGCACGCACTCGATCGCCGGGCGCACTGCGTCGAAAAGGACAAGGAGAGACCGGCGAAATCGCGGGCGTGGCAAGAGGCGGATAATGATCTTGGTGAAGATGCAGAGCGTCCCTTCCGAGCCCACCAGGAGGCCCACCAGATCGTAACCGGTAACGTCCTTGAATCGTTTGCCCCCCAAAGAAAGGGCTTCCCCGGTCGGCATGACCACCTCGAGACCGGTGATATGGCGTTTGGTTACGCCGTACTTGATGGCTCTTCCCCCGCCGGCGTTGTGCGCGACATTCCCGCCTATCGTACAGATCTCTTCGCTCATCGGGTAACCGGCGAAGAAAAGTCCGAGGGGTTTGAGGGCCTCGTCCAGCCTGTTGGTCACTACGCCCGGCTCCACCACGGCCACCAGATTCGCCGTATCGATCTCGAGGATCCGGTCCATGCGTTCCGTGGACAGGCAGATTCCGCCATGAACGGGAATCGCCCCTCCGGAAAGGCCGCTTCCGGCACCGCGCGCCGTGACGGGAAGATGCTCGCGATTGGCCAACCGGATGATTTCCTGTACCTCGGCCGTAGTGCCCGGCTTCACCACGATCTCGGGCGGAACGTGATAGTGCTTCTCCGCAACCTGGTCATGCGAATACCTGCTCAGACGTGCCACGTCGCCAAAAATGACGTTGGATTGTCCGCAGATAGAGCACAGATCTTGCACGACGGAGTCCGATACCGTGGCCAGGCGTTTTGGCTGCATCATGAAGCTCCTCCCGGAAAACGTGCTGGCGCGGAGGACAAAAAGTCAAGAAGAATGCGGTGCTGTGCTCTTTCTATTACACGAAGCGATCGATGACCGTCACTCCTGTCTCCCGAAACCTGTCCATTTCGGTCAATGCGACAAGCGACTCTTCCAGCGTGATCCTCTTGCCGAGGAGCCGCTCGGGTTTCAGCGTGCC
>Ga0265342_10001722_pt1 | contig 20014 bp, 15 predicted proteins | sample 4CB327metaG_FD_203125 | JGI IMG/M metagenome (GOLD analysis project Ga0265342, IMG submission 203125) | Rhizosphere microbial communities from Carex aquatilis grown in University of Washington, Seatle, WA, United States - 4-CB3-27 metaG | ecosystem: Host-associated > Plants > Roots >... | reverse complement strand
CCTGATAGACTCGCCCCACGTGCGCGAGGGAGCCCTGGCGAAATCACCGCGGTTGTGGATCGGGTGGCTGGCGACGACGCTGTTCGCGCTGGCGGTCGGCTGTACGGCTGCGCCGCTCGCGGGAAAGCCGTGCCCGTGCGCGACCGGGTACAGCTGCTGCGGCGCCTCGATGACGTGTGTCACCGACGCCGCGCAGTGCTCGCGTCCGCGGTGTACGCAGGTCCCACTGGCGAGACCGCTCATCACCCACGACGGCGCTCTGGATCCTCAACCAGACGGCGGCCCGCCCGCGGTGCTGTTCGGGATGTCGTCCGACCAGCAGTGGGTCTCGTACACCTACCACGGCGACGGCCAGGCGGTCCCCACGCTCACGATGACACCCGATGGAAACGGCTTCCATGTCACGGCCAGCCTCGACGTGATGGCGGACAGCGGCTCGCTGAACAATTACGCCGGCGTCGGTCTATCGTTCCAGAGCCTGAGTGGCGGCTGCATCGATGCGACGGGCTGGACCGGCGTCCAGTTCGATTTCGACGGCGATCTCGGGGAACCCTCGTTGATGGTCGGCGTCGTCTCCGATGATGACCTCGGCGTCATGTTCGACCCGCGAGGCATCTGCACCGGCAGCAGAACCATGTGCTTCGGCCCCACGGGCTACACCGACACCACCATCGGCACTCACCCTTTCGAGTTCCAATCCCTCACCAACGCCGGAATGCCGAGCGCCAAGCTCGATCAGGGCCACATCGTCAACGTGCAGTGGCAGCTACCTCCGGTTCAAATTCCCGTGGCTGACTTCACGATCTCGAATGTCCAGTTTTACTGAGTGAGTGAGCCGCGCGCTTGCGCAAGATCCGCCGCGGGCGCACTCTCCCCTGCCAGGAGGGTCCCCCATGGCTCACATCGCGATTCACCCCGCTGTCGACAATGGAGTCAAACCGGCCGCCAAGGACTTTTCCGGCGGGACGCTGCACTGCCAGTGCGCGAGCGATCCGGTCGAGGTCGTCATCAGCGCGCAGTGCGCTTACAACCACGTGTGCGGCTGCACCAAGTGCTGGAAACCGAAGGCCGCGCTCTTCTCGATGGTCTCGGTCGTGCCGAAAGACAAGGTCAAGGTCACCAAGAACGCGGACAAGCTGAAGGTCGTCGATCCGAACGCGCTGATCCTCCGCCACGCCTGTCGCGGGTGCGGCGTGCACATGCACGGGCCCGTGGAGCGTGAAAAACATCCGTTCACCGGCCTGGTCTTCATCCACACCGAGCTCTCGAAGGAGACCGGCTGGGCGCCGCCGGAGTTCGCGGCGTTCGTGTCGTCGATCATCGAGTCGGGCACGAAGCCCGATCAGATGGGCGCGGTGCGCGCTCGCCTCAAAGAGCTGCGCTTGGAGCCGTACGACTGCCTGTCGCCGGGCCTGATGGATTACATCGCGACCTTCACCGCCAAGGCGTCGGGCGTCCTCAAGGACTGAGCGCGCGCCGCCTCTCGCAAGGTCTGCCCTCTCCCAGCGGACTGGGAGAGGGGACCGAGCTACGCGAACTCCCGCTGCGCGAACTCCCGCTGCGCGAACTCCCGCTACGCGAACTCCCGCTGCGCGAACTCCCGCTGCGCGAACTCCCGCTACGCGAACTCCCGCTGCGCGAACTCCCGCTACGCGAACTCAACGACGGTCCGGATCGATTTTCCGGCGTGCATCAGCTCGAACGCCTCGTTGATGCGCGCGAGCGGCAGCTTGTGGGTGATCAAGCTGTCGATGTCGATCTTCTTGTTCATGTACCAGTCGACGATCTTCGGCACGTCGGTGCGCCCGCGCGCGCCGCCGAACGCCGTCCCCTTCCAGACGCGGCCAGTGACCAGCTGGAACGGCCGCGTTGCGATCTCCTTGCCGGCGCCGGCGACGCCGATGATGATCGACTCGCCCCAGCCACGGTGGCAGCACTCCAGCGCCTGGCGCATCAGATCGACGTTGCCGACGCACTCGAAGCTGTAGTCGGCGCCGCCCCCGGTGAGCTCGACGAGGTGCGGGACCACATCGCCCTTCAGCTCCTTGGGGTTCACGAAGTGGGTCAGGCCGAACTTTCGCGCCAGCGGCTCGCGCGCCGGGTTGAGATCGACGCCGATGATCTTGTCGGCGCCGGCGATGCGTGCGCCCTGGATGACGTTGAGCCCGATGCCGCCCAGTCCGAACACCACGACGTTGGAGCCCGGCGCCACCTTCGCGGTCCAGAACACGGCGCCGATGCCGGTGGTCACGCCGCAACCGATGTAGCAGACCTTGTCGAACGGCGCATCGGGGCGGATCTTGGCGAGCGCGATCTCCGGCAACACCGTGTGCTGCGAGAACGTCGAGCATCCCATGTAGTGGTGCACCTTCTTGCCGCCGATTGAAAAGCGGCTGGTGCCGTCGGGCATGAGCCCCTTGCCTTGCGTCGCGCGGATCGCGGTGCACAGGTTGGTCTTGCGGCTGAGACAGGATTTGCACGCGCGGCACTCGGGCGTGTAGAGCGGAATGACGTGGTCGCCGACCTGAACGCTGGTGACGCCCGCGCCGATCTCGACGACGACGCCCGCGCCCTCGTGCCCGAGGATCGCGGGGAACAAGCCCTCCGGATCGGCGCCGGAGAGCGTGAATTCGTCGGTGTGACAGACACCGGTTGCTTTGATCTCGACCAGGACCTCGCCGGCCTTGGGTCCCTCGAGCTCGACGTCCTCGACGACGAGCGGCTTCCCTGCTTCGTACGCCACGGCTGCGCGAGTTTTCATGGCGGTGAAAGTACCGCGAAGACATCTTGATGGGAACCCTGGAAGGGCTCCAGACCCTGCCGCGATGAGCTCGCTCGGCTTCCCTTCTAGCGCAAGCTGGCGCGCGCGTCGGCGGCGGACGAGAACCAGCGAAAATGATCGCCGGCAAAGCTTTCCTTGAAGGCGTGGAGGCCCGCGCCAACGGCCGGCGGCACGGCGACGACCAGCGCGATCCCCAGCGTGTGCGCCGCGTTCTCCAGGCGCGCGAGCAGCTCCGCCGCCTCCGTGATGTCCAGGTGCTCGACCCGCGTCAGGTCGAAGATCGCGCGGTCGAAGCAGGCGTCGGACAGACCGCGCAGGGCCGCCTCGGAGCGGGTGGCCAGCTCGTGGAGGTAGCGGTCGTGGTGGTCACGGCGGCAGCGCAGGCGCGAGACCTCGATCAAGTCTTCCTGCACCGTGATCAGGTGGTCCCAGCCGCTGCAGTACCGATCGACGAACAGCGTGATCTCGTCCGCGACGAAGGGTTTGAAGATCACGTCGTCGAATCCAAGGCTGCCCAGCGACTCGGCGACGGCCGCGCGCTCGTCATGCCTGCCCAGCGTCGCCGCGCCGACGACCGCCGCCTCGGGCTGCAGCACGTGCAGCTGCGCGACGATGCCGCCCAGGTTCAGCACCGACGCGTCGGCGTCGAGCAGAACCAGGCGATAGGCGCCGTGGCGCGCGAGCGCGAGCGCCTCGTTGAACGTCTTTGTGCCGTCGATTGTCAGCGACGCCGGGAACAGAGCGCGCAGGCGCAGGTGCTCCGCTTCGGCCGCATCGACGATCAGCGCGACGCCGGTGCCGGGAGCCACCGCAGCGGCTTTCACGGGCTCGGATGTGGCCGCGGGGGCAACGCCCGGCAGCGCGGCGAGGATCCGGTGTCGGATCGCCTCCGTCCCCGCGGCTTTGTGGACGTACTCGACGATGCCCAGCTTCTTCAGCGCCGCCAGCGTCGCCCCCTTGGTCACCGAGCTCAGCACGAAGACCGGCGTCTTGACGCCGTGGGCGCGCAGCTTGGCAATCAGCTCCGGCGCATCGAGTCGGTCGAGCTTCGCTTCGGTGACGACCAGGTCGTACGAGAGCTCGAGCAGCTTTTCGAACGCCTCGATACCGTCGGGAGCGTCGTCGAGCTCGATCTCGTCGCCGGCGAGTAGCTTGCCGAGGCTCGCACGGTCTGCGTCGCTTCCGTCGACGATCAGGAGCTTCCGTGCCATTCCGCCGCCCTCCAACCCGAACATCGTCAGGATGGGCGCCGCGCTGTAGCCGCTATCGCGGCGGGGGGGCGAGGCCGCGGGAGGCGCAGGCGGTTTTTCGCGCGCGAACACCGGGACAATCTGGCCTTCCGGGTTAATCTGCTCGGGCGACACAGATGGACGCCCCGGTCCCGACCATCGATGCACCTGTGAATTTGCCGGCCGAAGCGCTTCGGAGCCTTTGCTGTCCGCGCTGTCCGGACGGGGCGCTCGTGGCTGCCGGCCCCGCCCTGGTCTGCGCGCGCTGCGTGCGGCGCTACCCCTTCGTGGGCGGCGTCCCCTGCCTGGTCGATGAACCGGCGCTGTGGCGCCTCACCTGGCGCACCCGCCTCGACGACTACAACGGCGCCGTCGGTCCCCGACTCCGTGCGCTGGGAGCCGAGGCGCAGTCGCCGGACCTCCTGCCCCTCACGCGCGCGCGCGTGCAACGGGTGGCGGCTGGGCTGGCCGCGCAGCAACAGCACGTTCAGGCGTTGCTGGCCGATCTGACCGCGGGCGGCGAGCCGCTGGCCGGCGCCGGCGTACAGCGGCCCGACGCGCGCGATCAACTCCTGGTGCTCGAGTGCTACGAGAATGTCTTTCGCGACTGGGTCTGGGGCCAGCGAGAAGGCGAGCTCATGCGCGCCATCGTCGTCGATCTGTTTCCGGAGAAGCCGGGGACGCTGGCGGTCTACGGCGCGGGCGCGGGCCGGCTGGCGGCCGACGTTCATCGGACGCTGGCCCCGGGGGCGACGTTCGCGTTCGACATCAATCCGTTGCCGCTCCTGATCGCGGCGCGCCTGCTGCGCGGCGAGGAGCTCGAGCTGGTCGAGTTCCCGGTCGCCCCGCACGCCGCCGAGAATGTCGTCGTCAACCACCACGTGCGCGCCGCCGCGGAGCTGCTCCCCGGCCGCGGGTTGACCTGGTTGCTCGCCGACGCGTACCGGCCGCCGTTCGCGCCCGGCTCGCTCGACGCGGTGCTGACGTCGTGGTTCATCGATGCGCCGCCGGTCGACCTGCGCGTCACCGCGGCCGCCATCAATCGCGTGCTTCGCCCGGGAGGGGTCTGGATCAACTGCGGGCCGCTGCGATTCCGCGACGACCTCTCGCGCACCTACGTGATCGAAGAGGTCGACGAGATCGTCGCGGCCGCCGCGTTCGAGCTGGGCACGCGCGGGCGCCACGACGTCCCCTACTTCGATTCGCCAGCGAGCGGCGCCCGGCGCATCGAAACGGTGTTCACGTTCGCGGCGCGCAAGACCGGCGAAACCACGGCGCCGGTCCCGGTCCCGCCGCCGGCGGCCGGGCTGGCGCCCTGGGTCGCGGATCCGCACCTACCGGTGCCGATGTCGCCGGCGCTGCTCGCGCTCCACCGATCGTCGGTGTTCACGGCCGGCGTGATCTCACGCTTCGGCGGCCAGCGCTCGCTCGCCGACGTCGCCACCGAGCTCGCGGCATCCTGGAGCGCGCCGCCGGCCGCGGTGCTCGACCAGCTGCGCGCGTTGTTCGTGAAGGTCGCGGGCTGAGCGCCCGCCGCGCCTACCAGTGGTAGGTGACGCCCAGGTTCACGAAGTCCAGGTTCTGGAGCTCGCCGGCGAGCTTGGTGCCAGTGGCTTGATTGTTCGCATCGAGGATCGGCGCGCCGTACCAGCTGGCTTTGAAGTGGAAATAGTCGAGCCCGAACACGACGCTGTCGGCCAGGTAATAATAGACTTCGGCCGAAATGCCGGTCTGCGTGTGAAGCACGCTGAGGTTCGAATTGACCTTGTCGGCCGCGAGCTGATCGATCATTGCCATGCCGTAGCCGCCGCCGATTTGCAGCTTGCCGATGACGACGGCTCCCTGTCCATAGAAGCCGGTGAAGGTGCGCAATGCATACGTGAGCCCGTTCGGCCCGGTGGCCGCCCCATCGTTATCCGATAGCGAAAACGATGTTTGCAATACGTTGCCGATGCCGGTGCCGTGACCGCGAAAGCCCGAAGCGCCCAGGCGAACCGGACCCACCTCGACACGTCCACCGCCGGAAACGCCCCAGATGTTGGCGGTGGCGTTCTTGCTGGTCATGGCCATCGTGGTGGGATCGGTCGTCGTCACCACCCGCGCGATCGGCTGATACAGTCCCTCGACACCGAGCTTGAAACTGTTGCTCGCACCGAACGGGCGGGTGACGGTCAACGCGCCCTCTCCCCGAGGATAAGGTGCATGCGTCCAGTCGCCGGGGTCGCCGGTGCCCGAAACGACCGCTGGGTCGTACATGCCGACATTGAGCTGCACGCCCTGGAATACCGGCGTCGAGTACGCGATTCCCGCCGAATAGCCGGGAAAGAGCGCGCCGGTGCCGATGTGGCCGCAAGCGGGGCCGAGCGAGTCGGTACAAGGAAGGCCGACACCGTAGCCGTGCCCGTAGGCGAGGTCGATATCGTAGGACATGCGCCCCAGCCAGCCCAGCATGCGGCCGGCGGTGGCGGTTCCCCAAGGGCCGCTCGCGGTGAAGTAGCCGACGCGCGCCTCGGCGATGATCGGAGCCCATTTGTCGCGCCCGAGAGTCTCGATGGTCGACCAAAGCTCGACGTATGCCTTGACGACCAGCGTGTCGCTGACCTGGTTGGCCAACCCGAACCCCAGGACATTGGGGAGAACGCCGCTGCGCACACGGATGGCGGCGTACTTGTTGTTCATGTCTTCTTGACCGGAGCTCGGCCAGCCCACGTCGGGAACGCCGTTGGCGGCACGGCCGTCCGCGCCCATGACCAGGTGCGTTTGTCCTGGCGTGGGGTGCGGAAAATCATCGCCACGACCGCCGCTCAAGAACGCGTTGACGCGGCCGTTGATGGAGAACGTCCAACCGTCGGTCTCCACGAGCTTGACTTCAGCCGCGGCGCTGCGGCTCCAGAAGAGCACGCTGGCGAGGCACAGGCCGAGACACGCGCCGCTCCACCTCAGTTTGTTCAGGGTTTTCACGCGATCACCTCGATGAGTTTGAGCAGAGTGCACAAAAAACGTCCGACGGCAGGGCGGTCACCAGTGAAAGGTCGCGCCGATGTTGATAAAGCTGATGAGCTGCTTTTCGGGGGTCACGACACCCGGCAGGAGCATGACAATGGGAGTGCCGTTCATATCCGCCCCGTTGTACCTGGCGTTGGGCGCCCCCCACCAATCGGTCTGGAAGAGAAAGTAGTCGACATCGAGCACCAGGTGGCTCGAGAGCGCGTAGTTGAGAACGATCGAACCGCCGGTCTGCGACTTGAGATTGCTGGAAGCAAAGTCGACCTTGTCGACCGCGAGCTGATCGTCAATCAATCGACCGAGACCGAACGAGACCTGCCAGGGGCCGCTCACGAAGGCAGTCTGCGCGTAGAGACCAGTGAAAGAGCGAAGCTGTTCACCGGTGTCAGGACCGCTGAACGTCGCTCCCGAGTTCTGCAGCGCCACGTACACGCCAAGCCCTCGTCCGCGGAACGCAGACAGGCCGAGACGCACGGGCCCGACCTCGAGGCGCCCGCCGGCGGCAACGCCCCAAACCGAGGTCGACTGATCGGAGCCCTCCTTGTAGAGAGGCTGGTACAAGCCCTCGACCTGCAACTTGAACCAGACCTCGGGCGAGAGCTTTCGCTCATACATCAGCGCGCCTTCCGGACGGGGAATGGGAGCTCGGTTCCAGGCCCCGAGCAGGCGCACGGGATCGTAGAGGCCGACTCGGAGCCGGAGCCCATCGACGTCTCGAGTCGTATAAACGAACCCAGGCGCAAATCCGGGTGAGATCGCGCCCGTGCCGACGTGACCGCAAGTGGGGTAGTAAACGTCGAGGCAGGGAAGCCCGAGCGCGAATGCGTGCGCGTAGAGGTAGTCGATCTCGGTCGACATGCCGCCGAAGATCCCCGAAATGTGGCCGGCGCCAAAAGTCCCCCAGGGGCCGTCGAACGAGAGGTAGCCCTCGCGCACGTCGAACCCCTTGCTGGTGCTTTTCCCGAGATCCTGCGTTCGATCGCGCGCATAGGATTCGGCCGTGCCCCAGAGCGAGATATACGCCCTCACGGTGGTGGTCTCGGTGATCTGGCGCTTGGTGCCGAACGCGAGGATGCTCCCCAGGAAGCCGCTGCGCACGCGTGTCGCCAGGTACTTCCCGTTGGCGTTCTGCTGGGCGGCGCTATAGAAGCCCTCGGTGAAGTCCTGACCGGCTCCGGCCAACAGGTGTTGCGGCGCCAGGCCGTTTGCGTCGACGTTCGTATTCACCGACGGCTTCGGAAACCCGTCGCCGAAACCGACGCTGCCGAACACGTTGACGCGCCCATCGGTGAAGAAAGTCCAGCCGTCCTTTTCCATCAGCGTCACTTCGGCGACGGCGGGACGCGTTCCGACCAGGCAGGCGCCGAGCGTCACACAGCCCAGCAGGACGCCGCGGACCTGGGAATTCTGAATTCTCACGGGATCACCTCGCGAGTGGCACCGGTGGGTGAAGCACGGACGCTGATCACATACCCGATAACACGGCGTACAGGCCCAGAGCTAGCACTCAATTGCTGCCTGTCCGCAAATCGATGTTTGTTCGCGAGTCCATCGCTGAACAAAACGCGAACGGCGGCGCGAAACTCGTCCGCGCCGCCGCCTTAACGAACCCGACCCAATCCGGACTCAATCAGGGGCTGGTCACTGCCTTCACGGTCATGACGATCCATTGCCCATTGTACGGCGTTGTGAAATTGAAGCTCGGGTTGGCCGCAGCCGCGGTCGGTTCGATATTCTGGAGGACGATCGGCGCCGCGCAGGTATTGCCGTCATTCACCGTCGGCCCGCAGTTCTTGATCATGCTGCAGTTGGAGTCGGCCGCAACCATCCGGATGGTCGCGCCGCCCATCACCTTGATCTGAGCCGTGTAGTCGATTCCGTAAGACGTGTGGTTCGAGACACCCGGCCCTTGCAACGAGTTGAGGAAGTAATTGGTGACGGTGCCGCCGTTTGGATTGGTGACGCGAAGATCATAGACGTTATAGGCGTCATTGTTCGTCGGCGTGCCACCGATGCAGAACCCGTTCGCCATCGGCGACGTCAACGTCGAATTCGCGTCCATGCCGCCGTACTGCTTCGATTCAACCTCACCCTGGATGTGCAGCGTGACGGTGTACGGAGTCCCGGGCGTACCACCGAAGGTCAGCGTCCGGTCCGTCGTCAGCACGCCCGCAAAACCCGATCCGGCCGTGTTCGCCCCGGGGCACGCGCCGTTGACCGTTGCGCAAACCGCCGCCTGCGTGTCGCGCAAGCATGGTCCCAACCACATCTTGCCATCGAGCACCGAGGCCGCCGCCATGAGGTCGCTTCCGCCAGCGCCGGCCGCGCCGCCGTCGACCGTCATCCCGCCAGCGCCGGTCGCGCCACCCGCGGCAGTCGCGCCGCCCGTGCCGGTCGCGCCGCCAGCGGCAGTCGCGCCGCCCGTGCCAGTCGCGCCGCCCGTGCCGGTCGCGCCGCCCACACTGGTCGTCGCGCCACCTGACCCCGTGGCCCCACCAACCCCCGTTGACCCGCCCTGGTCCGAGTTACCACACGACGGTGCGACCAACGCGCCCGCGAGAATCAGCATCGGAGCGGCTACGAAGAGCTTCTTCATCTTGATCTCCCAGGGGAAATTTTGGCGCACCTTGAGCCGGCCAGAACCGTACGTTCGGGCCCTCACTGTGCCGCACCTGTAGTGGCTCAGGCGCTCGTGGTCGGCTCAGAAAAGGACAGGATCGGGTGCCGTGGCGTAACTTTTTCTGCTTCGTCCAAAGGCGGGGCGTCCCGCCCCCGCCTGATTGCTGCGTCAATTCGACCACGCTCCGCTACGGGTGGCCCTTACGCTCCGCCGCCGAGAGCGAAGAGGAAGAGATGACCGATCGAATTTCGAGTCGAGTATAGTCGCCGTGTGAGCCGGCCAAACCGTGGTTCAAGCGGTGTCCTTGCTGCCCCGCCGGTGTTCGCCGCCGCGGTGCTCGTCGCCCTGATGCTGGGCGCACCCGCGCGGCGCGCGCAGGCGCAGCAGGGTCCGGCGATGAATTCGTTCTTCCTGAACGTCAAACCGACCGACGGCGAATGCTGCGCGAACGTCACGTTTGTCCAGAACTTGCCGCCCGAGCGCAAGCAACCGGTTCCCGCCGTGACGATGGAGCGCATCGGCAAAGGCAAATACGTCATGCTGGCGGCCGGCGCGGCGCCGTTCCCGACCGCCCCGGATCGCGGCGGATTCTTCGTTGCCGTCACCGCCATCGCCAGCAACGCGCACTGTTTCGAGTCGGAGACGTTGATCCGGGGTTCACGCGATCTGGTCGGCACCGTGAACTGCGTCGATCCCAGGGGCGTGCCGATCGACTCCGAGTTCTCCTGGTCGTATCGGGCCGACAGCTACGACTTCGTGCAGTTCACGGTTCTGCCCAAGAACTTCGGCTACACCCAGGTGTTCGCCGACGGCAAGGTCGGCATCTATTTCTCCCCGATCCCGGGCGCCGGCGTGCAGGTCCAGCACCCCGAGCGCGGCCTGTTCAAGGTCAAGTTCCCGCGCCTCGGAACCGCGGGCGGCGGCATCGATCGCAAGCTGGGCGCCGGTGTGCTGGTGTCGAACATTTGCGCGGACCGCGGCGTCAGTTGCGGCACCAATACCTGCATTCCCTCGGCCTCGTCCGTGGGCGCCGGCGCTTCCACGGTCGAGATTCGCTGCGCCGACCGCTCCGGAGCCCCGGTCGACAACGCGTTCCGCGTGTTCCTGGGTCAAGAAGCGCTCAACTCGCAGTCGTTCGGCAAATTCGCGAACCCGAACGACTACAAGAAGTTTCATCAGCACTACAACGAAGGCACCAACTTTGGATGGGTGACGTCGTCGGAGAAGGGCGCCACGAGCAAAGAGCCGCTCCCGAATCCCGAGATGACGTTCCTGAACAAGGGCAAGGATCAGCCCGGCCCGCGCAAGATCGACTATTTTCATCTGGCACCCGGCAAGTACCGCGTGAAATTCCGAGATCAGCTGGTCTACGGCCAAACCTACTGGTCGATGCACGCCACGGCGCGGGAGACGGATGGCGGCACGTATTGCAATGTGGGCGACATCGACTACCGCACCGTCGAGATCGGCGTGAATTGCTTCGATGGAAACGGAGCTCCCCGCGACGCGACCTGGTTCCTCGGGATGCGCCGCCTGTACAACTAGCGCGCTGGCACCCGAAGTCGAGAAGCAGTCGAGAAGCAGTCGATGACGAACATCATCCAGATCGACGACGCGATTCCACGCGCGTACCAGGATCAGATCCAGACCGAGCTCGGCTCCTCGCACATGACCTGGTTCTTTCACGAGGAGAGCGCGCGTGCCGCCAAGGCGCAGTTCGACACCAACTTCGCCGGTTTCAGCCACCCGGCGTTCAACATCCGCGAGCCGAGCCCGGTACTCTCGCCGCTCAACGCGGTGCTGGTGCCGATCCTCTACATGTTCTGCGAGAAAGCGGGGCTGCCATTCACCGCGCTGATGCGGGTACGCATCGGCCTGTTCACGCGCGGCGCCGCCCTTGCGCCCCACCACAACCCGCATGTCGATTTCTACGAGCCGCACCACACCGCGCTCTACTACGTCAACGACTCCGACGGCGATACCTCCGTCTTCAACGAGACGTATCAGGACGTACCGGCACAGCTGGCGGCGGCGTACGCCAACGAAGGAAGATTCACCGTCGCCGGGCGCATCGCCCCCAAGAAGGGGCGCATGGCGGTCTTCGACGGCCGCCACTACCACGCGAGCATGCACCCCACGGATCACGTGAGCCGCATCGTCGTCACCTATAACTTTCGCTAGTGCCCGAGTCGAGGCGCGGCGAACTGGCGGCGGCGCGCCGCTGCCCTCAGGCCCAGCGACGGATGAGGTTGTAGTAGACACGGCGCAACACCTCGGCTTCGGCGGCGGCGGTCGGGGTCGACTGCAGCCGCTCCAGGACCTGCGTGAGGTCGAACAGAATCCGACGCTGCCACTCGTCGCGCACCATGGTCTGGATCCAGAAGACCGCCACCTCGCGGACGCCGCGGGTCACGGGCGCGACGCGATGGAGGGAATCCGCCGCGTAGACCAGACAATCACCCGCGTCCCCTTTCCAGGGTTGGCCCACGCCGTCGGTGTCGATGACCAGCTCGCCGCCGTCGTACGCCGATCCATCGACCAGCCACACGGTGACGGCGATATCACAGCGCATCTGCATCGGCGGCGCGCCCATCATCGCCGCGTCGACGTGGTCGCCGTAGGTCATGCCGGGCTCGTACCGGCAGAAGAGGGGCGTGGTCATCGCGTCGATCCAGGTGGCCGCGAAGAAGCCGCCGTTCTCGCGCAGCGCCGCCACCAGCACCTCTGCGGCGCGGTTGGCCGCGTCGCTGCCGGTCGCGAGCTGCAGATTGTGCTTCACCGACACCGCCGATCCGACGGCGGTCGCGTTGCCCGGCCCGTAATCGCCGGTCGCGGTGATCGCGCGGATCAGCCGAAGCTGGTCGGCGGACAGCGCGCTACGGATAAAGGTCGCCACCAGGGCGTCAGGCGGGGGGCGCCCACAGGCCGGCGATCGGTCCCGTCCACCCGTTGGTATTCTTCACGAACTGCTCCGCGTTCAGCGGCGCAGCGCTGGTCGACAGGCCAAACGCCTGCGCAACGGTCAGCCACAGGTCGTTGAGCGGCCGGTTGAGCCCGATGCCCGTCCCCACGTTGTTGGGGATGGTCTGGCCACCCAGGTACTGGCCCTGTTTGAAGCCCAGCGCCTTTCCACCGAACAGGATCGCCGGCATGTTGACGTGCTCGTGGCCCGTGGCCGCGACCTCGGTGACGAACGGGATGATCGTGTTGTCGAACAGGTTCCCGCCCATGGCGTCGGTCGTCGTCTTCCAGCCCGACAGGATCGCCGCCATCTGCTGGTTGTACCAGGTCTGAACATTCGTCAAGAACCCGACGATCGGATTGCGGCCGGTCCCGGTCACCAGCGTATCCGACGAGCCGATCTTGTGGCTCTCCGGGTGGTGCATGTAGATGGTGTTGGTCTCGCCGGGGAACTGATTCTGAAATGCGACGTGGTTGGTTCCCGGCGACCATTGGAACGTAGCGACCCGGATGATGTCGCACACGAACGCGGCCTTGAGGATTCCCATGTGCAGCCCGCCGATCTGCGCGTGCAGCGTGTCGTCGGCGACGGTCGTCTTCGGATTGCCGTAGTCGTTGTGGTTCGCCTTGTCGGCCGCGCCGCCCGAGACCGGCGGCGGCTGCGTCGGCGGCATGCAACCCATGGCGGGACCGCCGCCGGTTCCGTTCAGCTGGTTCGAGATCTGCGTCTCGATGTCGCGGATTGCCTGCGCGTGGATCTCCAGCTTCGGCCGCTCGCTCGCCGGCGCCAGCGTCTCCAGTTGCGCGATCTCGCGCAACGCGAAGTCGAGCACGCTCTTGCGCTCGTGCAACGCCTTGAGCACCGCCGGCGTGGGACCGCCCGTCGTCGGCGGCATGAACGAACCGAACAGGTTGGTGTACAGATCGAGCGGGCGCAGTGTCGGCAGCTGCGGCGAGTTCTGCACGCGGATCGTGCCGCTGACCGGTGTCACCGACGTCGTCGAGTACCCGTACGACAGACACTGCGTCGATATCTCGGCGAAGTCGACGCGGCTGTCGCAGATCGCGTTCTCGAAGCCGTTGGCAGCGGCGTTTCCCTTCTGCTGCAGCGCCGTGACGTTCTTGAGGAAGATCTGCTCCATCGACGGGCCGCCCGCGAAGGCGTCGTCGCCCTCGGTCTCGCCGGCGCGCGTTCCGGGCGCGCCGATGCCGGTCATCATGACGACCGTGCCGCCCTCGTGACCGCCTCCGCCGTTCAGCGGCAGGCGGCTGGTGGTCAGCCCGTAGAGCACCGTCATGTCGCCGCCGAGCCCCGCGGTCGCGAACGGCATCAGGATTGGCGAGTTCACGTTGCTGGGGATCGCCGCGTTGGTCGACGGCTTGGGGATGAAGTCCGGAGGGACGGTGCCCACCGGCCAGTGGGTGATCAACAACCGCGGCGGTGACTTCGCTCCCTGCGCGCTCGCTTCGAGGTTGCGCAGCATGACCTTGAGCCCGAGGGCTCCGCCGACGCCGCGCAGGAACGACCGACGCTTGAACTTATACGACATCATCTCAAATGCCTCCATCAGTGGCGACGGCCGGGTTGCGATAGGCCAGGGTCTTCGAGACCGCGATCTGGTGAACCATCGAGGAGAAGCTCAGGTTCGAGCTGCCCTCGAACGCGCTGTGCACGTTGGCCACCGCGCAGCTGCCGATGTCGACGGGCGAGAGGACGGTCGAGAGCGCGTATTGCATCACGCTCTTGGTCATGCACGTGCTGAAGGCGCCGCTTTGAGCCAGCTGGTGAGCCATGTCGACGGCGTTGGCGACCGGACCGCCGCCGAGCGCGGGCGGCAGGAAGCTGTGCGCGTCGACCGGGCCGTATTCGGCCGTGGTGCGGTAGCGCGCGACGACGTCGTAGTTCTCCAGCACCAGGCCGTAGGGATCGAAGTTCGCGTGGCATCCCGAGCAGACCACCGTGGGGCTGTCGCGCACCGCCGCCTGCTGCTGCGGCGTCTGGTTGGCCAGGTTCATCTTGGCCGCGTTGATCTGCGCCAGCAGGCTGTCGGGAGGTGGCGGAATGATCTGGCACATCATCGTTTCGTCGACGACCAGACCACGCGACACGACCGACCCGAGGTCGGTGCGGGCGCGAGATGTAATGAACGGCGCCAGGGTCAGCATGCCCGAACGCTGGTCGGCGGGGAGGTTGACCTTGACGAAGTTGCTCTGCGTCGCGCCAGCCGGGGGAGTGACGGTGTAGATGTTGTTGGCGAGGTCGGTGTTGACGAAGGTTGACGTCGAGGTGACCAGGTCGTCGACCTTGCCGTTCCAGAGCACGTCGTTCAGGAACATCTGCCCCTCGGTGAACATCGCGTTCTCGATGCCCATGTTGAAGACCGTCGCCGGCACCTTCGTCGGGTCGATGACGACGTTGTCGAGCAGGTGCAGCTTGAAGAACACGAACATCGCGAACGACAGGTTCGTCTGCACGGCCGGGGTCGTGAGCAGCCGGTCGACCTGCGTGCCGATCTGCGCGGGTGTCGAGAGCTGATTCGCCGCGGCGGCGGCCAGCAGCGTCGCATCGGGCGGGCCGTCCGACAGGAAGAACGACAGCTGCGTCGCCATCTCGTACGGCGTCAGCGGAATGCCGTCGGCGTTCATCTTCGACTTGTCGCCGATCTCGGTGCGGTACAGGAACTCGGCTGAGTTCAGGGCCGCCTCGATGCTGAACTGCACCGCCTCGGTCGTCGACCCGCCGGCCGCCTTGATCTCGGTGTACACCTGCATCAGGCTCGAGGTCGCGCGCGCGTCGAGCGGCTGGCGATTGAGCTTGGCCGCGACCCCGAGAACGTAGTTCTGCGCGCAGGTGTCGTCGGTCGCCGACGCGCACTTGGTCGCCGTCGCGTAGTTCGTCGTCACGAACTGGCTGGCGGTGACCGCCATGTTGTCGGTTTGCTGGTAGCGGTCGGCGATGATGGTGTCACCCTCGCGCGTGCTGTCGAGCGGCGGAAAGAACGCCAGGGTCGGCTGCCCGAGGCCCTGCTGAGTCACCAGCGTCTGGGTCAGCGACGGGTCGATCGCGGCTCCCGTCGAGTTGGCGATCTCCTGCAGCGTCAATCGCACCACGCGCTGGGGCGCCAGCGTGTTTGTCCCGGTGCACGGGTTGTTGCCGCCCCCGTTCCCAGCGCTGCCCCCAGTATCCCCACCGTTACCTCCGCCCTGTGGGCTGATCTTGCCCGAACAGCCGGTTGCGACCATCAGGCAAATGCCCGCGGCAACGGCGCCTACCCTGGGCCAACATGCCTGGACCGACGTATTTTCACGCATTGAAATCCTCCGGAGATCGCGACCAAGAACGTCGAGCTGGGATATGCGGGATGTGGCTCCGGAAATGGCATACGGCTCAAAATTCGCCCCGACAGACCGGTTTTGGAACGACTCCTCGACGGTGCGGCGGCGCCTCACGTCGGCGGCTGAATCGTGAGCCGAGTGAAGCGCCGCGCGCCACTTCGCACAGGTAAGCGCCCGCCCGACCTGAGAGAGGAGCTCGCATGCGCGATTCGTTGCGAAGGACCGAGACCCGGATGCTGTTGTTCGCTGCCATCGCATGCGCGGCCGGCGGTCGGAGCGCGGATGCCGCCAAGCCCCGGAGCGAGGGCAAGACGACCGACGGCAAGGCGGCGATCCAGAAAGCGCCGTTCGGGCAGGTCGACGGCAAGCCCGTCGATGTCTACACGCTGACCAACACCAAGGGCATGGTCGCGCGCATCTCGAACTATGGCGCGATCGTCCAGTCGCTGCTCGTCCCGGATCGGAACGGCACGCTCGGCGACGTGGTGCTCGGCTTCGACAACGTCAATGACTACGTCGAAAAGAGCCCCTACTTCGGCGCGATCGTCGGGCGCGTCGCCAACCGCATCGCGAGCGCGACCTTCGCGCTCGAGGGAAAAACCTACAAGCTCGCGGCCAACAATCCGCCCCATCACCTGCACGGCGGAAAAAAGGGTTGGGACAAGGTGATCTGGACGGCCGAGCCCAAGGAGACCGCCAAGGGTCCGTCGCTGAAGCTGACCCACGTGTCGCCCGACGGCGAGGAAGGCTATCCCGGCACGGTCACCGCGACCGCGACCTACACGCTGACCAACGACGGCGCGCTCGAGGTCGAGATGAGCGCGACGACCGACAAGACCACGCTGGTCAACATGGCTCACCACAGCTACTGGAACCTCGCCGGCTTCGGTTCAGGGACCGTGCTCGAGCAAGAGCTGACGATCCCCGCCGACAAGTACACACCGGGCGACCCGGTCCCCGATGGGAAGATCGTCCCGGTCAAGGGCACCCCCTTCGACTTCACCGCCGCGAAGCCGATCGGCCGCGACATCAAAGCGGCGGGGGGTAAACCCGTCGGGTTCGACCACAACTGGGTGGTGAACGGCGACCCGCATGCGATGCGCCTGATGGCGAAGCTGAAGGACCCCAAGTCGGGCCGCGTGATGACGTTGACCGCCGACCAGCCCGGGCTGCAGTTCTACTCGGGCAACTTCCTCGACGGGTCGAACAAGGGCAAGGGGGCGGCGCAGCCGCAGTACGCCGGGCTCTGCCTCGAGTCACAGAAGTTCCCCAACTCCATCAACGTCCCGGCCTGGCGCGACGAGGTGATCCTGCACCCGGGTAAGACTTACCATCACATGATGATTCACCGCTTCACGGCGGAGTAGCGGACGGACGGGCGCGGTTCCTGCACCCCCTGCGTCAATGTGAGGCGCGGAAAATTATTCTGAGCTGGTCCTGACCCCTGGGGCCACTTTGCCGGTTAACATGACGGGCCGAGCAACCCAGGAATGGCCTGATGCGTGAAGTGGAACGTGGCGCGCGTCTGCTCGTCCTCCCGGGGGCGACTCTGGACGAGTCCGACGACGCCGATCTCGCGCGCGCGCTGATCGCGCGCGACCCGCAAGCGCCGCGCACGCTCTGGCGGCGGTTTGCCCCCATGGTGTTCCGCATGCTGAGGCGCGCGCTCGGCCCCGGCCACGAGGTCGAGGATCTCGCGCAGGAGGTCTTCCTGTGCGTCTTCGAGAAGGTGCCGACGCTGCGCGAGCCGAAGGCGCTGAAGGCGTTCGTCATCTCGATCACCGTGCTCACGACGCGCAGCGAGCTGCGCCGCCTGTGGGTCCGGCGCTGGACTCGGCTGTCGGGCAAGGGCGACGCGACCGGAAAGGCCGTCGTCCACATCGACACCGACGCCCGCGAAGCGCTGGGCCGGTTCTACAGCGTGCTCGATCGCATCAACGCGCCGGATCGCACCCTGTTCGTACTTCGATTCATGGAGGGGCTGGGGCTGCTCGAAGTGGCGGCAGCGTCTGGAATGTCCTTGGCGACCACGAAACGGCGTCTCGCCCGCGCGTGGTCAAAAGTCCGCCTGCTGGTCGAACGGGATCCGATCCTGTGCGAGTACGTAACGAACCGAGACGACGAAAATGAATAACCTTAAGAATAGTCCGTTCCCCGACGGGGAGGCCGCGACCGCCGGCCTGGTTGCGCTCGCGCAGGAAACCTTCAACGACGAGCCACCGGTCGTTTACGACGCAGGGCTGGTCCGTTTCGAGCGTGCGGTCGCGCGTCGGACGCGGCGGGGCCGCGGGGCGAGCGTGGTGTGGGCACTCGGGCTCGGGGCGGCGGCGGCGGCGATCGTGCTCTCGTTGCTGACGTTCCGTGGGCATGGCTCCTCGCTGACGTTCGATGTGGTCAATGGCACCGTGGGCAGCGGTGGCTACGTGCGCGCCAATGCCAGCAGCGACGCGGCGGTGCATTTCTCCGACGGATCGAGCCTGACGCTCGACCCCGGCACCGGCGCGCGCATCGGCGACTTCGACGCGCACGGCGGGCGCGTGCTGCTGGAGAGCGGGCGCGCGCACGTCCGGGTCAAGCCGCTGCCGCACGCCAACTGGACCGTCGACGCGGGGCCGTACTCGGTGCACGTCATCGGCACCGAATTCGACATCCGCTGGTCGGCCAACGAAGAGGTGCTGGACGTGCACTTGCACAAGGGCGCGATCGTCGTGCGCGGACCGCTCGCGCGCGACGGGCTCTCGATGGAGGCTGGCGCGCACCTGTTCGCCAACGTGCGCAAGGGCGAGATCTATCTCGACGGGCAGCCGTCGGGCGGAGCGGAGGCGCCGGCCGCGGCACCCGCCACGCACGAGGCTGCGGGAACGGCATCACCTGCGCCTGCTGCAGCGGCGGCGGTGGCCGTGGCCGTCGCTGCGAGCGCGCCGGCCCCTGTGCCTGTCGCGGCCAGCCCGCTGGCTGCCACGCACGCGCACGCGACCGCGACCGCGCCGGCGACGCACAGCCACGCGCTGGCGCTGTCCGACTCGCACGCACCGGCGACACGCGACACCGGCTGGAGCCCGCGGCTCGCGCGCGGCGACTTCCAGGGCGTCATCGGCGATGCCGAGCGCCGCGGCCTCGACACCGTGCTCACGACCGCGTCGCCGTCCGACCTCAACGTCCTCGCCGACGCCGCGCGCTTCGCCCGGCGCGGCGACATCGCGCGCGGCGCGCTGCTGGCCGAGCGCTCGCGCTTCCCCGGCTCGTCGCAGGGCCGCGACGCCGCGTTCTTCCTCGGCGGTCTCAGCGAGGACGAGCCCGGCAGCGCGGCGATGAAGACCGCGCTCGAGTGGTACGAGCGCTACCTGCGCGAGAGCCCGAACGGCACCTTCGTGCGCACGGTGCTCGGGCGCCGCATGGTGCTGGTCCACAAGCTGCGTGGCACGGCGGCGGCGCGCCCGCTGGCAGTCGAATACCTCGAGCGGTTTGCCGACGGACCCTTCGCTGGCTCGGCGCGCAAGCTGCTCGAAACGCCTCAGCTCGCCCGGCCTTAGCCGACAGCGCGAGGAGCGATCTCGAGCGCGTAGACCAGGAAGGTCTTGTCCGGGCCGTTGCGCCAGAGCCAGGGCCCGATCGGCGTGCCGACGTCGTACGCGGCGCTCCACTCCGGATGGCGGCGAATCTCCGCCGAGAGCAGTCCCGGATGAGCGGAGTGGATGACGTTGCCGACGCTGAGCAAGTGTTCCATCAGCGGACGGAGCATCGCCGGATCACCGCCCAGCGTATCGAGTGGATAGGTATCGCTGGAAGTGAGGTCGCTGACCAGCAGCGCGCGGCCGCGCGGCGCCGTGAGGCGCGCGAGCACGCGCATGTGGATGCGACCCAGCAGCGTGCGCAAGTCGGCAAAGCGCGGATTCTGATCGCCGATGACTTGAAGGAGCGCGAGCTGCATCTGCGTGAGCAGGCAGCACGAGACGACGACGTCGTACGGCCCGGGCAGGCCGCCGACGACGTGCGCGACCGCGGCGTCCGCGACTGCGGACAGCCGCGCCGGGGCCGGCGGGCTCGCGGCCCAGCTCTCGAGCTCGGCGAAAACGCCCG
>Ga0265342_10001721_pt1 | contig 20026 bp, 33 predicted proteins | sample 4CB327metaG_FD_203125 | JGI IMG/M metagenome (GOLD analysis project Ga0265342, IMG submission 203125) | Rhizosphere microbial communities from Carex aquatilis grown in University of Washington, Seatle, WA, United States - 4-CB3-27 metaG | ecosystem: Host-associated > Plants > Roots >... | reverse complement strand
GGCAGCGCCTGACGGATGGGTTTGCTGACTACCGGCCGGCCGCCGACGAGCTCGAGGTAGCGCTCGTTGGCGAAATCGTAAACGTGGTCGGGTCCGCGCCTGTCGCGCCGCCAGTGCTGGTCACGGCGCCGCCCGCGCCTGTCGCGCCGCCAGTGCTGGTCACGGCGCCGCCCGCGCCTGTCGCGCCGCCAGTGCTGGTCACGGTGCCGCCCGCGCCTGTCGCGCCGCCAGTGCTGGTCACGGTGCCGCCCGCGCCTGTCGCGCCGCCCGATCCCGTCGCGCCACCGATCCCTGAGGCGCCCGCAAATCCACCGACGTCCCCGGCATCTGTTTGGCGCTGCACGGAGCCGTCCCCAGTGCTTGCGTCCGAAGAACCGTCGTGCAAGGTCATGCCGGTCTTACAACCGGAGGCGCCGACGAATCCGACGGCAATCATCACCATGCACCCTCGCAAAGCCTTCATTTTTTCCGACCATACCTCATAAGTACCTGAAGCGGTGTTCGAGGGTGGCGAGCGGATCTGACAGGGCGCGTCTAGTCCAAGGATGGGCGGCCCCGCCCTGAACCCAACCTCAATCGAGTTCTCCCCAAGTTGCCTGACACCAGCCGTCCCTGTCCACAGAACGACACCACCAGCGGCTCGCTGAGGATCTGCTCTGATCGCTCGCGGTCGGATTGCACGCCACTTCCGCAGCGGCCATCGTCGACGCCGATCGCGGCGGGCGGCTCGGTCCTGGTGATGGACGCGAGCTCACTGCCGGGAACCGGCCTGGCCAGCTTCACGACGACCGTGCAATGTCCGTGAGTGTATTCGCTCGTCCGTTGCGGAGGCGATCGCCACGACCCCGAGCCCAACGGCCGGTGTGTTCAACGAGCAATGAAGTACCGGCAGTTCCTAGTTGGCGATTGTGTGCCACTTTTGATTGTCGGCGCCGAAATACGTTTTGCGATTTGGGCGATGGTGCTGTTGGGTGACACGGCCAAGCTCGCGTTGGCGCTCGAAGCAATCTTGTAAAAATCGAGATCGGCGTAGAGGGACATGATGGTCCGGATTTGTGTGCTCGCGCCGGTGTAGGTCGTCTGCATCAGGTCGGTGCTGCTCGAGGTGCGCCGTTCAGGGTGGCCACGGTCTTGGAGCTGGCCATGTTTGGCACTGCTGGCGCTGCCGGCCGAGGGCTCGCTAGATCGGTCCTCGTCGTCTCGTGACTGAGTGCCCGGCGGGGATCTGCGTGGCGGTCGCTTTGTGAGGATGATGTGCGTCGACGGCGACAGAGGAACGGCTGCTCTTTTCAGATGACTTCCTCCTGCGTCTGGCTTCAGGCACGCGGTCGACTCTGCTCGGCGCCCCGAGCCGCTCAAGATCTCCGGTGACCGGCGCCGCACCTTTGCGGGCCGGATGTCCCTACACGGATCCCGCCCGAGCCACGCCCGCAGCGCGAATCGGATCGCTGCCAAGATCGACGTAGCTGTCGTGAACCATGGCCTGCCTCCTTTTCGAGCGCCCGCCGTGGGCGCTGGGAGGTCGAGGCTCTCGTATTAGCGATTCGCGCGCTCGCCGGCGCTCCGCGCCTGGCCTTCATTCAAGACGCGAGGCGGGAGCTGCCGCGAAGCGGCTTCGTCCAACGCTCTTTATCGGTCAGATGCGTGTCAAGGCTGAAAAGGCGCCTTGAACGTCCTGCCCTCAGGCGAACGCGGCCGTGTAGAAGCCCCCGAATCCGGCGGGGCTGTCGATGACGATCGTCGCGATCCGATCATAGCCGTCGCGGCTCAGATGAACGCGCGCAAGGGTCGTTGACGCGCGTGGGACCCCCGCGCGGGCACGTGGTCCACTGCTACTGGTGGCACTGAAACCAGCCAAATGATCCCGTCGCCCGACAGAAGCTGTAGGCGGGTGGCGACTTGATTGTAAGAATATCACCCGCCGAGGTGGCTATGTAATGGCATTCGAGCGACGTGCCATTTGAATCCGTCGCACCGACCGTGAGATAGACCAAGGACAGCGTGCCGGGCAAGTACGCTGGTTGAAATCCATCTTGATAGGCACTGCCGTTCGTGTTCCCGGGATTCGGGAAGTCTGCGGTGGCGGGGCAATTCTCCCACCAGTACCCGCCCGAATACCCGCCCGCGTGGGCGTTCGGAGTGCTCAAGAGAACGAAAACCGAAACCGATGCAAACAACGCAAAAATCTTACCGAGTTTCATGACTGTCTCCCCTCCGTCAGAGTTACGCAAGCAAGCTCACTGATGACACTGAAACCAGCCGAACGATCCCGTTGCGCGGCAGTAGGGATAGTCGACAGGCGAGTAGATCAAAAGAGTATTGATGGCCTTGTCCGAGTAGGAGCAGGTGAGCAATGTGCCTGCTACGAAGGTGTTGGCGTCGTATGCGAATACACTCTGCAACGATAGCGTGCCTGTGTCGAAGAGAGGTCCAAGTCCGGCCTGGTAAGCGCTACCATTCGTGTTTCCGGTGATGGCAGGAAACGTTGCAGTGGCCGGGCAGTTGGCCCACCAGTATCCCCCCGAAAAAGCGCCCGCCTGGGCGTTCGGCGTGCTCAAAAGGCCCAAAAACAAGATCGACACCAAGAACGCAAAACGCATGTGCATGCAGTAACCCCTCCTTTTCTCTTCGTATGAAACGCAACAGCCAGGCCCCGCGCCGGTGGCGGCCGCCCGCGTGGGCCCCGATCTGAAGACACAGCCCGCCCGCAGTTGTCGCAGCCCAAACGTAAAGTTCTTTGGGGATGCCGAGATCGCCGCCGCCTTCGTTGAGTTGACGAAGTCAAGGCCCTCCGGGTACAAGAGCGGCGGCTGAAGCGAACCCAGGAAGCGACGTTTGTCGCTGGGGTGTAGCCGGCCTTGGAGAAAGCCTTCGGCGAGGATTTCAGTATGGGACGGGAGGGAACGCTGCCGCAAAGCCGGCGACGAATCTGCAGTGACAGCGTTCAGCGCCGGGCAACCTGAAGCCGCGCTGACCTTGGTGAGAGCGGTCTTCGGCGCGCTGGTCGCCGGCGCTGCGCCCGCGACCAACCTTGGTGCTCGAGCTGGCGTACCTCCAGCAGACCCGGCGCCGACACGGCGGTGATGCGGTAGGTGTTCCTGTAGCTGTTCCTAGAGGCTTGGCGTCCACTCCCGCGCAGAACGAACCGAACCAACTTTGGGCCATCCGAGAAGGCCCGTCTGGACGGTGTCAAATTGGCGTGCGACCCCAGCGGGATTCGAACTGGCCGACAGACACTCCCGAAAACTTCAGTCGTGGCGCGGCCTTGCGCGATTTTGTGAGTGATGTCGACCGGTGGGCCAGGGGACCACGTTCACGGTGGCGTTGCCGGCGGGCCGGAGTGCCTCGTTGCCGGCAGACGCCGGCGCGACGGCGCACAAGCCCGGCGACCCGACCAGGCAGGCCTACGTGCTGGAAGCGTTGCGCTGGCTGCCCGATCCGGTGGCCGCCGGGCACGACATCGCGCCCGTCAACGACGTGCAAGCGGCCTCCGCCGCGCCGGAGACAATCCCCGTATCGTCGTCGCCGACGACAACCCCGACATGCGCGAGTACATTGGCCGCCTTCTGACCGGGCGCTGGGCGGTGGAGACGGTGGCCGACGGTGTCCAGGCGCTGGGGGCCATCCGGCAGCGGCGCCCGGACCTGGTGCTCACCGATGTCATGATGCCGAATTTGGACGGCTTCGGTCTGCTCCGCACGCTGCGAGACGATCGGGAAACCGCCAGCATCCCGGTCATCATGCTGTCGGCGCGGGCCGGCGAGGAGTCGCGTGTCGACGGGCTGCAGGTGGGCGCGGACGACTATCTGCCCAAACCGTTCTCGGCGAAAGAGCTGATCGCCCGGGTGACCACACATCTCGAGCTGGGCCGGATGCGGAACCAGGCCGAGTCGGCCAGCCGCGCCAAGGACGAATTCCTGGCCATCCTGGGCCACGAGCTGCGCAACCCCCTGGCGCCCATGCTCACGTCGTTGCGCCTGCTGCAGATGAAAGGAATACGCACGGCCGAGCTGGAGGTGCTCGAACGACAGGTCGGCGCGCTCATGCGGCTGGTGGACGACCTGATGGACGTCTCACGCATCACACGCGGCAAGATCGAGCTGCGCAAGAGCCGCTTCGAGCTGTCCCGGATCGTGCTCCAGGGTCTGGAGACGGCCGGCCCGCTCCTGGAACAGCGCCGTCACCCGGTCGATCTGCGCGTGCCAGTCGAGGGGCTGGCGGTCGAGGGGGACCCGGACCGGTTGTCGCAGGTGGTGTCGAACCTCTTGACCAACGCCGCCAAGTACAGCGACGCCGGCAGCGCAATCCTGGTGACCGCCGAACGGGTCGACGGCCGGGTGCAACTGCGCGTCCGCGACCGTGGGATCGGCATCCCGGCCCAGATGCTCACGCAGGTCTTCGAGATGTTCGTGCAACAGCCCCAGGCTCTGGATCGGGCCAAGGGCGGCATCGGCCTGGGTCTGACGATCGTGCGCAGCTTGGTCGAGCTTCATCAGGGCCGCGTGTGGGCAAACAGCGACGGCCCCTGCACCGGTAGCGAGTTCGTAGTCGAGCTGCCATTGGTCTCGACCGCGCCAATGGCGGAACAGCCTGCCATCCTGCCCAGCGTCGACCACCCGGCGCTCTCGGCGAACGGCCACGCGCGCATCCTAATCGTCGACGACAACCAGGACGCCGCGGAATCACTGGCCGAATTTCTGGCGGAGTGCGGGCACCTGGTTCGGACCGCTCACGACGGTCCCTCTGGGATCGAGTTGGCAGCCTCCTTCAAGCCTACGATCTGCCTGATTGACATCGGCCTGCCGGTGATGGACGGCTACGAGGTGGCCCGCCGCCTGCGGGCCCTGGAGGGCCTGCCCACGGGCGTCCGCCTGCTGGCCGTCACCGGCTACGGGCAAGGGGGCGATCGCAGGCGCTCCAGCGAGGCCGGGTTCGACGATCACCTGGTCAAGCCGGTCGACCTCGAGCAGCTGGCCCGGTCGCTGTCGAACTGACGTTCTCGTGGCGCTCCCTCGACGCCACTGCCGAATCAACCGGCTGGGACCGGAATCTTCGCGAATCCCGGTCACAAACTCGGCTCAGGTTTCGCTTTTCCAATCTGTATGTCCCGGTTTGGGAAGGCGCGCGCCGACGCGCACGGCGCCGAACATCACACTCCCTGGATACTTCATTAGGGCGACTGCTTGATCGGGATGTCCCTGCTCCCGGACGCGACCGCTGACGTCGTGATCTCCGATCCGCCGTACGACGCCGAGGCACACACAAGCCAGAGGCTGGTCGCCCGTGATGGCGGCAAACTCGAAGTCGAGGTGTTGACGTTCCCGCCGATCACTGAAGAGCAGCGGGCCGAATCCGCGCAGCACATGGCGCGGCTCGCTCGCAGAGGGATTCTGGTCTTCTGCCAGGTCGAGGCAGCGATGAAATGGCGCGCGGTCCTTGAGCATGCAGGCGCCAGCTACAAACGGACCTGCGTTTGGGTGAAGCCGGACGGCAAACCGCAATACAGCGGCGATCGCCCGGGATCGGGTACGAGTCGATCGTCGCATGTCACGCGCCCGGGCGCAGCCGGTGAAACGGCGGCGGAAGGCACGGCGTGTTCATCGTGATCAGAGGCGGCGATCCACGCACGGCGCACCAGACTCAGAAGCCGATCGTCCTCATGGAGATCTCGTCCGCCTGTTCTCGGACCCAGGCGAGGTGATCCTCGACCCGTTCGCTGGCTGCGGCACGACCGGAGAGACGCATGCGCCGAAGACCCTGCCCTTCCCCGCCTCTCCGTCGGGAAAGAAGGGTTGACTTGCGGGGACCAGAGCGATGCTGCTCGTCGAGAAGGGCCTGGGACGCCGAAGCCAAACGCTGCCGCGAGAGCAGCGTAGCCGTGGCCTCGGTCTACCTCAAGCGCGATACCTGGTACCTGCAGGTCATCGATGCTGGCGGCCGGCGGCGCTGCATCGCCTCGACGGCGGGCACGAAGAAACATCTTCGCGGCTACCTGCGCCCCGCGTTCACCAGCGAAGTGCCGCGCGTGCTCGCCAACCTGTCAGATCCAGTGACGCGAGGTGATGCACTGTCAAAGACCGGCGTACGGGGGGGATGCTCCTTCCTTCATCGGAACGATGGTTTGCACCAACGTGCCGCCCTCCTCCCTTTGACCCGGAATGTAGACCGAACCGGGCCAATCGCGTAACCCGGGCAATAGCCAGGACTGCGCCGTCGCCGCGTCCTGATGCTCGATCTCCACGACGCACATCGTGGTCCTGCAATCGGTCGACCGGATGCGAGAGCCGGGAGGCAACGCCTGGCGAATGGCGCCGTCGATCTTCTCGAGCGCGAGGCGGCTCCACTCCGGGTCCTTGGCTTCCTTTGCGAAGGCGGCCAGCACAGTCTCGGTCACTTGCTCCTGGCTGAGCCGCTTCTGCGGGACTTTGGCGGGCTCTTCCGCGTGTTCGGCCGGGACCGGCTCCGTCGGAGCGCCCTTTGCGGACGCCGCGATCGCCGCGCGGGCCAGCATCCTTCCAATCTCGTCCGCCCGTTGAATCGGCTGGCTGCTGGATACACTCTCGCGGCTCTCCGCCGCGCTTTGTACGGAAGCACGAAGCTCATCGAGCTCGCGGCGGGTCTGGCGCTGGTTGTACCTGACGACGGCAATCATCGCGGCGAAAGGCAGCGCTGCCAGAAGGACGTAGGTTGATTTGCGCATGGGAGTCTCGCTTTCGTTCGTTGACGACCGTCGCGGACCCGGCGGCCATGCCTCCGAATCCGCGACGGTACGTCGTGTCCTATGGTCCGATCACTGCCAGACGAGGCCGATCCAGTTCGCCGGCGCCAGGCTGGCCTTCACGACGAGCGCGCTCCCCGCGAACAGCGGAGGCGTGCCCAGGGCCAGCGTGTTCACAGCGAGCCCTGGCTGCTGGCCGACGACCAGCGTCCCGACCCATGCCGCGTTGCCGACGCCATTGGAGACGATCGCCCGGAAGTTGCTGCTCTGGCTGATGCCTCCGGTGATGGAGAGCGGGCTGCTCGATTGAAACGGCACCTGCCCGGTCGCGGCGAGCTGAAAGGTCGCATCGTTCCTACGCGCGTCCCAGCTGCCGGGAAGGATGTTGAAGAACTGTTGCTGGCTGCCGGTGTCGGCCGTGAAGCTGCTGCCCGGCGCGCTGCTCACATTGGCAACCGCCGCCCGACCAACCAGACCGACCACGGCAACCAACACCATGGCAAACAACCCTTTGCGAATCTTGGTATTCATTTTCGTGCCTCTCGTTTTGTGGTTTTAGATAGGTACCAACAGTGTGACCAATGGTCCGCGGCCCTCGGCCACCTCTCGTTCTAACGCGGCCACTATGTTCAATTGAACACGCCCGGTCAATGAAAGCGGCCAGCCACCATCGTAGTAGTCGAACGGTTCAGAACGTAACCTTGGTCGCGCGCGGCTCGTCCACGATATCCAATGGGCTCGGTTCATTTCCTTCTCGCATTGCGCTCTTGAGCGCCCGCACGTCGAGCCCGTCCGCAAGCACCCGTTCGATCCAGCGCTCCCGCGCGGCGCGCGGAAGGCGGCCGACCAGGAGAAGATGAGTCGCCGAAAGGGCGCGCCCTTCGGGGTCGCGCCGCAGGAACAGCGCCCTCAACTCTGGCAACTGCCATCGATTGGCGATGATCGAGAACGCGTGCAGCGTGGTCCGCGCCACGCCGACCTGCCGGGCGCAGACCTCCATCGCCGGCAGGCCACCCGACGCACGCCGGTTGGTCGCTGCCCGCGCCAGTAAGGCCAGACGATACGCCTGCTCGGCTTCGGCGCTCCTGACCTCGTCGCCAGCACGCCGAACGTCGGCGATCAACTCTTCGAGATCGGCAGGCAGTGCTGCACCAACGTCGTTCGCGGCATTATCGCCGCGCGCACCATGAACCCGATCAGCTCGCATGACTCTCCCCCACGGAAGTCGGCCGCCCCGACACGACTCAATCGTTACCAGATTGTTCGCGTCAATTTCGCACGGCAGTTTACGGTTCCCTCAACAGCCGCGACGGTGCTTACATAAACCTGATCGATGCATTGACATTCATCCCAACGTGTTAGGCCCAACAATTGAAGACAGCTCCGCAACGGCTTTGAAACGAGTCGGTTGCTATGACAGCGTGACAATCCGCATGGCATCGCTTCCATGCCGCTAGGGAGAAGTCGGCGTTGCGAGGGCGCTCCTTTGTGCGAGCAATTGGGCCAAGCATCAAGGGCAAAATTATTTGCCTCCCCTCCCGCGAGGCCATGTCTACTATAGCAGACACATGGTCAGCCGGCGAGCGGGCTCAGCTCTTCGGCCTGGGCCGGCGTAGTCAATCCTTCGGCTCCAGCTGATAGCTCGAGCTTTCGCGCGAGGAGTATGCCCGCGTCAGCCCGCGCAGCCGCCACTGAAATCGATGGAGAGGACAGGAAGTTCAAGGGCCCATTTCTGCTCGACGCCTCTCAGCGCCCGCAAGTCTGAGAACACCTGGTCTGTCAACTGCGGGGCCCGCCCAGCTCGCCATGGAGCCCCTCCCGGCGGAGACCCGCTTCCCTTCGCGGATGTGAGTCAGGTCCACGTGTGCACGCAGGCATTTTAGGCCTCTGATCGTCGGCAGAGGCGCCCCCAAAGCACCCTTGTCCGTCCGGAGCTGTCGTGGTCACTTCGATGTTCCCCCGAGTGTAACAAGTGTGGCGGTCGGCTGTCAGTGCCGGTCGCCGGTCCGCCGCCAGAGCGCCGAGGTGGCCGGCGTTACCGCCGCCGCCAATCGTGCCCGCCAGCAACCGGTTGAGCGTGCGCTCCACGTGGTCCGGCGGGACCAAATAGATGTCATCACCGACTTCGCGCAGACCTGGCGCCTCGGCGCAATACGGAGACGGTCAATGTATGCAATGCCATGTTCATGGTATGGCCCCGCGTGATTGGGGGGCGCCACGCTGTCGAACATGATGAATGTCGCGGCGGGCGTGGATCCTGGCTCGGCCGCGGGTGCCGCCGGTGCGCGATCCGATCGCCCACCGGCTCCGACGCTCGCCGTCGGGCGTCGGAGTGGCCCGTCGGGTCCGTCTGCCTGAGGCCGCTACCTGTGTGCGAAGGGGGCAAGTTTTTTTGCCTTTGTTGGCGCCGTCGTCAGCGTGCGAAAAGGATCGGCAAGCGATCGTCATGAGGCGGCAAGCGCCTGACGCGGGCCCGCGCGGTGCCCTGTCGTTTCCGAGCAGCGGAGCCTGATGAAGTTGCGAATCTGTTTGATCGACGATGACGAATCCATACGCGCCGACGTCGCGCGCGCGGTGGAGCTGGCAGACAACGGGGTGGTGATGACGCCGTTTGGGAAGCCGCGCGACCTGCTGGAGGCGATCGAGCGCAGCGACGGTTTCGACGTCGCGCTATGGATCTGGGGCTCCCCGAGATGAGCTGCGTCGTGCTCGTCCGCGAGCTGCGGTGGAGGCGGGAGGCACTTCCCGTCCTGGCATTCACGGTTTGAGACGATGACGAGGGCTCTTCTCGGCCCTGCGCGTGGGGCCCATCGGCTACATCACGAAGCGAACGTCAGTCGGCCAGCTGGTCGAGGCCATACGCCGCGCCGTGCAGGGCGAGGCGCCGCCCAGCTCCGAGCGTCAGCCGTCGTGTGGTCGCAAGCTTCTGGCTGGCGCCCTGTCGGACCGCTGCGATCGGCAGCAATCTCACGCCTCGGGAGCGCGACGTGCTCGAAGTGTTGTGTAGTGCGGCCTCATATCGAGAGGCGGCCACGCTGCTCGGCATCACCGAGGGGGCCATCCAGACGCACGTCAAGAGGGTCTACAGTAAGCTCGGCGTCAACAGCAAGGCAGAGGCCGTGCGCTTGGCGTTCACGAAGGGGACTCCCGTTCATTGGTAATCCGTCGGGCGGCGCTGCCGCCTCGCGCGCCCACAAGAAGGCGCTCTCGATGGGGAGCGCGACAGCGCACGCGGCCCTGCGCATGCCCTCGAGCTGGATCGCGCTGAACGCGATGGGGTTCGTGCTGATGGCGCTGCTGCGCATTCCAGCCTTCGCCCGGGCAACCGCGGTTTCGTTCGCGCTGGGGGCGCCCGCCACGGCGGTTATATTGCTCACGTCGCCGCAGCCACCGTCACCTATCGCGTGTCCGGGATGTCGAGCGCGTTTACGTGGCCGACCTGATCGAGGGACTGACGACCGAAGCGTTCGACCGCCTCCCCCTGTGGAATCCTGTGGAGGGGATGTCGAGCGCCTGCAGCCTACGTCGCTGCATCTTGAGCTGCGTGTAGAGCGCCCTGTACAGATAGCCGCTGGAGCAACCATACGCGCGCCGCACCTGGGTGCGGTCGCTGAAGTTCTCGCACGCCCACACATGGTCCGCCGACACCGTTCGGTGGTCTGGTACCCCTTGTGGAGGCCGCGCACGGATTCGGTCAAGGGACGACCCCAGGGGCAGCATGAGACCGCGAGACCTGCATCGAAGATCTCCTGCCCCCCGTTTGCTAAGGAGCAAGCGCGAGCGTGGGCAGTAGCACCGGAACGGGAATGAGATTTGACGACATGACGCAAGGACGACGGCTGAACAAGGGCGAAATCGTCAACGTTCAGTGGCAGGTCGACGATGGCTCCAAACGTTGACCGACGATTTCACCGACTTCACCATCACCGACGTCGCGTTCTACTAGCCGTAAGCCCAGAAGTGATCATGACCACACACCGGATCGAGACTGGACCACGGTCTGCGTATGCAGCAGCGGCACTCGAATGTGCACCCGGGTGCCCGATGGACCCGAGTCGATCACCATGGTGCCCATGAGTGCGTCGGTGCGGACGCGGACGTTCGCTAAGCCGCCCTGGCTATCCTTCCAGTCGGTCACTTGCATACCACGACCGTCGTCCAGCACCTCGACTTTCACCTCCTCGACTGCGCCGTTGATATGCACCCCGACTCGTCGAGATTGAGCATGGCGAGCCGCGTTCCTCACCAACTCCGCGACGATGTGCTCAACTTCCGTCCACACGGCCGCATGCTCCTCGGTGTTGATTTCGCCCGCAGCCGTGAAGTCGAGAGGCAGCTCTCGGCAAAGATCGCGGCAACGGTCCCGCAGGAGTATCGTCGCCTTGCTCCAGGTCAGCGGCTCGCCGCGGAGGCAGAGCACTACGTCCCGCAGGTGATCGAGTGCATTCACGACCCGTTGTTCGAACCCCAGCATGTTGCGCTGGCCGACAGCGCCCTCGTGTTCGTGTGCAAGGACGCGCGCTCGCCAGAGCAAAGCCGATAGCTCCGCGGCCACACCGTCGTGCAGATCGCGTGCGATTCGGATGCGCTCTTGCGCGACTTGCAGATCGCCGAGGCTGACTTTCAGATCGGCCTCGCGCCGTCGGCTAGCCTCCAGCTCGTCGTAGGTGCGTCCGACGATGAGATAGAACGCTACTCCGATGACCCCACCCAGCACCGCGACCAAGGCAGCGCCAACGTCGCCTAACAAGGTGAATGCCGCCGCTACCGCAGCCGGGCCCGCGATGATGACAGCCAAGTTCCGACGCGTGACCCCTACACCGGCGGTCAGCACTACATGAAAGACGTAGAAGAGCCAGACGAAGTGGATGACATTGCGCGACCAAATGATGAACAGCGCGCACAACGCCTCGGTGGCCAATCCTTCGATCAGATCCGCGAAGTAATACGCGCGTGAAAGACCGGTGGCTCGAAAAATGAGGGTCGCTATACCGACGCTCAACAGTACCAACCCCGTAGCCGAGACACCGAGTCCGAACGGGACACCAGTCGCGCGGGCAAAGGCCGGAACCCGCAACAGCGCAACGAACACCACGCCCATAGCGTTGAGCGTGAGCCAGCTCGAAGTACTTCTCAACGCACGGTGGGCAGTGAGGTTTCCCATGTAGAGCAAGCCCGCGGACGTCATTGACCGGTGCGCCACACGCGGCCTATCCACGTCCGACGTCCCTTTTCGCAAATGCCACTCTCATGGCTTCCGCCTTGCTATTGACGCCCAGTTTGCCATAAATCCGCTTCACGTACGTCTGAACGGTTCCTTGCGAAATCCCGAGCAATGCCGCCGTCTCTCGATATGAAGCCGCGCCACACAACACTTCGAGCACGTCGCGCTCGCGCGGAGTGAGATCGAGCCCGACAGCATCGATCGAGGAAGATGCGAGCCAAAACTTGGCCACGACTCGGCGGCTGACAGTCGGACTGAGCGGCGCAGCACCTTGTGCAGCGGCGTGCACCGCATCGATGAGGTGCTCCACGGTCGTGCGCTTGGTGATATAGCCCACGGCACCAGCCCGGAGTGCGGAGAAGACCGCGTCGTCGTCGTCCCGCACCGTGAAGGCGACGACCGGTAACGCCGGGCACCGGCGCCGCAGCTCGGCGATAAGAAGGTCGCCATTCATCTCGGGTAGTCCGAGATCCACCAAGGCGACATCGAACAAGTCGCCGCGACCGACGGCCCCCAGGAGCTCGCTCGGTCTGCTGAAGGCCACCATGGTCATACCTCGATCAGCGAGCTCCACGGCGCGCACCACGTCGACGCGTATCGATTCGTCATCATCGACGAAGCAGATCCGCAGATTCGTCATCGCCATCATGCCTTCTTTGCACGACCGCCGTCATCAAGGCAAGACCCATCTCGGAATGTCCGGCGGACCGCGGGCTCCCAACGCCGCGAGACCGGCGCGCACCACGATCGAGGCGTCGCCGATCACGCTCCTTACCATGAACATGGGAGGCCTTCGTTGTGACCGCGCGCAGAGTGTCCATTGGCGGTGCCATGACTATGGGCCGGTTGGCCGTATCAACCATGAACATGCTACCCACTAACAATGATTGACGACGGTCAATTGTCGCGTCGCGCTTTCGGCTTTGACACGTTAGTTGACGGACGTAGTGTCGCTGGCGTGACACGAGTTTGGCCTGGGGTCGGAGGCGTGCTATCAAATTAGGAATGGAGCCGGTGTCGGTGGGTAGGGTGCTGATTGTCGAGGATGATGACGCGCTCTCGCGCGCGCTGGAGTCGTTCGCGTCGCGTCGCGCCGCCACGGTTTATCGCGCGGCGACCATGGCGCGTGCCCTGGAAATCCTGAATGACTTCGACGTGGACGTGGTGATGCTCGACATCGGACTGCCCGACGGCAGCGGCGAGCAGTTGCTGGGCGTCCTCGCCGAGAGGGCCATATTCACGCGCGTCATCGCCGTCAGCGGGTCCGCCGACCCCGTGATCGCGTTTGCGCTCGCGCAGGCCGGCGTGCGCCGGTTCGTCACAAAGCCCCTGAACCTGGATGAGCTGGAGCGCGCCTGGGATCAGGCGCTAAGGGAAGCACCCGACCTGCGCCCCTTCATCCGTGCCTGCGTCGGGCACAGCAATTTGCACGAGCTCGAGGGGCTGGTGCGCTACGAGATGACCGGCGAGGCCATGGCCGCGTGTGGGGGCAGCCGCCGCAAGGCATCCTCGATCCTGGGCATCTCACGGCAATTGCTGCAGCGGATTTTGCGCCAGCGGGACTGAGCGAGCCCATCCACGACGGATTTCTCGAAGCGCAACGTGTTTGCAATCGAAAACATGAGCGTCATCCCCATCTATTTGCTGGCTGTACGTAAATCAGTTGTACCGGTAGGTCCGATGAAATGACGTTTCTCCTTCGTTCCGTCTCTCCGTTGTCGTGTCTTCATGACGGCGCGCCGCTCTGACTTCGGCACGCCCTCACGTATCGAAACGGACGCCGGCGTGGATATTCCCTTTCCGTTTTGCCAGTCGTTGGCGCCCTCGGGGAAAGCGCGGCGGAATCGGACCGAGTGGAGAGACTGGCCGCTTCTCAGGTTGCTCCTTTCGGACTAGAGTCGGACGTGGTCATGGCGTCGCGCGACGTGGAGGAACAGAGGGCGGCCCGGGAGCTGGCGGCCAGCTATTCCAACTATGGCGAGGGAGTCCTCGCCGCCGCACGCCTCTGCTTTCGCGTCGCTTTGACCGTGCGGTTCTTTCTCTTGCCGGGGCCGTGGCCCACCGGCACATCGGCGCGGCTCACCTTGCAGATCGCGTCACTGACCGTCACCACGCTGTTCTCGCTCTGGGCAGCGCTACGCGCCCGGCGGCGTGCGTTCGGACCGGCCAGCCACGTGATCTCGGCGATCGGCGACATCGCGCTGTGCACGGTATCATTGTCGTCGACGATGCTCTGGCCCGAAGTCGGCTACACAGGCCTGCTGAGCAAGCCGGACGTCGCGTTCCTGTGCGTGCTGGTGTTCGCCGGCGCACTTCGTTTGGAGAAGACCGCTATCGTGGCGTCGACGGTCGCGAGCCTGCTCGCGTTCGTCACGCTCGTGGGTTGGGATCTGAGGCTGAATGCGCCGCGAGCCGTGTATCGCGCCCAAGATCTGCAGATGACCGCGATCCTGATCGGCGTCGCCGGCGCCGCGGCCTGGTTCTCGGCGCTTGCAGTCCAGCGCGCTCTCGCACGGGTGGCGCGCGAAGCGACGACCCGCTCGCGCGCCGAAAACCACCTGCGCGAGGTGCTGCGCGATCACCACGACGTCCGCACGCAGTTGAGCTCGGCACGGCTTCACCTGGATCTGCTGCTGTGCGAGCCGCTGTCGGAGCCGCTGCGCGGGCACGCCGCCGCTGCCGCGAGCGCGATCGCCGACATCGCCGGCGTCGCCGAAGGGATCCGTCGCCGCACATACAGCGAGCTCTGCGCCAACGAGGAGCTGACCAGCGTCGAGCTCGAGCCCCTCCTCCGCGACACGATCGCGAGCGTCGCCACGCGTTTCCCCGCGGTGACGCTGCGGTGCACGCCGGCACCGCGCCTGGCCGTAGCCCTGTTCGGCGGCGGCCGCGGACTGGTGCACGTGATGGCGAACCTGCTGGTCAACGCGTGCGAGGGGAACGGCCGGCAAAGCGCCACCGCGGTGGAGTTGCGCGCTGCCCTCGACCCGGCGCGCCCCGGCTTCGTAAGAGTCGAGATCAACGACGACGGCCCGGGGTTTTCCGACGAGATGTTGCGCGGCGGCGCGCGCCAGGGCCTGAGCACCAAGGCCGAGGGCGCCGGGCTCGGCCTCGGTCTGGTGCAGGGATTGGTCGAGGCAAGCGGTGGCGAGCTGCGGCTCGGCAACCGCTCCACCGGCGGCGCGCAAGTCTCGCTCTGGTTCCGTTCGGCGCGCGGCACAAAGCCCAAACCAGCGCCGGCGTCGCTGCATCTGCCGCTCGGTTGACTCACCCGCGCCGGTGCGCGCGGGCCCCGTCCCCGCCGAGTCATGTCGGTCCCGTCCTGGTTCCGCGAGAGTAGGTTGACGAGAGGGCGGCCCAGGTCGCCCTCTCGTCGACGGCCCCCCCCAGATGGATAGGACGTTAAAGAGCGAGATAGGCGGCGGCCTCTCGATCCGTGGTGCTTGGAGCAGCCAGGGGAGGTTTCGCCAAAGCAGCGGCGGCGCAGACCTCCTCAGGTTCCCGGCCCATTCTGCCGACACGCTTGGCGCTCGGCTGAATCCTACTTTCCAGACTCATTTTCTCGAATGGAGACGCGGCCTGCGCCAGATCGTTGTCCTCATCGCTCTCGGTATCACAGCGGCCGGCTATGGCTGCGGCAGCTCCGGGAGCGGGTCGACTGGAAGGGACGGAAGCACCGGAAGCGGCGGTAGCACCGGCAATGGCGGCAGCACCGGCACTGGCGGCAGCGGCGGCCGCACTGGCAGCGGCGGCAGCACCAGCAACGGTGGGACCACCGGGGCCGGAGACAGCGATGGCGGGACTCCATCCTGTGGCACGCGCACCGACCCCAACAGCGGCGACGGCTGCAACACGGTGGCAACCACTGGTCCTTGCGTAACTGAGACACTGAACACGGCGGTGACGTGGACGATCCGCGCCGGGCGACCCTGGTGATCACGAGCGGTACGGGCGGCACTTTCTCGGTCCAGATCGTGCAGCAGTCGGGGACCACCATCGACCGTCAAAGCGGCATGGCGGTGACGGCGGGCGGACAGGTCACTTTCACGCCAAGCTGTCCGGCTCCGTCGGCGGATGGCGGGCCGGCCAATGGCGGAACCGAGCCTTATGTGGCGACTGCGACGACGTTCGCCCTCTACGAGAGCAACAACAACGATGAGACTCGCGTCGAGGTGTACATGAAGCGCTGACCGGGCTCGCGGGTTCGGGCAGCGGCTCTCGTCTGCAGGAGGCAACAGCGCGCTAGGCGGCGCCGCCACTGCTGGTGGATCGCAGAGCGGTAGCCTCACGACGATGATTCTGTTCGTCGCGATCGCCTTCGCAATGCTTCTGCGGTCCCGCCGCCGCCTGTAGGTGCACCGCTCTCGAATAGAATCAATGCGATAACGGTGCGGAGCGTCTCACGTCGGGCGCGAGGACAATCGGGTCCCGCCAGAGATAATCGAGCGCATCACGCAGCTTGCGATGTCGGGAGTCGTGCGGCTCCATGCGGAACGCCTGCGCGAGTGGGAAGCGTTCGGTGCCAACCTAGCGGGGCGGACGAATTAGGGCAACTAAAACCGTCAATACCGCTGAGTCACTGCGCATTGCCCGGGGTGGGACCCGCTTCATATACGTTGCCCGCCGTGTCGATTGCCCACAATTGGCTCGGCCCTATCGTCGTCCCGTTAACGGTATTCGGAATCGCGTTCGACCAGGCTATCTGGGCAATTGGAGCGAGGAGGTGCGCGGTACCGGCGACCAAGGTCCACGTCGTGTTTCCTTGGCCGAGCGCAGTCCCATTCCAGAAGTATGTCTGGCCGCTGGCGCCGACGACATAGTGATCGGTGACGTAGGTTATGTCCTCCGGAGTACTAACAAACTGGAACTGTTCGCCGTCGAAGACAAACAGCAGACCCTCAGTCTGCCCGGTTTGGGCATAGATCCATGGATTCTGAATGACCCCGTTCCCATTGACGTCGCTGAACAGCGTGATTTCCTTTGCGGCGTTCGCCTCAGAGGCTCCCACCTGTTGCCACTGTGTGTTGTTAAGGGCGATCGTGTTATTCGGAATATCAACAAATTCTGTCGTGTCCAAGCGATAGATGGCAGCATTTGGATTGCCGCCGCATCCGATGCCCCAGACCGTGAAACTTATCGCACCGCCAGTGTCTCCCGCCGTCTTGAACATGACGCCAGTCGGTGTGTCGTCATCCAGCGTTTGCGCTATCGACGTCAGGCAAGCCCCTTGGCGGAGGATTGTCGTGTTGAACGGTCCATTCCACCCTCCCGGTCCCTCTGGCGTGTGTCCGTCACCGTTGAGAAGCCAGATCTGGCTCCCGGTGGTGACCGTCGCGTGCCCCTCCAAGTCGATCGTCAGATCGGGTGCGCGGCCGTTGCTCGGGGGGGTCACCCAGACGGGGCGGCAGAGAATCCCCTGACACGACCGCTGGGTGGGGCTCATATAGTAAATATTGTCTGTGTCAGGGGCCGGCCCACACGACAAAGCCCAGGGTACGTTGTTTGGACCCACCTTAAGGTCGCAGGCCTTGAAGGTAGTTCCATTGGTACGGACACCAACAATCTGGTTCCATTGCATCGTCTGGGCGCGCGCTGGTTGTGAGAGGGAAATGCCAGCGGTTGCGACGACGCCCATACTCAATCGAACCCACCTGGCACTCGCAGGATGCGTACGCATGTGACCTCCTCTTTTTCAGAGCTACCGAACATTCATTAAAGGCGCTGCAAGCGGCCGACAAGATGCAAAAAAACTTGCCCCCTCGGTTGGCCTGTCAGGCGCCACGGACACTGCCCCGCTCGCGCGACCTGGTGCCGTGGGCCGGACGTCGGTGGCGATGTGCCAGTGGAGACGCCAATTGCCCGATCCTGGGGTTCGTGAGCCAGCGTGTCGAACAGGCGGGCCACGGATCGCTCGCTGTCAGTTGCGATCACGTACTCCTTCATCCGAAGGGCCTTGATAAGGATCGCGCGCGCCGGGGTTTCCGGTGCTCGCCGAGGTCACGAAAGAAGATGGCGATCAGACCATATGGGGCGCCTGAGAGGAGGATGACGCGATCGCCGTGCGACCATCCGATCACCGTGCCGTCCTCCACGCGCGGATGCCGGTCGCTCGTCCTTTCGAGGAGGCGGACCGTGCCCAGGTGGATCAGCGTCGTGCACCCGCGAGCCTGAAAGAGGGAACCGCACGGTTATCACTTGCTCGATAGTCGAGTAAGTGCTATCTTGGGATGATAATGATCGCGAGCTTCGGAGACGAGGCCACCGCTGACCTCTTCCACGGGAATAATTCGGCGCGAGTCCGGCGTTTCCCGGCGGACGTCCGAACGCGGGCGATCCGCAAACTCGATATGCTGAACGCCGCCGCTCATATCATCGACCTTCGAGCGCCACCGTCGAATCACCTCGAGAAGCTGGCCGGCAATCTGGCCGGCTTCTGGAGCATCCGCGTCAACGACCAGTGGCGGCTGGTGTTCAGGTGGAACACGCAGGCGGAAGCAACCGATGTCCAGCTGCGCGACTACCACTAGCAGGAAGGGAAGGCGATAGAATGATTCCAGAACATCGAACCCCAACCCACCCCGGCGAAGTGCTGCGTGAAGAATTTCTCGAGGAGCTCGGGATCGCGCAGGTCCAGCTTGCGGAGAAGCTGGGCATCACCGTGCAGCGGGTGAACGAGATTGTGAAGGGCAAGAGGGGTATTACCCCTGAGACCGCCTGGCTATTCGCTGGCGCTCTCGGCACGACGCCTGAGTTCTGGATGAATCTGCAGGTCCAGTACGACCTTGCGCGGGCGCGGCCGGCGAAGAAGATCCCTCGTCTACGAGCGGCAGGCTGAGGCTCGCGCCATCGTGCCGTTTGTAGATGATGTTGGCGACTAGGGTGGCGGGTCGGCCCAGAGAATCCATGGCCAGGCTATCGATGCGCGCTTCAATTGCCCGACCGGCCAGGGGGCTCGGCCCTCTTGCAAGATCGCGCCGGATCTGCAGGAAATTAATTTTTGGGCGACACCCTGAATAGTCGCATGCGACGCGTCGGTGCCGATGGCGTGATAGCGACAGTCGCGGAAAATGGAGCCGGATCTGCCGGCGACGATGGTCCCGTCATCGCCGCAGAGCTGTCGGAGCCAGTCGAGGTTGCGGTGCGTCCGATGGTGCGATCTATGTGGCCGACACCAGGAACAATTGTGTCCGTCGCATAGGGAGCGATGGCATAACCACGACCGCTGCCGGGCCAATGTAGAGCTGCCTGCCGGCTTTGGGGGCGATGGCGGTCCTTCTACGGCAGCGCTGCGCGATCAACCTCACGGAATCGACATGGACGGCGCTGGCAATCTCTATATCGCTGATAGTCAGAACGCACGGTACGGATCGTCTGGCACTCAGGTGAGGGAATCCTGCTCGAGCGCCGCGAATGCGCCGTGCTATGGAACCTTGGCTTTCAGCTTTCGCCAACCTCCGGCTCTGTTGTTGGCGATGATCTGCTTGAACATGGCCTTGAGCGCGGTGGTGTTGATTTTCTCACCCTGACGAATGGCGATGGTGCGAGCGGTCTTGTTCTGGTGACCGCTGGTGACGAGTCCGTGCGGATCGGGCACGATCGCCCCGTCGTACACGAAGACATTCACCCAGGCTTTCGCTGCTAGGATGGCACAGATGTTTCCTTCCAGCGTGAAGTAGGGCTGGCGCGTGCGTTTGATGGTCTCGGCCACCTTCGGATCCGCTGCATGAACCAGCGCACGGATTTCACGGCAGATTACCTGTTGCCAGACCGGTAGGGCCTCGATGTAGGCGTCAACTCGTGGGTCGCGGCTGTTTCTCGTCACCGCCTGACCTTCTCATACCGCCCGTAGTACGACCAGGAGCCCCCACCATCGACGGCGCGCGGGTGGGCGACGCGTTCGCGCGCGGCAGTGGTGATGCGTTTGCCCTGTAACCGGCCTTGGATAGAGCGGCGAGCCGGCTGGCGTCGTGGGGCCCCGCGCTTCCGTGGTATGGGCGCCTTCATCGGTTATGGTGCTGGGAGGGGCCGGCGTAACCGGCTCGGCCCCCCGCCGAGTAATGTCAGCGCGCCGACCGCACTACCGG
>Ga0265342_10001719_pt1 | contig 20029 bp, 19 predicted proteins | sample 4CB327metaG_FD_203125 | JGI IMG/M metagenome (GOLD analysis project Ga0265342, IMG submission 203125) | Rhizosphere microbial communities from Carex aquatilis grown in University of Washington, Seatle, WA, United States - 4-CB3-27 metaG | ecosystem: Host-associated > Plants > Roots >... | reverse complement strand
AGCGACCCCATGCCGGTGCCGCAGATTCCGATCAGGTGAACCTTCATTTAGGCACGCATTCGGTGGATCCAGGAGCGAACTGAGTCGGAAACTTCTTCACTTCCATCTCGAAGGAGACGGTCAGGTCCCGGAAGAGCCCCTCGTCGCGACCGCCGACGCCTCCCGAGGTCTCCCACACGAGGTGGGTGACGACGCTCGAGCCGCAGGGATCGATGCGGCCGCGCTTGCGACCCTTGGCCTCGGCGCCCCACTCCTCGGCGGCGTCGCGCGTGCAGCGGCCGGTGGCGCCGCGGCAGTGCACCTCGACCACGTCGTACCAGTACGGCCCCTTGGGTCCGTACTCCGCGATGCGCATCGTCGGGTTCAGGCCGGCCGTGGGCCGCCCCTCGTGCGCGGTCAGGGTCAGCATGTGGTGGGTGCCCGGCAGGACGTCGATGTAAAAGCAGCTCTCGCCGGTGCCAGCGCCGAATCGCCCCAGCGTCGGCGAGTCGAGGACCGCGTCACCGCCCTCCTCGGCCCCGAGGCGGATCTCGAAACGCTTGTGGTCGGCGTCGGGCGGCGGGTTCTCCGCATGGTTGTCGCCGGGCGGGCGGCAGCTGCAGTGTCCGTCACCGCCCTTGCAGCGCGAGCCCGCCAGCGTCGCCGTCGTGGTGGCCGAGCCCGACCGGTGGCCTACCGATTCGCGCCCTTCGCCCGGCGAGCTCGGGGTCGCCCCCGACGACGCGCTCGAGGTACCCGCGCACCCCGCGGCGCCCACGCCCGTGGCCGTGAGGATCGTGAGCGCCGTCAGCGCGGCAGAGGCGAACGCCCCGCGCATGAGCAACCCCGACGTCGCCACTGGCGTCTTATCACGCGACCCCCACGGTTGGAGTGTGGGGTCAGTCATCGGTTCGGGAGGTTCCACATGCGGTCGAGCCCATCATCCGAGCACACCCGCCATGGTAGACGGCGGAGCTGTGCTTACGTACCATAGTTTTCTCATGTCGCGTTTCTTTCACGGGGGTAGACCCCGGATCCTCGGCGGCGGCCGCGCCCTCGTAAACGCCGTCGCAAATTTGGCGCTAACCGTCATGCTCGGCGTCGTCCTTGCCGCGGGCCTGACGGGCTGCGCTGGCGGCGACGACGTGACCAAGCCGATCACCTATTCGCTGACCGCCAAGCAGAACTACGAAAAGGGTCTGGCCGAGCTCAAGGACGAGAACTACCCCGAGGCACAGAAGTATTTCCAGTTCGTGAAGCAGAAGTTCCCGTTCTCGAAGTTTGCTGTGCTGGCCGAGCTGGCGATCGCCGACACCCAGTTCGCGCGCGGCAACTACACCGAGGCGGTCGACAGCTACAAGGCCTTCATCCGGCTGCACCCGACGCACGAAAAGGTCGAGAGCGGCTATGCCGCCTACAAGGTCGGCGAGTGTTACTACAAGGACATGCCAGACGACATCTGGCTGCTGCCGCCGTCGTACGAGAAGGATCAGTCGGCAGTGAATGACGCACTCCGCGAGATCGACGACTTCCGCCGGAAGTATCCCGATTCGACGTACCAGAAGGCCGTCGAGCCGTTCCGCAAGGAAGTGTTGAAGCGCCTGGTCGACCACGAGGTCTACATCGCGCGCTTCTATCTGGGCCGCGACAAGACCAAGGCGGCGGCGCGCCGGCTCGAGGGCGCGATCAAGCGATACCCGGGGTCGGGGCGCGAACCGGAGCTGCTGTTCGCGCTCGGGCAGACTTATCTCCAGATGGGCGATCCGGCCCGTTCCAAGGACAGCTTCACGCGCGTGGTCAGCGAGTTCCCCGCGGCCCCGCAGGCGCGCCGTTCGGAGCTGTACCTGGAGTTCATCCACAAGCGCTACGGCGAAAACCCGCAGGCGCCGCCGCCACCCGGCACGGCGCCCGCCGCGACCTCGACGCCGAGCCCGGCTAATGGATGACCGCCTCCGCGAGCTCTTGAATCGCGGGCGCGAGCACTACCTGGCGCGCGAATACGACCGCGCCGAACGTTGCCTGTCCGAGCTGGCGCGCGAGCAGCTAGCCTACGCCGACGTCTACGACATGCTCGGCGTCATCTACCACCAGCAGGGCCGGTTGATCGACGCCGAGACGGCCTTCAAAGAGGCGCTGCGCATCAACCCCGCGTACACCGAGGCGGCCTTGAACCTGGCCGTTACACTGAACGATCTCGGCAAGTACCGCGATGCCAAGGAGATCTACGAGCGCGCCATGGCGGCGTCGAAGAACTCGCCGCGCCATCTGGATCCGTTCGCCAAAGGGAAGATCGCGAACATGCACGCCGACGTCGGCGCGGCCTACCACGCGGTCGGCCTCTTCGAGGACGCGGTGCGCGAGTACGAGCGCGCGCTCGCGCTTTGCCCGAAGTTCGTCGACATTCGCACCAAGCTGGGCGCAACGTTCCGCGAGATGGGCAACATCGTCGCGGCCGTGCGCGAGTTCGAGCGCGTCAAGACCGAGAACCCGCGCTTCGCCGGCGGGCGGCTGCACCTCGGCCTCAGCTACTACGCGCAGGGACGCCGGCAAGAAGCGGCGGCCGAATGGCAGCAGGTGCTGGAGATGGCGCCCGACAACAAGTCGGCTCAGATGTACCTGGCGATGGTGCGGCAGAGCCCGCAGCCGATCGGAGCGCTGCGCACGCGCACGCAGGACGGGGCGATCGTTGAAGACGGACAGCTGGGCGACGGGCAGGTCACCACGGTCGATCTGACGCCGGCCGCGGTCGAGGAGATGCCGGCGGCCGAGTCCGGACCGCCGCCCGGCACGCCCAGGCTCATCCCGACGGACACCCAGGTGACCCAGTCCTACGTCGCCCAGGATCTGGCCGAGGATCTACCCGCCGCCCCGCAGGCAACCGATCTGCCCGGCGGCGGCTCTAAGCCCGAATAGCGCCCGCCAGGCGTATTCTGGTTCGCCGTGCTGAGCTTCACCCCCACCAGCGATACCTTCGTCGTCGAAGAAGTCCCCGCGTACCTGCCGTCCGGCGAGGGCGAGCATACGTACCTCTGGATCGAGAAGACCGATCTCACGACGTTCGAGGCCGTGCGCCGGATCGCGCGCGCGTGCGACGTCGACGCGCGCGATGTCGGGTACGCCGGTATGAAGGATCGCCATGCGACCACGCGGCAGTGGCTCAGCATCCCACGCCTCGACCCCGAGCGCGCGCTCGCGCTGGCCGTCGACGGCGTGCGCGTGCTCGACGCCCGCCGCCACGGCAACAAGCTGCGCACCGGCCACCTCAAGGGCAATCGCTTCGAGGTCGTTCTCACCGGCGCCGACGCCAACCAGGGTGACGAGCGCGCCGTCGGCGAGCGTCTCGAGACACTCGCGCGCGAGGGGCTGGCCAATCGCTACGGCGACCAGCGCTTCGGCGCGACCGGCGAGAACGCGGCCCAGGGTCTGGCGATCCTGCGCGGCGAGCGGCGCGAGCGCGATCAGCGGCGGCGCCGGCTGCTGCTGTCGGCGGCACAATCGGCGGTGTTCAACCGCTATCTGGAATTGCGCGCTGAAACCGAAGGTGGTCTGCGCCGCGTGCGCCCCGGCGATGTCCTGCAGAAAACAGCGAGCGGCGGGTCGTTCATTTGCACCGACGTCGCGATCGATCAAGCACGCGTCGATGCGGGCGAGATCGTTCCGACCGGCCCGATGCCGGGAACACGCGTGATGGATCCGCCGCCCGACAGCGAGGCCGGACAGCTGGAGCAACGCGCGCTCGACGCTACCGGCGCGACACGCGACGATTTCGCGCGCGCGGGCCGCGATCTGCCGGGTGCGCGACGGCCCGTGCTCGTGAACCTGGAGCTCGGCTCACCCGCGATCACCGCTGAGCCCGCGCGCGGCGCGCTGCGCGTGCGCTTCGGACTTCCCGCCGGCAGTTACGCAACGGTCGCGATCGATTGTTTGTTGGCCAACGTTGTCGTTGCGCACACGACCGGCGTTGACGCCAATAAATTGTGCTAGGTTTTCGCGAATGCGGTTAACCGATCGAATTCTGAGCTTCACCCTCCTCGGTTCCGAATGGGTGCTGTGGCTTCTCATCGCACTCTCCGTGGTGTCGGTGGCGGTGATGGTCGAACGCGGGTTCTTCCTCTCGGCGAGCGGCAAGTTCGACTTCGAGGCCATCGGCAAGGATCTACTGCGTTTCCTGCGCGATGGTAACGTCGCGGGCGCGCGGCGTGCGGTCGCGAGCGCGCGCGGGCCCGAGTCGCAGGTGGCCGCAGCGGGGCTGGATCAGGTCGGGCGCGGCACCGATGCAATCTCGGAAGCGATGGCCAGCACCAAATCACGCATTCGTCTCGATCTGGAACGGAACCTCGGCATTTTGGGAACGCTCGGCAACAATGCGCCGTTCATTGGATTGTTCGGCACGGTGCTCGGCATCATCAAAGCGTTCGCGGATCTCTCGCACAACCAAGGCGGCGGCGCGGCAACTGTCATGTCGGGCATCTCGGCTGCGCTGGTCGCGACCGCGGTCGGCCTGATGGTGGCGATTCCCGCGGTCATCGCGTTCAACTTCTTTCAGACCAGGGTGCGGCGCACGCTCGGCCGCGTCGACGCGGTTGCGCACATGATTCTCTCGGCGACGGCCGGCATTAAGTCGGACGCGGACGGCGCGGCGCTTCCGGCGCCCGCGGGCGGGGAGTGACCGATGGCCGGCAGTAGCGGCGACGCGTTCGGCGGCGGTGACGAGCCAGGAGGCATGATCGTCGACATCAACGTGACTCCCCTCGTCGACATCACGCTGGTGTTGCTGATCATCTTCATGGTCACCGCCAGCTACATCGTGAGCCCGTCGATCAAAGTCGATCTGCCCAAGGCGGCGTCCGGCAGCGATCAGGCCAAGACCACGCTGGCGTTGACGCTGGCCAAGGATGGCTCGCTCTACTTGAACGGCGAGCACAGCAACGATGGCGCCGTCGCCAAGTTCATCGGTGATGCGCTGCCCGCCAATCCAGATCTGCAGGCGATCATCGCAGCCGACACGGTGGTGCCGCACGGCGACGTCGTTCACGTGATCGATCTGGTCAAGCGCGCGGGAGTACATCGCTTTGCCATCAACGTCGACCCCGGAACCAGCGCCAAATAAAGACCGGATGTCGTCGACCGGCGGCGGCGCGCGCGGACGGAGTTGGGGCTCGCCCAGCGGCGTCCGTCGCGGGCGCGCCTGGGAGTCCCCTCACGGCTCACAGGCCGATGACTGGTGGTCGGGCGCTCCGCGGCGTACCAAGGGCTGGATCGCCGCCGGCATCGCGATCGGCGTGCACGTCGTCATCGCCGGCGCCCTGCTGATCGTGAATCCGGCGCGCCTCGGACGCCACGAACAGGTCGTGGAGATGGAGGTGCACGAGCCGCCACCTCCGCCGCCCGAGATCCGCCCGGAGCGGCCGCAACCGCCGCCGCCGACGCCGGAACCGGCCCCCAAGCCACGCATCGTCCCGCGGCGCGTAGCGATTGCCGCCCCCAAGCCGCCGCCAGCAACGGCCACGCCGCCACCCCCCAATCAGGAACCGCCCAAGCCGACCGATGCGCCGCCGGTGTTCGGCGTGACGCTGAGCTCGACGGTGGCGGGCGACAAGACCGCGATGGCCGTCCCGGTCGGCAGCACGCTGATGACCAAGGACCGCACGCCCGGCAAGCCCGGCGAGGTACCGAAGCCGTCGGGGCCGCCCGGCTTGCGCGCGTTCGTGCCGGTTGCAGACGTCTACATCGCCGTCCAGCCCAAGCTTCTCCACGAAATAAACAGCGGCGACATCTACCCGGCCGAGGCCAAGCGCATGGGCATCGAGGGCAAGGTCGTGCTCAAGATCAGCCTCGATTCGTCGGGGAACGTCGTGCAGGTCCGGGTGATCACCAAGGCCGGTCACGGCTTCGACGAGGCGGCGCGGGACGCCCTTCGCCAGGCCAAGTTCTCGCCGGCGCGCACCAGCGACGGCCAGGCGGTCGACTACAGCCTGACCTACACGTACTTCTTCGAGCTTCCACTGTAGGAGCCTCCCTCGGGCGGCGCCGCTCGCAAGGCCTGCCTCGGGCGGCGCCGCTCGCAAGGCCTGCCTCGGGCGGCGCCGCTCGCAAGGCCTGCCTCGGGCGGCGCCGCTCGCAAGGCCTGCCCTCACCCCGGCCCTCTCCGGCGGTGGACCGCGGGAGAGGGTGACTCGCTGAAGCACGGTTCTGAAACACCCGTTCTGAAGCAGGGTTCCAACGACGCGGTCCGACTTTAGAACCCGTCTCGTTCTGACGAGCCTGGTTCGGACCCGTGATGACCTACACGCGCTGGCTGCGTCCTGCCCTCACCCTTGGCCTTTCGCTTCTCCTTCTGTCGGGCGCCCGTTCGAGCTGGGCGCAGGGTGCGCCACCCAACGACAGGACCATAGAGACTCAGCTGTTTCAGCAGGCGATCGGCCCGGGAAACTTCATCACGGTCGACGCGCCCGACGTCAACGGCCACAAGCAGCTCGGCTTCGGGCTGTCGCTCAACTATCAGTGGCGCCCGTACGTCATCTATACCAAGGAGACCGGCGTCAACACGTACGTCGTCGAGCATCAGGCGACCGCCGAGCTGACCGCAGCGATGGCGCTCTTCGACCGGCTGCAGATCGGGATCTCGCTGCCGTTCACGCCGCTGCTACAGGGACAGATCATCGACACGTCGGGAACGCCGACCGGGCAGAGCGAGACCGCGCGCGGCTTCGGTGACGTCCGCCTCGAGGCAAAGACCCAGCTGGCGGTCTATGGCGCCGACGATCAGTACAGCCTCGGCGTGCTCGGTGGCCTCACCATCCCGACGGCGAAGCTGGGCGGCGCCTCGCTCGACACGCCGCTCTCCGGCGGCGGCTCGGCGTACTACCTGGGCGACAAGAGCTTCACCGGCCGATTGAAGGTCATCGGCGGCCTGCAGATTGGCGGATTACGCGCGGCGGTCAACGCCGGCGTGCTGCTGCGCGAGGCCTCGCAAAGCTTCGCCGCCGACGTCGGGCACGAGCTGCTCTACGGAGCGGCGGCCGCGTACGAGGTGCGCAAACGCGTCGAGCTGATGGTCGAGCTCTTTGGGCGCAGCGGGCTGTCGAACTTCACGCAGTTCTATTCCGATGTGAACCCGTTCGAGGCCGATGCCGCGCTGCGGATCGGCGTCACCAGCATGTGGGCGATATCCTTCGGCGGCGGTCGCGGATTCGGCAAGGGCATCGGCGCGCCGGCAGGCCGCGGGTTCCTGGCGGTGGCGTTCGCGCCCGACTTCCGCGACCGCGACCACGACGGCGTGTACGACGTCGACGACCGCTGCCCCGACCAGCCCGAGGACCGCGACGGCTTCCAGGACGAGGACGGCTGCCCCGACCCAGACAACGACAACGACGGCGTGCCCGACGCGCAGGACAAGTGCCCGAACGCCGCCGAGGACCTGGATCAATTCGAGGACGAAGACGGCTGTCCCGACCCGGACAACGACAAGGACGGCATCCCCGACCTGAATGACGCCTGCCCGAACGCCGCCGAGGACGGCCGTGGCAAGCGGCCCAAGGACGGCTGCCCCTCGACGTCGGAGGACAGCGACGGCGACGGCGTCAACGACACCGTCGACAAATGCCCCGACGAACCCGAAGATCGCGACGGCTTCCAGGATGAAGACGGCTGCCCCGAGCTCGACAACGACAACGACGGCATCCCCGACAACTTCGACGCCTGCCCGAACGAGGCCGAGGACATGGACGGCTTCGAGGATGACGACGGCTGCCCGGATCCGGACAACGACAAGGACGGCATCCCCGACGCGCAGGATAAGTGTCCGATGCAGCCCGAGACGCTGAACGGCATCAAGGATGAGGACGGTTGCCCCGACGCGGGCGCGCCGCTGGTGCGCCTGACCAAGGACCACATCGAGCTCGAGGAGCGGCTGGGCTTCTCGATGAAGGGCGGTCGTTCCGAGCTGCGCGACGCCGGCGTCAATGCGCTAGGGCTGGTCGCCCTGGTCCTGAAAGGTCACCCCGAGCTGAAGAAAGTTCGCATCGAGGTCCACTCCGTGGGTATATCCAAGGAGGAGATGCAGCATCGGGCCGACCTGGTAAAGGACACGCTGGTGAAGAAGGGGATCGATGCAGCCCGTTTGATCGCGCTGGCGGTCGACAATGGAGGCGGTGCGCGCATCGACTTCATCATCGAGTCGGCGGCGGTGGCTCCGGCAAAGGGCGCCAAGGGCGCGGCCGCGCCGGCGGCGGCTCCGGCTCCAGACTCGGAGCCGGCCGCGCAATGAGAATTGTCGGGTGGGGGGCGTCGGACGTTGGCCGAAAGCGCCACCACAACGAGGACAGCTTCCTGTGCAATGACCGCCTGGGCCTGTATGCCGTTGCCGATGGCATGGGCGGACACCTGGGCGGCGAGCGCGCCAGCCGCATGGCGGTCGAGATTGTCGAGCGCGAGCTGGAGCAGGCGCTGCGCACGGGGCCATACCCGGTCGCCGGCGCCGTCGTGCCGCCCGGCGAGGACGACCGTACGCCGATGAGCACCTTGCTCCGGCGCGCCGTGGTCGAGGCCGACCGCAACATCTACGAGGCGGCGCTGGCCAACCCCGAGCTGTCGGGCATGGGGACGACGCTCACCGTGCTTCTGTTCTCGGGCGGCCGAGTCTACTTGGGGCACGTGGGCGATTCGCGCGCCTACCTCTATCGCAACGGCAAGGCGCGCCAGCTCACCGAGGACCACTCGTGGATCCAGGAGCAGGTCCGCGCCGGCCTGCTGTCGCCGGAGGAGGCCAAGGAGTCGCGCTTCCGCAACATCATCACGCGCTCGGTCGGCTTCGAGCCGTCGGTCGAGCCGGATCTCGTCGGGCTGCCGGTGCAAGCGGGCGACTGCTACGTGCTTTGCTCGGACGGCCTGTCGAACTACGTCTCGGTCGAGGAGCTCGGCCAGGTACTGAGCAGCCATTTCTACCGCGACGTCGCGACGGTCTTCGTCGACATGGCCAACGACCGCGGCGGCGACGACAACGTGACCTGCCTGGTGATCTACGCTGGGAATGAGCCGCCGGTTGGGCGGTAGGGGCCCGCACCGGAGCGGGTACCCAGGAACGGCGGCGGTGCGGGACGTGAGGACGGCTTCGCTCTCTTCGTTGAGGGGCGCGAGCGGCGTGGGGGACCCGCGCCGGTGACAACTACGTTCAACTGCGCCTGAGGGCGTCCGTGTTTTAATTTGAAGCTATCGGACGAGCCTTGCCCAATCGTCCGCGCCTCCCTTCGCTAAATGACCGATTCAGCCTCGGCGATCGCTTCATTCGGCCCAGTGCTTGGCGAAGGGTTCTATTCACGAGCGGTCTACGCTCGTCCGATCGTTCAATATAAAAACACGAACGCCCTCAGGCGCAGTTGAACGTAGTTGTCACCGGCGCGAGCGGCGCGGGGGGACCGGGAGGTGGGGTATTGCCGCAGCGGGGCCTCTTTTGGCGCTCCTGCCTGTCCGCAGGCAGGTTGCCAGCCAAAAGCGGAGCGCCCCCGTGCCGCCGCTGGTTCACGTTCCAAGGTCGAGTCCACGCCTCGCATAGGCAGATTCAGTCATCGAGAACCAACCGCTCGGCGGCAGCGTAAGGCGCGTCCCCGCGGAGGCAATACCCCACCTCCCGGTCCCCCCGCGCCGCTTGCGCCCCTCAACGAAGAGAGAAGCCGTCCTCACGTCCCGCACCGCCGCCGTTCCTGGGTACCCGCTCCGGTGCGGGCCCCTAGCTCGCGCTCTTCTCGGTGTGCTCCCGCCCGTCGAAGCGCAGCACCTTCTGCTTCCCGTCGATGATCGTCAGCAAGTTCACCGGACGCCGCCAGACGCGCACCAGCGCGGACAGCGTGCCGCGCGCGTGGTCGCCCTGCAGGTCGGTCCCCTCGTGACGGTGGCGCAGCAGAAGCTCGCCGCGGTTGTCGTGGTTGGCGTCCTCGACGAGGATGAACGGGTCGCCGAAGTTGGTCAGCTGGAACAAGATCTTGTGCTTGATCTTGTGGAACTCGCGCGAGTCGATCTCGTAGTTCCCGGTGCGCTCATTGAGCGAGAAGGAGAAGAACTTGTTCTGCTGGCAGAAGTCCGTCGTGAAAAACTCGTCGATGAACGTCACGTCGCTGTAGAGCCGCCGCACCTCGAAGATCTTCTTCTTGCCGAGCCCGAGCCGCTTGTCCCAGTTGCGCCGCTCGTCCAGGTTCTGGCAGTCGTTCCACTCGCTGCCGAAGCGCCCCTTGTCCCAGCGTTCCTCGACGTGGCGAAGCAGCTCGATGCCCACCTTGTACGGGTTCCACTGACCGGGCGCGGTCGCCAGCACGCCGGCGTTGTGGTCGGCGTAGTCGATGATCTCCGACGCCTTCAACGCCTTCTCGGTCATGATCTTGCTGTGCCAGTAAGCTGCCCACCCTTCGTTCAGCACCTTGGTCTGGCGCTGCGGCGCGAAGTAATAGGCCTCCTCGCGGATGATCTCTAAAATGTCGCGCTCCCAGCCCTCGACCGGCGCGTTCTGCAGCAGGAACTGCAGCACGTCGCGCTCCGGCTCGGGCGGGTTCTTCTGCGGCTTGTCGCGCTCGCGCTCCATCTTCCGCCGCTGCTGATCCAGGTAGTCGGGCGGGTTGATGAACTTGTCCATGTACGACTTGGCGCGGATGCGCGGGATCTCGAGCGTCTCCTCCGCCTGCTTCAGGCGCTCCTTCTCGGTGGGCTCCACCGCGCGCCGCGCGATGAACGGCGACATCGGATCGATCAGGTTCTCGATGCATAGGCACGAGTCGATGAAGCTCTCGACCTTTTCGATTCCCAGCCGCTCGATGTGGCGCCGCACGCGCGTCGCGTGGTTCGCCATGCCGTCGATCATCCGGCGGTTGGTCTTGGAGAAGAAGTAGTTGTTCTTGAAGAAGTCGCAGTGCCCCAGCACGTGCGCGATGACCATCTTCTGATCGACCAGCGAGTTGCCTTCGAGCAAGTACGCATAGGCCGGGTTGTTGTTGATGACCATCTCGTAGATCTTCGAGAAGCCGTAGATGTGGCTCTTCGACAGATGCTCGAACTCCATACCGAAGCGCCAGTGCGGGTAGCGCACGGGGAAGCCGCCGAACGCCGCGACCTCCTGCATCTTCTTGTAGTCGAGGATCTCGAACTCGACGTCCCAGAAGTCGAGCCCGTAGCCGCGCGCGTAGCCTTCGATCTCACGCTGGATGTCGTGCAGATAGGCTGGAAGCGTCCCCACGCTCGCCACCGCTACTTTCCCTTACCCAGGAAGTCTCGGATCGAATCCATGATCGAGTCCTTGCCCTTGATCTCCGACACCGTGAGGTTGTCGTCCTCGTCGAAGTGCTCGTTCAGATCCTTGATGAACTGCCCCGATCCGTAGGGGCTCTCGACCTGGCCGTAGCAGAACAGGTTCACCTTGCCGAGGATCTGGGTCTTGAGGAGCTCGATGCACTGCACGGTGTCGTCGACCGACCAGTTGTCACCGTCGGAGAAGTGAAAGGGGTAGATGTTCCACTCCGACGGCGGGAAATCGGACTCGATCAACTTCGCGCACAGCTTGTACGCGCTCGAGATCATCGTGCCGCCCGACTCGCGCGTCTTGAAGAACGTGTCGCGGTCGACTTCCTTGGCAACGGCGTCGTGGATGATGTAGCGCGACTCGAGCCCTTTGTATTGCGAGCGCAGCCAGGTATCGATCCAGAACGACTCGATGCGGACGATCTCCTTCTGCTCGTCGCCCATAGATCCCGACACGTCCATGATGAAGATCATCACCGCGTTCGACTGCGGCAGCGGCGAGGTCTTCCACGACCGATAACGCCGGTCCTCGCGCACCGGGACGATGAGCGGCGCCTTCTCGTTGTACGTGCCGGTCATGAGCTGGCGGCGCAGCGCCTGCCGGAACGTGCGGCGGAAGTGGCGCAGCGACTCGGGACCGGTGCGCCGGATGCCGACGTAGCGGTCCTTCTGGCTGATGATGCGCTGCTTGCCCTTGGGCTCGATGTTGGGCAGCTGCAGCTCCTCGCCCAGGATCTGCGCCAGCTCCTCGAGCGACAGCTCGACCTCGAGCGCGTGCTCGCCGGCCTGATCGCCCGCCTTGCCCGGCCCGTCCTCGCCGGGATCGCCCTTGCCCAGCGTGTCGCCGACCTCGCCCTGCCCCTGCCCCACGCCGCCCTTGTCCTTGCTGCCGAAGCGGAAGCGCGGCACGTTGATCTGGGGCAGTGGGATCGACACCATGTCCTTGCCCTTGCGCCCGATCAGCTCGCCCTGAGAGATGTACTTGCGCAGGTCCTGCTTGATCTTGCCGCGCACAATGTCGCGGAAGCGCCGGTGGTCGGGGTCGATCCTCAATGCCATCAGATCACCAGGTCCATGAAGCGTTGACTCGTGGGATCGTAAATCCCCAGGCGCTGGCCGCGTTGCCGCGCGGCCAACCCCTGGTCGAGTATCCCGAGCGCCCGCGTCAGCACCGCCATGGGCTGATCGGTCTTGAGATCGGCCATCAGCTTCACGAGCAGCTGCGCGGCCTGACCGTTGACCTGCACGTTCACCGGCGGGAACTGATCTTGTTCCATGTTCAGTCTTTCACGTCTCCTCGGGCGAAGATGCTGGCCACGAAGTTGAGCACGTCGGTCGCGCAGATCTCGCAGTAGCCGTAGTTGCGGATCATGCGGTTCTTCACGACGTCGATCTTCTCCTGCGTGTCGCGGTCAACGACCGCCGACACCAGGCTGGTCAGCTTGATCGAGTCCTTCTGATCCTCGAACAGCTTCAGCTCCAACGCCTTTTGCAATCGCTCGTTGGTGCGGAAGTCGAACTGCCGCCCCTCGATCGCCAGCGCGCCGATGTAATTCATGATCTCGCGCCGGAAGTCGTCCTTGCGCGAGTCCGGGATGTCGATCTTCTCCTCGATCGACCGCATCAAGCGCTCATCCGGCTCCTCGTCCTGGCCGGTGTACTTGTTCTTCACCCGCTCCTTCTGGGTGTACGCCTTGATGTTGTCGATGTAGTTCGCGCACAGCTTGGCGATCGCCTCTTCATCGGCGCTGATGGCGCGCTGGACCTCGTTCTTGACGATGTCCTCGTACTCCTGCTTGACCAGGCCCAGCAGCACGGCGAAGTGCCGCCGCTGCTCGTCGTTGGTGATCAGCGAGTGGTTGCGCAACCCCGACTCGAGCTCGTTCATGACCATGAACGGGTTGACGCAGCCCTCGCCCTTGTCGCTGACCAGCGCGTTCGAGACCTTGTCCTGGATGTAGCGCGGCGAGATGCCGTCCATCCCCTCGCGCGTCGCCTCTTTCCGCAACTCTTTGATGTTGTCCTGGGTGAAGCCCGGCAGCGTCTTGCCGTCGTAGAGCTTCATCTTCTGCACCAGCGTCAGCTGATGCTTCTTGGGATCCTCGAGCCGGGTCAGCACCGCCCACATTGCCGCCGTCTCCAGCGTGTGCGGCGCGATGTGCTTCCCGCGGATCTTGGCCGCGTTGTAGTCCTTGGCGTAAATGCGCTGCTCTTCCGAGACGCGCGTGATGTACGGGATGTCGATCTTCACCGTACGGTCGCGCAACGCCTCCATGAACTCGTTGGAGAGCAGCTTCTTGTACTCGGCCTCGTTGGTGTGGCCGAGGATGACCTCGTCGATGTCGGTCTGCGCGAACTTCTTCGGCTTGATCTTGTGCTCCTGCGACGCGCCGAGCAGGTCGTAGAGGAACGCCACGTCCAGCTTCAGCACCTCGATGAACTCGATGCAACCGCGGTTGGCGATGTTGAACTCGCCGTCGAAGTTGAACGCGCGCGGGTCGCTGTCCGACCCGAACTCCGCGATCTTGCGGTAGTTGATGTCGCCGGTCAGCTCGGTCGAGTCCTGATTCTTCTCGTCCTTGGGCTGGAACGTCCCGATGCCGACGCGGTCCTGCTCAGACAGGATCAGGCGCCGCACGCGAATGTGCTTCACGACCTCGGCCCAGCTGCCCTTGTAGTGAGCCATGAGCTCGCGGAAGATGAGGCGGCACGCCGGATCGAGGTCGCCTTCGATGTGCACCTGGGTCTTGCCCGCCGAGTTGATGCCCAGCTCGAGCAACGCCTTGTCGCGCCACTCGACCGGGATCAGCCGCAGCGGCTCTTCGTGCATCGGGCACTTGAACAGCGCCGACCCGCCCGCCACGTGGTGGAGCTCCTCGGGGAGCACCCAATCGTAGGTGTAGAGCGCTCCTTCCGGCGTGCGCGAGTACTCTTCCAGTCCGCGCTTGATGAGGCGCGCGATGGTCGACTTCGAGCTACCGACCGGGCCATGCAGCAGGATCACGCGCCGTTCGGTGCCGTAGCGCTGGGCCGCGCTCTGCAGCACGCTCACCAGGCGCATGAGCGGGATATCGAGTCCGTAGATCGCGTCGCGACCGCCGTGGTGCTCGTCTTTGAAGAAGTTGAAGCGCGAGAGCCGCTTCTTGTTGTCGATGTACTCTTCCTGGCCGTAAGAGAGGATCATGTCGTAGACCCGCTGGAACGCGCTGCGGGTCACCGCAGGGTTCTTGCGGACCAGGTTGAGGTAGTCCTCGAACGAGCCCGACCAGTTGAGCTCGGCGTACTCTTTGAGGTTCTGCAGCGACGCGACCTTCGCGATCAGCGCCGAGGAATCTCCGTGAGCGTGACCCCCGGAGGCGCGGTCGACGGCGGCGGGCGAATCAGAGGTGGGAGGTGGCGACGGCATCAGGTCATCTCCTTTGGATCGAGCTCGCGCCTGGATCGAACCGGCGCTGAACACCGGAAAATTGCCGGTGCCCATTGTAGCAGTAATAAGAGTGGGTCGTCGAGGACGTGGCGGCTCGACGTCGTGATGGGAATCGACTTCATGATGGGAACCGACATCGTGATGGGAACCGACTTCGTGATGGGAACCCTCAGAAGGGTTCCCAAACCCTCCGGCCGTCTCCATCGCAAGCTCACGGGGTCGCGGTCTTCGGGGTTCGTTGGTAGCGCGTGACCGCCGCTTCGTGCTCGGCGACCGTGCGCGAGAAGTAGTGCGTACCATCGTTCTTCGAAACGAAATAGAGGTATGGCGTCCGATCCGGCTCCATGACCGCCTCCAGCGCCGCGCGGCCGGGGTTCGCGATGGGCCCGGGTGGCAACCCTTCGTGTGTGTACGTATTGTACGGGTTGCCGCGGTCCTCGAGCTGGATGCGCCGGATGCGGCCGTCCCAGCGCTGGCACGCTTCGGAACGGGGCATCGCGACCGTGCAGCCGTAGATGATCGTTGGATCGGTCTGCAGCAGCTTCGGCGAGAAGGTCGGGAACCGCAGTCGGTTGATGAACACCTGCGCGATGCGCGGGCGCTCGGTGGTCTGGCCGGTCTCCTTCTCGACGATCGACGCCAGGATGACGATCCTCGGGTCGTCGAAGCCCAGCGTCTTCGTCAGGTCGGCGACGCCCTTGGCGTGCGCCGCGCGCAGCTCCTCGAACACCTGGCGGTGGCGACGCACCAGCGGGATCAACGCACGCGCCGGCGGGGTGTGGGGCCGCAGACGATACGTGTCCGGGAACAGGTAGCCTTCCAGCGACGAGCCTGGTAGGTCGAGCGACGCCGCGAACGCCGGGTCCATCGCCTGCGCGACCAGCTGCGCCTTGGGGCAGATGCCAGCCGCGTCCAGGATGCCGGCGATCTCGATCAGGTTCTTGCCCTCGGGAATGGTGACGGTGACCAGCTCGTCGGCCGCGCCGCGCACCAGCGTGTCGAGGATCTGCCGCGGTGTCGCCGGCGCATTGATGACATAGCGGCCGGCCTTGAACCGCCCGGCCACGCCGCGCTGGCCGGCGTAGAGGCGGAAGATCGCCGGCCGCTCCAGCAGCCCGGCGGTGGCCAGCAGGTCCGAAACCTCGCCGGCACTCGCGCCCTTGGGGATCTCTATCTCGACGGGGCCGCGCGCGCGCCCCGTCGCGCGATCGCCGTACTTCCAGGCGGTGTGTGCGACCCAGCCGATGGCGAACAGTGCGAGCGCCGTCGTCGCCAGGAAGACGCGGAGAGCACGCTGCATGGCACTACTCCCGGTCACCCAGGATCCTCCTCCCGGTTTTGCCCGGGACCGCGGTTCAGCCATCGCTGGAGAATAACCGCAGCAGCCAGTCGATCGACGACTTCCTTGCGCCTGGCGCGCGAGACGTCGGCGCGGAGCAGGACCTCCTCGGCCTCGACCGTACTGAAGCTCTCATCGATGAGCTCGACCGGAATGGCCAACGCCACCCGCAACCGCTCGGCGAAGGCCTGCGCGGCGAGGGCCGCCCGCCCGACTTCGCCCTCGGGGGAGAGCGGGAGTCCCAGCACCACCCGCTCGGCATCGAACGCCCGTACGACCGCGCCGATCGCGTCCAGGTCGCGCTGGCCGCCATGACGCTCGATGGTCGCGTGCGGCTGGGCGGTCAGGCCCAAACCATCTGTCACCGCGACGCCGATCCGCCGACTTCCGAGGTCGATCCCGATGACCCTGCGGGGCACTTCATTAGTGTATACCTGACCCATGTCGGACCTGCCGAAACCGCCGGCCGCCCCCGGGGTCGATCCTCAGATTCACATCGATCTCGATGAGGTAACCGCCCAGGGCGCGTACAGCAACCTGGTGCTCATCAACCACAACGAGAACGAATTCGTCCTGGACTTCGCGTACCTGCAGCCCGCGGCGCCCCGCGCCCGCATCCGCGCGCGCGTGATTTCCTCGCCGCGCCACACCAAGCGCTTGCTGCGCGCGCTGGAGCTGAACGTCCGCCGTTACGAGGAACGCTTCGGCAAGATCGAAGACGCCGAGGCGGTCGATCCGACGAGAAGCACAATGAGCTGAAGGGCCTCGCGCCTCATCGACGCCTTCCGATCCCCTCTCCCCGTCTGCGGGGAGAGGGTTAGCGAGAGGGGCCGGCGGGCGCTGAGGCTCGCAAGGTTCTCCCTCTCCCTAACCCTCCCCCTGCAGACAGAGGGAGGGGACCGGATCGCGGGCTAGCTAACCGCGCCTTCGAGGGCGACCAGGGTGCCGTGCCTCGTGTCGAGCTCGGCCACGCAACCGTAGGGCAGCGCGAAGTTGCGGGAGCCGTGGCCGACGGCGGCGCCCAGCACCACCGGGATCGGCAGCCGACCGAGGCGCTCGAGCAACACCTCGTCGGCGGTCGGCGAGCCGGCGCGCAGGAGCTCCGGTTCCTGGCAGCCGCCGAAGTCGCCGACGATCACCGCGCTCACCGCGCTGAAGACGCCGGCGAGGTCGAGGTGGGTGATCAGGCGATCGACGCGATACGGGCGCTCGCCCGAATCTTCGATGAAGAGGATCGCGCCCGCGAGATCCGGCAGGAACGGTGTCCCGACGAGGCGCGAGAAGACCTCGAGGTTGCCGCCCAGCAAGGGTCCCTGAACGCGGCCGGGGATGACTTCGTCCAGGTTGGCGAGCACCACGCCCGGCGCCGGTTCCTCGAGCAGCCGGAACAGCGCCTGCTGATCAGCCGCCGCGAGCCCGCCCAGCTGGGTCAGCACCGGCCCATGAATGGAAGCGACCCCGGCGCGCGCCGCGAACGCCAACAATGCCGTCCCGTCCGAGAACCCGACCAGCGGGCGCGGCGCCGCGCGCAGCACGTCGGGATCGATGAAAGGGAGGATGCGCAGCAACCCATACCCGCCACGCGCCATGAGGACCGCACGGGCGTCGGGATCACCCAACGCCGCCACGAGCTCGCCCAGGCGGCGCTCGTCGGAACCGGCCAGGAAGCCCTCACGCGTGAACAGAGCTTCGTCGAAGCGGACCTCGTACCGCTGCTTCAGCACGGCGAGACCACTCTCGAACGCGTCGCGCGGCACCGGCCCCGACGGGGCGACCAGGCGCACCACGTCCCCGGCGCGCAACCGCGGAGGGCGGATCATCGCCGGCGGCGCCGTCGCCGCCCGCCGCCACCACCCTGGCCGCCCGGCTGCCCACCCGCCTCCTCGCCACCAGGCACACCCTCGCTCGAACCGTCTCCGTGAGCGGCCGATAGGTCCGTCGCGCCTTCGGCCGAGACTGCGCCGTCGATGGGCGCCGACTCCGTGGCGGGCGCGGCAGGAGCGGACGCGGCCGGCGCGGGAGCGGCATCAGCGACCGCGGCCGGCGCGGACGCGGCAGGAACGGGCGGCGTACTGCCACTCGCGGCCCCGGAGCTCGACTTCGAGGCACTCGACGCGCCGCCGATGCGGATCTTCATGCCGCACTTCGACGATTCGCTGGATTCCGCGACGGCGATCACTCTTCCGTCGAGCGCGCGGTCGTCAATCTTGAGACCGACCTTGGTGCCCACCGGCAGGGGATCGGGAACCGACACGAATACGGTGCTCTCGCCGCTTTCGTCGATCGGACCCGACACCGTGGCCTTGCCGATCACGACGCCTGCGTACCGGAGCTCGATGGAGGTTTCCACGGCACGAAGTGTAACTGAATTCAGCGATTGGTTGAAAACCACCATTCGCTGGTTGAAAACCCGACGTTCCGCCACAGCCCTGTGTGAAGCGCACGCAACAGCTGCGAAGACGCGGTGCCCGGGGTGCGCGCGCGGCGCCTTGCGAATTGCGCGCGACGGCCCCACTTTCTCGCGGTCCACGCGCATCTTTGGTCGCGCCGATCACGTCAATGTTTCTGGCGCGTGATTTGCGAAGGGGAAGGGTCCGCCTGACAGATCGGGAGGCGCTGCCGCTGCCGGCCGCGCCCGCGCCATCAACCCAAGGAGCTCACCGATGAAGACGTTTGGCTTGTTCGTCACAATCGCTCTCGTGCTGCCGTTCGCCGCCTGCGAGCGCCGCGATCGATGCGATTCCGGCGGATGGTGCGACGGCACGACGCCAGTCGTTACCTGTTACCGGGATCGCGACTGCCCCCCCAACGACTACTGTGATCAATATGGCGCCTGCGTCCCGATCGGGCCGATTCCGCCCGGACGTGGCACTGGCGGCAGCGGCAATGCGACCGGCGCCGGCGGTTCGCACGGCACCGGCGGGGTTCCCGGCCGGGACGGCGGCGTCGATCTCGGAAGCACGGACGGCCCTCACTCTGGCGCCGGCGGCGTGACCGGATCGGGCGGCGGCAGCGTCAGCTCAACCGGAGGCACGGGCGCTGGCGGCTCCAGAACGGCGTCCGGCGGTGCCACCGGCACCGGCGCCGGTGGCTCTGGGACGGGCGGAACGATGGTGCCGCCGGGTGACGCCGGCGCGCCCCACACGTGCGGCGCGGACGGCGGCGCCAGCTGCCACCCGGGCACCACGCCCGTTTGCCAGTTCAATCACGACTGCGGCCTGACCGGCCGCTGCGTCGACGGCGAGTGCCAGGCGGGCTGCACGGCGAACGCCGACTGCGGCACCGGTCAGGTCTGCACGACCGGATATTGCGTGACGTCGGCGACCTCGGGCGGCCAGTGCGTGTTCAACGCCGACTGTGCCGGCAGCGCGACCTGCATCAACGGCTACTGCCACGCCGACTGCACCACCACGGCCGATTGCGCGGCCCATGGCCAGGCACAGGACGTCTGCGTCGCCGGGATCTGCCAGCCGAGCAGCGGGCCGCAACCCCAGTGCCGCGGCAGCAGCGACTGCGTCGGCGTCCACGTCACCGTGGACGTCTGCGTCGACGCCGTCTGCCGAACGCCGTGCTTCTCCGACACCGACTGCTGCGACGGATCGTCGGGTAGCATTTGCCAGATGGGTTACTGCGTGACCACGCACGAAGCGACCCCGCAATGCCACGTCAGCACCGACTGCGCCACGGCGCAGACCTGCATCGACGCCACCTGCGAATGATCGCGTGGCGCCCGTTCCGGCGTCCTCGTCGGGAGAGGTTGGGAACCCTCCGAGGGTTCTGAGCTGGACACGGTCTTGGCCAAAAACACCCGTCTCATCTAAGCTTCGGCGCGGTCGAAACGGCTTCACCCAACCGAACCGAATCCAAGGAGGGGCGAATGAGACGGATGTTCTTGGTCCTGGTCACCGGAATGACATTGGGTCTCTCGACGCTGGCGCTGGCGGCCGACCCGCCGCCCGACTGCACCGAAAAGCAGAAAGCGGTCGACGACGCAAAGTCGG
>Ga0265342_10001716_pt1 | contig 20044 bp, 25 predicted proteins | sample 4CB327metaG_FD_203125 | JGI IMG/M metagenome (GOLD analysis project Ga0265342, IMG submission 203125) | Rhizosphere microbial communities from Carex aquatilis grown in University of Washington, Seatle, WA, United States - 4-CB3-27 metaG | ecosystem: Host-associated > Plants > Roots >... | reverse complement strand
ATCTGGTGGTGGGAAGGCGCAGCAGCCATTGTAGAACACCTATGGACGATACGAAGCAGTTGGTGCCAAAGAGCTTGTAACGGCGACGGTCGTGGGCGCGGCTGCTCTAGTCCTACTTGAGCAGCGCGACGACACGAGTGAGCCGGACGTAGACTTCTTGGGCCAGCTCCCCGATGGCCGGGTCGGCAACCGCAGCTGGAGCAAGTCTGGGATCGATCGCGGCAAGTTGCGCCTTGCCATCATCGCCTTCCCAGACCACGACGTTGCAGGGCAACATGACACCTGCCATCAGGTTTGCCGAGAGCGCCCGGTGGGCCAGTTTGGGATTGCAGGCGCCAAGGATGCGATAGCGTCGAAACGGCACATCCAGCTTTTGCCTGAAAACGCTATCGACCTCGATCTGAGTCAGGATGCCGAAGCCTTCGGCCTTGAGCGCCTCGGGTATGGCCACCAGTGCCTCTTCAAACGACAGTGACAGCTGCTTGGAGATTGCGAAGTCGGACATGGTTTCCTCCTTATGGTTGGCGTTGGCTACGAGGCTATCGAGCATCCGTTCACGCGGACGCCTTCGCTGCCGCGGTCATGATCCACGACACAATCTCGGGAGCAGGCGGAATCCGGCCACTCGCCTTTACCTGTTCATCAATGACCAGCGCAGGCGTCATCATCACTCCGTACTTCATGATGTCGTCGATCCTCTCGACCTTCTCCAACTCCACGCCGATCCCCGCCGCAGCAACCGCCTTTTGCGTCTCGGCGTAGAGCAGTTTGCACTTGGCACATCCGGTACCCAGAACCTTGATCTTCATGCCTTGTCTCCTTCTCTGGCAATTCACAGAACAATGTTGAACAGGTAGCCCACGGCCAAGATCCCAAGCCCCACCACGCCAGCAAACGTCAAGATGAGCGGGATCTTCAGAACTTTGCGCAAGATAACCATCTCGGGCAGCGACAGACCGATCACCGACATCATAAAGGCCAGCACTGTGCCAAGGGCCGCACCCTTGCCGAGCAGGGCCTGTACGATGGGAATGATGCCGGCCGCGTTCGAGTACATCGGGATGCCGATCACCACGGCTAGGGGCACGGACCACCATGTCCCCTTGCCCATGATCGAGGCCATGAAGTCCTGCGGGACGTAGCCGTGAATGCCGGCACCAACGGCGATCCCGGCCAGCACGTAGGGCCACACCCTGCCGACGATGTCCTTCACGGCGTCCCGGCCGGCGCGCGCCCTATCCTCCCAAGTAAGTCGCGACTCTTCTGGCCCAGCACCGGTCTTGATCTCGTACACCCACCCCTCGACCCATCGTTCGAGGTGGAGACGGCCGATGACCCATCCGGAGACGAGCGCGATCGCCAGCCCCGTTCCCAAGTAGAGCGCCGCGACCTTCCAGCCAAAGAGGCCAAAGAGCAACACGAGCGCCACCTCGTTGATCATGGGCGCGGCGATGAGGAACGAAAACGTCACGCCGAGCGGAACGCCGGTCGTGACGAAACCGATAAAGAGTGGCACGGCAGAGCAAGAACAGAACGGCGTCACCACGCCGAGCAGGGAGGCCAGCACATTGCCTGATGTTTCGCGCCTTCCCGCGAGAAGGCGACGTGTTCGTTCCGGTGTGAAGAACGAACGAACGATGCCCACGCCGAAGACGACCAAGGTGAGCAGCATCAGGACCTTCGGCGACTCGAAGACGAAGAATTCGATGGCGAGAGAGAGACGGCTGCTGGCCGCTATCTTCAAGATGTCGTAAGTAACCCATTGGGCGAACGGGTCGAGGTGCCGGTACAGCAGCCACCACCCTGCAAAACCGATTAGTACGAGCGACAGCCGCGGCACCCCTCGCCAGCTATGGGAAGGAATGGCGTCAGCTGGAAGCTCCGCTCGCGTCTGGTAGGTCTTTGGCTTCATCGCCAGACTCCCGGAGCATGGCGACTTGGCCATATTGACAATATTGACTCAAAAAAAAGCGCCCCGCGGCTCATGCCCGCTCCTTCAACACCTGGGTGGCACACGAGAAGAAGTTCATCACGCAGGGGGTGAGAAGCGTGTAGTACACGACATTCCCCTCGCGGCGGTCGAACACGATGCCGTGGGCGCGGAGCACCGCCAGGTGCTTGGATACGGTCGAAGGATCCGAACCAATCATCTCGGTTAGCTCTCCGACTGAGCACTCTCCTCGCGACAGCCGATCGACGATCTTGAGACGCGACTCGTTGGCCAGAGCCTTGAGCACCCGTGCCTGACGTCGAAAGATATCAGTATCCTTTGCAACCATGAACGCCCCCGAAAGGCATGCCCAACAATATGGCAACATGGCCATATTGTCAACCTCTATCGGAGTGGGCTTCGTGATTTCCAGGTCGACATCTTGCTGGTTCGCCGCCGCGTACTGGCTGGATTCGTCGGTGTTAGATCGTCATTCCCCACGAAGGGTTCAAATGATGCAAATTCTGCCTGTCGGGTCCGACACGAACCCGATTTCCCTCTGTCATGTCGGGGAAGCCGTCCCACCAGCCTGTTGTGAGCGCCTACACGGAACTATCAAGTGTGTCCGGCACGACGGAGTGTCGTGTCAGTTCAGATGAATTTCAGGATACCTTGCACAGCGCGGCGACGTTCCCTATGGTTGATGCATGCCCAGACCCCCCTGCTGCCGCCAAGTCGCCGGCAAGCCCGCCGCATCGGTATTCAGACCCGCGGGAATTCCAATTCATACCCTCGATCAGGTTGTCATGACCCTGGACGAGTTCGAGTCGCTCCGGCTCGCGGACCTCGAAGGGCTTTACCAAGAAGCGGCTTCCGCGCGCATGAGAGTGTCACGATCCACGTTCAGTCGCATCGTCGAAACTGCACGGCGAAAGGTCGCTGACGCGCTTGTCCACGGCAAGATACTGGTGATCGAAGGCGGGCAAGTGCGGCACAGTCCCCGTCGTTGCTGCCCCCATCACGACTAGCTGAGGCCATTCCAAGGCATCATGGTTGTTGCATTTTGCACGTATGACCATTACTTTTCTCCCACGCTCATGTTTCCCCGTGACTCCAGCGTGACCTGCGCGACGGCTCCCGGTGCGGTGGCGACCCAAGCCTGCCTCGATCGGATAAGAGCGCAAGAGCAGGCGATGTGTCTGCTGTGTGGCCCCGCGAATCCGAATGGTCTGAAGGTGAAGTTCAAGGTCCAACCGGACGGTTCGGTAGCAGCGATCCTTGACTGTCTGGCAAAGTCGTTGTGGAGGCGAAGGCCAAATTCATAGTCCGAGACGCCCTCTAGCGGCCGGCACTCTTTCCGCTGACTTTCGCAAGACCGACAAGGAGCAAGATGAGCGACAAAGCCTTCCAAGACTACTATCCCGAAAACGTATCCCATTGCTACGGATGTGGCCGACTGAACCCCGAGGGTCTACAGATCAAGACTTTCTGGGATGGCGAAGAAAGCGTGACTCGATTCCGGCCCAGGGACTGCCACACCGCCATTCCGGGCTATGTCTATGGTGGACTTCTCGCCTCGCTCATCGACTGTCATGGCACCGGCACCGCCGCTGCTGCCGGCTACCGCGCCGAGGGTCGCGAGATGGGCTCGGAACCGTCCCTACGCTTCGTCACCGCCTCACTGCACGTGGACTACCTGAAGCCCACTCCCATCGACGGCGAGTTGGAGCTTCGCGGGCGCGTGAAGGCAGTCGAAGGTCGCCGCGTCACGGTCGAGACCACCGTCTACGCTGGCGGGGTCGCCACCGCACGCGGCGAGGTCGTGGCGGTGCCCATGCCGAAGTCTTTTCTGGGTGGCTAGAGCCAACCACCGGCGGTCTAGCGCGGGCGAGCCCCCGTAGAGATCGCTGCTGTCTCCTTCCCCACGGCCGCCCGTAGATCCTCCAAGGTGTAGGGTTTGTGGAGAAAGAACAGGGAGAGATGTACCGGGCGGCCTTCGAGCGCGTGCGCCTCATCGTAACCACTGGCGAGAATGACGGGCACGTCCGGTCGTGACGCCCGGATGGCTTCAAGCACAGCCCAACCATCCATGCGTGGCATCGACAGGTCTTATCATCGACATGATGCTTGGCGAAGCGCTCGATGGCCTGCAGATCTTCGAACAAGTCCAACTGCTATTCCCCTCCCAGAAAGCCATCGTGATGAGCGGACAAGCGCCGAACGAGAGGGCGCAGCTTGCGGTCGGACGAGGTCTTCCTTGGCTCGACAAGCCCTACACCACCGAGGCGCTTGCGCATGCCGTGCAGCAAGCCTTGCAGAACGAACCTGATACAAAGTAGTACCCTTGCCTGGTTAGCGCGGTCGTTCGTACGCGACGCGTCGGTGCTCGCGCGAAACTCTCCACCGGCGTCGCCTCGACGAAAGATGAGCCAACCTGGCGGCCCATCGCTACTGTCATGCATAGTTGACTGGTTAGATTTATGGCAACGCACCGTTCGCATATTTCTCTATCGCTGGTGGGCGGCTCCGACTGCCGTCAAGTCAGCGATGGCGATTTGGCGCGTGGGCTTGCCGACGGCGCGGGCTGGGCTACAGCAGAAACCTGGAATCGGTTCGCCCCCATGGTATTCGTGATGGCTGCTCGCACCCTCGGATCGGAATCCGAAGCCGAAGACATCGTTCAGGAAGTCTTCTACCGGTTGTTCTTGCGCGCGAAGACGCTCCGAGAGCCGGATAGTCTGCGCAGTTTCATCGTTTCCTTCGCCATCCGTATTTTGAAGTGGGAGCTTCGCCGCAAGCGAACCCGCAGTTGGCTATCGTTTCAAGAGCCACGGACCTTCGTCGACCTGGTTCACGACACCCTCGATGTCGAGTCCCGCGATCTCTTGCGGATCCTGTACGGCTTTCTCAATCGCCTAGCGCCTCGGGATCGCCTCGTCATTTCGCTGCGTTACCTCGAATCGATGACGGTAGAGGAAGTCGCACAAGCCATGGATTTGTCGCCATCCACGGTGAAGCGGACGCTCGAGCATGCAACCAAGAAGCTGTCGCGATGGATAGGATCCGAACCGGATCTGGCGGGTCTTCTCGGCGGCAAAGGGTGGAACCTATGACGCCACATGTGGGTGAACCTAAGGAAACCGACGCACTGGATGCCGTGATGAAAGTTGCGCGCAACGCTGCGCGTCCGCCTACGCAGGCGCAACTTGCCCACGCATGGCATGGAGTTTCCGTTCGTCTGACGGCCCGAAAGGCTCGACGAAGATTTTTGCTTCGCTCGTCGCTGGTAGGGGCAACGGCAGCGGCGTGCGTCTTGTTTGGGCTCGGCGTGATCCGGTTTTCTCATTCACCTTCGCCGCGTCCCCCTGCCCTGGCCTACCAAATCGAAGGCGGCAGCGTCATCGACGGAGGCTATCTGCGGGAGTCCGGAAATTCAGGCCTCAAACTCTTCTTCGCCGAGGGAACCGAGTTCATTCTCATGCCGGGAGCGCGTGGCCGCTTGCGGTCCGTCGACAGTCTTGGCGCCCACATTGCGATTGAACAAGGCTCCGCCTCGTTTCAGGTCACGCCTCGCAATGAGGCGCGCTGGCTGGTCGACGTGGGGCCGTTCCTGGTCACGGTCAAAGGAACCGTCTTCACGGTGTCCTGGGACGCGGTGGCCGAGCGATTCGAGCTGAGACTGCGGCATGGTCGCGTGTCGGTGAGCGGGCCGCTGTCGGGCGGCGAGGTTGCACTGCGCGCCGGTCAGCGGCTGGTAGTCAATTTGCCGAAGGCGGAAACCCTCATCGCCGAACAGCCGCCGGAGGAGGCTTGGCTCGATTCGTCCCCGGCAGTCGCTCCGCCGACCGGCACGACCTTGCCCCAAGTCGCGCCAGCATCCGCCACGGAGCGGCCTGCGGGACGGCCTGCAGGCCCCGCTGTGCCGAACGGCAAGCTTGAAGGCGAGCGCCGCTGGGCCCAGGCGGTTGCGGCTGGCAAGTGGGATCTCATTCTTGCCGATGTGGAACGTGCGGGCGTCAAGCCGACGCTGGAGAAGGCGTCGAGCGAGGACTTGTTCGCTCTTGCGGATGCCGCTCGCTACCGACGCCGCACCACCTTGGCGCGCGAGACTTTGCTCGCGGAACGCCGACGCTTTCCACAATCGACCCGGGCTCTTGATGCTGCGTTCTTGCTGGGTCGGCTCGAGGAATCGCACGAGCATGCATGGAGCAAGGCTCTCGCGTGGTATGATGACTATCTGGCCCATGCATCCACTGGCACCTACGCTTCGGAGGCCCTGGGGCGAAAGATGATCGTCACCAATCGCCTCGAAGGCGCCGCCCGCGCGCAGCCCATCGCCGAGGAGTATCTCCGACGCTTCCCGAATGGCACCTATGCCGGGACGGCGCAGGCGCTGCGCAACGGCCCCTGATCGGCTCTTCCAGTGAGACGCTTCGTGCTTGCCATGGTGATTTCCGCGTCGCTGTTCCGGTCCGAATCTTCGTCCGCGGCGACAGTGGTCATCGTGCCTTCCACGAACGCATCGCCGGGCATGGCAGAGACGGCGGTGCGGATTCGCGGCGAACTGTTGTCGGCCGGCTTCGTCGTCGAGATCCTCGACGGGGCCACGGTCGAAGGCATGAGCGGCCGCCAGTCGCAAGAATCACTCGAACGCTTGGCCGAGCAGCGCGGCGCCGACGCGGTGATCGCCATCGTCGGCGATGTAAAGCCGAATCTCGTGGAGATCTGGGTCGTGGACAAGGTGACGGGAAAGTCGGTCGTCAGAAAGCTGCCCTACGAACCGAAATCCGGCCATGCGCCCGAGACGCTGGCCATTCGAGCCATCGAGCTGCTGCGCTCGAGCTTCATGGAAATCGAGTTGTCTGCGACGGGTCGCCGCAACCCATCCACCTCTACCCCGCCCCCGACCGTCGTGCATTTCGTCGAGCAAGTCGCCGAGATGGACCGGCGACGTCGGGAGTTGCTTGGCGTCGAGCTGGGCGGCGCAGCCATGGTCGGCTTTGACGGCGTCGGGCTGGCATTGCTACCGCTCGTTCGCTTCAATTGGGCCCTTCGATCCTGGTTCCTGGTACAAGCCGCGATGGCTGGGCTCGGCACTCGACCCAGCGTCGAGAATGCCACTGGCAGCGCCCAGATATCCCAGCAGTTCTTCGTGCTGGGGGCCTGCTTACGCTCTCGCGAAGGCCGCGGCTTGCGTCCGTTCGCCACGCTTTCCGCAGGCGCGCTGCACACCTCAGTCGTGGGCCGCGCCAATGAGGCGAACCAGGGGTTGGAAGGGCGTGACGAGGAGGCTTGGTCCTTTCTCCTCGACAGCAGCGTCGGTACAGCGCTGCCACTGCGGGACCGGCTGTACCTGACGCTCGCGGTGCACGCGCAGCTTGCGGAGCCGTACCCAGTGGTGCACTTCTTGGACTCGGTGGTTGCAACCTCTGCGCACCCGAACCTTTTGCTCACCTTGAGCGTGGGGGCTTGGCTATGAGGCCACGGTATCGCTTTGGGCCGCTCGGCCTCGTCGCGCTGATGGTCGGCGGGGCTGCCTGCTCACGCTCCAATTTGACTGCCATCGGGCGCAGCCCAACGCTCGATGGCAGCAGGAGCGACGTGATGGACGGCGGTGCCGCCACGGACGCCGGTGACGGAAGCGCCGCAACCGGGACCTGCCCAGCTGTCGCGCTTCAGCCTGGCGACACGCCTCAGACGGTGCAAGTAGGCTCCACCAGCCGCAGCTACGTCTTGCACATTCCCTCGCAGTACGTCGGCGGCAAGCGCGCACCGCTGGTCGTCGACTTCCACGCCCTCACCGGCTCGGGCTCGATTGAAAGAAGGGGCTCGCCCTATCCGGCCGAGACCGATCCCGAAGGCGTTGTCATGGCCTTCCCCGATGGGCTCAAGGGTCCCTCCGGTACGGCGTGGAACATCGGGCCGTGCTGTGTGGCGAATACGATCGACGACGTCGCCTTCACCAGGGCCATGATCAAACAAGTCGAGACGATCGCATGCATCGACCCCAAGCGGGTGTATGCCGTCGGTGTTTCCATGGGCGGTGGAATGGCGTACTACCTCGCGTGCCAGGCCGCCGACGTGGTCGCTGCGGTGGCGCCGGCAGCATTCGACCTGCTCGACACACCCGACTGCACGCCCTCACGCCCCGTGACGGTGATCTCGTTCCGCGGATCTGCGGACACCCTCGTGCCGTACGCCGGCGGGCCGTCGTCGGTGGTGCTCGGCATGCCGGTCACGTTCCTCGGTGCCCAGGGAACCTTCACGAAATGGGCGGACCTCGACCAGTGCACGGACTCGCCATCGTCGCCAGACAGCAACGGCTGCTCGTCCTACTCGGCGTGCCAGGGTGGAGTTGAAGTCTTCCTGTGCACGAAGCAGGGCGGCGGTCAGGAGGCCGGCGATGCCAGCGTTGCCTGGCCGGTGCTCAAGCGCCACACGCTCTGACGATACAGCGTTCAGCGAGCTCATCGACGGGGGGAACCGTCTTGGGGGCCACCCGTGCACCCTTTTCCGGATCATTTTCATGGCCCATTTCCTGGTCGTGCAGCTACTGTTGCTTATCGAATGTCTGTCTACCCGGAGGGACCATGGTACTGAACGAAGGTCGTCTGCCTCTCAGCCTGATTGTGCTTGGGCTCCTGAGCTGTAGCGTTTGGGGCTGCTCGTCATCGTCCGGCGGTAGCTCTCATACGGGCGGGACGACGAGCTCGGGCGGGGCGATCGCGAGCGGCGGCAGCGGTGGTGGCTCGGGCGGTGCGACGAGCACAGGTGGAAGTAGTAGCACAGGGGGGACCGTGGCCAGCGGTGGGAGCGTGGCCTCGGGCGGGACGAAGGGCTCGGGCGGGGTGCAGGCGACGGGTGGCGCGGTTGGCAGAGGTGGCAGCAACTCGGGCGGAACCAAGGCGACCGGGGGTAGCTCGTCGGGCGGCGCGGCGACAGGAGGATCGTCCACCGGCGGCTCGTCCACCGGCGGCTCGTCCACCGGCGGCTCGGCAACCGGTGGCTCGGCAACCGGTGGTGCAGCAACCGGCGGCTCAGCAACCGACGGCTCAACAAAAGACGGCTCGGCGACCGACGGCTCAATAAAAGACGGCTCAGCAACCGACGGTTCGGCGGACTCGCCAGGTGCGGGCAGCCCCGGCTGCGGCATTGCCAGCCCCCTGAAGACCGGAACTTTCACGGAAAGCATCAGTGGCACCTCTCGCAAGTGGATGCTGGACGTCCCGACCGGCTACGACGCCAACAAGCAGTATCGGTTGATCTTCGTGTGGCACCCGCTAGGAGGGTCTGGGAGCCAGATAGTCAGCGGCGGGTTCAACGGGCTCAAGTCCCTGTCGAACAGCACCGCCGTCTTCGCCACCGCGGACGGTCTGAACGGGAGCAACTCGGAGGCGAGTGGGACCGGGTACTGGAACGTCAATGGTGGGGACATGAAGCTTTTGCAGGTCATGCTCGACAAGATCAACGCCGGCCTTTGCATCGACCAGCAGCGGATCTTCTCCACCGGATTCAGCTTCGGCGGAATGATGACCTACTCGGTGGGTTTCCAATTCAAGAACGTGTTCCGAGCCATTGCCCCTTGCTCCGGCAAAGCGGGCGTCATCACCTACGACGACAACAACGAAGACCCCCTCCCCATCATGGCTTTCCATGGCGACAAAGACACCTTCGTGGCCACGGCTCTCGGAAAAGCTTTCTTCGACATGTACGCCAAGAGAAACAAGTGCGGGACTCAGACCAAGGCGGTGGATCCCAGCCCTTGCGTGCAATACCAGGACTGCGTCGTGCCCAGCATCTGGTGCGAATTCCCTGGCCAACACGAGCAGTGGTCGCAGGAACCAACAGCGATCTGGCAGTTCTTCTCGCAATTCTGAAAGCCACCGCGGGAGCTGGCGTCGATGATCGGGCGTGAACCGGGTCTTCCGGCTTATACCTCGCCAACGCTTCATGCGGAGCCATCCACAGTCGGTGACGCCGCGAATTCGTAGGAGCATCGAGTCGCCGGGGAAGCTCTCCCCCAGGCCACCGGACTGGAGTTGCCCCATTGTCCCAACGCGGCAGGATCATCCGTCTGCTATTTCTTGAACCGATCCTTCGGCCCACTGCTACTGGGACTTAAAGCACTTCAATTTGCCGAAGGAGATCGTATGAAACTCGCAACTCGGAATCTGCTCAAAAGCAGTCTATTGCTCGGCCTGCTAAGCGTTGGCGTTTACGCTTGCGGACAATCGAACGACGGTGGCACAGGCTCCGGCGGGAGCTCGGCAGGGGGGTCTGGTGGGACAGGTAGCGGTGGACATTCTAGTTCGGGTGGCTCCTCCGCGGCGGGCGGAACCACGAGCTCCGGCGGGACGACTGGATCGGGTGGCACGCATGAGGCGGGTGGCACCGTTGGCACGGGTGGCAGCAACTCCGGCGGAACCAAGGCCACCGGCGGTAGCTCGTCAGGCGGCGCGGCGACAGGAGGCTCGTCCTCGGGCGGTGCAGGCGGTTCGACAAGCAGCACTGCCACGGGCGGCGCCGGCGGCATGGCCCCGGGCACCGGCGGCACGGCCCCGGGCACCGGCGGCATGGCCCCGGGCACCGGCGGCATGGCCCCGGGCACCGGCGGCAAGGTCGCTGGAGACGGGGGACTCGGAGGCAAAGGCGGTACCGACGGAGGGCCAGCGGGCGGTGGCACCGGCGGCACCACATCTTCTGGTTCGTGCCAGAAGGGCCAAGTCAAGAACAGCGAGGTCGTCTTCATGGGCGAATCCTTCTATGCCATTTCCCCCCAATACATTGAGACGCGGGTAGAGTCGGACGCCCAAGCGGCGGGCGCGCTCGCTGCAGGCGCCAAGTACCGCAACGTGGCCGTCAGCGGGCAGACGATGAATTACGTTGCGACGACGGAATGGCCCGCAGCCACCAAGGGCGGCACGGTCAAGAACGTCATCATGGATGGCGGTGGTATTGATGCTATGTCGTCGTCGTGCTCGTCGTGTCCGGGCGATTTCACGACACTGCTCGGCAAGATGGCTACCGAAGGAGTGACGGACGTCATCTACACGCGCTACCCGGAACCAGGAAGCCCGCCCGGCTCAAACGCCACATTGAAGGCGAACCTCGACGCCTTGATGCCGAAAATGCAAACGGTGTGCGAAGGCAGCACCGCACCCAAATGCCATTGGGTGGACTTGAGGCCCGTTTGGCAGACTAATGACGTTCTGTCTGACGGCCTCCATCCGACTCAGTCGGGCGGAAACCACGTCGGAGACCTGATTTGGTCGGAGATGGTCAAGGATTGCATGGCTCAGTGACCTAGCTCGCCCGTCAAAATGTCGGGCACGTTCTGGCCTATGATCGCACTGGGAACCCTGACCTGAAAACACCTCTCCCCGCGCAGCGGGGAGAGGTCACCGAGCGCTGCGAGGCGGGTGAGGGGCTGCCGCGTTTCACGCTTGTTCCCAGACCCTCCCGTGATGGGCTTCGGCTGGTGGAGCCAGCCCGCGACCGAAGCGTAGGTATCTTGAACGCCATCTTCGGACCTGCGGTGGAGCGACCGTGCTTCGAGGACCACTTTGCGGAATACTCTGACTGGAAATCGAGCTACTCTGGCCCGCAGCGAGGATCACATTGATGAGAGCGGCGAATTTGGCAAGAACGTTCATGCTGGTGGGAAGCCTGAGTGTCGGCGTTTGGAGCTGCAACAAGTCAAGCGGAAGCAACGCTGGAACCGGCGGAACAGCGGGCCAAGGGGGAACGGGAGGAGCCAGCACCGGTGCCGGAGGAGCCACAGGATCAGGTGGAGCCAGCACTGGAGCCGGAGGAGCCACAGGATCAGGCGGAGCCAGCACTGGAGCCGGAGGAGCCAGCACTGGAGCCGGAGGAGCCACAGGAGCCGGAGGAGCCAGCACCGGAGCCGGAGGCACAACGACGGTGCAACCCGACGCCTTCGAAGTTGACGGAACTTGGGCGTATTTGGGCCCCTCGGACACGCCACATTCGCTCAAAATCAGCAATGGAGCGATGGTGTATACGGATGAAGCTGGGCAGTGGTCATCCAATTGGACCATCAAGGATTACGACAACGGACTTCACCATTTTGAAGTTGTATTTGAGTCTGGAACTGGGACGTATCTTCCCGTCGGACAAAATATGAGCGGAACCTACGACTTGAATGGTCCGATTCTGACGGTGCAGTTGGCGAACGGTCTAGCATCGTATCCGCCCATGCAGAGCCCCGGCAGCTGCACCGAGGGGAGTACGTTCATCCCTGACTGCAGGGTGTACGTGAGCCAGAACTAGAGAAGCTTCCGGGCCCATCTGGCCGTGGGATAGCGTCGTGGGCCTCGTTCCATGAATTTTCTTGGTCGATTTTGTGAAGCCGCTGCTACTAATACAGAAACGACGTCCGGGCTTGATGGAGGTGTCTCTATGAAATCCACGCATGTTTTGAACACAACGATCGCCGCGCTCATGTTACTGGGGGGCGCTTGTTCGTCGAGCAGCTCAGGAATTTCCAAGGGATCGGGTGGCGCCTCTGGTTCGGAATCCGGTGGCGCGTCCGCCGTCGGAGGCACCACTGGTAGCGGGGGCATGGTGGGAACGGGCGGCACGACAGCGGGCCAGCCGAGCTCGGGGGGTGCGAGCGGCACTGGAGGTCGCCCCGGCACGGGCGGCAGCAGCGCCACAGGCGGTCGCGTCGGTACGGGCGGCAGCACCGGCCTGGGTGGCCAGCCGGGCAGCGGCGGCGCGAGCGCGCCTGGTGGCTCGATGGGACGCGACGCCGGTCGCGACTTGCCGGCGACCAGCACGGGCGGCAGTGGCCCGGGCATCGACGGCGGGGGTGGCACGACGACCCCGGGCGGCACCTCCGCGGGCTGCGGTTCGACGAATACCACGTCTCCCTGCGGCGTCAAGGGTACCACGTGCAGCATCGACGTGAGCGGCACGGCGCGAACCTACTACGTGCAACTTCCCAGCGGATACAGCGCGTCCAAACCGTATCCGCTCATCTTCCAGTTCCACCCGTGGGGTGGCTCGGCTGATCAAGCTCTGACCATGTATAACATCAGCAAGGGCATCCCTGACGCCATCTACGTCACTCCGCAGGGACTTCAGGCTGGTAGCAACGGCGCCGGATGGGCCAACACCAACGGGCAAGACATCGCCTTCACCAAAGCGATGATCGCCGATGTCGAGGGCAAGTACTGCGTCGACACCTCCCGCCTCTTTTCGGTGGGGTTCAGCTACGGCGGCATGATGTCGTTCGCCCTTGGCTGCGAAATGAGCGATGTGTTCCGGGCCATCGCGCCGATGTCAGGCTCGCTGTATAGCGACACCGGGTGCAAGGGCACCGGCCCCCATATTGCGATGTGGGGATCGCATGGCACGAGCGACACCGTCGTCCCCATTGCCGACGGCCGCTCCGCCCGCGACAAGATCCTGAAGGAAAACCACTGTGGGACCGACACCGTCGCCGTCGATCCGAGCCCCTGCGTGAAGTACCAGGGCTGCGACCCAGGCTACGACGTGACCTGGTGCGAATGGGACGGCCCGCACGGGATTCCCAGCTTCGGCACCAGTGCCATCACGGCCTTCTTCAAGACCTTGTTGTGATAGGAAACCCTGAAAGGGTTTCCATCCATCGGCCCCTGCCCGCCCCCTGCGCACAGCTTGCTGGGCGCGGCGTCGTGCGCAAAGGAATCCATCCATGAGAATTGCGAATCTGACCCCGCGACTTTTGTGCCTGGGCATCTTGAGTATCGGCGTCGTGGCCTGCAGCCAGTCGAACGGTCCGGGCACCAGCACCGGCGGCACAACGAGTCCCGTGGCCGGCTCGGGCGGTAGTTCCAGTGGGTCAGGTGGCTCCACCAGCACAGGTGGAGCCGCATCGGGTGGAGTCACTGGAAGCGGAGGAACGAAATCCTCTGGCGGCGCGCAGGGAACCGGCGGCGTGATGCCCGGCACGGGCGGCAAGGGTGCGGCCGGTTCTGGCGGAACCTCGGCCATGGGCGGTTCGGCCAGCTCCGGGGGAGCGCTCGGCACGGGCGGAAGCGCCACTGGCAGGACGGGCGGGACCAGTGGCAGCGGCGCAGGAGGCGCGGGGAGCGGTGGTCTTGCCACCGGCGGAACTGCTGGGCCGACGAAGACCGGCGGCAACAGCGGAGACGCTTCGGCCGGGGGATCCAATGGAACGGGTGGAAGCACCGGCAGCGACGGAGGCACGGGAGCCACCACCGCGACCATCCTCCCCGATCCTTCCTGGACTTGCGGCATGGCCGACGGCATTCCGGCCCCCACGCTCGGCACGCTCGCCTTCAGCGTGTCACTCACGGTCAGCGCTATTCACGACGTGGGAAACACCCAGTTCGGCAAACGCCGCCAGCTTGACGTCTCCGGCGGCACGATCACGGGCGACAAGCTGAAGGGCACGGTTGTCACCGGCGGCCTCGATTACGAGCTGACCTTGTCGACAGGAGCCATGGAGCTGGAAGAAGTCCTCATCTGGAAGACGAGTGACGGCACCACCATCTTCACCCGCGTCTGCGGCGTCGCCGCCGCGGGCGATGCGCTCATCCGCATCGTCCCCGACATCGAGGCCCCGACCGCGGGCTCCTACGCCTGGCTGAACACCACCAAGCTCGTGGGTACGCGCACGGTCGACGCCGCCGGCAGCAAGATCACGCTCGACATCTACGACGTATCCAACGTGACCGCTGGAGATCCCAAGGTCCAGCTCAAGGATCCGGCTGGCGTCCCCAACGTTTCGTGGGACTGCGTGACTGCGACCGGGAAGACTGGCGCTACCGTGTTCACCGAGAACGTAACGCTCGGATCGACCATCTCTGTCAGCAATGCCAAGCGCGGTAGCCGCAACATCATCCCCATCACCGGCGGCACCACGACCGGCAGCAAGGAGTCAGGCAAGATTCTCAACGGCGGCGCGGACTACCAGCTTGCGGCGACCGGGGGCACCACGCTGGACGCCCGCTATACGCTGCAGTCGAGCGACGGCTACTTCATCATCGTGCGCAATTGCGGTCCGTCGAACGGGCTGACGCCGGTCTTCGAGACGGCCTCCGATGGTCCCTACGCGTTCCTCACCACCGGCAAGTTCCTAAGCTCCGCACCGCAAAGCGGGACTGGCGGCGGCGTTGGCATCACCTTCTACGAGCGCAACTAGCGCTCCTCGCACTAGATCCGCCCCTTTTACCCCGATCTCCCTCCGGATCTCCGCCCGATCAGTATCGCGCAGAAGCCGTCATGACGTGCCGTCGGCGGTGTGATCGAATCCCGTCAGTCGTGGGACCCCTTGACCACGGGGATAGGCCAGTCGATAGTCCCGTGCGTGGAAATGGACGCACTTCGGCTAGCCCTGGACGAGAATCACTCTCGTGCGCTGGCCCGATCACGCAAACCCGCCTGGCGCATCACGTCCTTCGTTCTGTTGCGCAAGACACTCGCCTTGGCCGGGATATTCGGTCTTTTCGCCTGTAAGCAGCCGTTGCTGGTCGGCCAATACAAGTGCCCTGGCAGCAGCATGGACGGAGGCAGTCCGCCGAGTAGATTCGACCCGATCTCGGTTCCTTGGTCCGCGGGGTTCGAGAACCAATTCTGCGACTACCCGAGCTCCGAGGAGCCGGGTTGGTGCTACGACTTCCCGCCAGCGTCGTTTCGAGTCGTCTCATCCCCGGTCCACACCGGGCAGTTTGCTGCGGAATTCACGGTATTGACTGGCACTGACGGTGGAGCTCAGCCCCAGGCGCGCTGTTCTCGGCAAGGCGTATTCCCGGCTGAAGCGTACTATGGTGCTTGGTACCTTATCCCGGAGATTGCGACGCTTGCGACCGACAAGGACAACTGGAATCTGTTCCACTTCCAAGGCGGAAATTCCGATGCCACGGGGATAAATAATCTTTGGGATGTGTCCTTGGTCAATGGGCCGTCCGGCGACCTGAACCTTCGTGTGGTCGACGGCCAAGACGCAACCAAACGTCCCATCAGCACCCAGTCGGTTCCGACTGGAAAGTGGTTTCACATCGTGTTCTACTGGAAACGCGCAAAGGACACGAGCGGCGAGGTGTCCCTGTACCAAGACGGAGAGCGCGTGGTGGACCTCACGAACCTGGTCACCGATGATTCCGACTGGGGTCAATGGTATGTGGGCAACCTCGCCACCGCCCTGCAGCCTCCTCAGTCTACTGTGTACGTGGATGACGTCACCATTCGCGCAACCCTATAGTCTGAACCGATCGCAGACCTCGCGGAGCGCCGGGACTGGTTTGATGACGGGTTGGATCCTTCTCGGACTGCTCGCGACCTCGACCGCGATGGCTGAGCCTCAGCCGTCGATCGACATCCGTTGGGAAGCGCCGCCGGACTGCCCGCAGGAGAGCGACGTGCGCGACCGGATCCAGAAGCTTCTCGGATCCGGTCGACATGACAGCCATCTACGAGCTGAAGGCACCATCACACGAATAGACAGACGCTTTCGCCTCGATCTCGTCGTGCGCGTCCGTGACTTCGTTGGAACACGCAGCATCGAATCGAGCTCGTGTGAGGATCTCGCCGGTGCTGCGGCGGTGGAGCTTGGATTGCTCATCCACTCGACCGAGGCAGCCCTTGAGCCCAGCCGTCCCGGCACCCCACCTCAAGAGTTGTCGCCCGTGCGAGGATCAGAGCCATCGAGCTCGCGTTCTGACGGAACGGACGTGCATCCGTCGCAAGGGACGAGCGACACGAGCCCGACCGTGGGAGCGCCAAACGGCGGGAAATCCCCGAGCAAGACAGAAGCCGAGAGCGAAGAAAGGGAGCAGCCGCCTTCCATGGAGTCGCAACGGGCCTGGCATGCCCTGGTGCAGGCGCCAATCCTGGAGCTGGGCGTAGGCCCCCTGCCGCAGCCGGCGCGCGGCATCGGACTTTCCCTCGGCCTCGAATACGCGAGCTGGCAGCTGCAGTTGAAGGGGATATCTTGGCAGCGACAAAATGTTCCTGCCCCTGGAAAACCTGGATATGGGGCTGACGTTGATCGAGTCGGCACGGCTTTCTGGGGGTGCCGTGAGCTCCGCAGTTCCTGGTTCGGGCTTTCACCGTGCGTCACGGTGGGGGTGGAGCGCGTATCTGCCACTGGCACTGGACTGGCCACTGAACGCACGCAACAAGCGTTTGGAGCGACCTTGGGCGCTGGCGCCCAAGGTCGGGTCTATCTGGCTAGTTGGCTCCGTCTGCTGATGGCCGTAGGTGGGCAAATCGAGCTGTCCCGGCCCCAGATCTCGATCGACGGGGTAGGAGCACCGTACACATCGGAGCGATTCGAAATGTTCCGATTCGCGCCGGCTGCGCTCTCTGTCGCCGTGGGCGTGGAGTGGATCTTGTGACGGAAACCAGGGCGCTCTGCCACTGCCTTCAGAGATGATGATGGGAAGCAAATCAACCGCGCAGGCTCCCGCCATCCCGCCGCATGCACATTTCGGTCCAGACGGTTCGACCATTCCTGTGCCAACCCTCCAAACCATCTACAAGGAATACTTCGACTTTGTGTGGTCGTCGGCCAGGCACCTCGGTGCCACGGGCGACGCCATTGACGACGTGGTTCAAGACGTCTTCATCGTGATCCATTCCAGGCTTGCAACGTTGCAGCGGCCGGAAGCCTTGCGAAGCTGGATCTACGGCATTGTGCGCCGCACGGTCAGTGACTACCGGCGGTCCAGGCGCACCAGAGATGTCGCAGGGGCCAGGCTCGGCGCCGAGCTCAAGTCAAGTCGACCGTCCCAACCGTCGCCTCTCGACATGGCCGAGAGAAACGCCGAGTTGGAGCTGCTCGAAAGCGTCCTGGCGGAGCTCGACGAGACGAAACGAGAGGTCTTCGTCATGGTGGAGGTACTCGAAATGACGGTACCGGAAGTGGTTCAAGCGCTTGAAATACCCTTAAATACAGCTTATTCACGGCTTCGGTTGGCTAGGCAATCCTTCGAGGAAGCGCTGGCCAGGCGCGAAGCGCGTGACGAGGAGAATCGAAGACCATGTCGACCTTGAGTCCAAAGGGGAGTGATCTAGTCCGTGCCGGTCGGCGTGCTTTTCAGCCGACCGATGCGGATCGCGCGCGGAACCTCGATTCACTGCGAGCCCAGCTAGGCGTCACCGCGCTTCCGCCCGGCCCAGGCTCCGTAGCGACTGCGGCCACAGTAGGCCGATCGATCTGGCCATTCCTTTCGGTGGTCGTGGTCGGTATTGGCCTCGTCGGCGGCACCCTGTTCTTCGCGTTACGCCCAGGGGCAGGACGGGACAATCCGCAAATAACGAACGTTGTGCCGGTCGTTGCGATCACACCCGCTGCGCCGCCTTCTCCCGAGCAACCGACGAGCCCAGCAGCTGCAGCCCCGTCCGCGACAGATCCTCCCGCGCCTCCCGCAGCCTCGGCTCACCGAGCACAGGATCGGTTGGCGGCCGAGGTCGCGATCCTATCGCGTGCAACCCGTGATCTGCGCGCTGGCCGCCCCGCGGAGGCCCTCAAGGCGCTTGACGAGTATCGCCGCAAGTTTCCCAAGGGATTGCTCAGCGAAGAACAGCGCGCAGCTAGAGCGCAGTCGCTGTGTGCGTTAGGGCGATTCGATGAGGCCAACGAAAAGCTCGCGGGACTTGCGCCGCAGTCTCCGTTGGCGGTGCAAGCAAAGCAGTTCTGCGACGCGCGTTTGGCGGCCCGCTAAAACGCGTGCTGGGCCTACCGGCCCTCGTCGGTGCTCACGCGAGCCGGGCGAGCCGCGAGGACGTGAGTCGGACGCGCGTCCACGCCGAGCCGCTCGGAATGTCCGCATTGGCACAAGGCGGCAACTCGGTCGAGTCTGAGCCACGCCGTGATCCCGCGTAGGCGGCATCTTACCTGAACCTGGTGATCCGAAATTACGTGACCCGGATTTCGGATCCCGCGCGACTGTCAGGCATGAATCTCCATCATCTGATGGCCGCGATTGCGGTGCTTGTCATCTTGGGCGACGGTTGTTCGTCCGACTCAGGCAAAGGAGTCGGACGTGGCCCAGGTCAGGGGTCGGGAGGCACGTCCGACGGGGGAGGAACCACGGGCAGTCGTGGCACGACGAGCTCGGGTGGCACGACGAGCTCGGGTGGCACGACGAGCTTGGGTGGCACGACGAGCTCGGGCGGCGCGACGAGCTCGGGCGGCGCGACGAGCTCCGGTGGCACGGTCGGCTCAGGCGGGCGGTCGAGCGCGGGCGGCCGTAGCGGGTTCGGGGGCACGATCACCTCAGGCGCCGACGCTGGCGCGGAAGCGCAGGGCACAGGAGGCACGACCGGCACCGATGGCTCTCACGATGGTGGCCCGACGGGCTCGGGCGGAAGGCTAAGTATTGGCGGTACGACTGGAAGCGGCGGAAGCAGCAGCCCAAGCGCGGACGCGGGTGGCGACGAAGCCGGAACGGGCGGCGGGACGGGGAGCTTCGATCCATGTCCTGCCAGCGGGGCCTGCAAGGTCCTGCCCCTCGGAGACTCCATCACCTGGGGGGTCAACTACGACGGCGGCTACCGTGTGAAGCTCTTCTCGAGCACGCTCACGGACAAGAAGAACATGACATACGTCGGCAAGCTCTCGAATGGCCCAAGCACGGTCTCCGGAGCCACGTTCCCCAAGAACAACGAGGGCCACAGCGGATGGACCATCCAGCAGATCGACGACATCGTGACTGGGAAGGCGACGGACGCCAACTACAGCGGCAAAAAGATGATGGTCGACCAGGCGCCCAACATCGTTCTGTTGCACGCCGGAACCAATGACATGTCCAGGGGTCCTTCGGGTGCACCCGATCGTCTGGGAACGTTGATTGACCACATAGTCGGGGATGGTCCCAATGTCCTGCTCGTGGTCACCACGATTATCCCGATTACGCAGGGATCGTACGGAAGTGTTGGCCAGACGTTCGACAACGCGGTGCCCGGCATCGTCCAGACGCGGATAGACGCCGGCAAGCACGTCATCCTGGTCGACATGTTCAAGGATTTCCCCAGCTCGGGCTTGAGCAGCGACGGCGTGCATCCCAACCAGCAGGGATATGACTGGATGGCTGGGGTTTGGTACGACGCGATCAAGAGCTACCTGCACTAACCACAAGCGGC
>Ga0265342_10001715_pt1 | contig 20063 bp, 9 predicted proteins | sample 4CB327metaG_FD_203125 | JGI IMG/M metagenome (GOLD analysis project Ga0265342, IMG submission 203125) | Rhizosphere microbial communities from Carex aquatilis grown in University of Washington, Seatle, WA, United States - 4-CB3-27 metaG | ecosystem: Host-associated > Plants > Roots > Rhizosphere... | reverse complement strand
TACCACACCATTACAAAGTTCTTCAAGAACTTGAGCGAACTTCCGCGCATCGTGAACGTCGAGGATCTTTCGCTATCCGTCGAGAAGGCGGAACTGGGGGCGTCGCCGCGCATGCGCGCGAAGTTCATTGCGGCCACCTTCCGCTATCGCGATACCGAGGGAGCGGAGGGCGGAACATGAGAAGGCTTGTGACACTGGCGCTTGGGTGGGCCACATTGGCGGGAACGGTCTGGCTCGCCGAGGCGGCGGAAACAGGCAAGACAGCGCCGGCAACTCAGGGAGCCAAGGCGCCGGCCAAAGACGCGCCAGCTCCCGGCAAGCCCGGCGTCCCACCCGGAGCGATCGCTGCTGCCCCGACCGGCGCCGAAGCTCTTGCCCAACGCATGGCGGTCTTGCGGCGCAAGGTCTTGCGCGAAGAGGACTTCGCAGAGAACGACGATTCGAACCGGGATCCCTTCCGCTCGTACCTCGACACATGGATCGAACGGGGCCCCAAGATCACAACCAGCGCGGTTTCCGCGATCTTCGCCAAGTATTCCCTCGAGGAATTGACCCTGATTGCGGTCATCAGCGGCGATGCGAATCCCCGCGCCATGTTCAGGGATCCCACTGGCCTAGGACAAACCGTCAAACGCGGTGATTACCTTTCCAGGTCGGCCGCGCGCATCACGAAGATCCTTTCCGATCGCGTCGTGCTGGAGATGTCGGAGATAACACCGGGCGGGGCCACCAAGGCCTTGGAACGAGCCGTCCTGGTCAATCCGGAAGGAACAGATCAATGACCCTGCAAAGAGAACGCCCCAAGTTCTTGGCCGCTTTTCTGGGTGCCGCCACCCTGGCGGCGTGGTCCACACCTGCCTCCGCCGAGACTGTGCGCGTGCGAAACATCCAAGTTTCGGAAACGGCTGGCAACACCGCGGTGGTCATCGCCGCTTCGGCACGGCCCACGTTCACCACGTGGAAACTGGAACAGCCCGCCCGAGTTGTCGTCGAACTCAGCGGCGCACGCCTAGGCAATGTGGACGTTCCCCTGGATGCCGGGACCTACGCCGTGGGTTTGGTTTCGGCCAGCGTCACCGAGGACGACAGCGCCGGCCCCCGAACGCGAATCGTGCTGACCCTGCGCCAAGCCTCCGACTACCAAGTCGAAGCCAAGGGCAACGACATCACGCTGCGTGTGGTCCCGCGCGCCAGGCCGCCGGTAGCGACACACGAAACCGCTGAGGCCCGACTGCAAATCGAGGCGCGCGCCAAGATCGAAGCTCTAGCCAAGACCGAGGCGCAAGCCCAGGCCAAGGCCGAAGCTCTAGCCAAGACCGAGGCGCAAGCTCAGGCCAAGGCCGAAGCTCTAGCCAAGACCGAGGCGCAAGCCCAGGCCAAAGCCGAAGCTCAAGCCAAAACCGAGGCGCAAGCTCAGGCCAAGGCCGAAGCTCTAGCCAAGACCGAGGCGCAAGCCCAGGCCAAAGCCGAAGCTCAAGCCAAAACCGAGGCGCAAGCCCAGGCCAAGGCCGAAGCCCAAGCCAAAACCGAGGCGCAAGCCCAGGCCAAGGCCGAAGCCCAAGCCAAAACCGAGGCGCAAGCCCAGGCCAAGGCCGAGGCCAAAGCCAAGACCGAGGCGCAAGCCCAGGCCAAGGCCGAGGCCAAAGAACGAGCCCTTGCGCAGTCACGCGCCGATGCCCAAGCCAAGTTGGCGGCCCAGGCCCAAGCTGAAATCCAGGAACGCGCCCTTGCGCAGCGGAAGACCGAGTCCTTGCTCAAGGACGAGGCCAAGGAACGTCTGGCCGCCCAAGCCGTCGCGGAGAAGCATTCACGAGCAGAGGCTGCGGCGCGACTGGAAGCAGATCGCTTGCGCAAAGAATTGGCCGACGCCCATCAAGAGACCGCCAAGGCCCGAGCCGAAGCGAGCGCCGCCAACCAAGAGAGCCAACGACGGAAACTCGCTCTCGCGCAAGCCGAGACCCAGGTCAAGCAAGCGCAGTCCGAGGCCGAGCGCGCGCGCAAGCGAGCAGATGCCGCGGAAAACGAAGCGATCGCTGCCCATCGGCGCGAGACCGAGCGGGACAAGGCCCTTCGCGTCGCCAGCGAAGAAGTCAATGCTCGACAAAAGACGCTCGACCGCATTGCTCAGAAGCAGGAAGCGCAGCAGAGCCGGCTGGCGGCGGCTGAGCGCCTGGTCAGCGAGCGCGAGACCACGGTGCGCGAGTCCGCGTCCAGGCTCGCCGAACGCGAAGAAGCGGCCCGCACCGCGCGCGCCCGGCGAGACAGCCTGGCTCGCGACGCATCGAAGAGCAGCAAGGCCGAAGCCGCCGCTGCCCTGGCCGAGGCGGAGCGCCAACACAAGAACGCGGCCAGTGCCGCCGAGCAGTCGCGCCAAGAACTGGCGCGAGCCGTTGCCTCGCGCCGACAAGAAGAGGCGCGCACGGAGGAGCAAGCCAATCTGCGCCGGGCCGAGGAAAACAAGCTCGACAAGGCCGTCGCCGGGCGCAAGGCCGAAGAGTCGCGCCTCGCCGATGCGCGCGCCGAACGCGCCCGTCTCGACGAGGAAAAGTCCAAACTTGAAAGCGAACGGGCGCAACTCGAGACCACCCGCAATGCCTTGCTCGCCGAAGTCGATCGACTCAAGACCACGGTTTCGGCGACGACAGCCGCGCTGGCGAAACCCGAAAAGACCGGGGGAGACCGAGGCAACGTCACGGCACCAGCCGCAAGGCCCGCGCAGATCGCAAGCACGGCGAACGCGCAGCCCGTTGCTGTCGCAAGTCCGCCCGTCGCTAATATGGAACGCCTGAGCGGGTTCGCTGTGCCCTCGGCAACCGCCACCCACCCTGCCTCGGCAACCGCCACCCACCCTGCCTCGGCAACCGCCACCCACCCTGCCACCCCCTCGCTGAGCTCGGCCTCGCCTTCGCTGCCACCTTCGGGGACTTCGGGACCTGCACCTTCCCCTCCCTCGGGACCTGCCACCCCTACAGCTCCTCTGCTCGCTTCGCGAGCACCCTCGCAACTTGCGGCGCTCGCGCCCTCGCGCGCGGCCTCGCCAAACCTTCCCGCGATGGTCCGCAGTCCGGCAGGCCGTGAGCAAAGCTCGCCGGCTTCCCACGCGAATAGGCCCGTGCCCGCCGAGCCCGTGAGAACCACGCCGGCCACAAGCGCGCCCGCGGCGCGGCCAGTGGCTGTGGCGTCCGAGCCCGTGAACGCGCCGACCAGCGCTGGCCGTCCGCGTTCGGTCACACTGCGCGCGCTCAGCCACATCCGCAGCATCGATTTCGTCGATGAGCCGAACCGCGCTTCGGTCATCATCGACGTGGACAACAGCACCATCTTTTCTATTGAGCGCACGGCCGGCCGCCGTCTCAGCCTGCGCATCGAACACAGCGAATTGCCCGAGAGCCTGGCGCGCAATCTGGACGCCACCGAGTACCTGGGTCCGGTCAAGATCATCAGCTCGTACCGCGACCCCGCCGCGCGCACCACGGTTCGCGTCGATGTGGACTTGGCCGAAGACGTACCCAATCGAGTTCGCCTGGATGGCAATCGTATCTTCTGGGACTTCCAGAAAGCGCCGGCCCCCAGTCTGCCCGCGGTCTGGGTGCCGCCGCCATCGGTGATGTTCGTTCCCGCGCGAAAAGTGGCGGGTTTCTTCGCGACGGCGAAGGACGGCCTGTGGGTGGGTCAGATGGCCCCCTTGCCCTACCTCGCGCCACCAGTCAGCGCGCCACCGGCTGACACGGGCTCTTCGCCCGCTGCCGCGACAGCGCCCGCGCAGCCAGCGGCCTCCGCGCCAGAGGGGCGCCAAGGCGCGACTGGACCATCGGGCCGCTACGCGGCCATTGGCAAGAAACGCTACACGGGCCGGCGCATCGACCTCGATTTCAAAGGCGCGGACATTCACAACATCCTGCGCCTGCTGGCGGACGTGGGCCAGGTCAACGTCATCGTGGCCGACGACGTGCGCGGCGACGTCACCATCAAGATGCGCGACGTGCCCTGGGACCAGGCACTCGACGTGGTTCTGCGATCGAAGGGTCTCGGCTCTGTGCGCGAGGGCAACCTTCTGCGCGTGGCCCCGCTGGCCTTGCTGGAAAAGGAGCTAGAAGCGGAAATCGCCCGGCAAAAACAGATCGCGGACGTCCTGCCCATCGAGACCCGCCTCATCGGTGTTTCCTATGCCGAGGCGGCAACCCTGCTCGACAAGATTCGCGATCTGCTCTCGCCCAGGGGCAAGGTCTCGCAAGACCATCGCACCAACACCCTCATCGTGTCGGACGTGACCAAGAATCTCCAGCTCATCGAGGATCTGGTGCGCAACCTGGACACGCAGACGTCGCAGGTGGTGATCGAGGCACGCATCGTGGAGGCGGACACGAACTTCGCGCGGCAGATCGGCGTGCAATGGGGTGGCACGGCATTCGCGGATACCACGCACGGCAATCCGACGGGCCTGGTCTTCCCATACAACGTGGGCATCGGCGGTGGCGCGGACGACGGCTCTTCGCCGCTCGGAGGTCTCGTCCCCGGACCGCGCACGGGAACCGGCGCCACGGGAAATCCTAACTTCCTCGTCAACATGCCAGCCCCGGCCGGCCTAGGGACCGGCTCGGCCATCGGCCTTACCCTCGGATCCGTGGCCGGAGCCTTCAACTTGAACTTGCGCCTATCGGCCATGGAGAGCACGGGGACGGTGCGCATCCTTTCTTCGCCGCGCGTCACCACCATGGACAACATCGAGGCCCACATCGAACAAGGCGTGTCGATCCCAGTGTCCGTGGTTAGCGCCATGGGTGCACAGACACAGTTCGTGGATGCCAAGCTCAGTCTAGCCGTCAAACCCCACGTGACAAACGAAGGCACCATCGCCATGGTCATCAATGTGACCCGCAACGAGCCCGACTTCGTCAATACGGGCGCCCGCGGCGATCCATCGATCCAGAAGAAGGAAGCCAAGACCACGATGCTGGTTCGCGACGGCGACACGGCGGTGATCGGCGGTATCTATACGCGCAACACCGGCATCAGCTTCTCCCGGGTTCCGTTCTTTTCGGACATTCCCGTGCTTGGTTGGTTCTTCCGCAATCGCAAGGAAAATGACAACAGGTCCGAATTCCTGGTGTTCATCACTCCGCGAATCGTCAACCGATCGCACGGGACCGGGCAATAGAGTGAAGTAGAATTCAAGGTAGGTGTCGCCATGATGCAACGATGTAATGGGGGACAAGCTATGAACCATCGACGAAAGTGGTTTGCCTACGGCATGGGTTGCGCCGCCATCGCGTCTGGCATCGTTGCATGCGGCAGTATCCTGGCCACCGACGCCTACACCGCATTGCAAATCAAGCAGGTGCAGGTCTTGAGCGGAAGCGATTGCAACATCCCAGGCACTCCGACATCGGTATTCCGGGACAGGGGTGTTCTCGATCTGGCCCTGCCCGATGGATCCTTGCCGCCCTACTTCCTTCCCGTCGTTGTTCTCAACAACTTGGCTGCCGTCGGTGGTTCGGCAGCCGAGGAAATGAACAACATCACGCTCAGCCATTTCACCGTCGAGCTCTCGGCCCCTGGAGTCAGCTGGGGCGCTGCTTGTCCTGCGACCTTCGACACCCAACCCTTCACGGTTCTGATTGCGCCCGGTGGTTCGGTGGGCGAGGGCCTGGACATCATCACGCCCGCCCATGCCCAATGCCTCCAGACACAAGTTCCCCTAGCAGGCCTGCCAGTCACGGCCAAGATTTGGGCCAAGGGCCGCCACGGCGGGACGGGCATCACCAGCGCTCCATTCACCTTCACGGTGGATACCTGTTTGGGCTGCCTACAGACCGACTACACGGATGCAACGCTTGTGGCATACCGCTACCCCGCTGATACGCCGATGTGCGCCTCGCTCGTCGGTGTGAATCCCTATGTCGGAGATCCCTGCCTTTCCCCTGGCCAAGACAAGACCATCTTCTGTTGCGCTATTACCAAAACGATAAACAATGTGGCCACGAACATCGCCCTATGTCCCGGCGTGTTCACGGGTACCACCGACACGACAACCTCCACGTCGACATCGACGTCCACGACCCCTTGATGGCCCGGCGGCGCGCGCTATTGACACCTCCGGATCTCTCCGACTAGAAGCGAAAGAACGACGATGTTTCGCGAAAGTCTGCAGCGCACGGTGGATCAACTGGCCGGAGGTGTGGCGGGTATTCTCATGGGCTTCGACGGAATCTCGGTCGAGTCCTACACCAAGGACGGTGAAGAGGGCCTGGACATCCAGATCGTCGGGATGGAGCTGGCCCATGCCGTCGTCCAAATGCGAAAAGCGACCGAGAATCTCGACACCGGACCGCTGCGCGAATTGACCTTGAAGGCCGACAACCTCGTGGTCTTGGTCTACCTTCTGAACGAGGAATACTTCGTCGCCTGCGCGGTCAAGCCCGAAGCCAGCTTCGGCAAGGCGCGCTACCTGATGAAGCTCCTGGCCCCGCAGATACAGGCAGAATTGTGATCGGGGCAGAGCACGAACATACACCGGCGGATCCGGTGATCGTGGTCATCCATGGACCCAACCTGAATCTGCTCGGCATGCGCGAGCCACACATCTATGGCTCGGTCACCCTGCGCGAGATCGACGAAGGCCTGGAAGCCCGCGGCGCCGAGCTGGGCCTTGCCGTCGAGACGTTTCAATCCAACCATGAGGGGCTTCTCGTCGACCGCGTCCAGCAGGCCCACGGCAAGGCGGCGGGGCTCATCATCAACGCCGGCGGACTAACCCACACCAGCGTGTCTCTGCGCGACGCCATCGCCGCCATCAGGGTACCCACGGTCGAGGTCCATCTCTCCAACCTCTACACGCGCGAGGAATTCCGCCACCGCTCGTATTTGGCGCCGGTATGTCTGGGGCAGATTGCAGGGCTAGGCGCGATCGGCTACCGTCTGGCGCTCGATGCGCTGGCCAAGCTGGTGCTCGAAAAACGGCCAGCCCCGGCCGGCCGGCCGACCCTATCCGATTCGATCCCAATCAAGTCGCGTGCCGCGACTTCGTCCAAGAAAGGAGCCGCGAGAAAATGAGCAAACGCAAGGCCCCCGTTGCCGCCGCCAAGAAGGTGTCTTCGGCAAGCCGCGAGGAGTGTGCGTGTGAATGTCAACCCATAGGCCTGGAAAGGCTGCGCGAGTTGGCCGAGATCGCCACCGAATTCGATTTGGCCGAACTTGAGCTGGATGCCTGCGGAGGCGTCCGCGTGGTCCGTCGCTCGGCCGGAGCACCCGCCCTTGCGGCGGCGCCCTTGCCACCGTCTCCGGTGCACGTGGTCGCGCCGGTGGAAAAGGCGGCCAAACCCGCCGAAACCGGCACCCCGATTACCTCGCCTTTCGTGGGCACCTTCTACCGTGCGCCCGCGCCCGAAGCGCCGCCCTTCGCGGATGTTGGCCAGAGCGTGCGCAAGGGACAGGTGGTCTGCATCGTCGAGGCCATGAAGCTGATGAACGAGATCGAGTCGGAATTCGACGGCAAGATCCTCGAAATCCTGGTGAAGAACGCCGAGCACGTCGAATACGGCCAGCCCTTGTTCCGCATCGAGAAGGCCTAGATGATTCGTCGTAGAAGGCGCGGAATGCCGGGGCGGTGGCGCGGTTGAGGATCGGCTGCCGTTTTCCTGCTCTGTGAAGACTGCCATCAACGCTTACGGACGGTGCACGCGTGTTCAAAAAGGTTCTCATAGCGAATCGGGGTGAGATCGCTCTGCGCGTGATCCGCGCCTGTCGGGATCTCGGCTTGAAGTCGGTCGCGGTTCATTCGACGGCGGATGCCGATTCCTTGCACGTTCGTTTCGCCGACGAGAAAGTCTGCATCGGGCCGCCACCAGCCAGGCAGAGCTACCTGAACATTCCGGCGATCATCAGCGCTGCCGAGGTGACGGGCGCCGATGCCATCCACCCCGGCTACGGCTTTCTGGCGGAAAACGCCGAATTCGCCGAAGTGGTGCAGAAGTGCGGCTTGCACTGGATCGGCCCGCAGCCCGAGGTCATGCGCATCATGGGCGACAAGGTGTCCGCCCGCCGTGCCATGGAAGCCGCTGGGGTGCCCGTCGTGCCCGGCTCGCCCATCATCGAAACCGACCACCAAGCGGAAGAAGCCATCGAGCGCATCGGTTTCCCCGTGATCATCAAGGCCACGGGCGGGGGCGGCGGCCGGGGCATGAAAATCGTCGAAGACAAAAGCCGCCTCTTTGCGCAGCTGGCGGCCGCGCGCTCCGAAGCCCAGGCCGGGTTCAACAACCCGGCCGTGTACATCGAGCGCTACATCGGCAAGCCACGCCACATCGAGGTCCAGGTTTTGGGCGACGGGCAGTCCGCCATCGCCATCGGCGAGCGCGAATGTTCCATCCAGCGCCGCCACCAGAAGCTGATCGAGGAAGCGCCCTCGGTGGCGCTGGACGACTCCCGCCGGGTCGAACTCTTGCGGGCCGCGCGCAAGGCCACCGCCGCCATCGGCTACAAGACCGTCGGCACGCTGGAATTCCTGCTCGACGAGAACAAGCAGTTCTACTTCATCGAGATGAACACGCGCATCCAGGTCGAGCACACCGTGACCGAGATGGTCTTCGGCGTCGATCTGGTGCGCGAACAGATGCGCCTGGCGGCCGGCGATCCGCTGCGCCTGCCCGCCGAGATGCGGCCGCGCGGCCACGCCATCGAGCTGCGTATCAACGCCGAGGATCCCGTGACCTTCGCCCCTTCGCCAGGCACCATCACGGCACTCAACCTGCCCGGCGGCATCGGCATCCGCATCGACACCCACATCTACGCCCACTACCGTGTCCCCCCCTTCTACGATTCGCTCCTGGCCAAACTCGTGGCGCATGGAGACAACCGCAATGTCGCACTCGCTCGCGTGCGGCGGGCGCTGGACGAGGTGGTGGTGGAAGGCATCAAAACCAACTGCGATTTGCACCGCCGGGTGCTGAATCATCCTGATTTCATCGGCGGCCGGTTCGATACCCACTTCCTCGAACGCCTGTGATCCCGGCCCAAGGGCGCACGTCAGCTTCCCCTTGCTGAAGTTCACGAAGCGGACAAAAATCTGGACGCTCCTTTACACGTGTGGCGTTCCCGGTAACACTGTGCATGCGGACTTCATCAGGTGGTAACGAAGAAAGACAAGCACCTCGCAGCAGCGCAGAAGTACTTGGAGCGGGGAAGCTTCGAGAAGGCCTTGGCGGAATTTCAAAACGCCGTCAGGGAGGACCCGAAGGACACCCGCACCTGGCTTCGCATGGCCGAGATCTATGTTCGCCTCGGCCACAATGACAAGGCCACCGAGGTTTATCAGAAGACCGTCGACCTCTACGTCGAGCAAGGTTTCTTCCAGCGCGCCGTCGCGGTCTACAAGAACATCATCAAACTCTCCCCGGATTTCGTCGACGCCCGCCTCAAGCTCGCCGAGGTGTTCCGGCAACTCGGCCTGCTCTCGGACGCCGTTCAGCAACTGGAACAAGCCGCCGCGCTCTATCAGAAATCGAACCGCCTGGCCGAGGCGCTCGGCGCGCTCAAGCAGATCATCGACCTCAATCCCGAACAACCCAATCCTCGCATCCGCTACGCCGAGCTGGCCTGCCAGACCGGGGCCATCAAGGAAGCCGTTGCTGAATTCGCCGAAGCGGCGAGATTGGTCAAGGCCCAGGGCCGTACCGAGGAGTTCCTTCGCGTGGCCGAGCGGCTCCTGCACTACGAGCCCGACAACCATGCCATGGCCATGGAAGTGGCGGCCAAGTACCTGGATCACAACAACGCGCGCGCTGCGCTCTCTCGCCTCAAGTCGGTGTTCGAGGCCAGGCAGCGCGATCCCGCGGTTCTGGATCTGCTGGCCCGCGTGTTCGACCAGCTCGGACAGCCGCACAAGACCTTGCCAGTTCTGAAGGAACTGGCGCGCGTCTACGCCGAAAGCGGCCGCATCAGCGAACGCAACCAAGCCGCCCAGCGCGTGCTCTCGATGGATCCGAACGATGCCGAGATGCACGAACTGCTGGGCAGGCCGCACAGCAGTCTGAGCAAGACACCGCAGGCACCTTCCGCATCGAGGCTGACCACGCCCTCGCCCATGCCGTCGCTAACCCCGTTGCCCACGACGGGCAACACCGGCGTGGGCAAGCGTCCCGTGTCGATTACCTTCAGCGAGATGGAAGTCCCGCAGGCCCTGCGCAACAAATACGTCAGCTTGCCGGCCGAGCCCATGGCGGCAACCATGTCCGAGCGGATCAACATTGCCTCGGGCCTGGTCGAAAAATCCGACGACGACGCCGAGGTCAAGCGCATCCTGGCCGAGGCCGATGTGTTCGTGAAATACGGCCTGGTCGATCGCGCGGCCGATCACCTGCGCCGGGTGTTCGATCGCGTCCCCACCCATCAAGGCGCGCATGAACGGCTGGCCGCCGTGCTCGTGCAACTCGACCGCAAGGCCGAAGCCGCAGCCGAGTACGAGGTCTTAGCCCAGCAATTCACGGCCAGCAAACCGTCCAGCGCCGCGGCGTACGCGCGCAAGGCGCTCGAGCTCAACCCATCGGCGCGGCGGGCGCTGGAAGTGTTGGGCATGATCGCAGGATCGCTGCCAGAGGCCGAGGCAGAAGCGACCGACAGCTCGATCTCGGCGGAGCTGGGCATGGGCACGCCCGAGCCCGATATCATCCAGAGTGGCGAGATCGAACTTCTGGGCGAAGCAGCGGAATCCGACGACTTCGCCGGCGCCGAGGGCGGCGCTGCGACGGACGGCAACCAAGACAAGACCCGAAGGGGACAGCCTGGCCCGGAAGTCGAAACCGCCGGGAACGACGACGACCTCGGCGACATGGAAGAGGGAACACAGGGAAACACGCCCATGCCCGAGGTCGAGGCGCAGGAGGTTGGGTCGCAAGAATTCGCCTCGCCGGTTCACCGGCCGGCCAATACCGCGTCCGATGACGCCTTCCTGGCGGATCTGGAGCAGGTCGACTTCTTCATCGAGCAGGGGCTTTCCGACGAGGCCGTCTCCATGCTCGATGAGCTGGAAACCCGCTCTCCCGGACACATGCTCATCGCCGATCGGCGCGAGAAGCTGGCCATTGTCGAATCCGACCCAGGGACGTCGCAAGGCGCGCTCCCGGCCCAAGTGCACGGAGACGCGAGCGGACCCACGCGCAGTCTGCGCAAGCCGAGCACTTCCTCGCCGCGCCTACCCGCGGCGAAAGCGGAAGTCCACGACATCGACACGCACGCGGATCTGGGAATCATGGAGAAAACGATGGAGCGCTACGATGCGGCCATCGAGCATTTCAAGGCGGTCATGGAAGATCCCAAGCGCGAGGTGTTCGCCCTGTCGATGATTGGCGAGTGCTCCGAGGCCCTGGGCGATTCCGCCGAGGCGATCCGCTGCTACCAGGACGCGCTCAAGCGACCCACCGCCACCGCGGCCGAGGCAACGCAGCTCTACTTCCAGCTCGGGAATGTCTTCTACAACCTCGGGGACCACAGCGAAGCGCTCTATTACTTTGAACGTGTCTACAAACGCGACGCGAATTTCCGCGACATCCAGCGACGCCTTGCCGAGGCAAAATCTCGCTCTGCGTCGCGATAGGGAGGCTGGAGGCTGGAGGCTGGAGGCTGGAGCCTGCAGCCTGCAGCCTGCAGCCTGGAGCCTGGAGCCTGCAGCCTGGAGCCTGGAGCCTGCAGCCTGGAGCCTGCAGCCTGCAGCCTCCAGCCTGCAGCCTGCAGCCTCCAGCCTACTCCACATACCCGCCTAAACCCTTGGTTTCCTTGCGCCCTGATGCTAGTTTCGCCCCCTCGGTTGTTGTTGTTTCGAGACGACCGCTCTATTACCGGAGGGCCGCATGCCCAGCGAGCGCGAGTATGAACAGGCCTTACAACAAGAGCCCGGCCAAAACGAGGCCTTTCTCTTCCTGCGTAGATCCTATCGAGAATCCGGGCGATTCGACAAACTGGTCACGCTGTACGAGACACGCGCCCAGGCCATTGCCGATCAGACCAAGGCCGCAGAGCTCTTCTATCTAGCCGCGGAAGTTCGCGTCGATCATCTGTCGGACGTCGCCGGCGCAGAGGCCGACCTGGCTCACGCTGTCAGCCGCGACGCGACTCATCGCAAGGCGGTCAAACGGCTGAAGAACATTTACCGCGAGCAGGGGCGATCTGGCGAATACCTCAACATGCTTGAAGTGGAAGCCGCAGCCCTCGGCCAATCACGCGACGCCGCCCGCATCGACGAATTGCGCGCCGAGATCGACCGCGCCTACGGCCAACACATCGCACGCATCGAAAACGCACTAACCACGCCCGGCCTGCGCGCCGAAGTCACCGCAGATCAGCTCAAGATCGTGGAGGCCGTACGCAAGATCCACAGTGCTCTCGGCGACTATCCCATGGTCTGCCGGCTTTACGAGATCGAGCTGGCGGGAACCACCGATCCCAAGCGGCGCATTGCACTCATGTTCCGCCTGGGACGAGTTCTTGCCGAAAAGATCGGCGATCTGCCCCAAGCGGCACAAAAGCTGAGTGATGTCGTCCGACTTTATCCGCGTGATGACAAGGCCCTGGATGCTCTGGCTTCGGTCTTTGCCAATCCCAATTGGAACGGCGCCGACGGTCCCGAGCGCGCGGCGGGACTCTACAACCAGATCGCGCGCCGACGGCACGAGGCCGGCGACGTGGACAACGCGGTGGCCTCCCTGCGCAAGGCCCTGGCCGCGGTTCCTTTCCACGCCGAGGCGCTGTCGCTGCTCGAGCGCGTGCTGACCGAATCCAACCGCTTCGCCGATCTCGATCGATTCCTGCGCGAACGCGTGTCGCAGGCACGAACCAACGCGGAAAAGATCGAAATCCTGACCAAGCGCGCGCGTCTGGCCGAAACCTCCCTCGGCGACGTCGAGGAAGCCCTCCAGACCTATGAACAAGTCACGGCGCTAGAGCCGCCCGGCGGGCTCGCGGCGCAACACCTGGCTAAGCTGTACGAGGGCCGGCACGACTACGGTAAGCTGGCCGAGCTGCGCGAGAAGCAACTCGAACGCACCACCGACCCCGAGCCGCGGTTGGCACTGCTGCGCGAACTGGCCGAGCTGTACCACGACCGCCTGGGCGACCACGAACAAGCGGCGGTCTACCTGCACGCGATTCTGCAAGTTCATCCCAGCGATGCCCAGGCCCTGAAGGCCTACGCCGAACACTTTCGGTCGCGTGGCTCCTTCCGCGAGCTGGCCGATCTGCTCGAGTTCGCCGCCGAACACGATCTCAAGCAGGGCATGCCGGTGGAGGAAGTGCTTCCGCGCATGGAAGAGGTGGCCGCGCTGGCGGAAACCAAGCTTGGCGACATGGATCGTACCCTGGCGGTGTGGCGCCGCATGTGGGAACTGGCGCCGGGCTACGAGCGAGCGCGCGAGGCGCAGAAGCGCATCCTACAGAAGAGCAAGCAGTGGGACCAGATGGTGCCGCTGTTCGTCGACGAGGCCGAGCGGGCCGTTGATTCGGAACAGAAGATCGAGGTGCTGCACCGTCTGGCCCGCTTGCACAGCGAGAAGCTGGGGAACGTCGACGGTGCAATTGCCGTGTATTTGCAGATCCTGGCCATCGACCCGCGCGAGACCGTGGCCCTGCGTAACGTGATTGAGACCTACGAGAAGAACGAGCGCTGGGCCAATCTGGCGCCACTTCTGCGCAGCCAGTTCGAAGCCGCAGCGACGGAGGCCGAGAAGGTCAGCATCCTGCGCCGGCTGCTCGTCATCAACATGGAGAAGCTCGCGGATCTCCCCGCGGCGTCCTTGGATGCAACCCAGATCCTGAAGTTCATTCCGGGCGACAACGACGCCTTGCTGCGCCTGGAGTCCATCCTCGAACAGTCGGGCGACAAGGCACGGCTGGTGAAGATGCTGGAGTACCACCTGCGCTATGCGGGGGCGGCCAACGAAAAGCTCCACATCATCAAGCGCATCGCCGGGCTTTTGCAGAATGACCTGGGGGATTTTGCCAAGGCCGTTCCGTATTGGGAGAAGGTCGTCAAGCACGTCCCCAGCGACGTGGAGTCCATCGATGCGTTGTTGATCGCACACGAGCAGCTTGGCCGGCACGAAGACGTGGCCCGCGTCCTCGATGTGAAGGTCAAGGCGCTGACGGGCGACCCGGCCGCCCAGACCGAAACCTTGCGCCGGCTCGCGCGGCTGGCCAGTGGCGAGCTCAAGGAAACCAGTCGGGCGGAAGACGCCTGGGATGCCCTGCTCAAGCTCCAGCCGACGGATCGGGAGGCGCTGGAGGCACTGTCGTCGATCGCGGCGGACATGGGCGATTTCGCCGCCCTGACGGAATTGCTGCTGCGCCGGATTGGCATCGCGGCCAACCCCGCCGAGGCCACGGGCCTGGCGATCGAGCGCGCCCGACTCTTCGAGGAGGAGCTGAAGGAGCCGACCTCGGCGATCTCCGCCCTCGATCAGATCATCAACGAGATGGATCCGGCCAATCCGGAAGCCCATGCGGCCTTGCGCCGGGTGGCCGAGGCCATGGAGGACTGGCCGCGCGTCGTTGCCGTGGCCGAGCGCCAGTTGGCGCTCAACCCAGATCCCCAAGAACGCGTCGCCCGTGGCCTGGAGATCGGATCGCTTTGCCGCGAACGCCTCGCGGATCCGGCCAAGGCGGTACGCGCCTATGAACGCGTTCTCGAAATCGATCCCGAGCAGTCCGACGCGCTCAAGGCCCTGGCCGCGCTTCACACCGAAGCCCAGGACGGCGAGCGCCTCATCGCGGTCGACGAGAAACTGCTCAGCCTGGCGAAAGAGCCAGAAGAACGCAGGCGCCTGATGTTCGAGATGGCGGCGGCGGCCGAGCAGATGCTCAAGAAGCCGAAGCAGGCCTTCGAATGGTACCGACGCGCCTACCACGAAGAACCCGACGACACGACCCTGGGCCGCTTGGAAGAGACCGCCGAGACCTACGCGCTGTGGGAGGATCTCATCAGCGTGTACCTGGGCGAGGCCGCCCAAAGGCCCGACGCGCACAATCAGGTCGAGGTGGCGCGCAAAGTAGCAGACCTGTGCGAGGAGCGTTTGCAAGCGCCCGGCCGTGCCTTCGCGGTTCTGCGCGAGGCCTTGGCGCACGAGCCGGACGGAAACACCTTGCTGCCTGAGCTGGAACGGCTCGGCCGCGACACCGCCGACTGGCAGGGACTGCTGGACGTCTACGCGCAAGTGGCGCGCGGCCGGCCAGAGACCAAGCAGCGAATCGAGCTCTTGCGTCTGCGCGCCAAGGTGCGCGAAGAAGACATGAAGGATCCGTCCGGCGCATTCGACGAACATTTGCGCGCCTTCGTGCTCGATCCCGAAAGCGAAACCTCGCATCAGGAAATTCTGCGCCTGGCCGAGATCACCGAGCGTTGGGAGGATGCCCTCAACGTGGAAGGCCAGCTCTTTGCCCGCGCCGAGGACATCGAGGAGAAGGTCTGGATTTCCCAGCGCGCCGCCGCGATGGTCGAGACCAAGATCAAGGACGACGTGCGCGCCTTCCGCGCCTACCTCGGCGCCTTCCGTCTGGCACCCGAGGAAAAGGCCATCACCGACTGCCTGTGGCGTCTAGCCGAGACGATCGGGAGCTACGGCACGGAGCCTGTCCGAGAGCTCACGCCAAAACCCGTGCCTGTCCCCGCGGTTCCCCAGCCCGTGGCTGCCCAGCCCGTGGCTGCCCAGCCCGTGGCTGCCTCCGTCGAGGCCACGCCTGCACCGGCCAACGCCGAGGCGGGCGCTGAACCCCAGAACGAGCTAGAGCCCGAACAAATCACGGGCGAGATCGACATTCTGGATGTCGACATTCTCGAGGAAACGCCGCCGCCACAGTCGGTGCCCCACCCGATGATGCCGATGATGCCGGTCATGGCCACCCGCTTTGAAAGCCCGTGGCAGGAATGGGTGCAGGCCTACGAGCTTCTGAGCACCGACGTGATCACCCGGCATCGCTACCTCGTGAAAGTTGCCGACATCTGGATGCGCGGTGCCCACAACGTGGATCGCGCACTCGATGCCCTGGAACGCGCCTTTGTCCTCAACACCGGCGACGAAACCGTCTGTGCCGAGATGGAGCGTCTGGCCAGGAGCGAGAATCGCTGGGACAAGGTGTGCGCCATCTATTTGCGCGCTGTGGAGCGCGGATCGCGGACCGATATCGTCGCGTTCAATCTGCGGGTGGCCAAGATCCGCGAAGAGCTCGGCCAGGTTGAACTGGCGGAAGAGCGCTATAGCGCCGTCATCGTGCTTGAGCCGAGCAATCCCGAGGCGCTGGAACGCTTGGAGAACATCTACCGCAGCACTTCGCGCTGGTCGGAACTGGCCACCGTGCTCGAACGATGCACGCTCGCTGGCGACGCCCGCCTGGAAGGCCCGGAAATGAGGCGCAAGGCCTTCGAGCTGGCCGAGCTCTACGAGCAGCGCCTGGAACGCCCCTACGAAGCCGTCGACACGCTGGAGAAGTACGTCGCCAGCATCGAGGAAGAAAAGCTTGACGAAGGCGAGTCGCAACGCACGGCCGAGGTCATCGCGGAGGCGCGTGCGGGCTACGCGGCCCTGGCGCGGCTGCTCGGCAAGGTCGGCCTGGCGCAGAAGGCGGCCGCAGCCTTGCAACGCGAGTTGGAGCTTGCCGGGGACGGCGAAGGTGCACGCGAGGCACGTGGCCACCTGGCCGAGATCTACGAACGCGAGCTCGCCCTGCCGGCCAAGGCCATCGAAGTCCTCGAAACCATCCTGGCCAAGTCGCCTGGCGATGCCGCTGCCCTGGCCGCACTCGATCGCCTACACACCGCGGCCGGACACTTCGAAGCCCTCGCCGACGTGCTCGAACGCCGCATCCGCGTCGTCGAAGGGCCGGATCGCACCGATCTCATCTGGCGGCGCGCGCGCGTGCTCGAAGAGAAACTCGGCAATCCCGACGCCGCGGCCGCGTGTCTGCGCGGACTCGGCCCCGACTCGCTCTCGGACCCGGACACGGCGGCAGCTCTCTTGCGCAACCTACGCAACGCGGGCCTATCCCACGAGGCCATGCGTATCCTCGAACAGCGTATCGTGGCCCTGCGCACCAGCGACGGCGATTCCGAGCTGATCGCGGCACTCTACCTCGAAAAGGCACAGCTCAAGGCGGATGACCTGGACGACGTCGAGGGCGCGCTCGATGCCATCGAATCGGCGCTGGCCATTGCCCCCACGTCGAGCACGGCGCTGTCGGCCCTGGCCCGTTTCCACCTCAAACGCAACGATTTCAAGGCCTACGCGGCAGCGGTGCTCCGGCAGGCGGATGCCATGGCGGGCCAGCCCGAGCAGGCCGCAGTACTTCTGGAAGCCGCGGCCGTGTTCCGAGACCAGCTCTCCGATGGACTGCAAGCGCGGGTCTGTTTCGAACGCGCAGTGAAAGAGCACCCGTCGAACGCCGAGGCGCTTGGCGCGTTGGCCTCGCTCGAAGCTGCGGAAGGCCGCGCCGACGAGGCTCGCGAACTGTACGAGCGGCAGCTCGATGTCTCCGAGACTCCCGCGGCCAAAGCCGCAGTGCTGACCAATCTGGCGCGGGTCCTGTTCGAGAATCCCGAGTTGCTGAGCGAAGCCGAGGCGCGGCTGGACCAGGCGCTTGAACTGGATCCCGGCCACCTGCCCGCCGTCATCACCATGGCGGACATCTACTATCGCGAGCAGCAGTGGAACAAGGCCGAGCGGCGACTGAACGAGGCGTTGCGCCGCCTGCGTGGGCAGCCCGAGCAGACCGCGCGGCTCTACCACCGCCTGGGCGAGGTCTACGAGAAGCTCGGCCGCTTGGAGGAAGGCTACCGCCAGCTCATCGAGGCCGACCGGGCTATGCCTGGGCAGCTCATGCTGCGCATCGCGCTCGGCGAGAACCGCTTCCAGGCGCGCCGCTGGCGCGAAGCCACGATGCACTTCGAGGCCATCGCCGAGCACGAGCGGGCCGCGGAGTATCCCGAGGAGGTTGCCCAGGCACTGACCCACGCCGCCCAGGCCGAACTGAAACTGCGCCGGCCCGAACGCGCGGCGGCCCTGCACGAGGCGGCCCTGCGTTTCTCGCCAAGCCACCCGCAGACCTTGCGCGCGCTCGCCGACCTTGCCATCGAACGCGGCGACAAGCTCGAGGCCGCGCGCTCCTTGCGCCGGGTGGCCGAGTCGTCGGCCGATCGGAACGAGCAGGTACAGATCTTCGAGCAAATCGGAGATCTGCAACTGGCATTGGGCAACAAGGACGCGGCCCGCTCGGCCTATCTCGACGCCGCCTCGATGGTCGAGACCGTCCAACCCTCGCAGATCCCGCTCTTGGAAAAACTGCTCGACTTGCAACGCGGCGATGGTGCCGTCAGCGACGCCATCGTCACGGCACAACGGATCGCCGATGCCGTGGAAGATCCGGGCGCGCGGGCCGGGCGTCGGCGAGAAGTGGCCATGCTTCAAATGGAGATCGGCGACTTCGCCGATGCCGCCGACATGCTGGAAAAAGTCCTGCAGGACAACCCCACGGACGAAGCGGCCCTGTTCGATCTTTGCAATGCCTACAAGCACGCGGGGCGAGCAGCCGACGTCGCGACCACCCTTGAGCGCTTGCTGCCCGGCCTGCCCGCGTCCGCGGATCCGGCGACCGAACGCAGCCGCGCCTCGCTGTGGGAAGAGCTGGGAAATGCCATCTCCGAGCGCGACCTCGGGACTGGCATCGCAGCCCTGGAACGGTCCGTGGCCCTCGACACCCTTCGCCTGTCCGCGCGCTTGCATTTGGCCACGCTGTACGCGCAGCATCCCGACCACGCGACGCTCGCTCTCGAAAACCATCGCGCGCTGGTTCACCTCGATCCGACCTGCGAAGGATCCCTGCGCGCCTTGGCTGCGGACTACCTTGCGAACAAGCACAGCGACCGGGCGCGCTGCTGTCTGGAGCTGCTCGACCTGCTCGGTCTCGCCACGCCGGACGACCAAGCGATGTTGGAAGCGCACGTCTTGCCCAAGCGTCCCACCGACGAGCCCTACGCGGGAAGCATCGGCGAAAGCGAACGCCACGCCCAGCTCGTCCATCCCAGCACCCTCGTGGTGGCCGACGTGTTCGCAGCCCTGTGGGAGGGCGTGCCCGCACTTAGCCAGTCCACGTTAGACAGCCTTGGTGTGACCGCAAGAGACAAGGTGTCAGCTATTTCGGATCTGGATGTGGCCAAGATTTTCAGCCAGGCGGGCAAGGCCTTGTCCAACCAGCGCGCGGGTCTCTTCGTCAAACCCGACGCCGACTTCGAAGGCATCCGCTTGGTGTCGGTGGCCCCCACGGCCATCGTCATCGGCAAGCGCTACGCCGAGCAAGCCTCGGTGCCCGAGCTGCGCTTCCGCATCGGCCACGCGCTCGAACTCTTGCGGCCCGAGTACGTCTTGGCGGCCACCATGGATCCGGTCGCGCTTGAGGACATGTTCACGGCCGCGCTCAAGGCCTTCCACCCCAAGCACAACCGATGGCGCGCGGGATCCGAGGACAGCGCCGCCGAGGAAGCCGCCAAGCTCAAAAAGGCCCTGCCCTACAAGCTGGCCAAGCGCATCGCGGAGATCTTCCAGGAACACGCGGACGCCGAAATCGATTGCTCGCGCTGGCGAGCCGCGGTTCTTGAAACCGGCAACCGCGCCGGGCTGCTCCTGTGCGGCGAGCTGCGCGCAGCGGCCCACGTAGTGCTGCGCGAGAGCACGGTCGGCGTGCCCGAAACCATCAGCCAGGAATTCGTGCGCGAGCAAGCCCAGAAACCCGGGCCCCTGAAAGAACTGCTGCGTTTCTTCGTCAGCCAAGAGCACTTCGGCCTGCGCGAAGTCCTGGGCACGGCGACGAAGGTCTAGCCCCAAGGCAGGAAACGCGACGTGGCGTTGACTTGCTGCTCAGGGACGACTATAAGCCCCAACACCCGCGAGGATGGCGGAACTGGTAGACGCACTAGCTTGAGGTGCTAGCGGTTAACAGCCATGGGGGTTCGAGTCCCCCTCTTCGCACTGAAAAACCCCTGGAATTTCCGGGGGTTTTCTTTTTTGGGGGGACGATCGTGCGCAGGAGCGAAG
>Ga0265342_10001705_pt1 | contig 20113 bp, 23 predicted proteins | sample 4CB327metaG_FD_203125 | JGI IMG/M metagenome (GOLD analysis project Ga0265342, IMG submission 203125) | Rhizosphere microbial communities from Carex aquatilis grown in University of Washington, Seatle, WA, United States - 4-CB3-27 metaG | ecosystem: Host-associated > Plants > Roots >... | reverse complement strand
TAAAAAATGAAAATTTCAGGAATATTTAAAAGACGTGTTGAAAAATCTAATTTTTCAATAGGTGCATTTGCGATAGTTTTTGTTAAAAAACCAATAGCACTTATTCGTGCACCTATATAAATAACTACAAACGGCAAAGTATACATTATCCAACGGGAGAAGTCTTTCCGTTTAAAGATAAAAATATACACACTTGATATAAAAAGAAATAAAACCCCAGTCTCTTTAGAAAGTAACGAAAGAAAGAGTAAAATACTAACAGTGAGAATTGCTTTTTTGGAATTAAAACGTTGTATTGTCCATAAGGAAATAATTCCAAAAAAGAAAAATAATGCTTCCTGCATGTCTGAGTTATAGAGAGCGACTTCGCTATTAATAGGATGTACCAAGAAAATAAGAGCAAGCAAAAACGCTATAGATTTTTTGAAAAATTGTTTAAAGACTAAAAACACAAAACAAGCATTAACAATATACAAAATGATTAAAATGAAATGGAATCCAAATGCACCAGCACCAAAAAAGGTATATATTAAGGAGAACATCGCAGCAGGTATAGGTCTATAAAACGCTCCACCGAGTTTTTGTCCTCCACCACTAAAGAATGTTCCTCCTGAAAAAAATTGGGGAAAATTACTTATGGAATGGATGATGGGGTTATCAGTAATTTGCAAAAAATCATCCCCAACAAAACCATTAAAAACCCCGTTAAAAAAAACAATCAGTCCAATTAAGATAATGAAATGAATTGCTTTTATGGTAGTAAACGGAACAAAATAGCTTTTAAATGAAAATTCCTCTTCCTTCTGTTCATGCTCTGGCATGTAACTATATTATAATAGTATGCCGTTCAGTTCAAATGGGAAACTATGTTTGCAGAAAGTCTATTTAGACTAAAGTATAGTTTGGGCTGATTTGACAGCATAAAGTTCAATTACGTTGCCGCAAAAATGCGGGGATGTCCCATTCGTCTTCGGCGCTTTTTTCTTCCTTCTTCTCTTCCTGCTGAAGCGGCTGCATGGATTGCTGCGGTGCAAAGGGATTATGATCATCTTGCTGCTGCTGATCTTGTTGATTTTGATTTTGTTGCGGCTGGGGCTGCATAAAAGGATCCTGACGGCTCAAAGGAGTTTGAGAGATTTGAGGTGTTGGCTGAGGAATGACAAATTGCTGCAAACGCTGTTTTGCTTGATCAAATCCTGTTGCCACCACAGTAATACGAATCTGATCATGCATGGTTTCATCAATTGTTGCACCAAAAATAATATTTGCATCAGGATCTGCGGCCGCTGAGATAATTTTTGCTGCTTCATCAACCTCGGACATTGTAAGATCTGATCCACCAACAACATTGAACAGAACTCCTCGCGCGCCATCCATAGATATTTCAAGAAGCGGTGACGCAATTGCTGACCTGGCTGCAGTTTGTGCGCGATTCTCACCGATTCCTGATCCGATACCCATGAGCGCAGATCCTGCATTTACCATAATATTGCGAACATCGGCAAAGTCTACGTTAATCAAACCTGGCAACGTAATAATTTCAGAAATTCCCTGTACCCCTTGGGTCAACACAGAATCCGCAACTTTGAACGCATCGAGAAGTGACAATTTCCGATCAACAACATCAAGAATTCTCTGATTTGGAATAACAATCAATGTATCGACTTTGTCTTTGAGGTTATCAATACCCTCTTCTGCTGACACCATCCGGCGGGTGCCTTCAAACATAAATGGCTTGGTAACCACAGCGACTGTCAGTGCGCCGACTTCTTTTGCGATTTCTGCAACAATTGGCGTTGCACCGGTGCCTGTACCGCCGCCCATTCCTGCGGTAAGAAAGACCATATCTGATCCGTCAAGGGTTTGTTTGATCTTCTCTCGTGATTCTTCCGCTGATTCTCGTCCGATTTCTGGATCGCCTCCTGAACCGAGACCTTTGGTGAACTGATCACCGATTTGGATTTTGGTGTCTGCTTTATTAAGGAGAAGTGCTTGCGCATCTGTATTGACTGCAACAAAATCAACACCATGGATGTTCCCTGCAGAAATCATGGAGCCAATAGCATTGCTTCCGCCGCCACCAATTCCCATGACTCTAATTTTTGCAAAATTTGTTGCTTGAGGTCTAATTAACATACGTGTGGATGTTCCACAAATCCTACCAGATGTCTATAATAATTGCAAGCGGGGAAAAGTTACGGAATGAAGCTTTTTACTAGATTAACAACCTTTTTCAAAACTTTGGCAAACATAAAATTACCTCCGGGAAATCCAATTCGAATTGATGAATCTTTTGTACTAGAGACACTCATACCGTAACGAACCAAACCAACTGCTGTAGAAAATGCCGGATGCTGTACTTCATCAATAATTCCTTTTACGTCAGTCGGCATGCCGATTCGAACCGGCATCGCAAGAGTTCGACGGGCTGCTTCACGAAGACCAACGGTTAAGGCTCCCCCGCCGGTAAATACTACCCCTGCAGGAGTTTGAGCTGCAAAACCGCTCTTTTTAATCTCAAGTGCAATCATCGTACAAATTTCATTCAGACGAGGACGGATAATGCCATCTACCAATGTCTTTTGAGAAACTTTGCGGATATCTTCAGATAAATTCAATGAAGATAAATCGATTTCATCAGAGGGTTTTTGTTCTTTTTCGCCTTCATCAGAACGGACAATTCGTTTGCTTTGCGTCTGTGAGAAGTACAATTTAATTTTTTCAGCGCTTTCCAAAGAAATACGAAGACCAATCGCCAAATCATTTGTCACATGACGGGCACCGATTGCAAGAACTGATGAATATGCCATCGAACCTTCCGTGTAAATCGCGATATCTGTTGTGCCTGCTCCGATATCAACTAACACTACGCCTAATTCTTTCTCTGTGTCAGATAAAACCGAGAGAGAGCTTGCATAACCACTGAATGCAAAACTATCTACATCGACACCTACTTCTGAGAATGCTTTTTCGAGATTGCGTAATGAAACGGTATTTGCCGTAACAATATGTGTATCAACTTCAAGACGAGTCCCAGCCATCCCAACAGGATCTTTGATGCCTTCTTGTCCGTCAACGATATAATTTCGAGGCAGAACATGAATAATATCACGAGTTGAAGGGATAGAGATTGCCTTTGCAGCATCAATCACTCGTTGAAGATCATTTTCAGTTATCTCGCCGTTTGGCGTGGCAACTGCGACAACACCACGGGAATTTTGACAGCTTATCTGACTGCCACCAAGAGAAACAATGACATGAGAAGCAGAATATCCAGCCATTCGTTCCGCTGATTCAAGAGAACTATTAACAGCATGAACAGCTTCTTCAATATCAACAACCTGTCCTTTACGGATACCCTGAGATTTTACTTCAGAGACTCCTAAGACACTAATGACATTTTCAACAACTTTTGCAATAACAGTGACAATTTTATAGGTGCCAACATCAATTGCGACAATAATTCTACCTTCCATAATTTTAAACGCGGAAACAAGCCAAACTTAACGCAAAATAAAACAGAACACCCCGCGTCTTTCCGCGTACAGTTTCGCGTAGTTCTGTGCAATTCAATTAAAATTTAAGGTTTTAAGACAATAACCGGCTGATCAAACCTTAAATCTAATGTACTAAACTGTCTCCCTTCCATTGTAAGATGAGAAAGGATGTATTGTAAAGAGGCTATTTGTATCATTATATCTTTTTGCGAAGAAAATGTCACTTTGCCCCCATTCTGCAGTGTAATAACGTAAGAACCATTTCCATTTTGTATCGACGTGTATGCTATTTGATCTTTATTAAGACTATTTTGTAAATTAATGTATGTTTTATCCTGTTGATTCGATTGACTTGGGTGAGTTACTTTTGTAATTGAAGGGTAAAGCTTTTGCATCTTTGCTTCAAAATAGTAAAAAGAAATGCCACCCGCGATGATAATAACGATTATCAAAACAAGTGAAAGAAAGACAATCTTTTTTACAAATCGTTTGCGTTTACGCGGAAATTCTTGTTTCTTTCGCATACTCTACCTCCTTTATAATTTTTTCTGCTGCATCAAGATGGATCAGTTTTTTTGCTTCTTCCTTATGATTTTTGTAAGATTCTAAACTGATGAACATCTGTGTAACTTTCTGTAATAATTGTTCCGATGTCGTCTCTAATTGATCAACAATTTCTGCCAAACCGATCTTCTGCACAAATTGAGCATTGGACAATTGTTCATTGTGCTGACCATACGGAAGAGGTATGAGAAGACTTGGCTTGCCAAGATACAAAAGTTCTGTAACGGTATTGATACCGGAACGTGAGATTACTAAATCTGCCTGCAAAAGATTGTTAAGAACTTCATCAGCAGTAAGAAATTTTTTGAGAATATATTTCTTTTGTAATGATGCAGGTAGTTTCATTTTTTGTTTTTCCAAACGGGCAAAATCACCGAATTCTTTGGCATCTCCCGTCTGATGAATGATAGTATACTTTTCTAAAAGTTCGGTTAAGCACCCTTCAATCAGTACATTGATACCATGCGCTCCCCCACTCCCCCCAGTGATGTAGATGAGAGAAGAATCTTTTTTACTAGTCCCTGATCCCTGTTCCCTAGTCCCTAGAATAAACTCCTTCCGCAACGGATTACCCGTCAAAACAGTTTTATTTTGGGGGAAATAAGGTAGTGACTCTTCCCAGGAAACACATATTTTTGTCGCAAATCGCGAAGCAAATTTATTAGAAAGTCCTGCATGAAGTGTCTGCTCATGGATGACAGTTGGCACACGCTTCATTGCTGCTGCCAGAACAATGGGTATCGCGACATATCCTCCAAAAGATAACACGACATCTGGTTGATAGGTATTGAGTATTTTTTGCGCTTGGGTAAAACCAACTGGTAGTTTCAAAAGAGATGAAAAGGTATGTTTAGTAAATTTTCGTTGTAATCGTCCTGTTGTTATTGTTTCAAAAGGTAAGTTAAGGCGTTGTGCTGTCTGATATTCCAATGAAAGTGCGCTGTCGCCTTCGAAGGTGTGCTTGCGTCCAACAAGGAGAACTTCCCACTCCTTTGGCATTTGCTCAATAACGGCAAGTGCTGGTGAAAAATGCCCGCCTCCACCCACGGCTATCAAAACCTTCATACATTAAGTATATCATTCTTGTGAAAAATTAAAACTGAAGAGTGTTACATTTTATTTCGATGCCTGCTTGGAGATATTGAGAAGAATTCCGATTGACGCCAGATCAATGACCAATGCTGATCCACCATAGGAAATAAAAGGCAAAGGAACACCTGTCAAGGGCAGAAGAGCAGTCATAGCCGAAAGATTAACAACAACTTGCATCCCTATAAATGCGATAATTCCCCCGGCAAGTAATTTGCCAAACGTATCTTTTGCGCGTCCGGCAATAAAAATACCCCGCCAAATAAGACTCGCAAAAACAAGAATAAGAATCACAGATCCGACAAAACCTAATTCTTCTGCAATAATTGGAAAAATTGAATCAGTAACATTTTCCGGAAGATATGCATATTTCTCAATCGAATTTCCAATACCAAGTCCAAAAAGTCCTCCGGAACCAAGTGCGATAAGAATTTGTTTGACTTGATATGACGTTCCACTTATAGAGCTACTTAAATTAAGAAAACTTGTCAGTCTGTGCAATCGATACGGTTCAAGCATGATATAAAAAAATCCAATCACACCGACGACTGGAGCAGCAACGAAAAATTGGAAGATATTTCCACCTGAAAGAAAATAAACAATTGCTGATTCACAAAGGATAATTGATGCAGTCCCGAGATCAGGCTCAAGCATAACAAGAAATAATATCGCACCCATTAATAAAAGAAAAGCAAAAAATCTCCCCTTTTCTTTTTGAGAGAACCAGGCGGCGAGATAAATTGCCAGACCTAGTTTCACAAATTCCGCCGGCTGAAGCGTGAAAAAACCGAAATTCACCCAGCGATTTGCTCCTTTTGCGCCAGATCCAATATGCGGAACGAAAACTAAAACTAACAATACGAGCGCAATGACGAGAAGTGGCAACGCGAGATTGTATAACTTGTGATAATCAATTCGATAAAAAATAAATAACGCAAAAAATCCTAATCCAGCCCATACAAGCTGACTTTTGATATAGGCATATTTATCACCAAAAAGATCATATGCAATGACAGAAGACGCATCATATACCATTAATAAACCAAATAATGCCAATGCGAGCGTCAAAGCAAAAAGGACGGAATCAAATTTACCAATAGAAATTTTTTTGAAATGAAATCTATGTTTCATAGGCAGCAATATTATTAATTATATAGAGATGAAGAATTAATTGGAACACAGTGTTAAATTAGTGCGATAAAAACTCCCAGAACTGCAAGAAGAAATCCAATTAACCATGCGCGCATGACGATTTTCGGTTCTTCCCACCCCTTCTTTAAAAGATATAAATGCAAAGGTGCAGCTGGCATCACTCTGCGCCCAAGATATTTTTTACTCAGAAGTTGAATCAATGATGAGCCAACTTCAATGACAAAAACTCCTCCTATTATGATCAAAGCAAACGCCTTCCCAGTGAGAAGTCCCGTAACCGCGAGGGCTGCTCCGAGCGAAAGTGATCCTACATCACCCAACCAAAGTCTAGCTTTATAAATATTGAAATAAAGAAATGAAGCGGTGCTACCGATAAGAACAGCGATAAAAATCCCCAATGGCTGATCAAGCTGTACGGAACTAATTGCAAGAAACGCGAGCAAACAAATAATCAACAAGCCTGTCGCCAATCCATCAAGTCCATCGGTAATATTAAATGCGTTAACAAAACTTACAATCACACATGCCGCAAAAGGAATAAAAAGCATCCCCAGGAAAAGGAGTCCTGCTCCATGAATAAAAATAAAATCATAATGTAATTGAAAATAAAAAACTGTGGCGATAATAAATGCCAAAATCCATTGAATAAGAAATTTGTAGCGGAACCGCAATCCGAAGAATTTTTCCTGTCCTGGAGAAGCTAATTTTTTCAAATCATCATAGAATCCCAGAACACCAAAACTGATGAATGAGAAAAAAATTACAAATACTTCCCATGGATTTATCTTCACATTAAATATCCCATACGACCACGACGTCCAAATGATAACAACAACAATAATAAGAAGTCCTCCTCCAAAAGGGGTCCCAACTTTCCATGAATTAAATTTATCAAAAAGCGGCGTTCTTTTATTAAACATATCTTTTGTAACTTGATTGTGGCGGCGGAGTTTTACTTTGTAGAGAAAATCGATAAAGGGGACAAGAAGAATCGCGGTAATCAGTGACGATGAGAGCATAAGCCCCAACAGCTGTATCATACTATATATTATACTCCTTTATATTCTGTGAGGAAACACTAGAGTTTCTATTACAGCATTTTCTATCAAAAATATTTCTGTTATAATTATTTTTTTATGACACCAGAAGCATGCCTCATTACAGAAATAAATCCTTCTAATAAAGGACGACAAGGAACATCTGCTGTACCTACAGTTATGAGCCGTGGGGAAAATTTCAGTCTTCAACATTCTGAAAGATTGACTAGTGGGTATACCCCAGCAGATTGCGTGGCAAGAAAGCTGCTCGCAAGAGCTACTATGTTAGAACCAAGTGTTGTGGATAAACCTGTTGATTGTGGCCGATGTGCAGGAACAATTTTTTTAAGAAAAGAAGCACCGCTTATTGAGCATTATTAACAAGTGGAACAACATCTCGTAGATTCTCTACTATCGCATCTGGGGTAAAATCGGCATATGATTTTTGCATATTTGCATACTGTCCCCGTTTTATCCAAATCGTAAAAATAGAAGGATCAAATTTTTTTGCTAATCGTAACATGTCTACCCAATCATCCACAAAAAATACTTTTGTGTTTCCTTTATATCTTTGAAGAGTATCCTCAATAACATCAATTTTATATTTAACAATATGCTTGTGCTCATCTGTAAAATAATCTTTAATATTAGTCACTTCCAGTTTTTTATTTTGAAATGCAATTTCTCCTTGCGAAAATAATCCAAGCGTTGCAATTTTTGAAAGTTTCTCAAGTGTTTTTTTTACTTCCTCATAAAGCTCAAAAGTTTTAAGTTCAGATTTTTTCAGTTTTTCTGTGTTAAAAAGCGTATTATCAATATCAAATAAAATTACAATATTCGACTTATTTTTCATAGATATAAACGGTATGCGTGGCTTTCACGCCTTTGGAAGCCTAACTTTTCGTAGAGACTATTCGCTACCCGTGTTGTTTTTGCAGTAAGCATCACATAAGAAACTTTATGTTTTTTTGCTTCCTCAACAGCAATCTGAAGTAATTTTGTAGCGATTCCTCGCTTGCGGAATTTTTCATCAACAACTATATCATCAATATATGCTTTTTTTACATAAGGAATCCGATAAATTGCAACAAAAATCATGCCTGCAATTTCTTGAGTAGGGATATGCCTCGCTATAAATAAATATCCATGAGGATTTTGTATCATTTCTTGGACATCGTTATCGGTAAGGGACTGATAATGATCTCCTTCTTGTTTTATTAAGCGTTGTATTGCATCAGTAAGTTTAGAAGAAAATTCTGTGACTCGTTCAATAACTATCTCTGAGGTATCCATAAAAACAATGTAACAATCTGATTTGCCTATTTTTTCAATTCAGCAAATAACCGTTCTGCTTCTTCCAGTTCTTCCTTTGTATTAACCCCACGCCACGCCATTTTGCCACCTCTGACGGTCTGCACTTTTAATTTATCCTGAATTGCCAAATCAATCAAACTTGTCAGATAATATTCTCCCGTCACAGGACTTTTCTCTACTTTAGGTAAATATTTACGTAAAAAATCAACACTAAAGACAAAACACCCTGGATTAATTTCATTAATTTTCAATTGTTCTTCTGTCGCGTCTTTTGATTCAACAATTGCAAGCAGATGTCCATAGGTATCTCTCACAATTCTTCCCAAACCAGCAGGGTTATCTTGTTCAATCGTCAAAAAAGTAAATGCAGCATCTGATGCCAATTGCTCATTAAAAAGTTCCTTCATAACAGGGACATGCTTGTCATTATAAAAAACAGCATCATCTCCATAGACGACAAGAACATCAGTTACATCCTCTGGTATGACAGTCAAACCAACCTGAAGAGCATGGCCTGTTCCAAGCCGCTCAGTTTGTTCTGCAAAAAGAACATGTTCTGACTCAAGAGTCTGCATAACAGATTCTTTGGCATGGCCGATAACAACAACAATCGCGTTAATGGTCATCCGCTTCATAAAATGAACAATATGTGCAATAATCGGCTTGTTATTCAACTGCAGAGTCACCTTGTTAATGCCATCAACCTGCATGCGCTTGCCTTGTCCTGCTGCCAAAATGACTGCTCCTAATTTCCTTTTTTTCATAATATTTGTTTATAAAACCATTTCAAGCTTGAATTATAGCGTATCTCAACAAAAAAAACTAATTTTTCTTACTATTCTTCAACTCGTTTAATATCCGCTCCCAGTTCTGTCAATCGCTCTTCAAATTTTTCATATCCACGATCTAATTTTTCAACACCGTAAATAGTTGATTTCCCTTTTGCTGCAAGTGCAGCCAAAACAACTGCAGCTCCAGCCCGTATATCAAGCGTGGTCATCACTGCATTGTGTAACTTATTTGGTCCGGTAATTTTAACCGCATGAAAATAAGCCGGTTTATCATCTTCAAGATTAAAATTATATACCTTCTCTTTATTCTCAACCTCTGGATTGAACAGTTTTACCTTTGCTCCCATTTTCTTCAAATCTGCACTATATCCAAGTTTATTTTCAAAAACCGTTTCGTGAATCGTCGCAATTCCCTGCGCTTGCGTCATAAGAACTGCCCACGGTGCTTGCCAATCAGTAAGAAATGCAGGATGCACACCAGTGGTAACATCAACGGCAGTAAGTGTTCCATTGGCAAAAAATCTGATACCGTCTTCTTTAACTTCATATCCGGCTCCAGTCTCTTTATATTTTTCTAAAAATGCATCGATTGCCGCTTTTTGTGCATCTTTTACAAAAATATCTCCACCTGTTACAACAGCTGCAATAGCAAAAGTAGCAACCTCAATCCTGTCAGGACTTACACTAAAGTCTGCACCATGCAATTTTTCAACACCAACAATTGTTATCTGTCTTTTACTCGTTCGTTTCACATTGCCTCCCATTTTATTAATGAGGTCAATAGTGTCATCAATCTCTGGTTCTTCAGCTGCATTTTCAAGAATTGTTGTTCCTTTCGCCAATACGGCCGCGAGAATCATTGTTTCTGTCCCTGTATGAGTATTTTTAAGAAATCTATATTTTGTTGCCTGTAACCCTTTTGTCTTTGCATGGAAATAGCCATCTTCACTATGATAGGTAATATCGACATTCATTTTCCCTATCCCTTCAACTGTCCTATCAATCGGTCTCGCGCCAAGACGGCATCCACCTGGATTTGGGATAATCGCTTCACCTGTTCTTACCAAAAGTGGTGCAATAAACATGGATGAAGTTCGCGCCATTGCTGCTTTATCAAGCGGAATAGATGAATGAGCAAATTTTTTTATTTGGATGGTCACCGTATGATCTTTGAGCTCAACATCAGCACCAAGCTCTTTCATAATATCAATCATCACAAAAAGATCTGCAATAAGCGGCACATTATGGATAGTCACTTTTTCATCTGTCATGCAAGCAGCAACCAATAATTTTAATGCGGCATTTTTTGCACCCGTTACTTGTACGGTTCCCTGTAATTTATTTCCACCTGTTATAACAAATTTTTCCATACTTTTTGTCATTCCCGCGTAGGCGGGAATCTATATAAATTAGTTTTGGATCCCCAATCAAGTCGGGGATGACAGTTAGGACTTTTGTTCATTCCTCCACTTTACTGCTTCTTCTGCTCTTTCCCATAAATTTTTTTTGTCTGCTGGCGTTAACTTAAAAACTGCAGATAAAATAACGTCTTTTGATTCGTGCCAAGGTTCGTCAGTAAAAACAAAATATGGTACCTCTCCATTATACGTTTGTACCTCGCCTTTTTCGCTTAAAAGCGTTACCGACTGCAGCGCCTTATTCACTGGCAGATATTTCGGCTTATATTTCGCATTGGTATAAATCGCACCACCAACAGTCCCTGGCAAACCCAACTGATATTCCAAACCAGATAACCCTTCTTCAACGGTAAAACGTACAAGCTGATTCATAAGAACGCCTGCTTGCGCATACACCTGCATATTTTCTACACCGATTTCGTTCTTTTTAATTGTGCCTTTCACACTCACCTTATCAAATCGTCTGCACAAATTTTTAATAACCAATCCTTTAACATCCTTCTCTGCTTCGATCCGCGCACCGCTTCCTAAAATATAAACAGGTAAACCTAAATTTCTCGCCGCAGTAATCGTTTTAATCAACACATCCTGCGCATCAATTTCAATATACATTTCGGAAGTTACAGGAACTTTCAAAAGTGTATGCTCTGCCAATGGTTCGTTTATACTAATCTTTCGATTAATCGCTTTCTCTAACTGTTCAAGTACTCCTGCCGTATTACTCATAATATATAATTTTCAATCAATTCAACAATGAATCAATGTTTGAAAATTAAAAATTGAAAATTAAACTAGCCCCAATTCAGCATGTATCGAGTACACATCCCCCGCTCCCATCGTGACGAGTACCGTATCCGAACGGAACCTTTTTTCGTTGATATATTGTACCACATCAGTAAGTTTTGAAAGATAAATAACCTCCTTATGGAAGGTTGACATTGTAAATGCCAGATGTTTGGAGGTAACTGTCGGATCTTCTTTCTCACGCGCTGAAGCGAAAATATCCGTAAGAATTACTGTATCCACGCAATCAAAAGCACTCGTAAATTCTTGAAACAATTCTTTGGTTCTTGAATAAGTATGTGGCTGAAAAATACAGACAATTTTTTTCTTCGGATATTGTTGTCTGAGCGCGTGAAGCGTCGTCTTAATTTCCGTCGGGTGGTGAGCATAATCATCATATACTTTTGCACCTGTTCTCAAATCACCGATAAATTCAAGCCTTCTTTTTGATCCCCGAAAGGCAAGAAGTCCTTTTCTTATTTTTTCTACTGACAAACTAATCTCAAGCCCAACAATAACTGAAGCAAGTGCATTCAGTGCATTATGTTCTCCGGCAACGCGAATGACAAATTCTCCCAGTGGTACACCATGTGATTTCACCCAAAAAAATGTTTGTTCACCTGAGACAGTGACGCGATCCAAAACATAATTATTTTCCTGACTAAATCCATATGTGATAACTCTTCCTTCATATTCTTTTAGCAACAATTTTATTTGTGGATCATCACCGCACGCGATAAGTACTCCTTTGTCTGGAATTTTTTTCGCAAACGAAAGAAATGTTGATCGGACAGCGGCAATCGTCGGATAAATATCCGGATGATCATGCTCGATATTGGTGATAACTGCAAATTTCGGATTCTGCCAAAGAAAGCGTGCACGCTTATCGTGATTTGGTTCAGTCGCGTATTCATCAGCTTCAGCAACAAAATAACGGCCAGTGCCCAAATGTCCCGGCGCCCCAAGAGAACTGACATCCCCAGTGCCGATAATATATGTCGGATCGAGCTTATTTTCTGCAAACATTGTTGCAATCATCGCAGTTGTGGTAGTCTTTCCATGGGTCCCGGCAACCGATATGCCAATAAACTTTTTGTTAAGCAGTTCTCCCTTCATAAATTCCCCTGTCGCCTCACCTGCTGACATGACGGGAATATTTTTCATTCTAGCTGCCTGGACTTCAACATTATCAAATCCTCCATGAGCTCCTGTAGTAATAACCAAATTTTGATCGCTAATATGTTCTGAAGAGAAGCCAACAACAGGTTTAATTCCGGCCTTTTTTAATGCAGCATCGGTGATAAATTCCTGTTCCACATCAGAACCCGTAACAGCAAATCCTGCTTCTTTGGCAATCAAAGCAAGTGGCGTCATATTGGTCCCCTTTATCCCAACGAAATGAATTTTCTTCTGCCTTTTCATAGATTTATTGTATCATTTTACACCTATTCTATTTTATGAAATGTTACTCCTTCGTTAGTTATTGAAATTAAATGTCCTTTTCTTTCTCGCGGATTAAGTTCTTTTAACAATCTACATAGTTTATTATCAATTATTTTATTGGTTACGTTTGTAGAAAGAGCAATAACACTTGGTTTATCCACAGTAATAAACGGCTTAAAATCTTTTGTATTAAAAACAACGATTAATGCATCAATTATTTCTGCCAATGAATAAATGCTTGAATCACTTGAACCGCCTTTTTTCAGATCATGATTGATATGTCTAAGCGTATGACGATTATTAAGTTTTGGAAAACTCTCTTTACGGGGAAGTCCTTCATCAAGCAAGAGCTTGTGTCTTATATGTTTTTTTGAAGTCATCTAATCCTCTTTCCATGAGAAAAGCAATAATATTCTGTATTTTTTTCAGAGAGACTTGTGGATATTCTTTTTTAAGAGCATCAGGAGTATATCCTTGCTTAACAAGTTCTTGTATTCTCTCTATCGGAATTCTTGTTCCTGCAATTACTGGCGTTCCACCAAGAATATCTGGATTAATAGTAATATTTTTGGATAACTGAGAAATCATATGGTTAGTATATAAAAGAAAAAGTATTAAGTAAAGATCACATTGATCTTGAAACTATTTTGAGTAATCAAAATATAATTTTTCCTTATCTACTCTAAGTTCTTGAATTTGTTTTTCAAGATTTTTTAATGCTTCATTTAAGTGCGGTTTTAGACGAAAATCCAATACATTTGTAATTTCTGCCCATTGCGTGATTAAATGGCGGTTTCGGTTATCTATCGCTTTTCTAATATATTCAAACTGAATATGACGAGTTAATGTATGCCATTCAGGAAACGTTGCTAAATATTCTGGCTTATATTCTCCCATCTCGATAGCCTTATCCAAAGTCATTGTAGTTGATGGCGCAGGAACAGATGAAGATTGCTTCTGTTCCAGTTTTTCAAGGTCTTCCATAGGTTTTACATTTTGTATCTGTTCGATGAATAGATCATATGTTCATCATCTTGTCTATTTGCTACAAGTTGGAAGTCGTAAAAAATCATTTCCTTTATATTTTGCAATTCTTTTTTTACTTCTTCTTGATCTTCTTTTGGTACAAACCACACAACTTTTGTGTAGGAGGTAACAACAACTCCTTCAGGAACGAATTTACTGGCTATATCCCGAATTTTCTGCGTTTGCTCTGGATCAAATGAAAGAGCAAGATGCTTCTCTTCTTTTATGATGACATCTGATGTTTTTATAGTGAAAGGGAGAAATGCTTTTAATTCACGCAATAAATCTATATATCGTGGAAGATCACCTACAGGAATAAATCTATTAATTACCAAAGATAAATGGTTAAACATTCCAATTGCTTCATCATCTTTAGGGTAATGACTGTATTTTTCTGAAATTTCTTTAAAATATTGTTCTTGTTCTGGCTCAAGTCTACCGAAGACGCCAATTGCATTTATGGAATTTGATGCGGTTGATAATGACATGCTTTTAGTATAACAAAAATTTAATATTTATATCCTCAAACTTTCCTAGTAACCTTTAACCTGCAAACTATAAATCTAAATCAAACTAATCACACTCACAAATCTCATATCACCATCTCCTCCACGATAGGAATAAAAATCTTTATTATCTTTGGTACAAACATCCATAATCTCAATATGTTCATCAAGTATTCCTTCTTTTATCAGACTTTGCTGAGCAATTCCTCGCAAATCAAGAAAATATTTTTGGTCTTTTTCGATAAAGATATCTTCGAAACTTGGAAATTCTTCCTGAAACTTTTCTACTAATTCCACACCAACTTCATAACATGTCGTTTCAATACTAGGTCCAATGCCAACAATAATATCTTTTGGATCACTTTTAAATTTGGAAACGAAAACTGAAAGAGTATTTTCTATAATATGATTGAGTAAACCTTTGTATCCTGCATGCGCAACACCGATAACTTTTTTTTGCGGGTCAAAAAATAAAATGGGCAAACAATCTGCGGTAAGAATAGCAAGAGGAATATGTTTTTTATTGGTAACCAACCCATCAGTATCGGAAATCTGTAAGATATCAGTATTTTCAATTATTGAAACATTTCCGCTATGAATCTGTTTCATACAAACGATAGGATCTGTTATATCGATTATTTTTGCAAACTTTGTTAACGCATCGCGGTCAGGTTCTTTCGTTTCATGATTTTTCATCGAACCAAACTTTCGTGTTGAAACTCCATGTTTTATCGAAGCATATCGGGAGAAAGTTTTAAATCCATAACTATTATTTTGTAATTCCATAAAATTTATAAACTCTCAATTTTCAATTCTCAACTCTCAATTTCAGTGCATCTTTTACTGCTTCATGTTCGCTCCATGGTTCCTCACCCTTACCGTAGTTCATTGATTTTTCATGTCCTTTCCCTGTTATGAGTACCAGATCACCTTTTTGCGCAATCTTAATTGCAAAATTAACAGCATCTCGTCTATGAGGAATTTTAAAGACATATTTTTTATTTTTCTGCATGGTACTCGCAACATTTTGAACATTTTCGCTCTCAACAATTTCGAATCCTTTAATTCCTGACGCAATTTCATTTGAAATTTTTACCGCGCCTTCACTTCGTGGATCTTCCGCAGTAAGGATAATAATATCGCTATATTGGGAAGTAATTCCCCCCAGAATCGGACGTTTAGAAAAATCCCTCAGTCCTGCCGCACCAAAAACATGAATAAGTCTCTTTGCAGCAAGCTTTCTCATAATCGGAAGCAAACCTTTATAAGAATATTCAGTGGTAGCAAAATCGATTATTACTTTGAACTCTTTGTCATAGACTGTTTCTTGTCTTCCTATGGGAGCTTGAAAATTCAAAAGAGCTTTTCGAATTATCTCATCAGGGATGTGCAATTCTCGTACAACCGCTATTGCTGCCAAGCAATTATATTTATTGAATTGTCCGAAAAGTTTTGTTTGGAAAGGAAATTCGTGAGGATTTATATCAGAATCTTTTTTAAGCCCGTAGGTCACAATTTTTCTCTCACCGCTTTTTAATTCATACTTCTTGAGTCTTTGATAAGAACGGTCATCTTTATTCACTACTGCAATTTTTGCAGCTTTTAATAGCTTTGCCTTTGTGTGAACATAGTTCTCCCATGTCTTGTGATAATCCAAATGATCATGAGCGATATTTGTCACAACGCTTACAATCGGTCTTACACCAAATGCTCTATGCTGATCCAACGCATGAGAAGTAACTTCTAATACTAGATATTCAACTTTCTGTTTCTTCGCTTTTTTCAAATAAGATTGCAAAGCAAAATGCTCAGGTGTAGATATGTGATAGCCTGTATCAAATTCCTCTCCATTAATAATTCCACCGATTGTCGATATGATTGCGACTTTTTTCCCAGCTTTTTGCAAAATATGATAAATGAGATTTGACGTTGTGGTCTTCCCTTCAGTTCCGGTAACGCCAATAATTTTCATCCCGCGGGAAGGAAATCCGTAGAGAATGTTGGCAACAATTGCTTGATTAAGATGATAAATGTTTTTAGTTCTCTGCCACATCTTACCGTATTATACGCAAAAATCTATTTACTTCAAATAGCTGTGGAACAGTAGCCTTATTTTGTCATAATAAAAATAAATTATATAGATGCTTGCAATCATCAAACCTGGAAAAACGATAAAGCGTTCAACCAAACCTCCTGTTTGAATCCGCAGCGCTTTTATTGGAGGGATGCCAAACTTAAACGGTATCGGCAACAGCCACGGAACACCTTCTGTAGTCAACGTATCCATAATAAGATGCGAGCTAAAACCAATCATAAATGCCCACCAAACGATGGTCATGTTGAGATTCGGGAAACTCGGTGTCAAAACATGTAAAATATAATAAAACCCATAGCCAAAAATAAATGCGCCCAAAATTGAATGAGATAAAAATCGGTGCCCGCCAAGGAACTTATCAAAGGTTCTGCCGACATATCTTCCGATAGGTAAATTTTTCCAAATCGGAGCAGTTGGCTGATCAATATCAGGAGCAATGCCACCTATTAAATTGGCAACTATAGAAACAACTGCAGTTGCAAGTGTAACATGCGGCAACGGATGAGTAACGACCACCAAGGTCAAAGCAGTAAATGCCGCCATATCATGTGTGCGTCCTGTCATATTAAAATAGTATAACAAAACTTTGTAATAAGCCTCAACCGCATTTTTAAGATGCTATACTCAACCTATGCAAGAAATAAAAAATATTATTGGAATTATTGCAGTAGCTCTTACTTTTATTGGTTACATCCCATATATAAAAGATACCATTAAAGGGAAAACCAAACCTCACATTTATAGCTGGTTCTTATGGGGATTTGTTACACTTATTGCATTTGCATTACAGATTACCGGCAACGCAGGGGCTGGAGCATTTGTAACGCTTGCTGCTGGACTTACTTGTTTTGTAATTTTTGGTTTTGGGTTAAAAATCGGAGAAAAAGATATTACACGATCCGATACTGTCTTCTTTATTCTTGCTTTTATAGCAATAATACTTTGGCTTTTTGCAAAACAGCCACTACTTTCAGTAATTCTTGTCTCAACAATCGATATGCTTGGATTTATCCCAACAATTAGAAAATCATGGCATAAACCACATACTGAAACACTTTTTACCTATCTTTTAAATACATTTCGGTTTGCACTTGCAATTTTTGCTTTACAAAAATATACAATTATCACCTCTCTTTATCCTATTACCTGGATTTTAGCAAATGGCCTATTTAGCATTCTTTTAATTATACGAAGAAAACAAATTTCAAATAGTAAATGAAAATAATAAACAAAACAAAAAAAACGACTTTAGCAGAAAATATAGTTGTTCCTAAAACACTTCTTGACCAATCACTCGGACTTTTGAAATATAAAACGCCAGTAGCAATGCTTTTGAAAACTCGCTGGGGCATTCATACTTTTGGCATGAGATATCCGATTGATGTCCTGATACTTGATGGCCAAAACCATGTTGTTGAAATAAAAGAGAGTTTAAAACCCAATAATATCTTCATTTGGAATATACAGTATGAAACAGTCATTGAGCTTCCACAAGGAACAATTAAAAAAACAAAAACTAAAATCATGGATCAAATTACTTTCTCTAAATAAATATTTTATGTTTTCATCGGCATTACTGCGCGCAGCGTTAAGAAAATCTTTGTAATGAGGCGTTAAAAAACTGAAAAGTTTTAGCCGAATGAAAAAGATTTTTAGCGAGCGACACCATGAAATGGATAGTGCCCTTGTGGTGCACACCCTTGCCGAGAGTTTTGGTACTTTGTCGGCACAAAGTACTAAAAAAATTTGTTATAATAACCCTTATGAAACCAATCATTACCTACGACGATTTTGCCAAACTCGACCTCCGCGTCGGAACAGTTATTGAATGCGTTGAAAAAGAAGGATCAGAAAAATTGTTGAAATTAACTGTCGATTTCGGAGAGGAAGGTACTCGTACAATTTTTTCAGGAATCAAACAATGGTACAAGCCTGAAGATTTGAAAGACAAACAATTTGTATTTGTCTTTAATCTCGCTCCACGCAAAATGATGGACGAAGTATCCGAAGGCATGTTGCTTGCTGCAGATGGGGAAGAAAAACCACTACCGCTTCAACCAAATGAACAAGCTCCCAAAGGCGCAAAAATTCTTTAATCTTTAATCTTTAATCTTTAATCTTTAATCTTTAATCTAATTAATTATTCTTACTACTATTGAGAAGGTGGAATGCCGTAATACGTCAATATATCCTTTGCAACTGCATAAAACACTGGAGCAGCTGTTTCTGATCCCCAAATTGATGCAGATGGTTGATTAAGAATCACGATCATCACAAATCTCGGATTCTCAGCAGGACCAAAACCGACAAATGACGCAATTGTTTTTGTCGGATCGTAATGCCCTGCGACAGGAATTGATGCGGTTCCGGTTTTACCCGCGATATTATATCCTTTCAGCCGAGCGAAAGACGCTTCTCCTTCATTTGCTGCATCAACCATAATTTGTGTCATCACTTGAGCACTGGTTGCCGAAATCGGCTGGTCGATTTCTTTGGGCTGAATTGGAATTGTTTGACCGTCTGCTGTTTGCACTGCCGCAACAACCTGCGGTTCCATACGCTTTCCGTTATTTGCAATAGCACCAACGGCATCAAGAAGTTCTATAGGTGTTGCCACGATTCCCTGTCCAAAGCTCGCCGTTACAACATCAATAGGATACCATTCATTTTTTGGATGGAGTTCTGGCGCTTCTTCACCCTGCAAATCTATCCCGGTGTCCTGACCTATACCAAATCTATTCAGATAATCAAGCATTCGATCAAGTCCCAATTTTTCGCCAACAAAGGCCATGCCAGTATTATCTGAATGAACGATAACATCAGTCATTGTAGTATTGGGAAAATATTGATCATTCCACGTATGAATCTGATAACCGCCGATTGAGACAGGTCCATTACAAATATTACATTCAGTATTGGGCTGAATAAGCCCTGCATTCATTGCCGCAGACATAATAATAGGCTTAAATGTTGATCCAGGTTCATAAGTACTGGTGATAAAAGGATTTAAATAAAGAGAGTCTGAATATTTTTGATAATTTGTTGGGTCAAATGTCGGGAATGAAGACATAGCAAGGATTGCACCTGTCTTTGGATCCATCACTGCAGCCATACCAGTTTTTGCACCGTACGTCTGAATACCCTTTTTCAATTCCGTATCGAGCATATATTGAATTCGTCGGTCGATATGCAAAATTAATGTCCTTCCGTCCACTTTGACAGTGCTATTATTCATTTTTGCAAGGATTGGATGTCCCCCAGCATCATGGACAACTATTGCATACCCATCTTTTCCGCTCAATTGCTGGTTGTAGTAGCCTTCCAAACCAAAATATCCTTGATCATTGCCATTTTCATCTTTTCCGACAAACCCCAACAATTGCGCTGCCATTGATGCT
>Ga0265342_10001704_pt1 | contig 20117 bp, 21 predicted proteins | sample 4CB327metaG_FD_203125 | JGI IMG/M metagenome (GOLD analysis project Ga0265342, IMG submission 203125) | Rhizosphere microbial communities from Carex aquatilis grown in University of Washington, Seatle, WA, United States - 4-CB3-27 metaG | ecosystem: Host-associated > Plants > Roots >... | reverse complement strand
ACGGAAGCGCGATTTTTGCCGCGGAATCAACGGCCCTCGGGACCGGAACCGACCAAAGTCGCAACCTTCGCCTGTTCCTCGGAACTGAGCGGTTCGGGGGGGGCCGACGACGTCGTGCGACGACGCGCCAGCACGATAATACCCGCCAGCCCGGCGAGAAGCGCGAGCGGCGGCAGAATCCACAACAGCAGCGTCTCGAGCTTGAACGGCGGCTTGAGCAGGACGAAATCGCCGTAGCGCGACACCAGATAGTCGAGCACCTGACGGTCGCTGTCGCCGGCCTCGAGCCGCTGCCGTACCAGCACGCGCAGATCGTGCGCGAGTGGCGCTTCCGAATCGTCGATCGACTGGTTCTGGCAGACCATGCAGCGGAGCTCTTCGGAGAGGTGCCGCGCCCGCGCTTCCAACGCCGGATCCTTCAGCATCTCGTCCGGGCGCACGGCCAGAGCAGCACCTTGCGCGAAGAGCGCGAACAAAGCCGCGATGAGCACCAGCCGCCGCATGGCCCCTACTCCGCCGCCTGCATCGCCGCCTTGGCGCCGCGGGCGGGCTTCGGTGCGCCGATGCGCAGCCGCCGGTCGGACAGCGACAGAGCGCCGCCGAGCATCATGATCACGGCGCCGATCCAGATCAGCAGCACCAGCGGCTTGTAGTAGAGCCGTACGGCAAGCGCGCCGTCGGCCTCGGAATCGCCGAGCGAGAGATAAAGCTGCCCGAAGCCGCGCGCCATCAGCGCCGCCTCGTTCGTGCTCATGGCGCGCGTGGCGAAGGTGCGCTTCGACGGCTGCATGACGCCGACAACGGCACCGCCACGACGAACGGTGAACGTGGCGACAGCGGCCGAGTAGTTAGGCCCCGGCTGCTGCTTCAAGCCGTCGAAGGTCAGCTCGTAATGCGACAGCGCGATCGTCTGTCCGGGCTTGACCGCGACGATGCGCTCGGTGCCCCAGGTGCCGGCCGCGATGATGCCGAGCAGCGTGACGGCGATGCCGAAATGCGCGACTGACGTGCCCCAGGCCGAGCGCGGCAGTCCGGCCGCGCGCGACAGCGCGACCCTGAGCGGCACGCGCATGACGCCGGTGCGCTCGATGAGATCGATCGCCGCGCCGACCATGATGTAGAAGGCAAGCCCGACGACGCAGGCGGCGACGACCGAACGCTCTCCTTCGATCAGGAAGGTGAGCGCGACGACGACGAGGCCGACGCCAAAAGCGGCCATCAGGCGTTGCGCCGCGGCGAGCAAGTCGCCGCGCTTCCAGGCGAGCAGCGGGCCGAACGGCATCGCGAACATGAGCGCCAGCATCAAGGGCCCGAACGTCAGATTGAAGAACGGCGCGCCGACCGAGATCTTGTCGCCGGTCAGCGCTTCGAGCGCGAGCGGGTAGAGCGTGCCGACGAAGACGGTCAGGCACGCGGTGGTGAGGAACAGGTTGTTGAACACCAGCGCGCCTTCGCGCGAGATCGGTGCGAACAGGCCGCCCTGCTTCAGCAGCGGCGCGCGCCAGGCAAATAGCGTCAGCCCGCCCCCGATGAACAGCACGAGGATGCAGAGGATGAAGATGCCGCGCGTCGGGTCGGTGGCGAAGGCGTGCACCGAGGTGAGCACGCCGGAGCGCACGAGGAAGGTGCCGATCAGCGACAGCGAGAAGGTGAGGATCGCGAGCAGGATCGTCCACACCTTGAGCGCATTGCGCTTCTCCATCACCACGGCGGAATGCAGAAGCGCCGTGCCGGCGAGCCACGGCATCAGCGAGGCGTTCTCGACCGGGTCCCAGAACCAGAAGCCGCCCCAGCCGAGCGTGTAGTAGGCCCAGTACGAGCCCATGGCGATGCCGAGCGTGAGGAACATCCACGCCATGAGCGTCCACGGCCGCACCCAGCGCGCCCACGCCGCGTCGATCCTGCCGTCGATCAGCGCGGCGATCGCAAATGAAAAGGCAATGGAGAAGCCGACATAGCCGAGATAGAGCAGCGGCGGATGAATGGCGAGGCCGGGGTCCTGCAGGATCGGGTTCAAGTCGCGGCCCTCGAAAGGCGCCTGCGCCAGACGCACGAACGGGTTCGAGGTGAGCAGGATGAAGATGTAGAACGCGCAGGCGATCCACGACTGCACAGCCAGCACGTCGGCCTTGAGGCTCGCCGGCAGGTTGACGCCGAAGATCGCGACCAGCGCGCCGAACAGCGACAGGATCAGCACCCACAGGAGCATCGAGCCCTCGTGGTTCCCCCACACGCTGCTGATCTTGTAGACGAGCGGCATCATCGAATGCGAATTCTCGTAGACCGTCGCCACCGAGAAATCGGACGTCACGTAGCAAATTGTCAGCGCCAGGAACGACGCGGCGACGAACGCGAACTGCATCACCGCGGTCGAATTGGCGAGCCGCATCAACGCGGCGTCGCGGTAGATCGCGCCGATCAGCGGCCCCACCGACTGCATCAGGCCGAGCGCGAGCGCCAGCACCAGCGCGTAATGGCCGAGTTCGGGGATCATTTCGGTGGGCCTCCCGCAGCGGCCGTCTCGCCCTCCTGCCAGCGGCCGCTCTTCTTCAGGGCGTCGACCACTTCCTTCGGCATGTAGCGCTCATCGTGCTTGGCGAGCACCGTGTCGGCGGCGATCAGATTGCCCGGCTCGAGCTTGCCTTCGGCGACGACGCCCTGCCCTTCTCGGAACAGGTCCGGCACGATGCCCTGGTACTTCACCGGGATGTCGTGCTTGCCGTCGGTGACCTCGAATTTGATCCTGAGATCGGCGCCGCGCTCGACGCTGCCGGGCTTGACCAGCCCGCCGACGCGAATGCGCGTGCCGAGCGCGAGCTGCTTCTCCATGACGTCGCTCGGTGAATTGAAGAAGACGATCGAGCCGCTCAGCGCGTTCAGCACCAGGCCGACGGCGATCGCGAGGACGCCGACGCTGCCGCCGATCAGAACCAGCCGACGCTGCTTGCGGGTCATGGCCATGCGTTCAGCCTTCGAGCCCCATTGACTTGATCACATCCTCGATCTGGCGGAGCTTGTCCGGATCGCTCGCCAGCGCGCGCTTGGCGTCGCCTGCGGCGGCGGCCGCCTTGTCGCGCTCGCCGAGCACAACATAGGCGCGCAGCAGGCGTTGCCAACCGTCGAGATCGCCGCCGTCCTGCTTTAATTTGTCGGCGAGCCGGGCGACCATGCCGCGGATCATCGTGGTGCGATCCTGCTCGCTCATCTGCTGCGCGGCGGCGATCTGCGCCGCATCCGGCCCGGGCGCGCCGGCGACGGGCTTCTTGCCGGTCACGCGGGCGATCGCCGTCCTGACGGTGTCGACCCACGGCGCGCCGTTGGGCGCATTCTTGAGCATGACGTTCCAGATGGACGCGGCCTTGGCCTTGTCGCCGTCCTGCTCGGCTGCGAGGCCGAGAAAGAATTGAGACTTTGCCTCGTTGCCGTCGAGCTTCGCCGCTTGTTCGAACGCAGCCTTCGCCTCATCGGTGACGACACCGTTGGCGGCGGCCGTCAACGCCTCGCCGAGATCGGCCTCGCGGTCGGCATCCTCGCCCTTGAGCGCGAGCAGTTTGCGCCGCGCTTTCACCGCGGCGTCGAAGCGGCCGAGCCGCATATAGACCGGCGCCAGCACTTCGTAGCCGCGCGCGTCGTCCGGATTGCGTTCGAGATGCGCCTCGACCTGCGAGATCATCGCCGCGACCGAGCCGTCCGGATGCGCGTCCTGGAGCCGCGCCGCAAGGGGCTGGCCCGGGAGCTGCGGCGAGCCGAGCGCGAGATACAGCGCGGTCGCGCCGACCGGCAGCGCCAGCAGCCCGACGACCGCGGCCGCCCGACGCCGCCACAGCGACGCGGCCGGATCGGCCTTGGCGTCCGCATTCGGCGCTTCGCTCGCCGCGATGAGCCGGCGCGAGACCTCGATCCGCGCGGCCTCGGCCTCCGCTTCGCCGATCAGGCCGCCGGCGCGGTCGCGGGCGATCTCATCGAGCTGATCGCGATAGACGGCGACTTCGGAACCGCCGCCCACCTCGCCACGGCGCGACAACGGCCAGAGCACGGCGAAGATCGCCGCCGCCGTCATCAGCGCAAACGCGAGCCACAGGAGCATCGGATGAGTCTATCCCGCCGGCCGCCGGCAAGTTCCCGCGGCGCTCAAGGCAGGGCATACATCACGCCCAATGATGGCGGCAATGAGCAAGATCAAGGATTTAAGGCCGTTTGGGAGAGTCGGCGCTGGACCGGCTCAGGCCGCCATCGCCGAGCGGGTCACTGCGGCCGCTTCCGCGCTCAGTGCCTGAAGCCTGCGGCCGAGCGTGCTCCCGAGCGGAATGGCAATTTCACGGTGCAGACCCTGAATGGTCGCGTCGATCGAACGGATCAGCGCCACCGCGGTCGCCCCGGCGCCGTCCGCCAGAGCCGCGGACAACGCGGCGATCTGTCGCTCCACCTCGGCCAGCAGCATGTCGACGACGAGGCCATATGGCGTTGCTTCGATGCGGGCGGCAGTGTTGGAGCCTGCTATGTGCGCGGCGAGGCGCACGATCTGCCACGGCTTCGCGAGCCGGCGGATTACGGCAATGAGCGCGTAAGGAAAGACGTCGCGCGGGCGCGCGGCCGTCTCGATTTGCGCGATGCAGGCGGGGATGTGATGGGGCGGGAGATCGGCGATGCTGGCGGGAAGCCGCTCGCCAAGCGCGACAAGAACGTCGCGGCCGCGCAGCGCCCAGCGCAAGGTCGCGGCTTCATCGGCCGCACGCGGCGTACCGATGCTTCGGAGGAGAGCGCGGCGGGCGGCGGCATTGTCGTCGCCGAAGGCGGCGCGCAGCGCAGCGACGACACGATCGTGAAAAGCGTTCGTCAGCGCGAGCGCATGTGCCGTGGCGCCCGCGGCGAGCGCTTCGGTCGCGGCATGGTTGAACGCAGCGGCCTCCTGCGGGACGAGATCGTGCGACACCCACGCCCATAGCGCCGGGAGCGACGCGCGCGCGACGCAACCCGGATAGGTATGCGTCATGTCATCGTCGATGAGGAAAGTCTCGAGCGGCCGGAAGAACATTGCCGCCGCGGCGCCACCGTCGTCCAGCCGGCGCAGTTCGACGAGCGCCGCCTGCGCTTCGAAATCCGCGCCTCGCACGCCGCCGCGCGCGAACTCGTCGCGCAGCCGGCGCCGCGCCTGCGGCGTCAGCGCCACCAGATAAGCACGCAAACGCAACGCGTGTTCGTCGACCGACATTCCCCACCCCGCTACCAGCCCCATTGGAGTGATAGCGGCGCGGTCTAAAGAGACCGTTAAGGATACTGCCGGGTTAACTCAGGGCCTGCTCAGGCCAGCGGCGTCCAGCTGCCATCGGGATTGCGGCAGGCGGTGCCGCGCGCGGTCTGCGGCCGGCCGTCAATATAGATGGTCTCGGTATAGGCGCGGCAGTTGCGGCCGCGGTCCTGATAAGACGGCCCCGGCACCACCGAGCCGTAGCGGCCCGAGTCCGGATTGCGCCAGGCGACCGGTGCGCCCGACGGGCCACGCTCGAGGGCGTTCATCTCCGCCTCGTAAGCGAGACGCTTGTCCTGCTCGTCGAGCGAGGCGCCAATGCGGTTGCCGATCAACGCGCCGACGCCGGCGCCGATGAGCGCGCCGGCCACGTGTCCGCCGGCGTCGCCGCCGAACTGCGAGCCGATTGCCGCTCCGCCCAACGCGCCGAGCAGCGTGCCGGTGTTCTCTTTCGGCCCGGTTCCGGTCTCCGGGTTACCGGCGCAAGCGGCAAGCGATGCGGCCAGACCCAGCGCGGCCACGAGCCGCGCCGCAGCAGAACGAACCAACATGTGATGACCCCCAGAAGGCGAGACGGTTGACGCGAAGTCATCCTAGCGACACGGCAGGATTAGGGCAAAACGGGGGCGCGGCAGGCAACCAAGGCCCGTCCATGGCGTTGTTCCGCGCAGTTTTCACAACGCGGAGCCCGACCGGTGCTGAAGGTCTACGACCTGACCAACGGATACCTCAACGAGATCTCTGACTCGAAGGCCGACCTGCGCGCCGCGCAGTGGATCGACCTCAGCGACGCAAGCGACGACGAGAAGCGGCGCGTCGAAGCCGCATTGAATATCGAGCTCTCGCCCGTCAACGACTACGAGCCGTTCCAGGTGTCGAGCCATTTCAGCGCCAGCGAGACGCAGCTGACGATGACCGGTCTCCTGCTGATCCTGAAAGAAGACGGCGACCCGCATCTCTTGAAGATCACCTTCATCCGCGCGAAGGGTGTGCTGGTGACCGTCACCGATGGCAGCGCCAACGGGCTGACGGGGCTGGTCAAGGAGTGCGAGAACTGCTTCACGCACCGCTCCGGCCGCGACGACATCTTCGCGGCGATCCTCGACATGATCGTCGACCATACTGACAACATCCTCGACAAGGTCGGCCATGATCTCGACCGCATCAACACGATGGTGTTCCAGCATCACGCCACCACAAAACGGCGGCGCATCCTGCAAGGCTCGCCGCGGCTGCGGAACCGGCAGCTCGAGCGCACGCTGACCGAGCTCGGGCCCAGCCGCGAAGTGCTGGTGAAGCTGCGCCGCAGCGTGCTCAGCTTCCGCCGCCTCCTCGCGTTCCTGCGCGAGCAGGACACGGCGGAGGGCCTGGTCGCCAAGCTCGACACGTTCGAGCGCGATCTCAAATCGATCGCCGAGGCGGAGTCCGACCTGTCGGCGACCGCCGGCTTCATGCTCGACGGCATCGTCGGCTACATCGGGCTCTTGCAGAACAAGGTGATGAATGTGCTGACCCTTGTCGGCATCATTCTGACGCCGCCCATGGTCATCGCCGGCATCTACGGCATGAATTTCAAGGTCATGCCGGAGTTGCAATGGGCCTGGGGCTATCCGTTCGCGCTCGGCCTGATGGTCGTGACGACGCTTGCGGTCTACCTGTTCGTCCGCATCCGCGGGCTTTAGCCGGCCGGCAACACCAGCTCCGCCCGCAGGCCGCCGGTCGGCGCCTCGCCCAGAGTGAGACTGCCGCCATAAAGCCGCGCCAGTTCGACGACGATCGACAGGCCGAGGCCCGAGCCGGGCTTGGTCTCATCGAGCCGCTGGCCGCGCCTGGCCACCTGCTCGCGCTCGGACGGCGACAGACCATGCCCGTCGTCGTCGACGACGATGCGGACCGCCGGGCCCTTCTCGCTTCCCTCGCGCGCGATCGAGATCGCCACGCGCGAAGCCGCCCACTTGCAGGCATTGTCGACGAGGTTGCCGATCATCTCCTCGAGGTCGGGCCTCTCGCCGCGGAATTTCGCCTGCGCATCCGCCTCGACATCGACGGTGATACCCTTGTCGCGATGGAGCTTTTCCATCGTGCGCGCCAGCGCGGTCACGACCGGCGCGATCTCGGTGACGCTGCCGACCACGGTCAGGCGCGCGGCAAGCCGCGCCCGCTCGAGATGGCGCGCCACCTGGTCGCGCATGATGTCGGCCTGCTCCTTGACCTTGTCGGCGAAGGCGTCGCGGCCGTGCGCGTTGGCCTCGTTGACCATCACCGACAGCGGCGTCTTCAGGGCATGCGCCAGATTGCCGACATGCGTGCGCGCGCGTTCGACGATCTCACGGTTCGCTTCGATCAGCGCATTGGTCTCGCGCGCGAGCGGCGCGATCTCCTCGGGGAAGTCGCCCTCGAGCCGCTCGGCGGTGCCGGCACGGATGGCGGCAAGGCCGGCGGTCAAACGGCGCAGCGGCATCAGGCCGAAGCGCACCTGGAACATGGTCGTGAGAAGGAGCACCGCGGCGAGCAGCACGAAGGTGATGGACAACGCCTGGTCGAACGCGCGCGTCTCGCCGGTGATCTCGGCGGCGTCGCCGGCAACGGCAACGAGATAATGACCCTCGTCGCCGAGATCGATGCTGCGCTCGACCAGCCGCAGGCGCTGGTCCTCCGGACCGTCAATGTAGCCCTCGCGCGAGCCGTCCGGTCCCGCCGGCACGCCCATCTCCTCCAGATGCGGCAGGCCGGCATCCCACAACGAGCGCGACGAGCGGATGTCGGGCTTGCCGGGATCGAGGCGCGTCACCTGCCAGTACCAGCCGGACAGCGGCAATTCGAACAGAGGCTCGCCCAGCGACTGCGGGAATTTTTCGCCTTCCTCGGGCGGCGCCGATAAATCGGCGACGAGCGTGCGCAGATAGACGTTGAGGCGGCGGTCGAACGAGCGCTCAACGCCCTGCCGATAGAGCGACGACAGGATGACGCCGGTGATGGCGAGGATGACGACCGCCCACGCAGTCGCCGACAGAAACAGGCGCAGCGCGAGCGAATTCGACCGCAGGACGCGCGGAAACCACCGGGTCCAGCGCGACGCCGTGCTCATGGAGTGGGCGGAGCGAGCAGATATCCGAGGCCGCGCACGGTCTGGATGATGTCGACGCCGAGCTTCTTGCGGATGCGGCCGACGAAGACCTCGATCGTGTTGGAGTCGCGGTCGAAGTCCTGGTCGTAGAGATGCTCGACCAATTCGGTGCGGGACACGACGCGGCCGGCGTGATGCATGAGATAGGCGAGCAGCCTGTATTCATGGCTCGTCAGCTTGACCGGATTGCCGTCGACAGCGACGCGGCCGGTGCGGGTGTCGAGGCGGACCGGGCCGCAATTGAACTCGCTCTTGGCGTGGCCGGTCGAGCGGCGCAGCAGCGCCCGCACACGCGCCAGCACCTCCTCGAGGTGGAAAGGCTTGGCGACGTAATCGTCGGCGCCGGCGTCGAAGCCCTGCACCTTGTCGCTCCAGCGGTCGCGCGCGGTCAGCATCAGCACCGGCATCGAGCGGCCGGCGCGGCGCCATGCCTCCAGCACCGAAATGCCGTCCATCTTCGGCAGGCCGATGTCGAGGATGACCGCGTCGTACGGCTCGGACTCGCCGAGATAATGACCCTCCTCGCCGTCATAGGCGCGGTCGACGACATATCCGGCGTCGGACAGCGCGGCGGCGAGCTGGCGGTTCAGGTCGGGATCGTCTTCGACGACGAGCAGTCGCAAATTACGTTTCTCCGCTCAGCGCGTATTGACGAGAAGCGCGCCATTGGCGGCGTCAACGCTGGTACGGATTACTTTGCCATTATGCGCGAGCAGTGTCAGCACATAGACGAGCTGCTCGTCGCGGCGGCAAAGCCGTGCTCCGACCACCTCGCCGTGCTTGCCGTGGCCCCGCAGGATCTTGATGGCTTCGGCGAGCGGGATCGCCTTGTGCTCGTGGACGGCGGCGCGCTGCTCGGCCTTGGTCAGGCAGGCGCGCTGCGCGGCATGCAGGGGCGCCTCGGCGGCTGGAGCGCTCGCGCCGAGCGCGGCCAGAAGAAGCGCCGAAAGAGCGATCAGTCGGGGAACCGGCATGGGGCGGGGTTTAAGAGCGCGCCGGTGAACGCGGGCTGAACGACGGGCAAAAGACGCGTAAAATCAGCCGTCGAAGCCTGAAAATGTCGCAAAATCCTCGATCGGCGCCCGCGGGCTCCGCCAGTTATTGATGGGCGCAGCCTCGTCGGCGTGGCCGAGGGCCATCCCGGAATAAATCATCAGGTTCTCGGGCAATCCGAGGAACCCGCGCATGGTCTTGTGCCACGACACCCAGGCCTGCTGCGGGCAGGTGTGCAGGCCGTGGCCGCGGGCGAGCAGCATCACGGTCTGCAACAGACCGCCAATGTCGGCCCATTGCGCGACGCCGAAGCTCTTGTCGAGCACGAAAAACAGCCCGACCGGCGCGCCGAAGAACTGGAAATTGCGCGCATATTGCCGGTAGCGGGCCGGCTTGTCGGCGCGCGGCACACCGATGGAATGATAGAGCATCTCGCCGACCTCGAAGCGGCGCGCGCGATAGAGCTCGTCCATCTCGGGAAAGATCCGGTAGTCGCCGCCTTCGGCCTTCGGCAACTCGTTCATGCGTGGCGCGAGCAGACTCTTGAGCTCGTCGACCCGCTTGCCGGCGATCGCATATATGCGCCACGGCTGGACGTTGCCGGCCGACGGCGCGCGGCTCGCCCGTGCGACGATGTCGCGCACCGTCGTTTCCGGCACCGGCGTCGGCAGGAACGCGCGGCAGGAATAACGCGAGGCGACGGCGTCGAAGATGTCCATGGAGGTGCGGCTCCGGCTTAGAATCGGCCGGAGTGTGTCCGGTCGGCTCCTTCGTGCCAAGCGCCTCACTTCCGCCCGAGGATGCGCTCCACCTTCTCCAGGCTGCGGCCGCCGAAATAGGCAGTCAGCACGATCATCGCCCATTGCGCGACGTCGCCGGACAGGGCCGGCGTCGTGCCGAGCCCCAGTACCTTGTCCCAGACCACCACCTTCCACGTATATATAATGAAGGCGCTGGCGAAGAGCGGCCGCGGCAGCGCGGTGTACCAGCGCCCCTCCTCTGCGATCAGTACCTCGCTCGCCAGTTCGCGCTCACGCCGTTCGACGTCGAGCTCGCGCGCGGCGAGGTCCGCGGCGATCTTCTCGGTGGTGTTTTCGGACGACAGTTTGGCGCGATAGGCGTCGACGGCGGCTTTTGCAAATGGTCCGCCGAGAAGATTGCCAAGCCAGCCGAGGACACTCGCCAGCATGTCAGTCCGCCCTGGCCGTACGCCGCCGCGCCAGTTCGGTCACCAGACCGATCGCGATGACGTAGTACGGAATATATTTCGGCTGCAGCACCTGCTGCATCGCGCCGTTGACGTTCGGGTCTGCGAACAGCGACTGCACGGCGGCAAGGAGCAGCCCCGCCACTGCGACGACGCGTGCCCACAGAATGGTCATCGAATTCCTGAACCACGCCTTGATCCTGTCCCACATGGACTTAGCCTTTCCGCGATATGAATAAATGAGTGACGAGCGCGGCGGCGAACGATGCCGCCAATGCGATTCCGATGACGAGCACCAGCGGCAGGCCCGCCTGGTGCGCCACGGCGGCCGCGGCGCCGGCGGCGGCGACTGCGCCGCCCGCCTTTGCCGATACGGGTGAAGCTGCCGCGCGCGGCTGCGTCATCGCCAGCGCCGCCGCCTCGACCTCGGCGACGCGCCGTCCCCAGCCCTTGCCGAACACGTCCCATGTTTTCAGCGATTTGAGGAACCGCAGCCGTTCATTGCAGATCGCGGTGATGACGGCCGCTGCATCGGCGGCGCGGGCCGCCGCGACCACTGCATCCGTGATGGTGCCTGCCTCGTCCGGCATTCCAAGCACGCGACGCAGCACCTTGCCGGATCGGCCGATGCCGGAATTCACGCCGTAGTCGAAGACGGCGTAATCGATGCCCGCCGGCAGGTCGTCGCAGCGCTGCGCGTCCCAGTAGCGCTTGCGGTAGATCGTCTTCGCCACGTCGACCGGCATGGCGCGCACATCGGCCGCCGTCGCGTCCGGCTGCGCGTAGCGGCGATAATCCGCAATCGTGATGCCGAAATTCGTCGGTCCGCCCGGATCGTCGGGATGGTTCGTGTAGCCGCCTTCGTGCTGGAGGAGGCGGGCCAGGGCGGCGTCATAGCTGGTGGCGGCCATGGTCCCTGTCCCTGATATGATGAAATGTAATCCTCGCCGCGCTTTTCGTCGTCATCATACCGCGCCTATCGCATGCAGGTAATTGTAAAGCGCGCTGTAGATGGCCGCCTGATAGGGGTCGAGATTGCCGCCGATGATGACGGCGGCAATCTGCGCCGTCGAACCGACGCCGAAGGTGCCGCTATTATTAAGGCCACCAACATAGATCGGTTGGGTGGTCAGACTGTCGGCGCCCTCTGTAAGAGACCCGAGCGACACAGAATTGCGGTATACGTTGACGTTGCCGGTGCTTGTTCGGGTGGCGAGAAAAAACCCGTCGGAGGCCGTGTTCATCCACGTGGGCAGGCCGCTCGTGCTCATGAGCGCAAAGGAGGCCGCACTATTTGCCTGAAGCCGTGTTCTGGTCGAGGCGTCGTTCGAGCCCATCTGCGTCCCGCTGGACAGACCGGCGGTTAAGCTCCAAAAGCCGATGGCACTCGAATTTAACCTGAAACGACCGCCCGCAGTGGCCGGATTGAAATTCGAATTGAGATACGACGATGCCCCGTCACCGGCGAAATATCGATCGGCCACGAAGGCCGGACTGTTGACCGCGGTCGCACCGAAGCTCGCCTGCACGAGATTGGCCAGCGATGTCGCCTGATCGGCGCCGATCACCTGAAGTACATCGAGGTTCGCCCATGCGCCCGCGCTCACAAGGGCGCGAATGAGGGTATCATAGAGCGCCTTCCGGGCCTGCGACGGCTGCGTCGCGAGCCGCGCGAAGAACGACTCCGCTTGCGCGCAGTAGGATTGACGCACGAGAATGCCGCGACTCGCCGGCATCGCAATGCCATAGGCAACCGAGGTCATGGGCCGACGTCCCCGGAGAGCACCCACACCGCCGAATTGCCGTCGGTGTTCATGTCGACGGTGAGCGAAACCTCCGACCACTGGCCTGCCGTTTTGGTGTAGCTCGGACGGTTGCGCAGGGTCGCGCCGGTCGCGGCGGAGAACGCGACCTGCCCGGCCCCCGCCTGACACAGCAGGAACGAGAACCCCTGCTCCATCGTCTTCGGCAGGGTGACGGTCACGGCGCTGCCGCTCGTCGTGCGCTTGCGTTTGCCGAGATCGCCCGAGACCGCCGTGTACGTCGTGCCGGTGATGTCCTCGGTCGAGACATCGGCCGCGAGCGGCCCGGCGGCACCCGTGGCCCCGGTGGCGCCCGTCGGCCCGGTCGCCCCGGTCGGGCCCTGAGGCCCGAGCAGACTGGTGCCGGATGGCCAGACGCCCGCCGCCTTCGGCCCGTAGATCGCATGCGTCGTCGTGTCGATATAGAAATCGCCATCGGCGCCGAGACCGTTCGACGGCGCGCCCGAGCCGCAGCGAACCGTACTGCCATCCGCGCCAGTCGCTCCGGTGGGGCCGGTCGCGCCGGTGGGGCCGGCCGGACCCGCCGCACCGGCCGGGCCTTGCCGCGATCCGACCGTGGCCGTGATCGCCGTCGTCTCGATCGTCGCGCTCAGTCCGTCGAGCGCATCCTGAATCTCGCCGTCGCGGTTGACGGTGATCCACCATGCGACCGGCGGCAGATCGCGACCCGACGCGTCCTTCAGATAGACCTTGAGTTTCGACAGCCGGCCATCGGGCAAGAGCGCGACGTCGGCATCGGCGATCGTGAACGTAATGTCGTCCGATGTGGCGCCGACCGTCACCTTGCCGTTGCCCACCGTCAGGGCGACCAGAACCGCACCGCTCTGCGCACCGATCACGTCCGCGCGGATCGTCCATGAGGCGATATCGGCAATCAGGCCGGCTTCATCCCGGAGCGTGAAGCGGATCGGGTAGTCGCCGCCGCGGACGAGCGTGATGGAGTCGGTCATTGCTTGTCTTCCGTTGATCGCGATTGCGCTGCCGGCACGCCGTCAGGCGTCCGGCGCCGACATTTCGAGGAAATAGACGACAAGCCGCACCTTGCCGTCGGTGAAGGCGCCGCCATTGGCGCTGACGCGCACGCGCGTGTCGGCGTAGATGCCGGCCGGGCCGATGACGCCGACATTGGTCGAGCCGAGCGCGATGCCGAGGAGATCGCCGAACTGCGTCGTGTTCGCCGACGTGCCGACGGCGTAAGACGTCGCGCCCGTGATCGCCAAGGTCGTGCGCGACGAGACGCCAAGCACGATGACGCGGCTCGGAATGAAGGCCAGGTCGGCGGTCTCGACATAGGCGCCGGCGAGAATGACCTCTTCTTCCTTGGCGCGCAGCGTCACGCGCCCGCCATTCGCGGTCAGGGCGACGCCGTCGCGCCAGACGCCGTCTTCATAAGTCAGCGTCAGCCGTTCGGCCTTCACCCAGGCCTTGAGGCCAGAGACCGGCGCGAGGCGCTGCCAGCCGCCGCCGCTGTAGAGCGCGAGCTGATCGTCGAGGCCGCTCCAGGCGCCGCTCGCGCCGGCCGCCGGGATATAGCAGGCGCCGTCGGCAGGAGACGCCGGCGGCGCGGTCAGCGTGCGGCTTTCGACCGTGAGCTGAGTCAGGCAATCGATGAGCGTCAGCGCGTCGTTGTGCGTAACGTGCTTCTGCGCCTGCGCGGCTTCGATCGCCGGCAGTCCAAGACGAGGTGTGGAGGTCATGATGATCTTTACGGTGTGAGAGTGGCGTCTGCCGCAAATCCACGCCCGACCGTCGCCGACACTTGCGTCACGCGCACGTCGAGCGAGGTCTGCGGCGCGCCGAAATCGGCGATCTCGTCGGCTGCGGCGTATAGAGCGGAAGGCGTCGCCGCCATCAGCGTGCGCACGACACTGCCGCCGGAGAGGATGTCGAGCACATATTGCTCGCTGTCCTCGCCGAGCGGCACCTCGCCGACCCACGAGTCGCCGTCGATGCGCGTGCGGCGGATCCAGGAAAACGTCACGCCGCTGCCGTCGCGCGCGGTCTTCACGTGCACCGGCGCCAGCGGCATCAGCGCGGTCGCCTGCGGCGTCGCCGTGAGCGCCAGCGACGTCGTGTCGCCATGGTCGCGATTCGCGGCGACGACACGCAGTTGCAGATTGCGCTCGAGCGCCCCGAGCCCCCATGCGATCGGCGCCACGTTGTCGTCGAGCAGCACGAACGGCGCGCCGGCGGCGAGCGGCGCGCCCATCGCCTGCTCGCTGCCGCCCTGCCCGCGCAAGAGCCGCGACAGGAGATATGTGCGCTCGCCGACGAGCTCGGCGTGGGCGAACTGCATCACCTCCCAGGCGCCGTCGGCGCGCTGGACGGCGGCTGCATTGCCGCCCGAGAAGACAGCGTCGTCGGAGATCGACGACAGGCCCCCGCCATAGAGCGCGACCCGGACGCTTGCATTGTGCCAGCGTCCTGTCGGACCCGCCGGCAGGTCGTCAAGCGTCGTCCCGACGATCGCCGGCGCCGTCACGAGCGCGATGCGGTTGAAGGCAATGCCATCGGTCGATGCCCATACGGCAACCGGCCCCGGCCACGGGTCGGCGAAGACTGCAAGCCGCATCAACACCGGCGGCTGCTCGTCGGTCAGGGACGGCAGGTCGAGCACCAGCGCGTGCGCCGGCCCGCTCGCGGCGGGAATGGCCGGCGCGCGGCGCTGCGGCGCCGTCAGCGGCAGGTCGAACACCTGCGTGTCGATCGAGCGCGCCACAACGGCGCGGCTCTCGGCGTCGGAGATTTCCTTCAGTTCGATCAGCCGCCGCCGGCCGTTGACCGTCAGTCCGGCGACGTCGCCGGGCGTCAGCGCCAACATGCTCGGCGGCAGGGCGAAGTTCGCCGCCTCGCGCCCGGCCCAGAGGTCCTGGAGCCAAATCTCGGCGCGCCGCTGCACGCTGACAAGATCGGTCACCGTCGCAAGTTCGGCATGCGCGCTGCGTGTGGCGCGCCCGGCGAGCCGCCGCGAATTCGCGACGCCCGGCTGGTAGTCGTTGTCGATGTCGGTGAAGCCGATCGACACCTCGCGCGGCAGATCGCTCTCCTGCGTGCGCGTCATCTGCGCCGGCGGCCGTTCGTCCGGCAGCACCAGCTCATCTTCCGTGATTTCGGCAACCGGCGCGCCACCGCGCGCAACGAAGCGCAGGACGCCGCCGAACTCGACACCGTCGAACGCATAGGCCAGCGCCAAGGGATCGAGCATGGCGCGCGGCGTCATCGGCCGCTCGACGACGTAGCCCTGCGGTCCCTCGCCCAGCCCCGCGCTGTTGGCGTCGTCGATGCCGCTGTCGGACAGGATAGCGCCGACCAGCGCGTCGAGCGGCGCGGTCCCGAGCCGCCCCGTCAGCCAGTGCCCCGTCTCCCAGTTGTCGGCGTCGCTCCATTCATCGCCCGCCGCCGGAAACACCGGGAAAGGTCGCGCGTCCCAAGTCCACAGATGGATCGCGTCGGGCGAGAACATGCGGGCGTCATAGACGGCCGATACCGGATTGAGCGCGGCATCGCCGAAATCGGGATCGAGCGCGCCGAGCACCGCCTCGAGGTACCGTCGCTGGATGAGATCGTCGCGCGTGCCGTCGGAATAATGCGGCAGCCCGGACTCCGACGATTTCGGATCGGGGAACACGCTCGGCTGGTTTGAACCCTTGTTGACCGCCGGACAGCCGATCTCGGTCAGCCACACCGGCTTCGATTGCGGCACCCACGTGGTCGGCGACGTCAGTTCCACGCCGCCGACGCGTTCGTAATGCGGCTGCGACCAGAAATTCCAGATGTCCTTCTGCCGGAACAGCCACGGCTTGCCGAGGGCGTCAGTGATCGGCGTGCGCGCTTGCGCATCGCGCGCGGCCTGATCGGCATAAAACCAATCATACGCCTCGCCAGCCGCGAGATTGCCGGCCAGATAGCCGACGCGATAAGGACCGTCGGTGAGCGCGGCGTCGCGCTGTCCGCCGCCGTCGCGCCAATCGGCGAGCGGGGCGTAATAATCGATGCCGATCGCGTCGATCGCCGGCGACGACCATAATGCATCGAGCGGGAAGCGCACCTCGTTGGCGCCGGCGTCGACGACGTGCGCACCGTATTCGGTCCAGTCCGCGCCATAGGTGACGATCGTGCCGGCGCCGACGACTGCCTTCACGTCGACCGCCAGGGTCGCGAGCGCGTTGACGGCCTGATAGACGCCCGACGCCGAGCGCACACGCGTCAATGCTGTCAGCTCCGAACCGATGAGGAAGGCATCGACCCCGCCCGCATCAACCGCCAGCGACGCGTAATGCAGGATCATGTTGCGATAGGTCCAGCCGTCAGGGCCGCCGCTGAAGAATGCGTCGACCTGGCTCCCCGCGACGCTCGTCCCGTCCGGCGAGCCCGCCTGCCCCGGCGCCGGATCGCAGACGATGCGTCCGCGCCATGGATAGGCCGGCTGCGCCGCGGCGCCGGTCCACGGATCGGCGAGCGCATTGTCCGCGGCGATATCCATCATCACGAACGGATAAAGCGTCACCTTCAGCCCGCGCGCCTTCACTTCGGCAATCAGATCGCGCACGCTCTGGTCGGAGGGCGTGCCGCCAAAGGCCGGGCGGCCTTCGATCGTCGATACGATCTGCGCCGAGCCGCGCGCGAGACCGGCCACCGACCAGGCCGCGCCGTATGTCTCCTTGATCGCGCTATCGACCTTCGGCACGACACGGCATTCGCCGGCGCGCAGGTCGCTGCCGAACCAGGCGACGACGATCGCCACGCGCTCGAGATTGGGCGCGACCGCCTGCAACTCGTCGAGCGCGGCGACGACGTCCGAGGCGGCGGTCGTCACGTGCCGGTTCTCGGGCGCCGACTGGCCGGGCCCGAGCATACGCACCACCGTGCCCGGCTCATAGCCGAACTCAGTCGAGCCCGGAATCAGCGTCACCGCCCTCACCATCTCTTCGAGCCGCCCGATCGGGCGCAGCACCTCGAACGACAATTGCGGAATGCGGTTGCCGAAATTCTCGAGCGGCAGTCGCTCGAACACGACGTAAGCAAGGCCACGATAGGCCGGCACGTCGCCGTCCTTGGCGACGACGAGCGGATCCGGCGTCTGGTCTTCGGCGCCAAGATGGGCGCGCATCGTCGCGGCGGAGAGATCGAGCGGCTTGCCGTCGGCCCAGACGCGCAGCACGGCGCCGATCGGCCCCTCGCACAGACCGACGGCGATGTTGGCGAAATAGGAATAGGTCGTTGTCGTCGTGGTGACGCTCGTACCGCCGCCCCCGCCCATGCCCTTGCCGCCCGAGCGCGTCGTCTGGCTCGACGTGTTGACGACCTCTTCGAGATTGGTCGCCCAGATCACCTGACCCGCGAGGCGCGCGCGGCCATAGACGCGCGGGATCGGCGCGCCGGCGGTCGAGGCCATCAGCGTGAGATCGGAGAGCCGCGGGCCCTCGACGGCGCGCTCGCTATGGGTCGCAAACAGCGCGCGGTCGATCAGGCTGCCGCCGACCGCGCCGGCCAGCCGGCCGATGATTGCGCCGGCCGGCCCGAACACCGACGATCCGGCAGCAGCGCCGGCGGTGGAGAGAATGAGCGAGGCCATGAGCTATTCCACGCCCGGGAAGCGGAACGCATAAGCGATGCGGCGGCGCCACCATGGCGCGATGGCGACTTCGGCGACCGCGGCGCCGTCATGCGCGTGCACCATGAGCGCCGGCGCGGTGACGATGGCCGCGTGTTTCGCGGGCAGGTTGGCGCGCCAGCGGAACAGCAGGACGTCACCTGCACCGAACAAATCACGGTCGATGGCGACAAGATGCCGCGCGGCCGCGTCCGCGAGCGGTTCGCCATTCGCGGCCTCCGCCCAATCGGGCGCGTAAGGCGGCGCACGCTCCGGCTCTTCGCCGATCACCGCGCGCCAGACGCCGCGCACGAGACCGAGGCAGTCGCAGCCGACACCCTTGAGCGAGGCCTGGTGACGGTACGGCGTGCCGAGCCAGGCGCGCGCCTCGGCAACGATATGTTCGCGGGTGACGATCATGACTGAAGACTCGATCCGTCGTATCCCGGCTCGCCCTGCACCGGATAGGTCATGACGAAATCGTTGCCGGGGATGTGCGGGAAGCCGCGGAAGTTCACGACGTTGGCGAAGCGGCCGTGGCAGGTCGCGAACGCCTTGTCGCAGCCCGCCGTCACGACGAACGCGTCGCCCGACGCGATCGCCTGCGGCATAGCCTGCCAGAGATCGAGGCTGACTGCGCCGTCATTGCGGTGCGTCTTCACTTCGATGCTCGAGCCGGCATTGGCGCCGCTGGTGAACGTGAGCTTGCCGGCGGTAAACCAGCCGTCGTCGAATGCATCGAGCCCGCTCGCGGTGAACGACGACGTCGCCGTCACCGACGCGACCGTACCGCTGCCGCGATACGCAGGCGCCGTCAGATCGATCTTGCAGCGCGCATCGCCGAGATCGGCCGAGCACGTGGCGGTAAACAGCCGCCCCGTCTCCTGCGACAACCGGTCGCTCAGGCCGCGCAGCTCCGCGCTGAAGGCCGCGCCTTCGCGCTTGACCTCGCCGAGCGTGCCCTTGGCGATCAGGACGCTTAAGCCCGGCTCGCTCCAATCGGTCAGCCACGACTCAACCGTCGCCGCGTCGTAGCGGCCGGCGGCGAGATCGTTCTCGTTGAGCGTGTCGGCGGACAGCGCGCCGGAAATCTCCGACGTGTCGACGGCAAGGCCGAGCCTCTGCGTCGCCTCGCTGGCGGTGAGGCCGGTGCCGGCGGCGCAGGTGACGTCGCCGATCATCACGTCCTCGTCGTGATCGGTGAAGCCCTGCACCACGCCGTCACCGCGCGTGAGGATCCAGCACCGGCACAAGGTCGTGCAGCCCGAGTCGAGCTTCGCCTGCAAGGCGGAGGGAATGGCGCGCATCGCGTTATGGCCTGATCTCGATCAGCGGAATCTTCGGGATGGCGCCGGCGGCGAAGGCCGACAGGTCGACCTCGAGATAGTCGGTGTCGAAGCGCACCGGCACGTCGAACAGGAAGCCGGCCGAGACCGCCGCGCCGGTCGCGGGAATGTGGCCGGCGAGGAAGGTGACGATGCCCGTCGTCGTATCGACGGTGAACGCCGTGCCTTCGGCCTGCACCACACCATCGACCGCGACCGCGACGCTTCCGGCGACCGGCTTCGCGATCGGCCGCTGATAGGGCGAGAACGCACCGCCATAGGTCTTCATGAGCTGGAACGCCGCCGTGACGCCATCGCCGGTGCCGATCGCCTGGTCGCCCGCCGATAGGCTCGCGTCCGGCGCGGTGGAGGAATGATCGAGCCGGTCGCGCCAGCGAAAGCCGTAGAGCCGCCCGCGCCGCTCCTCAAAGAAGCTGACCACCTGCGACAGTGCGTCGAACGTCTTGATGCCGTAACCGGCGTCATAGCGGCGCCGCGCATGCGCCCAGCGCGCATTGCGCTCCTCGCGGCCCGAGCCGAGCACGACGACATCGGTGCGCCGTTCCGGCCCGCCCACGCTCTTGAGCGCGATGTCGAGCGGGAAAAGGATTTCGTGGAAGCTCATGACTCAGAACCCGCGTTGCCCGCGCGCCACGGCGCGCGCAATCTGTCCCGTGAGGTAGTCCTCGGAGCGGCGGAAGCTCGCCGCGTCGGGCGTCGCGATCTGCACATTGATGGTCGGCGACGCAGCGCCCGCCATGCTGACGCCGAGGCGGCCGTCGCTGCCGCGCGACAGGGGCA
>Ga0265342_10001701_pt1 | contig 20157 bp, 20 predicted proteins | sample 4CB327metaG_FD_203125 | JGI IMG/M metagenome (GOLD analysis project Ga0265342, IMG submission 203125) | Rhizosphere microbial communities from Carex aquatilis grown in University of Washington, Seatle, WA, United States - 4-CB3-27 metaG | ecosystem: Host-associated > Plants > Roots >... | reverse complement strand
TCGCCAAGGACCGCGACGGTATCGCCGGCGGCGGGCACCACGACGCGCATTTCGTCGGGCGGGCTGACGCCCATGACCTGCTTGCCCTTACGCGTATTGGCGACGATCTCGGCCTCCGGCACGACGAAACCGCGGCCATCGGTGGCGACGACGAGAAGCTTGCGCGCCGGGTCGTGGACCATGACGGCGATGACATCGTCGGCAGCGTCCATGTCAACCATCAGCTTGACCGGCTCGCCGTGGCCGCGGCCGCCGGGCAGTTTGTCGGCGGCCAGCGTGTAAAAGCGACCGCCGGTCGCGGCGACGATGATCTTGTCAGTCGTCTCGGCGGGGAAGGCGATCTTCAGCTTGTCGTCCGTCTTGAAGGTGAGTGACGCGCGATCGATGTCGTGGCCCTTCATGGCGCGGATCCAGCCCTTGTCGGAGACGACGACGGTGATCGGCTCGCGCTCGATCATCGCGGTCTGGATGTCCTCGACATCATGGGCGGGCGCCTCGCCGAAGGACGTGCGCCGCTTGCCGAGCCGTGTATTCGGCCCGAACGCTTTCCTAACCTCGCGGATCTGGTCGGCGACGGCGTCCCACTGCTTCTCTTCGGACTTCAGCAGCGCGGTGAGCGACTTCTGCTCCTTCGAGAGCTTGTCGTGCTCGCCGCGGATCTCGAACTCCTCGAGCTTGCGCAGCGAGCGGAGCCGCATGTTGAGGATGGCTTCGGCCTGCACGTCGGTGAGCTTGAAGCGCGCCATCAGGACGGGCTTTGGCTCGTCCTCGGCGCGGATGATGCGGATCACCTCATCAAGGTTGAGGTAGGCGATGAGGTAGCCGTCCAGCACCTCGAGGCGGTGGGCGATCTCGTTCAGACGGAACTGGGTGCGGCGGACGAGCACATCGCGGCGGTGCGCCAGCCACTCAAGGAGCACCTCGCCGAGGCTCATCACCCTGGGCACGACGCCCTTCGACAGGACGTTGAGGTTGAGCGGAATGCGCGTTTCGAGCTCGCTCAGCCGGAACAACGATTCCATCATCAGCGCCGGGTCGACCGTGCGCGACTTCGGCTCGATGACGATGCGCACGTCCTCCGCCGATTCATCGCGGATGTCGGCGACGAGCGGCAGTTTTTTCGCCTCCAGCAGTTCGGCGATCTTCTCGATCAGCCGCGCCTTCTGCACCTGATAGGGAATCTCCGTGACCACGACGATCCAGGTGCCGCGCGCCTGCTCTTCGACGCTCCAGCGCGCACGCACGCGGAACGAGCCGCGGCCCGTGCGGTAGGCTTCGACGATCGCCGCGCGGTCCTCGACGATGATGCCGCCGGTCGGCAGGTCGGGGCCGGGCACCAGATCGACCAGCGCCTCGATGCGCGCCTTCGGCGACTTGATGAGATGAAGCGCGGCATCACACAGTTCGGCGGCGTTGTGCGGCGGAATGTTGGTCGCCATGCCAACCGCGATGCCGGCCGAGCCGTTGGCGAGCAGATTGGGGAAGGCGCCCGGCAGCACGACGGGCTCGGTGCCGCTGCCATCATAGGTCGGCCGAAAATCGACCGCGTCCTCGTCGATGCCGTCGAGCAGCAGACGCGCGACATCGGTCATGCGCGCCTCGGTGTAGCGGTAGGCCGCGGCGCCGTCGCCGTCGATGTTGCCAAAATTGCCCTGCCCGTCCACCAGCGGGTATCGGGTCGCGAAATCCTGCGCGAGCCGCACCAGCGCCTCGTAGATTGCCTGGTCGCCATGGGGATGGAAGGCGCCCATCACGTCGCCGACGATCTTGGCGGACTTCTTGAACTGCGCGCCGGGGTTAAGACCGAGCTGGCGCATGCCGTAGAGGATGCGGCGGTGAACCGGCTTCAAGCCGTCGCGCACGTCCGGCAGCGCGCGGTGCATGATGGTGGAGAGCGCGTAGGCGAGATAGCGCTCCTCGAGCGCCTGACGCAGGTCAACGGGCTCGATCTCGCCGCCGGGACCGTCGGGTGGAATCAGGTGTTTGGCCATGGCGGTGCGTAGCCCGCAAAGCCTTGCGATTCAAGGCGTGGCACAGTGCAACCGCGCGGACAGACTGGCCTCCTCCTCTCCCATAGGAGGGGGGAAACCTGGAGATGCGCCGCCGAAATGATGTCGCGGCGTCCACCTCTCCACCGCTCATTCCCGCGAACGCGGGAATCCAGCCGACGCCGGTGCACGACGCCAGAGATGCCGCGGATCGTCGGCGCGATCGGCCACGAACGTCGGCTGGATTCCCGGTTGCCGGCTGACGCCGGCCCCGGGAATGAGCGGAGGTTGAGGCTACTCCGCCGCTTCCCGCTGCCGCGCGATCAGCGCCTCGAGGCTGGCGCGGGCGTCGGAAGGCTCCAGCCCGCGCGGCTCATACACGTGACGGGCGAGGAAATAGGCGGTGAGGCGGAAGGCATCGGCGAGTTCGGCCGGGCCGGAGGCAAGCGCCGCCGCGTCGGCCAAGAACGGCGGCAGCGGCAGGAGGCGGTCGCGATAGGGCTCGCCGGCCGAGCGGCTGACCGCCCTCCCCGTCTTCGGCGAAACCCAGGCCAGATCATCATTGGTGCCGGTGGCGGCACAACGCTCGAGATCGAGCCCGAAACCGAGTTCGTCGAGCATCCTCACTTCGAAGCGCACGACGAACCCGCCGGCAACCAGCGGGTCGTCGAGATGGTCGACCATCGCGATCAGCCCCTCGTAGAGGGCCGGATGCGGGTCGCGCTCGGGGAGCAGCCGCAGCAGCGCCGCCAGCGCCTGGATGGCATAGAGCCCCGACGCATTTTCGATGAGACGAGCGGCGCGCTGGGTGGTGCCGTCCAGCGTGTAGTGGCCGAGGTGGCTGTCGAGGCGGGCGCGCCATTCAGCGAGCACGGAGTTGCCGGGCTGGAGCAGCGGCTGGACTTTTCGCGAGCGGCCGCCGCGCACGAGGCCGAGATGCCGGCCATGAGCGCGGGTCATCAGCTCGACGATCAAACTCGTCTCGCCGTGGCGGCGGGTGCCGATGATGATGCCTTCGTCCGACCACTGCATGGGCTGAAATCTACACCGTCCGCCGCCAAAATCGCATAGGCTTGGACGCATTCTCGCTATCGGAGAGGACCGGCATGGCTGGCAGACTTCAGGGCAAGGTGGCGCTGGTTTCGGGAGGGGCTACAGGCATGGGGGCGGCGGCGGCGCTGGCGATTGCCCGCGAAGGCGCCAAGGTCGCGATCGTCGACCGCAACGCGGCGGACGGCGAGAAGACCGTAGCGGCAATCCGTGCCGGCGGCGGCGAGGCCGTCTTCGTGGCGGCGGACGTTTCAGACGAAGCGTCGGTGAACAAGGCGGTGGCCGAATGCGTCGCCACGTTCGGGCCGATCACCGCGCTGTTCAACCATGCCGGCTCGATCGTCATCAAGCCGTTCCTGGAGACGACGCTGGCCGAATGGGAATGGCTGATGGCGGTCAACGTGCGCTCGATGTTCCTGATGACCAAGGCGGTGCTGCCGTCGATGCTCAAGGCCGGCGGCGGCGCGATCGTGTGCACGTCGTCAATCTCTGCGGTAGCCGCCACGCCGAACGAGGTGCTTTACGACACCACCAAGGGCGCCTGCCACATGTTTGCCCGCGCCATCGCGGTCGAGTACCGCGAGCGCGGCATCCGCTGCAATGCGGTCTGCCCCGGCTTCATCGCGACGCCGCACGGCAACCGCGAGGTGGCGGGGCTGACGCAATACGGCGTCGACGTTTCCGACCCGACGATCGCGATGCAGCAGGGGCGCATGGGCCTGCCGGAGGATGTCGCCGGCGCGGTGGTGTTTCTGCTCAGCGATGAGGCCAAGTTCATCACCGGCACGCAGCTCTTCGTCGACAATGGTTTCACTGCCGTATGAACTGGGGGCTTCATGAACTGGGGCTTACGGCTGTGTGAAGATCGCCAAAGGGAGACAGGCGGCTGCAAAGGCCGCCCGTCTCTGCGTCGTTTCTGGCCTAGCCGACGATACCGATCACCACATAGCTGCGGCGATCGACGATCACGGTACGGCCGTTGACCACGGCGTAAGCATAGAGGCGCGGGTCGCCGGGGACGTAAACGTTCGGCGGCACAGGATAGAGCGTCACGCTCGGCGGCAGCGTTGCGCCGACCGAAAGGTCTCCCTGCAGCATGATCGCGGGAGGCGGCGGCTGCTGCTCCACATAGGCGACGACCTGTGGCGGTGGCGGCTGGATTGCGGTGCCAACCACGGCACCGATGACGCCGCCGACCGCGGCACCAACCGGGCCACCAACAACGGCGCCGGCGACGGCTCCGCCGGCGGCGCCGGTGACGGTGGCATCAGCGGCCTGAGCAGCGGGCACGGCGAGCAGCAAGACAGCGGCTGCAGCGAGGGGTACGAGCTTGCGGTACATGGCTTTCTCCTTCGTTGCCCCGCCTCCCAAACCCGGGGCAGAGACAAAGGTTCCTCGGCCAAAATCGCCCTCGCCGGGCGACGCGATGTCGCTACTTCCTGGGGAACTCGATGCCCATGGCGCGGTAGCGCTCGGGGTCGTCGCTCCAGTTTTCGCGCACCTTCACGAAGAGGAACAGGTGCACCGGCTGTTCTGCCAACACGGTGATTTCCTTGCGGGCAGCCATGGAGATTGCCTTGATGGTAGCGCCGCCGGCACCGATCACGATTTTTTTCTGATTGTCGCGTTCGACGAAGATCGTCTGCTCGATGCGCACCGATCCATCCTTCTGCTCCTGCCACTGATCGGTCTCGACCGTGGTGCGATAGGGCAGTTCCTGATGGAGGCGCTCGAAAATCTTTTCGCGGGTGATTTCGGCCGCCATCTGGCGAAGCGGCAGGTCGGTCACCTCGTCTTCGGGATAAAGCCACGGGCCTGCGGGCAAGCGGCCGGCGAGCCAGCCGGTGAGATCGGCCAGACCATCGGCGGTCAGCGCAGAAATCATGAACGTCCGCTCGAAGGGAACGTGCTCGTTCGCGGCGGCGGTCAGCGCAAGCAGCTTCTCGCGCGGAACGATGTCGATCTTGTTGAGGATGAGGAGCTTCGGCCTGGCGATCTCGGCAAGTCCGGCAAGCAGAACCATCGCCTCGTCGGTCAGACCGGCTGCCGCATCGATCAGAAGTGCCACCATATCGGCATCGCGCGCGCCGCCCCAGGCGGTCTCGACCATGGCGCGTTCGAGACGCCGTTTGGGACGAAAGATGCCGGGCGTATCGACGAAGACAATCTGTGTGCCGCCGCTCATGACAATGCCACGGACCGCGGCGCGGGTGGTCTGCACCTTGTGGCTGACGATCGCGACCTTGGCGCCGACCAGCGCATTGATCAGCGTCGACTTGCCGGCGTTCGGGGCGCCGATCAGCGCGACGAAGCCGCAGCGGGTGGCAACGGTGTCAGGCTGGCTCACGCGACCGGCCTCCGCAGGCCCTCGCGCGCTAGCAGCGCGGCCGCGGCTGCCTGTTCGGCCTCGCGACGGGTACGTCCTTCTCCCAGCGCGGGGGGAAGATCTCCGATGCGCGCCTCGACCTCGAAATGCGGATCATGGTCGGGACCGCTTTTCGAGCGGATCAGATATTCGGGAACGCCGAGGCCGAGGCCCTGCGACCACTCCTGCAAGGCGGCCTTGGCGTTCTGGGCCGGCGGCGCGCCGGCGGCGATGCGCGGCCCCCAGTTGTCCGACACGAAGCGGCGGGCAGCATCCAGCCCGCCATCCTGATAGATCGCCGCGACGACCGCCTCGCATACATCGCTGAGGACGTTGGCGGTCAGGAGTGCCGAACGCTGTGTCTTGTTGGTGCCAAAGCGGATGGCCGATCCCATGTCGAGCACCGCGGCGACGTCGGCGCAGGTTTCCTTGCGTACGAGGTCCGCCAGCCGCCGCGAAAGCTCGCCCTCGGTGGCCTTGGGAAACGCCGCGATCAGCATTTCGGTGACGACGAGGCCAAGCACGCGATCACCGAGAAATTCAAGTCGCTGATAGGATTCCTGCGCTCCGGCGCTGCCGTGGGTGACCGCGGTCACGAGCAGGTCGCGGCGAGAAAACGCGTAACCCAGCCGGCGCTCGAGATCGGCCGCAGATGCCTCGCCGGCAGCGATCATATCACCTTGAAAATGCGGTCCCAGCGAACCGAACTCGGCCAGTCCCATACCGCCCAGATGGGATCGCCTTCCTTGATCGAGAAGAAGATGATCTGCGCCTTGCCGACGAGATTCTCGAACGGCACGAAACCGACGCCGCCATCTTCCGGAGGCACGCGGCTATCGGTGGAATTGTCGCGATTGTCGCCCATCATGAAATAGTGGTCCGGCGGCACTTCGAAAACCGGCGTGTTGTCCTCAAGGCCGTTCTCGTCGCGATCAAGCACGAGATAGGAAACGCCGTTCGGCAGCGTCTCGCGGTAGCGCTTGTCGGTGAAGCCGTCGTCGTCGAAGGTGTCGACGTAGACCTTGGGGACGGCAACGTCGTTGATGAAGAGGACACCATTCTTCATCTGGATGCGATCCCCGGGCAGGCCGATGACACGCTTGATGTAGTCGGTGGTTTCGTCACGCGGCAGCTTGAAGACGACGACGTCGCCCTGTGTCGGCGGCTTGGCGAAGATGCGACCATCGAACAAGTGGAGACCGAAGGGCAGCGAGAAGCGCGAATAGCCGTAGGAATATTTCGAGACGAAGAGGTAGTCGCCGACGAGCAGCGTCGACTTCATCGAGCCGGAGGGAATATTGAACGGCTGGAACAGCAAAGTGCGCACGACGAGCGCGAGGATGAGCGCCTGAATGACGATCTTCAGGGTTTCGCCGTTGCTCGACTTGTCCTGCTGCTTCTCGGATGCGACGCTCATTTTGCTTCTTCCGCTTCTCCCCCGACCGGCCGGTCATACCGGCTTGGGCGCGCCCGTGCAACGCCGGGTGGCCGCCATTCAGCCCGACGACGGGATCGCGGGCACCGCCTCGATGATGACAAGTGCCTGAGCCATCGGGAAATCATCGGTTATGGTGAGGTGGACTTCGGCGCGGTATCCCGGCGGCACAAGGTCGGCGAGGCGCTTTGCCGCGCCCCCGGTTAGGACAATGGTGGGCTTGCCGGACGGCAGGTTGACCACGCCCATGTCACGCCAGAACACGCCCTGGCTCAATCCGGTGCCCAGCGCCTTGGAGCAGGCCTCCTTGGCGGCAAAGCGCTTGGCATAGGATGCCGCGCGCTGGCGACGGCGTTCAGACTTCGCCACCTCGATGTCGGTGAAGATGCGGTGGGTGAAGCGCTCGCCATGGCGTTCGAGCACCTTTTCCATGCGGCGGATGTCGATGGTGTCGTTGCCGATGCCGATGATCATGCGACAGCTTCGGTGCGCGCCTCGTCCATGAGACGGCGCATGGTGGCGACACTTTCCGCAAGGCCGACGAAGATGGCCTCGCCGACCAGAAAGTGCCCGATGTTGAGCTCGGCAATCTCGGGCAGCCGCGCGACCGGCTTCACCGTTTCATAAGACAGCCCGTGGCCGGCATGGATCTCGAGGCCCGCGGCCCTGCCATAGCGGGCGGCAGTGGCGATGCGGCCGAGCTCGCGCTGAAAGGCTTCGGGGCCTGAATGCGCCGCCTCGCAGTAAGCCCCGGTGTGCAGTTCAATGACGGGCGCGCCCAGGCGCACGGCGGCATCGATCTGCCGCGCTTCAGGCTCAATGAACAGCGAGACGCGGACGCCGGCCTCGCCGAGCGCCTGCACCGCCGGCGCCAGCCGCGCCTCCTGGCCGGCGGCGTCGATACCGCCCTCGGTGGTGCGTTCCTCACGGCGCTCGGGGACGAGGCAGGCGGCGTGCGGACCGTAGCGCAACGCAATCGCCACCATCTCGTCGCTCGGGGCCATCTCGAGATTGAGTGGCAGCTTGAGGCCCATGCGCAGCCGTTCAATGTCGCGATCGCCGATGTGGCGGCGATCTTCGCGGAGATGGGCGGTGATACCGTCGGCGCCGGCCGCCGCGGCGATGGCGGCGGCACGGAGCGGATCGGGATGATCGCCACCGCGGGCGTTGCGGATGGTGGCGACGTGATCAATGTTGACACCAAGGCGGATGGACTTGCGGCTTGCCACCATTACGTCCTCTCGACGACTTGCGGTCGGGACGCAGATTCAATTTTTTGCTGGCGACGCGTCTCGGCGAGACGCTGGCGCCGCATGTTCTGGAACGCCGACGTGGCCATTACCACGACGATATAGGCAACCAACCCCGCGACAAGGCCCAACGGAACAGAGCCGACGAGCATGGGCTTGAACTCCGCCAGCGGCGCCTTCAGCCAGGCGAGATGCCGGAAGTGGGGCGCCTTGCCGCCGACGATGAGGTGGCCGAGAAGATCGGTCGAGGCCCAGATGAAGGGATAGGTGAGCGGGTTGCCAAATGCGGTGCCGAGCGCGGCGGCGACGAGATTCCCACCGACAAGAAAGGCGATGGCGATCGCGATGATGGTGTGAAGTCCGAAGAAGGGAGTGCACGCCACCGATACGCCGAGGGCGACGCCGAGCGCGACAGAATGGGGCGTGCCGGAGAGCCGCAGGACGCGCTTGCGGAAATACTGGAGCGAACGCTGCCAGCTGACGCGCGGCCACATTGCCGTGCGCAGGCGCGCCCAGAGATCAGGTTTCTCGCGACTGCGGAACAGCATAACTCAGGCCAATCCACGGCTGCCCGGCTTGACGGCGGGAATAGCCGCCATTTCCGGCGGAACTTCGGCCGCCGGATAGGCCGGCACCTTGTAATTGGCAAGCGCGATGAGGGGGACGCCGACATCGGCCTCGCCGGCGGAGCGGTCAATGAGGCAGGCGCAGGCAACGACATTGGCGCCCAGGGCCTTCACGGCGGCGACGGTCTCGCGGCTGGATAGCCCCGTGGTGACAATGTCCTCGACAATGAGGACGCGGGTCCCGGGCTTCATCTCGAAGCGGCGAAGCTGAAAGACACCCCCCTCCCGCTCGACCCAGACCGCAGGCACGCCGAGGTGGCGGGCGGTTTCGTAGCCGGGAACGATGCCGCCGACGGCCGGCGACACAACCATTTCGACGTTAGCGAAGCCGGCGGCGCGCACCCGCGCAGCAAGCGCGCGGCACAGCTTTTCGGTCTTGTCCGGGTACTGGAAGACACGCGCCTTCTGGATGAAAACCGGGCTGCGCAACCCGGAACTCAGGATGAAGTGGCCCTCAAGGATGGCGCCGGTTTCGCGAAACACGGCGATGACCTCGGATTCGCTCAAATCATCTTTCATGCGCCGACCCTTACCACCCGGCTGACGGCAGGACGCGCGCGCAGCTGCGCGATCAACCGATTGAGATGCTTCACGTCGTAGACCTCGAGATCAATCACCAGAACCGAAAAGTCAGGCGCCGACTTGACGGTGCGGATGCCGGAGATGTTGGCGTCGCTGTCGGCAATGACCTGGGTGACCTGCGCCAGCGAACCGGGTTCGTTCAGCTCCGTGATCTCGATGTGCGCAGGGAAGCGCGCCTGCGTATTGTCGTCCACGTCCCAGCGCACATCGAGCCAGCGCTCCGGCTCGTCGTCGTATTCCTTCAGCGCCGGCGACTGGATCGGATAGATGGTGACTCCCTCGCCGGGCGTCAGGATACCGACGATGCGTTCTCCGGGAAGCGCACCACCGTCGGAGAAGCGCACAACACTGTCGCCGGTGAGGCCGCGGATGGGGATCGGGGTGCTGACCGCGCCGGAGGGGCGCTCACCCGTAAGGCGCGACAACCCCGGGACACGGAACTTGACGCCGGAGCCGCGCTTCAGGCCAAACCAGCCCTCCTCGCCGCCGGGCTTGGCGGCCTTGACGCGCTCCTCACGGTGATCGGGGTAGACGGCACGAAGTACGTTGGCGGAAGGAATCTCGCCGCGGCCAACGGCGGCGAGCGCGTCCTCGACGTTGCTCTGGGCGAGGCGCGGCAGGGCAGCCGCGATCAGTTCGTCGGACAGGGGACGGCTGGCGCGAGAGAACGCCCGCTCCAGAATCTGGCGGCCGAGGCCGGCATACTGCTCGCGGACGGCCACGCGCGAGGCGCGGCGGATGGCCGAGCGCGCCTTGCCGGTGACGACCATGGATTCCCATGCCGGCGGCGGTACCTGAGCCTTCGAGGTGATGATCTCGACCTCGTCGCCGTTATGCAGCTCGGTCATGACCGGCATCGTGCGGCCGTTCACCTTGCAGCCGACGCAGGTGTCGCCAATCTTGGTGTGCACGGCGTAGGCAAAGTCGACGGGCGTGGCGCCACGCGGCAAGGCAATCAGGCGGCCCTTGGGCGTAAAGCAGAAAACCTGATCCTGGAACAGCTCAAGCTTGGTGTGCTCGAGAAACTCTTCCGGCGTGTCGCCCTCGGCCAGCATCTCGACGGTGTGGCGCAGCCACTGGTAGGCACGGATTTCATCGTTGAAACCTGGCAAACTGCCGTTCTTGTCGCCGGTGCCGTTCTTGTCGCCGGTGGCGTTCTTGGCGCCGGTGGCGTTCGCAGGCGCCGCGCCGTTGGTGGCCGGCGTCACGCCATCCTTGTACAGCGCATGCGTGGCGATGCCGTATTCGGCGACGCGGTGCATCTGAACGGTGCGCACCTGCAGTTCGACGCGCTGGCGTCCGGGACCGACAACCGTGGTGTGAATGGAACGATAGTCGTTCTGCTTCGGCGTCGAAATGTAGTCCTTGAACCGGCCGGGAACGGCGGGCCAGGCGGTGTGGACGACGCCGACGGCAGTGTAGCACTGCTCGACGCTGTCGACGAGCACGCGGAAGCCAAGAATGTCGGATAGCTGCTCGAAGCTTACTGCCTTCCGCTCCATCTTGCGGAAGATGGAATACGGCCGCTTCTCACGGCCCTTTACGTCCGCCTTGATGCCGGCCTTGGACAGGCGCTCGGTCAATTCCTGTTCAATCCGCTCGACCAGGGCATTGTTGCGGTCGCGCAGTTCGCCGAGCCGGCGGGAGATCGCGGCGTGGGCCTCCGGGTTGACGGTGCGGAAGGCCAGCTCCTCCAACTCCTCGCGCATGTCGTGCATGCCCATGCGGCCGGCGAGCGGAGCGTAGATATCCAGTGTCTCTTCGGAGATACGCCGGCGCGCCTCCTCCGGCATGTAGTCCAGCGTGCGCATGTTGTGGAGGCGGTCGGCGAGCTTGACCAGCAGCACACGGATGTCGGCCGAAATCGCGAGCAGAAGCTTGCGCAGATTTTCAGCCTGCGCGGCCTTCTTCGACACGAGGTCGAGCTTGCGGATCTTGGTCAGCCCCTCGACCAGCCGACCGATGTCCTCGCCGAACATCTGGTCGATCTCGGCGCGGGTTGCGTCGGTGTCCTCGATGGTGTCGTGAAGCAGCGCCACCGCGATGGTGGAGTCGTCCAGCTTCAGGTCGGTCAGAATGCCGGCGACTTCGAGGGGGTGAGAAAAGTAAGGGTCGCCGTTGGCACGCTGCTGCGTGCCATGCTTCTGCATGGCGTAGACGTACGCCTTGTTGAGCAGATTCTCGTCGGCGGCGGGATTATACCGCGTCACCCGCTCGACGAGTTCGTATTGCCGCATCATGACGCTATACGGGACCGGTCACTGCGCTGGGCCAGCCGGCACCATACCGGACGACACCCACCAGCAGATATAATTCCCGAAGCGTTTAAATGCGATGATCAAGGCCGAAAAACCGCGCTGGGCGCGGCTTTTCACGGCAATCGGCGGGCGTCTGGTCCTAGAAGTCGTCGTTCTTGTCCGGCGGGACCATGCTTTCGAGGCCACGCAGGAGGTCTTCCTCGGACATGCGGTCGAACGCGATCTCGCCATCCTCGGCGCCCACTGGCGCCTTTTCACCCGGCTGAGCGGCAATCATCGGCACCGGCTCGGGCTCAGGCTCGTCCACCTCGACATACTTCTGCAGCGAGTGGATCAGGTCTTCCTTGAGGTCTTCCGGCGCGATCGTCTGATCGGCGATCTCGCGCAGCGAAACCACCGTATTCTTGTCGTTGTCGCGGTCGACGGTCAGCGGCGCGCCGCTGGCAATCATGCGGGCGCGGTGGCTGGCCAGAAGAACGAGTTCAAAGCGATTTTCGACCTTGTCGACGCAATCTTCGACGGTGACGCGCGCCATGGCAGGGCTCCGGAAAATGGGGAATTGGGTGGTCGTATAGGCCGTACGGAAGGCCAAAGCAAGCGCTGGCGTGCCGGCTAAGCCGGCTGGGGCCAGAATTGGCAGGGGAAAAGACCATCTCTTCGCCCTTTCTCCGCCGCAAACCCGGTTTCATATATGTTACCAGATTGAGATTCCCGGACTGAATTTTCCGGTCCGGTGAAGCAGTTCATAGTCAAATCATTTGGAACGACGGCCTTTGTTCAACGAAGTCCGGCGAAGTCTCGCAGAGCGGCAACCAAATTCCGGCCACCCCCGCCACGGGACCTGAAAACTGGGAAGGGACGGTGTACCCATGAACCACGGCCGCGACCGAGCCGAAGACGTATTCGATCCGCGCGAAAAGATCGCCCTGTTCATTGACGGCGCCAATCTTTACGCGACCTCAAAATCGCTGGGCTTCGACATCGACTACAAACGTCTGCTGCAGGAATTTCAGAATCGCGGGTATCTACTGCGCGCCTATTACTACACGGCGCTCGCCGAGGACCAGGAATACTCTTCCATACGTCCGCTCATCGACTGGCTGGACTACAACGGCTACACGGTCGTGACCAAACCGACGAAGGAATTTGTCGACGCGACCGGCCGGCGCAAGATCAAGGGCAACATGGACATCGAGCTCGCGGTGGACATTATGGAGATGGCCGACAGTGTCGACCACTTCGTGCTCTTTTCCGGCGACGGCGATTTCCGGTCCCTGGTCGAGGCAGTGCAGCGCAAGGGACGCAAGGTGACCGTAGTTTCGACGCTCACCACCCAGCCGCCGATGATCGCCGACGAGCTGCGCCGGCAGGCGGATCGCTTCATCGACCTCTCCACGCTCCAGTCGCGGGTTGGGCGCGACCCCATCGACCGCCAGCACCGTCAGCCCGAGCGCACGCAGGCCGATATCTTCGCAGACGAGTTCGAGGACGAACCGACGGCGTGAGCCCTGCAGGACGCGGAGCGCAGTGGCGGATTCAGTGACGACCGCCGCCGGAGGCTGGCCCGGTCCCGGACACGACTGTCCGCTTTGCCCGCGGCTGGTCACCTTTCGTCATACCTGGCGCGAGAAGCAGCCGGACTGGTTCAACGGGCCGGTGCCGTCATTCGGGCATCCGGATGCGCGTGTCCTGATCGTGGGCCTTGCCCCCGGGCTGCGCGGGGCCAACCGCACGGGCCGTCCCTTCACCGGCGACTATGCCGGCGACCTGCTCTATCGCACGCTCATCGACTTCGGCTTTGCCACGGGCATTTACGCGGCACGGCCTGACGACGGGCTTACCCTCGTCGACGCAGCAATCGCCAACGGCGTGCGCTGCGTGCCGCCGGAAAACAAGCCGCTGCCTGCGGAAATCTCCGCCTGCCGCCCATTCCTCGCCGAGAGCATCGTCGCGATGCCACGGCTGGCGGCCATCGTGGCGCTCGGCCGCGTGGCGCACGAAACGACGGTGAAGGCGCTCGGACTGAAGCGCGCAGCGCTGCCTTTCAGCCACGGGGCAATTCACGAGGCCGGGCGCGGGATAACGCTGCACGACAGCTATCATTGCTCGCGCTACAACACGAACACCGGCGTGCTGACCGAGGAAATGTTCCGTTCCGTGTTCACCGCCGTGCGCGCACGCCTCGACGGCTGAACTTTTCCTCCCGCCGGCCGTTATCGCTCTCGCGACAGTCCCAGAGGAGAGAAATCCATGCCCGAGTTGCAGATCGAACCCCAGAAGGTTGGCTGGCTGATCCTGAAAGCGCGCGCCTTCGACGCCAAGGTCGCGCCCAGTATCGACGCGGCGGATGCCAGCGATGACGACGAGGCGGAACTGTTGGATAATCGCGCCAACGATCCGGACGCGGCGGAAATCGTCGGATTCGTGCGTGGCCTCAACGAGGACGAGGAGATCGACCTGATCGCACTGGCGTGGGTCGGGCGCGGAACGTACGACATCGAGGATTGGCAGGAGGCGCGACGCACGGCGCGCGAAGAGCGCAGCAGCCGCACCGAGCGCTATCTGCTCGGCATGCCGATGCTTGCCGACTACCTCGCCGAGGGGCTGGAAGCGTTCGGGCTCGATCCCGGGGAAGCGGAGGAAGACGCGCTCGATGAGGGCTAAAGCAAATTCCCGAATTGACTGAATCGGGAATTACTCTTGATTTCTTTACCTTGCGCAATTCCGGACGGAAAAAGTGGAATCCACTTTTCCTGGAATTGCTCTAGCCGCGATCCCTCAGCAGGCGCGCCTTTTCGCGGCCCCAGTCGCGTTTCTTCTCGGTCTCGCGCTTGTCGTGGAGCTTCTTGCCGCGCGCGACCGCAATCTCGACCTTGGCGCGACCACGGTCGTTGAAGAAGATGCGGAGCGGCACGATGGTCATGCCCTCCTTCTCGACCGCGCCGACCAAGCGGCCGATCTCGCGACGATGGAGCAGCAGTTTCCGCGGCCGGCGCGTCTCGTGGTTGAAGCGGTTGGCCTGCAGGTATTCGGGGATATAGGCGTTGTAGAGCCACAACTCGCCGCCCCGTTCGCCAGCGTAGGAATCGGCGATGCTGGACTGGCCGGCGCGCAGCGACTTCACCTCGGTGCCGGTGAGCGCGATGCCGGCTTCGTAGATCTGACCGATCTCGTAGTTGAAGCGCGCGCGCCGGTTGACGGCGGCAACGCGGCTCGCCGGTTTGTCGTTACTGGCGGCCATGTCCCTGCCTAGTTGATCAGGCCGGCGTGCGTCATGGCGGAGCGAATCTCGACCTTGGCCGCTTCGCTGACGCGCACCAGCGGCAGGCGCACGTCCTCACGCATCTTGCCGATGACCGAGAGGGCATACTTCACGCCGGTGGGATTGGGTTCAAGGAACAGCGCGCGATGCAGTGGCATCAGCCGGTCCTGGTAGATGAGCGCCTTGGCATAATCGCCGGCCAGACAGGCCTCCTGAAATTCAGAAAGCAGCTTGGGCGCGATGTTGGAAGTGACCGAGATGCAGCCATGGCCGCCATGCGCCATGACGCCAAGAGCAGTGGAATCGTCCCCGGAGAGCTGGATGAAATCGGCTCCCATCGCGGCGCGCTGCAGGCTGATGCGGTCGATCTTGCCGGTGGCATCCTTCACGCCGACGATATTCTTCAGCTCGAAGAGCCGCGCCATCGTCTCGACGCTCATGTCGATCACGGAGCGCGGGGGGATGTTGTAGATGAAGATCGGAATGCCGACGGCGTCGTTGATCGCCTTGAAGTGCTGGTAGAGCCCTTCCTGGTTCGGCTTGTTGTAGTAGGGCGTGACGACGAGGAGCGCATTGGCTCCCGCCTTTTCGGCGAAACGGGCAAGCTCGATCGCCTCGTTGGTGTTGTTGGAGCCGGCACCGGCAATCACCGGGACGCGGCCGGCAGCAACTTCGATGCAAAGCTCGACGACGCGGCGATGCTCGTCGTGGCTCAGTGTCGGGCTTTCGCCGGTGGTGCCCACCGGCACAAGGCCGTGGGAGCCCTCCTCGATCTGCCACTCGACGAACGCGCGAAATGCCTCCTCGTCGACGCTGCCGTTCACCATCGGGGTGACCAGCGCAGTAATCGAACCCTTGAACATGCGAGCTGTTTCCACCTTCAGAACGGCGCAGCGGTCATGTACCGCTTAGCCGGCGCGGCGGCCCGCCGGGCGGCCCGCGACAATTGCGCGCGACCTTAGTCCTGCCTCATCCGAGGGGCAAGCAGTGCGGCCGAGAACGACCCGGGGTCGTCAATACGCCGTTCATCGTGGCAGACTACGCTTCCACAGGCCTGACGGACGGGCATTCTTCGGACCAAGGGCATTCTTCAAGCCAAGGGCCAAGGGCATTCTTCGGGCCAAGGAAGGAGCACAGAAGACATGGCGGGCGCCGGGCTTCGTCAACAGGCCGGCAGGTTGCTGCTTGTGATGGCAGCAATTTCGACGCTCGTCGTTCTTTCGGCGGGCGACGCGGTCGCCAAGAAGAAGCCGAAGCATTCGGTCGCGCCGGCCCCGGCGGCGATCGCCGCGATACCGCTGCCGCGTCCCAACCCGCACGTCGACGTCCCGAACAGCCCCCCGGTCCCGACCCCCTCGCCGGTTGCAGCGACGGCCGCTCCCGTGGCTGCAGCCGTGGCGGCCGACACCATCGGCACGCTGATTGCCGACGACGGCGATCACGAGCAGACAGCGCGCGAGGACAGCGACGCGCCGGAGGCGGTTCCCGGCCCGACTGCCGGGACCCCGCCGATGGGCACGGGTGCAGACGTGCCAAATCCGGTCGGACTGAAGCTCGCACTGCAGCTTCTCGACAACAACAATCCCGCTGGCGCGATCGCCGCCGCCTATGCGCTGCCCGACCGGCTCGACGTGAAGATCGTCGACTGGATGGTGGCGACCGGCAGCTTCACTTCCATACGCTCCGACACGCTCATCGATCTCGACCGGCAGCTCAGCGACTGGCCCTCTCAGGGGCTGATGCGCACCCGCTACGAGCAGGCGCTCGCCCGCGAGCAGCCGGCGCCGCAGGACGTCATCCAGAAGATCGGCCCGCGGCCCGTCTCCGACGACGGTACGCTGCTGCTCGCCGCTGCGTATCAGGCGCTCGGCCGCAAGGACGATGCCGCGGCGCTGATCCGCCCCTACTGGCGCGACGACGATTTCCCGATTGCGGTCGAACAGAAGCTCCTCGCGAGCTTCCCCGACCTGCTGCGGCCGGCAGACCACGTGGCGCGCATGGATCGACTGCTTTACGCGGGAGACGCAGCCGGCGCCCTCAGGGCGGCCAAGCTGCTCACGCCCGCCGAGCAGGCACTGGCCAAGGCGGTCGCCCTGACCATCAAGGGATCGCCCAAGGCGGCGTCCGCCCTTTCGGCGTTGCCGCCGGCGGTGAGGAACGACCCGGTGGTGCTTTATTCGCGCATCCAGAACCTGCGCCGTCAGAACAAAAGCGAGGACGCCGGACGGCTGCTCGTGGTGGCGCCCCGCGACCCGAAGGTGCTGGTCGACCCGGACGCGTGGTGGGTCGAGCGGCGGCTGGTGTCGCGTCAGCTGATCGATGCCGGCGACGCGCAGCTTGCCTATACCGTGGTGGCCGGGCACGGCGCCGAGTCTCCTGTCATGCAGGCCGAAGCGGAGTTTCATGCCGGTTGGTACGCGCTCTGCTACCTGAAGCAGCCGGGGACAGCGCAAAAGCATTTTGCGGCCATCGCGGCGATCTCCAGGATGCCGCTCAGCGTCTCGCGCGCCGAGTACTGGCTTGGGCGCACTGCCGACGCGGCTGGCGACAAGGCCGGCGCCACGACGCATTACCAGCGCGCCGGCGCCTATCCGACGACGTTCTACGGCCAGCTCGCACTGGCCAGGCTTGGCGCCCGCCAGCTGCCGATCGCGAACCCGCCAGCGCCCGGGGCACTGGCCTTGCGCGCCTTCCAGGCGCACCAGTTCGTGCAGGTGATCCGCCACCTGGAGGCTGCCGGCCACGGCGACCGTGCGACGCCATTCTACAAGACGCTCACCGACCAGATTAACGATCCGGCCGAGCTCGCGCTGCTTGCCGGCATGGCCGAGGACAGCGGCAACCATCAGCTGGCGCTGCAGATCGGCAAGAATGCCGCGGCGCGCGGACTGCCGGTCGACGCGCTGGCCTTCCCGATGACGGCCATCCCCCCGTCAGCCAAGATTTCCAGCGTGGAGCGGCCGGTGGTTTTCGCCATCGCGCGGCAGGAGAGCGCGTTCAATCCCGAAGCGATCAGCAGCGCCGGGGCGCGTGGGCTGCTGCAGCTCATGCCTGCCACGGCAAAGGAAGTGGCGAAGGCGACGGGACTGCCCTACTCGCGCGACCGCCTGACCGCCGATCCCGGTTACAACGCGCAGCTCGGCGCCACACACCTCGGCGACCTGGTGGACAGCTTCGGCGGTTCGTACATCATGACGTTTGCGGCCTACAATGCCGGCGTCAATCGCGTCGCGCAGTGGGTGAAGCAGTATGGCGACCCGCGCGACCCGAAAGTCGATGCGGTCAACTGGATCGAGCACATTCCCTTCACTGAGACGCGCAACTACGTGCAGCGGGTGATGGAAAACCTGCAGGTCTACCGGGCCCGCCTCGGCCAGCCGGCGCTGACCATCGAGGCCGACCTCCATCGCGGCGGCCAGACTACACAATGAGCGAACCAGCGGCGTATCGGGACTTCTTCTATACAGCGCGCGACGGGCTGCGGCTCCACGCACGCGACTACGGCGATGCCGGATCGCCATGGACGCCGGTGGTCTGCCTGCCCGGGCTGACGCGCACCGTTCGCGACTTTGATGCGCTGGCGCGGCATCTTGCCGGCCATCGTCACCGGCCGCGGCGCGTGGTGGCTTTCGACTCTCGCGGCCGCGGGCTGTCGGCCTGGGATCCAGACGGCAGCGGCTACACCATCGCGGCCGAGCTCAATGACACCCTCGACGGCATGGCAGCGCTCAACCTGCGCCCGGCCGCCATCGTGGGCACCTCGCGCGGGGGCATCATCGGCCTGCTAATCGCCATCGTGCGGCCGGGAGCGGTCGCGGGGCTCGTTCTCAACGATGTCGGACCTGAACTCGACCCGCGCGGACTGGCGCGCATCAAGACCTATGTCGGGCAGACGCCGAATCCCGATACCTGGGCCGACGCGGCCGCGATCCAGCGGCGGCTGCACGGCGGCCAGTTCGTCAACTTCGGGGCCGCGGACTGGGAAGAATTCGCGCGCCTGACCTACGCCGACCGCGACGGGGTGCCGGTTGCGGACTATGACGGCAAGGGGCTGGCGGCAACCTTCGCCAGCGTCGAGCCGGACCAGCCGGTGGCGACGCTGTGGGAGGAGTTCCGGGCGCTTGCGGCGGTGCCGATCCTGGTGCTCCACGGGAACAATTCCGACCTGCTGACGCCCGGCATCCTGGAAAAGATGCGCAAGGCACGCAGCGACCTCGAGATTTTCGAGGTGGCGGGAGAAGGACATCCGCCGCAGCTTGCCGGCGGCACTGTTCTCGGACGCATCTCGTCCTTCATCACGGGCATCGAGGGTGGCACGCCGTCGGCGGAGGCGGTGATCCCGCGGGTCGCGCCCCGCTTCTCGCTCGACGAGGATCAGTCCTCGTCCTGATCCTCGTCGTCGACGCCCCCGCGCGGCGGCGGATTGGGCTTTGGCGTGTCATCGGAGATGGCCAGGGTGCGGCGCATCCTCTCCTCGGCGCGACGCTTGCGCCGCCGCTCGGCGGATTTCTCGAAGCCGGTATCGCCCCCGGTCGCCAGCAGCATCGCCTGACTGACCCAGTCATCGCGCTCGATGCGCTCCGGAAACGCGAGATAGCGGCCGATCCAGAGCACCTCCCCCGGCGTCCACGCGGCAATCTGGCTGAAATGAAAGATGCCAAGGCTGTTCAGCACGTCTTCGTTGCGCTGGCCGATGCCGCGAATGCGCGTCAGATTGTCGGGAACGCCGCCGCGCGGCTTCGACAGACCGGCCGGGCGCATGGGGATGATGGCTGCCCGGGCGGGCGAAGGCGGCGGCAGCGCGGGCCTAGGCCTCGGCTCCGCGGCGATGGCGGCAGCTTCGGACCGTGGCTCGGTCTCGTCGTCCTCGGCAAAGTCCGACGAATCGGGCGGCTCGACTTCCGGCAGATCCTCATCCTGATCGGGCACCGTATGATCGGAGAGCGCGATCGCCATGTAGGATGCGGCGTGCTCGGGATCGGAGATCACGGGCTCGTCGTCGTACTCGGAGTGCGGTTCGACGCGTTCGGCAGGGAGCGCCGGACTCTGGCGCGGCTGCGAACGGGCGAGCTCCTGCCGCCAGGAGGGACCAATGCCGAGGCGAACCTTCATCCAGTCGATCGAATCGCCGATGACATCGGCGAGATTGCCCTGGGCAAGCGCCAGCGGACTATCAGCGAGCATGCCATACAGCGCCGCACCCAGCGCGCAGCCGACCGCGAAGCTCACCGCGACGAGAAACCAGACCTCCAGAAAATGCCAGATCACTCGTCTTCGCGCCCCGGCTCCAGCCAGACCGTCATATCGTCGGCGCTGCGCTGATCCTGAAACCACCAGCCAA